>Ga0315268_10001145_pt1 | contig 30541 bp, 18 predicted proteins | sample C1_top_MG_FD_204535 | JGI IMG/M metagenome (GOLD analysis project Ga0315268, IMG submission 204535) | Sediment microbial communities from Yellowstone Lake, YNP, Wyoming, USA - C1_top | ecosystem: Environmental > Aquatic > Freshwater > Lake > Sediment | place: USA: Wyoming | collected 2017-08-01
AGGGTAATCCCATCTCCGGCACGCTGACCTGATTCAACTTGGCCACCTGGCGGACGAGGGACTTGATCGCGTCGTCCTGGGCCGAGGCGCCGAGCCGGCGCTTGACGACCGACCAGACGGAGTCGCCCAAGGAGAGCTTGGCGCTCTTCTTGGCGTCCTGCTGTCGGGCTTTCTCCTGCTGCTTTCCTTTGCCCATGATCCAGAGGCCGGCTCTGTCGAGCTTCTTGTTCTTGGCGAACTTCTCCTCAAGGGCGAAAGCGATCTTGGACTGCCACTTCTCGGTCTTGCCGCCATGCTTGACCGTGACCGTGGTACCGAGACCGGACACCCAGTCGGAGCCCTGGTCGACGAGCGTGAACTGTAGGGCGGCCAGTTCATCGGTCACCTCGTCCGAGAGAATCGGCTGGTCGGCCACAAAGCCTTCCGGCGGAGCAACCGACACGGTTACGTCCCAGTCGCCGGAGCTCTCGAAGATGAAGGGATAAAGGGCCTCAGCGCTGTTCCAGACCATATACTCAGGTTCGATGACCAGGAGCTGGGAACCCGTCTTCACCGTGGTCTTGGCCGGGACCGAGGTTCCGTTGGCGGTGACGATGACCTGGAGGTACTTGCGCGCCAGGGTGCCGGCGGAGACCGTGCCGACCTCCGAGCCGGCGAGCACGTTGGTCTGCGGATCGGTCGCAAGCAAGAGCCACTTCCCCGCGTCGAGGCCGAGGCGGACGTTGCCGTCCGCGTCGGACTTGCCGACGACGACCGGCGCGCAGCCGGAGAGGATGGCGGCGTAGTCCTTGGGACTCGCGCCGATGTTCGAGGCGCAGGAGCCGGCGGCCTGGCTGAAGACCGAGACGTCAGAGCCCGCGATGCCGACCTTGGTGCTGCCGGGCTTGGTGCCGGTCTGGACGGTGTGGCGCTCGAAGGAGGCGTCGACCGCGGCCGGGCAGCCGCGGAAGGCCGCCGTGCCGGCGACGTTCGGACAGTCGTCGCTGCCGTCGAGCACGCCGTCCTCGTCGGAGTCCATGATGAAGGAGACGAGCGAATTGTGCAGCCCGGCGACGGTGACCCTGCCGGCGATGTCGCCCACGAGGCCGTAGGTGTAGTCGCCCGACCAGTGGAAGTCGCCGGCGGCGTTGCTGTAGACGGGGAGATCGAAGGCGCCGGGAGCGGCGCTGGCCAGGGTGACGAGCGCCTTGGCGCCGATGACCTGGCCGAAGGTGGGACTGCCGGGATCGACGTCGATGACGTCATCGGGCTGGCCGTCGAGGTTGGGATCGCAGTCGGCCACGTACGGCGGCAGGCTGACGATCTGGTCGAACCTCGGCGTATCCATGATGCACAGCGTGTTGCCGCTCGTGCCCTTCGGCCGGGGGAAGATCAAGGTCTTGGTCGATGCCGGCGGCATGACGACGTCGGCGACGCCGCTGTAGGACTTATAGACGGTGCCGACGCGCGCGTAGGAGTGGATGAAGGCAATAAGGTCGTTGCCGGGTGTCGGGACGGCGCCGTCCGGCATGATGTACTGGAATAGATGAGTACCGTCCATCACCTGGACGAAGTCGATGGCGATGTCCACCGTGCCCGCGTTGGAATAGGTCTGGCCATCGAAAGCCTTGTAGGTGAAGGAGTCGGTGCCGTAGTAGCCGGCGGTCGGGGTGTAGGTAAAGTTGCCGTCGGCATTGACCACCGCCACGCCATGGGCCGGCTGACTATCCGCGCTGAAGGTGAGCGGGTCGCTGTCGGCATCCGTGGCCGTGAGACTGCCGGTCAACACCGATCCTTTATCCTGGGTGAAACTGACATCGAACGCGACCGGGGCGGAGTTGGAACTGACGACCGTCAGGTTGACCGTGCCGATCAATTGCGGCGCCGGCGCCAACCGGACCTTGACCACATCCGCCGAGCGGAAAGAGTTGTCGGTGGCCAGGTAGGCGCGGCCGCTTGCCGGATCATACGCCATTCCCTGGATCGCGCTGATGGGCGGCGAATCGAAGGTGAGCGTGTCGAGCCTGGCCATGTCGGACATCCGGAATTTCGCAAGTTTGCGGGCGTCAAAGCCGTTCACGGCGTAATACACGTCGCCGCCGACGATGAACGAATGATTGAGCCGCCATTCGTCGCTGGCCATCGGGACTGAAGCCGTTTCGGTGAAGGTGGCCAGATCGATCTTGACGGCCTTGTTTTCGTTCCGATTGAAGTTGTCGAAGGAAACGCTGGTGAACAGCGCGCCGCCGGCCGGATCGACCGACAGGGTGCGGGCGTAACCTTCGCGCGCCCCCAGGGTCACGGAGGCCAGTCGCGCGAAGTCGGACAACCGGAGCTTGACGACGCGGGCCGGCAGGGTCGAGGTGGAGTAGTAAAGGTAGCCGCCGGCCGGGTCGATGGCCAGGCCCGAGATCAATTCCCCCGGAATGTCCCGATAGCTGACGCTGAAAGTCGCCAGGTCGAGGATGAAGATGCGGGGCGGGCCGTAGCCGGTGACGTAGCCCGGGAAGTAGGCGCGGCCATGGACCGTATCGATCAGCGAGAAGGCCCCGGCGCCCGGATGGGCGTTATAGGCCGTGAGCGGCATGACGGCGGCAAGGGACATGTCGGCGAGGCGCACCTTGACCAGGCCCGAGGCCGTCGCGGAGGTGTTGGTGTCGTCGCGGTACCAGAAGTAGCCGTAAACATGCGCGGGATCGATGACGCCGGTGTAAACCTTGGTCCCGGCGTTGAACGGCGCGCTCTTCATCGATAACCGGCCAGCCACGGTCAGGTCCGCCAGTCGGACCTTGTCGATCGAGCTCTCGGCCGCAACGTAAGCGTAACCGCCGTCGCCGTCGACGGCAATGTCATAGCCTGATTCGCCCCAGGGCGTGGTCGTCGTGGCCAGCCGGCTCATGTCAGCGGCGTTCAATTTTATCACGCGGCTCGGAACGGTGCTGCCCGTGACGTAGAGGAAATTGGCGGCTGGCTCGTAAGCCAGTCCCGAGAGCTGTACGTCGACATCGGAAGAGGTGACGAACGAGCCGGCCAGGGCGAAGGGCGACAGCCCGATCTTCACGACGGCGCTTTGTCCCATGTAGTAATCGCCCATGACGGTGACATAGCCGTAACCTCCGGCCGGGTCGAGCGCGATGCCGTAGACGTAGCCCCTGATACCCAGGTCGAGCGGCCCGCCGCTGACCGCGAAGCTGGCCAGATCGAGCGCAAAAGCCAGGGGGTTGCCCGAAACGGAACTGCGGTTTCCGACGAGAATGCCGGAGCCGCGCTGGCCGTCTATCAGGATCGAGCTGATCCCGAGATCGGCGCCCAGATCAATGGTGTTCGTCGGAGCGAAGGTCTCGAGGTCGAACTGGACCAGCTTGGCCCGGATGCCGTTCTTCCGATACCAGGTGGCGACGTAAAGCTGGTGCGGGGTCGATGCCGTATCGATGCCGGTCGCCGTGATGTTCTCGCCCCAGTTCTGGTCCAGATCGGGCAGGACGTAGCTGGCGGCGACGGTGAACGAGGCCAGATCGACCTTGACCACGGCGGTTTCGGTGCACCAGTAGCCGTATCCTGCCGTTATGTCGATCGAGGGGCGGCAGTGATAACCGGTAAAATTGCCGAGGTCGTTGCCGCTGAGCACGCCGTCCACCTTGAAGTCGGACAATCTGATCTTGTAGATACCCGAACTGTAGCTTTCGAAATAGGCGAAACCGTTCACGTCATCGATTACGGCGCTGAGGAACTGGGGGCTCGGGCCGTCGAAGACGATCGCATCGGCCTGGGTGAAGGTCGTCAGGTCGAACTTGACGATGGAGGTCGCGGGAGAGCCGTAATAGGTGCCGGCGTACAGATAACGGTGGGCGGCGTCGATCACGACGGCATGCAGGTTGTTTTCCGAGACGAGCAATTTCGCGGCCGCTTCCAGGGACAGGTCGCTGCCGGCCGCGGGCGAGCCGTCGCTGACGCGGTAAGTGAAAGAGTCGGGACCGCCGTAATTGGCGGCGGGCGCGTAGGTGAAACCGCCGTCGGCATTGACCGTCGCGCTGCCGTGGGCCGGATCGGAATACTTCGCGGCCGTCAGCGGATCGCCGTCAGCGTCGGAATCATTGGCCAGGACGCCGGGCGCGGGGACGTCCAGCTGGACGCCGGCGGGCGTCGAATAGGCGTCGGCATTCGCGACCGGCAGGCTGGCGGCTAGCGCCGAGGGCGCGGCCAAAGAAAACGCCAGCGCCAGTGCGGCCGGGAGGACGGCCGGACGGAGGCGGAAAATGTTAGAGATGCGTCGAGACATAGGCTGCCGCGGGTAGATGATGATTAAAATATATACAATAAAAAGCCTTAGGAAGGCTTTAATGGACCGTTTGTCAGCCGCTGCTTGTCCCGGGCGGCAGGCAAAAACGACATGAAAAATTTATCAATTATTTTTGTTTACAATGATATTATACCACGCCCGAAATCGGGAGTAAATATCGGGCACTGATCACCGTCATGGGGGGGGCCGTGCGGCGGGAACAGATCGGGCTCCCCGCCCGCCCGCGCCGGAACGCGCCGGCTTGCGGCAAGATCCGGTCCGGCAAAGTCGAGTATCGAAGGTATTTCGCACCTGGCGTTTTTCGTAAATTTTAGCTATAGTCCGACCATATGACCGCCAAGAAATCCGAACACATCGTCGTCTCCGGCATCCAACCCTCGGGCAAGCTCCATATCGCCAACTGGGCCGGTGCCGTCCGCAACTGGGTCGAACTGCAGACCGAGCACCGCTGCTTCTTCTTCATCGCCGACTACCACCAGCTGGCCGGGAACTACGACGCGGGCGGCAACCGGCAAAAGGTCTTCGACCTGGCCGTCGACCTGCTGGCCCTCGGCCTCGATCCGAAGAAATGCACCCTGTTCGTGCAGTCCGACGTGCCCGAGCACACCGAGCTTTGCTGGATCTTCAACTCGGTGACGCCGGTATCCTTCCTCGAACGCATGACCCAATACAAGGACAAGTCGTCGCGCCAGACCGAGAACATCAACGCCGGCCTGCTCGATTACCCGGTGCTCCAGGCGGCCGACATCCTGATCTATCACGGCGACCGCGTGCCCGTCGGCCTCGATCAGGTCCAGCACGTCGAACTGACCCGGGACATCGCCCGCTTCTTCAACAACAAGTTCGGCCAGACCTTCCCCGAGGCCGTGCCGATCCTGACCGAGGTGCCGAAGCTGCGCAGCCTGACCGACCCGCTCAAGAAGATGTCCAAGAGCCTCGGTGAGAAGTCCTATATCGCGCTGACCGACGAAAGCGAGGTCATCTACGACAAGATCAAGTCGGCGGTCACCGAATCCACCGGCATCATCCGGCTGTCCGAAGAGGAGCTGGAACACCGCCTGTCGCTGCACGACGAGGCCCACCAGGACGAGGAAAGCCTGCGCGGCCAGGCCGGCGTCTGGAACCTGCTGACGCTCTTGCGGCTCTGCGGGCAGAAAGAAGAGGCGGACCGCATCCTGGCCGCCCAGCCGATCAAATACTCCGAACTTAAAAAACTGGTCGCCGCCAGGATCGCCGAACATTTCGCGGCTTTCCGCGAAAAAAGGAAGAAGCTGATCGCCCGGCCGCAGAAGATCTGGGATATCCTCGAAGCCGGGGCTAAAACAGCGCGATCCGCGGCCAAAAAAACCATGACCGAGGTCAGGAAAAAGACCGGCTTGCGCTAAGCCGCCGCGGCCTCTCCGGGCACGTCAAACCAGATTGACAAAATTGAGCCGAGGCGCTTAGATAGCCTCGGCTCTTTGATAAGCCGCAAAGGAGCACCGATGAGAAAAAAAATGTCGCCGTCCGCCAAGAGACGGGCCGCCCGACCGAAAAAAGGCTGGCGGCCGGCGCTCAGCTGGAAAAAAAGACTGACGGCCGCGGCCCTGGGCCGCCGCCGTCCGAAACCCCGACAGCAGCCGTCGACGAAATACGAAGCCGTCATCCGCGAACTGGCCGGCTATCAACGCGAGCTCTGCGCCGAAGAATTGGCCGTCCGCTCGGGCCTCAAGGACGGGTCGGAAACAACGGCCATCACGGCCAGATACGCCGACCTTTTCGTCCCGCGGCATATCCGGACCATCCGCGAGATCGGCGAGCATTTCCCCGCCCCTTCGTTCAAGGAGCGGCATCAACGGACGGCCTGGGCGCTCGTTGAAGGCCGGCTCGACCGCAAACTGGCGGTCCAAAACGACGCCATCGCCGTCATCAAAAGCGGCGGCAAGATCGTCGTTGACGGCCGGACCATCCCCTTCTTCGACGTCACGCCGCTGCTCTGCGCCGAAACCGATCCGCAGAAGCGCCAGCGCCTCTGGGAGGCCTGGCTGGCTTTCGTCGAGGACCGGCTGAATCCGGCCCTGCGCAAACGGACCCGCGAGCTGCTCAAGAACCTGCGCCGCCAGGGCTTCGAGACCGAACGCGACATGGCCCAGCAGAAGACCGGGGTCGATTACGACGCGCTGGAGGCGAAACTGCACCTCCTGGCCGCCGAGACCGATGCCGTCTATCTCTTCGTCATGCGTTCGACCGTCAGGAAGACCCTGGGACTGAAGTTCCCGGGGTTGTCCCAGGCCCACCAGGCCTGCCTGCGCTCGATGCGGGAATTCGCGGAACTTTTCCCGGCCGACCGTCTGAACCCCGTCTGCGAAGCGACCTTCCGTGGCCTCGGTCTGGACCTGGCGGCGACGCCAAACCTGCGCGTCGACACCGAGTACCGGCCGAAGAAGGATCCCCGGGCTTTCTGCCAGCCCGTCGACCCGCCGAAAGAGGTCCATCTGGTGACCAAACCGGTCGGCGGCATCCAGGATTACGCCATGTTCCTGCACGAGGCCGGACACGCCTGGTACTACGCCTGCGTCCGGCCCGAACTGCCCTACGAATACCGGGCCCTGCCCCGCTCGCTGGCGCTCACGGAAACGTTCGCCTTCCTGTTCGAACATCTTCTCCAGAACGAACGCTGGCTCGTCAAAACGGCCGGCCTCGATCCGGAAGCGGCCGCGGCCGTGGCGCGGCGGCAGAAGATCGCCAACCTGGCGCTCATCCGCCGCTACATCGGCAAGCTGACCTACGAGCTGGAGATGAACCGCCATCCGGCCGACGACGTCAGGAACCGCGGTTTCTATAAGGCCATCCTCACGGCCTACACGGGCATGGCCTACGACGACGCGGCTTACCTCGCGGACACGGACGCCGGCCTCTACTCGGCCGACTACCTCCGCGCCTGGATCGCCGAAGCCCAGCTCAGCCGGTACCTGGCCGGGACCTACGGCGAAGAGTGGTTCGGTTCACCCGCCGCCGGCGCGTTCCTGAGATCGCTCTGGGCCAATGGCGACAGCTGGAGCTGCGAAGACATGATTCTCTCTCTCGGGCTCCGAGCCTGGGACGCCTCGGCGCTGCTCCGCCGGTTCGCCGACCTCTGATCGGCTTGCCATTTCCAAGCATAATACCGCCCCTCCGGCCTGCGCCGGAGGGGATTTTTTATTGAATACGCCGGCGCCGGCACGCTCGGCGGAAAGCGTGTCTTCCTCGCAGTTTAACAACCATTGACAAAACCGCTAATTTGAGCTATATTCCAGCGGTCAGGTCGACCGGATGATCGCGCCGCGGCAACGCGGTGAGGAAAGTCCGAACACCTATCGCGGCAACGCGATATAAAGGATAGCCGCTAACGGCGGCCGGGAGCAGATCGGGCTCTTCTTTCTAAAAGCCAATTGGCGAAAGAAGGACCTGTTCCAAGCCCAGGGAAAGTGCAACAGAAAAAACACCGCCCGAGCCCGAACGAAAGCGAGGGCGAGGTCCTGAGCGCAGTCGAAAGACCGCCTTAGGCCGGGCAAGGTTGAAAACGTGAGGTAAGAGCTCACGCGGGACCGGGCCACGTGACGGCAAGCGCAAGCTGGCCGCTTGACGGGGCCGCAGGCAGGAACCTTCGGGTTCCAATACCTGGCTTCGAGAGGAGCGCCGTGGAAAACCCTATCCGGTGCAAGAGCAAGTTTGGTAGCTCGCAAGCCGACGGCCGCAAGGCCCGAGGCTGAGGCCGCGAGCAATCGCGGTCACAGAGAGATGATCATCGTCCGCCGCAAGGCGGATACAAAATTCGGCTTACAGGCCGGCCTGACCCGAAACCCGCTCCGCAAGGGGCGGGTTTTGCGCATCTGAAGTTCAAAGTCCGGTGTAAAGTTCATTAACTCTAAACTTTCGACTTTAAACTCTACGCTCGATCACTCTGCCGCTTTACCACTCGTTCTGTATCTGATATTGACACGCCGCGATCCCCGTGATGTCCTTTTACCGTTCTTTGACCGCTAAAGGAGGCAAGCGTGGAAAAACGCCCTGATGACCGATACGCCGAGATGATCCGCCGCGTGGCCATTCACGAGGCCGGACACGTGATCAGCGCCTGGTACAGCCGGACCGGCGTGACCGTGAAATACACGGTCCTGATCGCCGCGGTCGTCGGCGGCCGGCCGGTTATCGGCGGCCTGACCCAGGTGCCCTGGAGGAAATTCCAGCCGTCCCCAAAGATGCGCGATGCCTGGGGTTATCTGGTGACCCTCATGGGCGGCATTGCCGCCGAACTGCGGGTCTTGGGCCGCGCCGACCCCTCGGGAGATCCCCGCAGCGATCTGGCCGTGGCCGCGAAAGTGGCCGGCCTGATGGCCTGGAGCGCCCAGTTCCGCGAGCTGCGGCGACGGCATCGCGGCCTCGGCTGCGAACGGCTGCTCGATCTGATCGACCGGGATCAGCTCGAAAAGGACGTGATGGGACTGATCAGCTTGGCCCTGAAGGACGCGGGCGTGATCATCCGCCGCCGCCGGAGCCAATTCCGCAAGGTCAGCGCGGCCCTGCTGGAGCGCGGCTTCCTGAACCATGACGACCTGGAGGAATTGATCGGCCGGCCGCCGCGGCCGGCGAAAAAAGCGCCGATGCTTAACTAAAATCCGTACGTCTCGTACGGATTTTTTTGCTCAGGGCGGCTTTAGAACGTGGACGTGGCCCGGAAGGTCAGCGTGTCCGCGTAGTCGCTGGCGGTCGGAGTGGTCGAAGCGCGGGAAGCGTTGACGTGGAGCTCGACGGTCTTGTAGCCGTCGCCATCGAGGGCGTTGGTGCCGGAGGCGATGGTCTGGAAGGCCCGGCTGATGATCGAGGAGCCGTTCGTGCCGCTGGCGCAGGAGGCGTTCCGGAAACCGGCGACATAGCTGAAGTCCGACGCCGGGGTCGTCGAAATGACGCCCACGCTCTGGACGCAGACGCCGTACTTCTCCGCGCTCCCGCCGGTCGCGCCGGCCGTGGCGGCGACCAGCTTGCCGGCGCTGGAACTGTAGAGTCCGGGGTCGGAACCGTCGCCTTGGTCTTTCATTTGGACGATGACGCCGTGCAGGGCGTTGGTGTCCAAGAGAAGACAGATCGACTTGTTGCCCGGAGTGGCCGAGGTGTCGATATTGCCGATATCGACGGTCTGGTTGTCGACGCCGCCGCCGGCCGCGTTGCAGTTGGTATTGCCGGTGTCCAGCGCGACGTCGAAAGACATGGTCTCGTCGATGCGGGCGGTCACGTTGATGTCAGGATCGATTATGATTACCGGCACCCAGCCTTCATCTTCGTTGACCCACCGGATGAAATATAAGCCGTGTTCAACGGGATTGTTGACCCTGGCGCCGCCAAGGGTGATGGGTCCGAAACAACCGGTCTTCATCGCCGTGAGGGTGTGCGCCGTGTGGCCGAAATTCGAAAGACAGGGGGAAGACTTTCCGGCCAGACCTTCCTGCAGCACGGTGAATTCCGGCGGCAAGGTGACCGTCAGCAGGCCGGACAGCGTGTTCTGCAGCGTGAAACTGACGCCGAATTCGACATTGGTTTCCCCGACCCGCAGGCTCGACAACGAGGCGCTGTTATTGAGCGTCATCATGATCACGCGGAAGGTCTGGGACTCGGAGACCGGCAACCCGAGGGAATCGTAAGCGGTGACCGTGGTGACGTGGGGACCGTAGGCCAGCGTGCCGACGTTCATCGAGCAGGCGGCCGGAGAGACGGTCGGATCGAAGTCGCAGGTTTTCTGGAGGTTCGCCGCGCCGGTCCCGTCGAGATAAAGCTCGATCTTGGAAATACCGATGACGTCGGTGGCCGCGCCGCCGATAGTGACGGTATCGGTGACGAACGGGGGTGTCGGCAAATAATTCACCGACGTTATCACCGCGGTGCTGGTCGGCGGAGGATTTCCGCCGCCACCGCTGCCGCTTGATCCGCCGCCACCGCCGCCCGATGACACATAAGTGACTATGAATATCAGGGTTTCAGAAGTGCCGCCGCCCGGTACCGGCGTATAGACCGTAATGGGACGATCGCCGGCGACAATCAGATCAGAAGCGGGAATGATCGCCGTGAGCTGGGTCGGGCTGACGTAGGACGTGGCTCTGGCGGCGCCGTTCCAACGGACGATCGAGTTAGGCTGGAAATCAACGCCGCCGACGGTAATGGTGAATTCCGCGCTGCCGGCCGGCTTTTGCGACGGAGTGATGCTGACCAGTGTCGGCAGAGGATTGCCCGCGGGCGCGCCCGAACCGCCGCTGGGCTGGCTGATATCCGTCACCGTGAATATCTCCGGATTGGAGACGCCGCCGCCCGGGGCCGGATTGAGGACGGTCAATTGATAATCGCCGTAGACGGCCAGATCCGCCGCGGTGACGACGACTGAGAGTTGTGTCGGACCGACGTAGGACGTGGCTCTGGCGGCGCCGTTCCAACGGACCACGGAGGCGGACAGAAAGTTAGTGCCGTTGACGGTCAGGTTGAATTGCTGGCTGCCCGCCGGCTTGGACCAGGGCGAAATAGAGGTCATCGTCGGCACCGGGTTGCCCGCGGGCTCGCTCGGCGTCTGGCCGGCCGAAGGCGCGGCAGGAGAACTGGAGGCGACGACCTTGAGCGCCAGTCCGGATGAGATGCCGCCGCCCGGGGCCGGATTGAAGACATTGATGGTCCGGTCGCCGACCGCGGACAGATCTGCGGCCAAAATGGCGACGGTAAGCTGGTTCGGGCTGACGAAGGACGTGACGCGATCAACACCGTTCAGCCGCACCACCGCTGACGGCAGGAAATTCGAACCGTTGAGGACCAGGACGAACTGCTGGCTGCCGACGGTCTTGGATGAAGGTGAGATGCCGGTCAAAACCGGGACGGGATTGCCCGCGACCTCGGCCGGAGGATTGGCCGGAGGCGGGGCCGTTTCCGGCGGATTGGCCGGTGACGACGGCGGCGGGGATGACGGGGACGGCGAGGACGATGGCGGCGGCGCCACGGCCGACTGGGCGCTGCCGGAAGCATCAACGGCGGGCAGCGACAAGGAATTGGATGACCCGCCGCCCGGGGCTGGATTGAAGACGCTTACCGGCTGACCGGCCAGACCCGAAAGATCGGAGGTCAGGAGCTTGGCATTCAAATGTTCATCATTCTCGTAACTGGTCGCCATCGCGGCGGAACCGACGCGGATGACCGAACCGGACAGGAAATTCCTGCCACTGACGGATAAAATGGTCTGTCCGGCATCGGCCGGATCGGCCGACAAACGGAGGGATGTCAGGCTGGGAATGGGATTGCCCAAGCCGACGTACAGGGTGCCGACGGAACCGTCGGACGAACCGGAACCGCCGGAACGTCCGCCGGGGACGACATTGGCCGCCTGCAGGGCGGAGAGAGGGCAGATCACGGAACTGTCGTTGAAATAATCGACGCTGACGCGGCCGCCGGAACCGCCGCCGCCGCCGACGGCCGTATTGCCGCCGCCGCTGCCGCCGCCAGCCGCCATCGAACCGGTGCCGCAGAAATAGTTGGTGGCAGTAACGGAGATGGAACCGCCGGAACCGCCTCCCGACGCGGCGTCAGACGCGGCAATGCCGCCGGAAGCGCCATTGGCGCTGAGATTGCCGTTCAAGGTGAGCAGGCCGGAGATCGAGAGGCGGATGGTGCCGCCGCCGACGCCGCCGTTGACGCTGCCGGACGCGCCGCCCGCGGCTCCGAACAGGAACGGCCCCATCAGGGAATCGTAAGCGCCGCCCGCGGCGAGGGCCGCGGAAGAACCTCGGCCGCCGCTGCCGCCGTGGCCGGCGCCGGCGGCACCGCCGCTGCCGCCCTGGCCGGAGCCGAAATGACCGGCGCCGCTGCCGCAAGCGTTGTTCTCGTCCGGACCCTCGGCTCCGGCCGAACAACCCTTGGCGTCAGCGCTGATGAGCGAACCCAGATCGATATTCAGGTCGGTCAATCCGGTCCAGTTGACCGAACCCCTGACCACGGAATTGTTGGCGAGAGTGATGGCGATAGGCGAGTAGATCAGCAGCTTGCCCTGGTCGGCGACATCCACGTAAATGCCGTCCCAGACCTGATTATTGCCGCCGGGGATGTCGAATTCCAGGTTGGCTCCCGACCGGGATTGCTTGATGGCCGTCCCGGCGCCGAGGGAGAAAGAGGTGCCGGCCGAAAACTTGGCGGCCGAAGCAATATTTACCCGCGTTTCCGGCAGCAATTTAAGCTCTTTGCCGGCGCTGATGTCGAACGACGCGACCGGCAAGGCGCAAACGAACGAACCGGCCAGGGTGATGTTGCCGGAGGCTTGGATGGACGGCGTGGCCGCGGCGTCAATGCCGGCTGAACAGTACTGGTTGGTGGCCGAAGGATCGACGGTCCAATTGGCCACGACATGATCGGTATTGTCGTAAGTGAACCCGTGAAAAACACGGACGTCGTCATCGGACGCGAGATTCGGCGTGCCGTGGTCGTCGGCCAGGTAGACCGTGCCTTTTTCACCGGCCGATGTCGCGCCGGAATTGCGCCCTCCGGAAACGTCCAGGGCGTCCGCCGTGAAATTAAAATCGCCGTTCGCATAAATGACCGCGATGCGGCCGCCGCCGCCGGAACCGCCGCCGGTTCCGCCGTTGCCGCCGCGGGCCTGGAACAACCCGGTGGCGCCGTTGATCGTGGCGGCCCTGATCAACAGCGAACCGCCGGAACCGCCGCCGCTCGCGGTGTTGGCGCTTGAAGGGCTGCCGTCCAGGCCGTTGGCCGAGATGGCGCCGTTCAGGGTCAGGGCGCCGGAAACGAAAAGGCTGAGCGCGCCGCCGCCGGCGCCGCCGATGGCCGCGCCCGAAGCGCCGCCCGAAGCGCCGAACATGACCGGTTCAACCGCCGAGCCGAAAGTTCCGCCGGCCTCGAGATCGCTCGTGGCGCCGCTCACGCCGCTGCCGCCGTAGCCGCCGCCCGTGCCGCCCGCGCCGACGGCGCTGGCGCCGCGGCCGTAACCGAAATGGCCGGAACCGTTGCCGCAGACATTGCGCACGTCGGGACCGTTGCCGTTGGCCGTGCCGCCCTGACAGCCGTCGCCGTCCACGGTGAGACGGCCGCCGTTATCAATGATCAGGTTGTCGACGTCCAGGGCCGGCGCCTCGCCCTCGCCGGGGTTGCCGGTAAGGATCAGCGTGCCGGTGCCGGTGATATGGATCGACCGGCCGCCGCAATTGATGGACGCGGCGCCGGTCGCCGGCCATGTCTTGGTCGTGCTGACGGTAATGGTCCCGTTGGCCGTCTGATCGTCGTCGCCGCTGCCGCCGTCGGTGATCGGACAGAGCGTCGCGGCTTTTGTGAACAGGCCGGTGGTCCGCTGGTAGTAGACGGTGCTGTAACCGATCAGGTTCAGACAGAGCAGCAAGGCCAGCCAGAGCGCGCTCCGCGATCCGCCTTTATGGCCGCCCGGCGGCGGTGACCCGGACTCGGCGGCGGCCCCGGCCTGCTCCCGGACCGGACGGCGACCGCTCCGGACGCCAAATACACGCGCCTTCAGCGCCGCCGACAGTGAAAAGATTCCGGTTCCGATGGACATGGTCGCGGACAAACTATCCTGAAATAAAAAAACCTCTAGATATCAAGAGGATTGTGCAAGAAGTCCATTTTGGAATAGTTTTGTGGCTCTGTTCGCCCAAAATTGCGCACATATTTTATTTTTCTTTCATTTCTTCTCTAATTCTAGCAAAAATATTCATCTATGTAAAGGGTTATTTATCCACATATATTGCCTCAATCCGGCTTTGGCCCTAAGATAGGTAAATCGTCTGACTCTATGAAAAAAAGCGAGCTGGCATTCGCGGCGATACTCGTACCGGTCGATTTCGGCCTGGTTTTTTTAGCCGGCTTGACGGCCTATTCGCTGCGTTTCGGCTGGCTGGCCGGATTACGGCCGATCGTCTTCGACCTGCCCCTGCGCGAATACCTGATGCTGACGGCGGGCGCTTCGATGCTCTTCGTCTTCTTTTACGCCCTGGCCGGACTCTATGCCGTATCCGGCCCGCGCCGACTTAAGACCGAGGTTTCCCACATTTTCTTCGCCACCTCGACGTCCGTCCTGGCGCTGATCGTCTTCGTCTTCTTCCGGCGCGAGCTTTTTTCATCGCGATTCATCGTCCTGGCGGTCTGGCTCCTGGCGATAGTCTACGTCAGCCTCGGCCGCGTCGCCACGCGCCTCGTCCAGCGGCTGCTGCTGCGCTACGGCATCGGCACGCACCGGGTACTGCTGATTGGCGGCGACGAACGGATGACCAGGCTGCTGATCGCCGAATTCGGCCGCGATCCCGGATCCGGCTACAAGATCGTCCGGACCGCGCCGGGATTCGATCCGGCCCTGGAGGTGGAGATGGCCGGCCTGGCCGCCACCGGCGAGCTCGACGAGATCATCGTCACCAATCCCGACGTCAGCCGCGCGGACCTGTCGCGGCTCCTGGGCTTCGCCGAGGCGCGCCATCTGACTTTCAGGTACTCGGCCGACCTCTTGGCCACTCACGCCAAGAACATCGAGGTCGGCACGCTGGCCGGCCTGCCCATCGTCGAGATCAAAGGCACGCGCCTGGACGGCTGGGGCCGGATCTTCAAACGCGTCTTCGACATCATCGGTTCCTTGCTGCTGATCGTCCTGACCTCCCCGATCATGCTGCTCGCGGCGCTGGCCATCGTCATCGATTCCAAGGGGCCGGTCTTCTTCAACCGCCTGGACGACGGAACGCCCGTCACCCGCATCGGCGAACACGGCCGGCCGTTCCGCTATCTGAAGTTCCGGTCGATGAGACCCGGAACGCATTCCCAGCGCTATAACGAACTGAAACATCTGGACGCCCGCGCCGAAGGCCCGCTGGTCAAGATCAAGGAGGATCCGCGCGTGACCCGCGTCGGCAAATTCATCCGCCAGTACTCGATCGACGAGCTGCCGGAACTGTTCCTCGTCCTGATCGGCTGGATGAGCCTGGTGGGTCCGCGGCCGCATCTGCCCGAAGAGGTTTCCCAGTACCGCGACCGCCAGCGCCGGGTGCTGACCATCAAGCCCGGCATCACCGGACTGGCCCAGGTCTCTGGTCGGGCCGACCTGACCTTTGATGAAGAGGTCAAACTTGATACGTTCTATATTGAAGACTGGTCGCCCTGGCTCGATCTGGCCATCCTGGTCAAGACGCCGCTGGTGGTTTTAAGGAGAAAAGGAGCGTATTGAGCGAAGTTGAGATGAGGACAAGCGTCGACTAATCCACGGTCAACAGGTCCATGAAAGTCGCGTTGGTACATGACTACCTGATACAAGACGGGGGCGCTGAGCGCGTGCTTCAGGTTTTCCAAAAAATGTGGCCCGAAGCGCCGACCTTCGCCCTGCTGCACGACCCCAAGCGCGTCGGCAGCGCCTTCGACGGCAAGGATATCCGAACCTCTTTCCTCCAGAACATCCCCTTCGCGCTGCAAAAGTACAAGTGGTTCCTGCCGCTCATGCCGGCGGCGACCGAACACCATAACCTCAACGATTTCGACGTGGTCCTGACCAGCACCTCGGCCTTCGCCAAGGGTGTCATTACCCGCCCCGAGACGCTGCACCTCTGCTACTGCCACACGCCGACGCGCTACCTCTGGTCCGACACCCATTCCTACGTCAACGAACTCGGCTTGCCCGGACCGATCAAGAAATTGGTGCCCTACATCCTGTCCGGCCTGCGGGTCTGGGACCGCCACGCCGCCGAACGGGTCGACGGCTTCATCGCCAATTCCGAAACGGTGCAGCGCCGCATCCAGAAATACTACCAGCGCGACAGCCGGGTCATCCATCCGCCGGTCGAGACCGCGTGCTTCTCCATCGCCCCGAAAATCGGCGATTATTTCGTCGCCGGCGGCCGGCTGGTGGCCTACAAACGTTTCGACGTGATCGTCCAGGCCTTCAACAAACTGGGCCGGCCGCTGAAGATCTTCGGCGAGGGTCCGGAGCTGGCCAAACTCCGGGCCGCGGCCAAAAAGAACATCGAATTCGTCGGCAAGGTCAGCGAAACGGACAAGGCCGAACTCTATCGCCGCGCGCTCGCCTACCTCCATCCGCAGGAAGAGGACTTCGGCATCACCGCGGTCGAAGCCATGGCTTCGGGCCGTCCGGTCATCGCTTACCGCCGCGGCGGCGCGGTCGAAACGGTCATCGACGGCGTGACCGGCGAATTCATCGAGGAACAGAGCTGGGAGGAACTGGCCAACCTGATCATCCGCTTCCGCCCCGAGGATTACGACCCGCAGGCCATCCGCGAGCACGCCGAGAAATTCGACACGGAGATCTTCAAGGAAAAGATCGGTGAATTCGTCGAGTCCAATTGGGAAAAATGGCGGAACGGGGAAAAGATCGGCGACGAACCAAAGAAGGTCCCGAAAGAATTCTTCGCCTGAGGCGAACGCGCGTCAGATCTTTTGCCGGCTGCGGGCCGGCTTTTTTGATGCCCGGACGCGTGCTAAACTGCGTCCATGCGCGTCATCCTGGATATCCGTCCGATGCTTGAGGAAAAACGCAGCGGCGTGGCCAACTACACGGCGCGGCTTTTGCGCGCTCTGCTGGACCGTCCGCCGGTCGCCGGCCGCGATTACGCCCTTTTCTGCAACGCCTACGGCCGGACGCTGCCCGCCGACCTGCCCGCTGCCGCCCCGCACGTCGAACGGCATTTCAGCCGTTACCCCAACCGCCTGCTCAACGCCGCCTTCGCTTTCGCCGGCCGGCCGCTCCTCGAAGGCCTCTGTGCCGGAGCCGACGCCATCTACCTCCCCAACCTCAATTTCGTCGCCACCGCCAAGCCGCTCGTCGCCACCGTCCATGACCTGTCCTTCGAGCGCTATCCCCGCTTCTTTTCCGCCAAACAGCGGCTGTGGCACCGGCTGATCCGGCCGCGGTCACTGCTGCGCCGGGCCGCTTTCACCGTCGCCGTCTCGGAACATACCAAAACCGACCTGGTCGAAAGCTACGGCCTGGACCCGGACCGCATCGCCGTGATCAATCCCGGAGTCGGACCGGAATTCGCGCCGGCCGGAGAAGCCGAAAAAGAACAGGTGCGCCGGAAATACGGGCTGGACGGTGAATATTTCCTGTACCTCGGCACCATCGAACCGCGGAAGAACGTCGGCGGACTGATCGACGCTTTCGATAGACTGGGCGGAAAGACGCGATTGGTCATCGCCGGAAGCCGCGGCTGGCTCTGCCGCGACATCTTCCGCCAAGCCGCCCGGTCGCCGGCCGCGGAACGGATAAGATTCCTGGACCGCGTCGCCGACGGCGACCAGCCGGCGCTGTATTCGGCGGCCGCGGCGCTGGTCTACCCGTCATTCTACGAGGGCTTCGGCATGCCGCCGCTCGAGGCCATGGCCTGCGGCACCCCGGTCATCGTGGGACATGCCTCCTCGCTCGGCGAGGTCGCCGGTGACGCCGGCCTGATGGTCGATCCCTACGACGTCGGCGAGATCGCCGACGCGATGAAAGCCGTGCTCGAAGAACCGGGCCTGGGCCGGCTGCTCGGCGGTCGCGGCCGGCAGCGGGCCGCGCGTTTCACCTGGGAAGAGAGCGCCGCGCGGCTGGACAGGCTCTTCGCCCGGCTGGAGGGTGCAAAATAAAAAAGGCTGTGCTAAGGTGCGGTCGGGTCCGCGTTCCTGAGGAACGGACGGGCCGACCGCTCTTTTGAGCACGGAGGAAATCAAAGGTCATGAAACTCAAGTACTCGATGCTCGCCGGCTGGAGGAAAGTCGAAGGCTGGCAGGACAAGCTGGACACTACTCCGGCCGACATCCTGCCCGGCTCACCGCACCGCACCGCGGTACTGCTGCATGACGCGAAGAGCCAGGCCATGATCTTCATCGTCCCTTTGCGCCTGCCGAGTTTTTTCGATCCCCTGAAACTGGTCAAGGTCATCTCCCAGGGGCACGTCAAACAAGGCAACCTGGTCTCGCCTATCGAAACGGACGGCTCGGACCATAAGTTCACCTACATCACTCCCGACGGCATGTCCGCCGGCAAGGTCCTGATCCGGAAGCTGTCCGAGGAACAGTCTGTTTACGCGGTCGCCGTCGGCCTGTGGCCGTCCGAACCCGAGGACATTCCCAAGGTCGCCTTCGAGCTTATCGCCGGCAGCCTCAGACTGGCCTGATCTCCGGCGCGGCGTTGTCCCGCACCCCGTCACTTCCGGACGGGGTTTTTATTTTACCTCAGCCGTTGACGGGTTCCGGCCGGTCTGTTAATGTCCTTTTTATCTATGGATCAAAACGCCAAAAATCACGTCCTGAGCTCCGCTGCCAAGCGGATGCACATGTACCCGCTCACCGGCGAGGCATGTTTTAGGCGTTGCTGATCGGGAACCGATCGACAGGCCGAACCCTCGCCGCAAGCGAGGTTTTTTTGTTCTTTCAGCGGCCCGAACCGGGCCAAAAAACCCGCTTAATAAGCGGAAAAGGAGAGCGAGATGAACCTTTCAGCGCAAAGAGCGGCTATCGAGGCCTTGGCGCCGGCGCTCCGGCCCTGCGTCGTCGGACCGCGACGGCGTTATTTCCTGAACTGGCAGGAGGTATTCCTCATGGGATTCAGCGTCAACGCCTTCTATGGCAGCGATGTCGTCGCCGTCTTCGGTTCGGAACCCGGCTCCGGCCGCGGATCCGGCGGCCTGCCGGAGGAGGCCGACCGGCCCTGCGCCGGCGCGGTATTCCTGCGCCCGCCGGACGCCGGCGCGGAAGCCGGCGAGATGGAGCGGGCATTCGGCGGGTCCGCGGAAGTGGAGATCGTCGAATCGCTGTCGGTCGTGTCGGTCGAACCGGGCCAGACCGCGCTGTTCCCGACCGGCGCCAAGGCCGCCTACCCGGTGCTTATCACCGCCTACCGGCCCGGAGCCTCCTAGGGACCCGCCTGCCGGCTGAGCCGGCCGGACCAGACCCAACCCGGTCCTTATCGGACCGGGTCTTATTTTTCCCTGGTTCTAATAATAGACTGCCCCTGCGCCGACCTTGCGGCGCAGGACAAGCCCAGCCATGACGGTTGATAGGTCGTCGTAACGCGAGGCCGGCGAATTCAGGATGCGCCACAAAAAAGCCGCCCCCTGTGCCGATGGTTGCGCACCTCCCGTAGGCGAAGGACGGCATTAGCGTCTCCGCGCTACATCCAATCCATGACAATAAAAACTTCCCGCTCCGTTTATTGCAAATATCGCCTACGGGATTCCGTCCGCGGCAAGGAACCGGTGTCATCCCGACCCACCCGCATCCTGCGGGGTGGGTCGGGATAAATTCCGCGGACTACAAAAGCCGCCCCGTGAAGCCACGGGGCGGCGAAGAATACGTAATGATGAATGAACTGAACGCGCTACCTGGCTTGGCCGCCCGTGTTAGGCACTCTCATGTCGAGCGACAGGTCGCGGGCCGTCTTGACCATCAGGAGGTCGATCAGGCTCGCGGCATTGGCTCCTCCGCCTTGGCCGGTGGATGAACCGCCCATCACGACCTCGGGCACCCAGCGCTGCTTGCCTAGCTCGGCGGCAAAGGCTTTCATGACCTCCGTGTAGACCGCCAGCTTCTTCTCCAAGGCTCCGTCGGCCTGCATGACCAGTCGTCGGCGGGCGCCCTCGCCTTCACCGAGCAGTATCTCCTGCTTCTTGGTGAATTCGGCCGCCTGCATGTTCAGCTTGGCCACCTCGCGCTGCTGCTCGGCTTCGGTCACGGCCTTGGCCTTGAGCACTTCCTGCTCCCACTTGGCCTTGGCCGCGTTGGCCTGGCCTTCCTTCTCGGCCGTGATGGCGCGCTGTTCGGCCTTGCGGGCCGCGGGCACGGCCGGCGGCGGTCTCGGTCATGGCTTATTTCAGAGGCGGTTCGGGCATGACCGCCGGCGTCGACTCCGCGGCCGGAACCGCTTCAGCCGACCCGGCCGACCCGGTGACCGCCCCCTTCATTAGATACGGCACGGGTACGCCGCCGCCCTGCGGCTGGTCATACAGCTCCTTGGCTAGCGGCACGACCACCTTCTCCAAGTACAGCGATTGGTCGGCCGGCTGATCTTTGATCGGGAAGACCAGCGCCGGCACCAGGATGTTCTCGGAAACGCCGTTGGCGTAGATCCAGTTCGAGTAGTAAGCCTGCTCCGGCTCGCCGAGGCTGAGATCGATCACTTTCTCCGCGCCCTCAGAATAAAACGGCATGATGCCGCCCCGCGAGATCAATTCCTTGACCTTGGCCGCGTCCGTCTGGGCGTCATAGGCCGAGCTGGAATAATTTTGGATGTAGATCGGCGAGACATTGGCGACGCGCCGGTTGCGGACGTCGATGCCGACCATCAGCCCGACGAACCGGCCGTCGCTGTTATAGACTTTCAGACCGTTGACGACCAGCGGATACTGGACGGTGATCTGGTCCGGGAACCAGTAGTCGGCCTGATTCTCGGCGGTGTCGTAATACTGCCGCCAGCCGTGATCGACCTCGGCCGCGCCGTAATCCGCGGTCGATATGCCGAGTTCCTTGAGGAAGGCGTCGGAGATGGCGATGACCGCGTCGTCGGCCGGCATGTCCGCGAGCGTCAGACGCGGCGGCGAGCAGTCGGCGCCGGGAACGCAATTGACGTAAGGCTGCGGCCATCGGTTCCAGTTCTGGCTGATGTTGATCGAGCCATCGTCGAAATTGATGTTCACGAAGTAACCGAAGTCGCGGTCCTCGGCCAGCGAGACGTTCTGCACCTTCAGATCCTGCAGGCGGCCCAGGTCCATGAGCCCCAGGTCGACCCGGCTGACGATGCCGGCCAGCAGTTTGGAATCGAACTGGTCCGAGCGCTTCAGGACGTCCACCTGCCGGGCGTCGCCCAACTGAAGCTCGCCGGGGTAATCAAAGCGATAGGACACGGGCGGCCGGTAGATCGGCATCCTCTCCGGCGCCGGTCCGACGCCGCCGACGGACACGCCGCCGCCACCGCCGAGGCCGAGGGGCGGCAGGTCAGGAGCTGGAGCGGGCATGGTCGTGGTCGAGGCGTCAGCCCCGGGCGCCGTGTATCCGTATTGCGGCTGAGCGGATGATGTCGAGAAAGCCGCCATTTTGCCGCTGCCGCCGGGATCCCGGACGGGCGCGGCCGCCTCGTTGCCGGCCGCCAGCAGCGGACCGAAGGCGTGGGCGGCGGCCCGCTCGATCTTGGCCCCGACGCCCAGTTCGATCCGGGAGTTAAAACCGAGACCGGCCGGTTGGCCGGTGCCGACGTTCTGCGTCACTGACGGCGCCGAGGTCGTGACGGCAAAAATGACCAACGCTCCCAGGACGGCTCCGGCGGCGGCGAAGGTCCACCGGTTGGCGAAACCGCCGGCGAGCCGGCTCCACGGACCGGACGAAACGGCGGTACGCTGCGGGAACTCGCGCAAGAGGCGCTCCCGAAGTTCCTTCCGGAAGACCTCGTCGAGGACCGCGTCCGGTCGCGAGGCCAGCAATGTCTCGACCAGTTTCAGCAGCGCCGGCTCCTGCTTCCGGAGTTCCGGCTCGATCCGGTACAGGTCTTCGAGTATCTCCTGTATGTTCTGATTCATAGATGGTTGATGAATAAGGCGATGAATAAGGCCAAAGGCATGGTTTCGCGCAATTTCTTGGCGGCGCGGCAAAAGATCATCTTGCAGTTGTCCTCGCTCTTCCCGACGATCTCGGCGATCTCCCGGTAACTAAGCTCCTGCCAGACGCGCATGATGACGATGTCGCGCTGGTCCGGAGGCAGGACGCGCAGCTGCTGCCGCACGCGGTCGATCCGCGCCAGGGCGTCGATGTCGGCTTCGACGCCGCCGCCGGCCGGAATGTCCCAGGCGTCGTCGATGGCGGCGTATTCTTTTTTGGTCCGGTAGTGGTCAATGACGGTGTTGCGGGCGATGCGGTACAGCCAGGAGGAGATGGAGCCCTTGCCCGCGTCGAACCGGTCGAGTCCCCCCAAAGCCTTCATGAAGGTGTCGCTGGTCAGGTCCTGCGCGGTCTCGCGGTGATGGACCTTGTAGTAGATGAAGTCGTGGATCTTCCGGACGTAAAGATCATAGATGCCGCCGAAGGCTTCGGCGTCTCCCTGCTGGCAGCGGAGGATGAGATCTCGTTCGGTTCCTGTATCCATGGAAGTCATGGCCGGCCCCCGGACGGGGCGGGCGCGTTACTGGATGGTCACTTCGTAGACGGCGGTCTTGACGGGTTCGATGCCCTTCTCCCAGGGCCGGGCGTAACCGAAATTTATCTCGAACCTGCCGGTCTTGAGGCCGCGGAAAGTGAAATTATCCGCGCCGCCGGCGCCGACCAGGTCCGGTTCATGGCCGCTCTCAACGTATTTCTGCTCGACGAGCTCCAAGGATCTGTCGTCGAACTTCGCCGTCCAGGAATAACCGGTGGTGATGTTGCCTTCAAGCGAGATCCTGAATGCCTCCCCCTTCTTGGCGGCAATCGCGATCTTGCCGGCCGCGGGTTCGGAGGCCGGCGCGTCGGCTCGCTCGGGCGCGTTCACCGCCGCCGGCGCGTTCACGGCCGGGGGAACGGAACTCAGCCTGGTTCCGGCCCAGGCGCAGCCGCTCACGAGCAGGATGCTGCCCAAACCGATGACGAGGATCACGGGTGACAGAGGTTGGGGTCTGTTCATATCCATATGATTATAGCAAAAAAATCGTTGATGTGAGCCGGGCATGCCTACCCAATACAACGATGCGGGACGCCAAAAGTAACAGGCCGGCGCGGGCGCCGTGCCGGACTTATTTCACGTTGACCAGGACGATGGCCAATAAGGCGAAACCGACGCCGAGGAAATTCCAGGCGTTCAGATGTTCCTTGAGGAACCAGACGCCGGCCACCGCGGAGAAGACCACGGCCAGCATGCCGAGCGTGATGATGGTGCGGGAGAGCTCGATCCGGGAGAGGGCGTACATCTGGAAGAGGAAACCGGCCAGGGCCAAACCCAGGGCCGCGATGAAAGGCGGGCGCAAAAGAGTGGCCAGGCTGAAGCCGCTGGCGTTGAAAATGACCTTTTTCCAGGTATCGGAAACGGTGTAGAACAGCTGGGCGATGGCGACGAAGATCAGGGCCATATTTTAACGGCGGCTAAGCCGCCTGGGTGATGAATTTCTTGACCGGCGCGTAAGTGCGGCGATGCTCCGGACACGGTCCCAGGCGCCGCAGCGCTTCCTGGTGCTCCCGGGTGCCGTAGCCCTTGTGATTCTCGAAACCGTATCCGGGGTGACGTTCCGCCAGTTCGCGCAGCAGGGCGTCGCGCGCCACCTTGGCCAGGATGGAAGCGGCGGCGATGGAGGCCACCGTCGCGTCGCCGCGGATGATGCTTTTCTGCGGCAGGGCGACGCCCGGCAGGCGAAAGGCGTCGATCAGCAGGTACTCCGGACGGAACGGCAGAGCTTCGACAGCGCGTTTCATGGCCAGGGCCGAGGCCTGGCGGATGTTGAGGAAGTCGACCTCTTCGGCCGAGGCCTGGCCGACGGCCCAGCCCGCGGCCTTGTTCCTGATGTCCTCGGCCGCCCGCTCCCGCTGCGCCGGCGACAGCGCCTTGGAATCGCGCACCAGTTCCAGTTCGACGCCGGCCGGCAACACGACCGCGGCGGCGAAGACCGGACCGGCCCAGCACCCGCAGCCGACCTCATCCAAACCGGCGACGCGGCTGAAACCGCGCGCCGCGAGCGCCTGTTCTTCGACGAAAGTTGGCCTGGCGACGGGAGACATGGCTGGCGATCATTCCACTGTTACCGACTTCGCCAGATTGCGCGGCTTATCCGGGTCGAGCCCGCGGGCCACGGCCATATGATAGGCGAACAGCTGCAGCGGCACGACATTGAGTATCGGCGACAGCATCTCGATGGTCCGGGGAACGTAAATGATGTCGTCGGTCAGGTGCAGCAGCCCTTCATCGCCCTCGCTGGCGAGGGCGATGACCGGAGCGCGCCGGGCCCGAGCCTCTTCGATGTTGGACCTCATCTTCTCGTAGACGCTGTCCTTGGTGGCGATGACCAGGGTCGGGAACTTCTCGTCCAGGAGGGCGATCGGGCCGTGTTTCATCTCGCCGGCGGCATAGCCTTCGGCGTGGACGTAGGCGGTCTCCTTCAGCTTCAGCGCGCCCTCGGACGCCAGCGGCGCGTTATACTTGCGTCCCATATACAGCATGTTCGGATGATTGGCGTATTTGCGCGCCAACGACCTGATCCGGTCGCTCTGCGCCAGGATCCTCTCGATCTTGGCCGGCAGGGTCTGCAATTCTTCCAGGATGCGGACGCCCGTAGCCTGGGACATCTTACGCTGTCGTCCCAAATAGACCGTAAATAAGGAAAATATGGTCAACTGGGCCAAAAAAGCCTTGGTCGAAGCTACAGCTATCTCCGGACCGGCGTGCACGAAAATACCGGCGTCCGTTTCCCTGGCCACGGTCGAACCGACGGCGTTCACCACGCCCAGGGACAGCACGCCTTTGTTCTTGGCTTCGCGTAAGGCCCCCAGCGTGTCGGCCGTCTCGCCACTTTGGGAGACCACGATCAGCGCCTCGCGGTCCGTATCGAAGATCGGCTTACGGTAACGCAGTTCCGACGCCTGCTCGGCCCGGGACGGGATCTCGGCGAACTCCTCAAGCATGTAGGCACCGATGGCGCCGGCCAGGTAGGCCGTGCCGCAGGCGGAAATGACCAGGCGTTCGGTCCCACGAAGCCGCTCTTCGACGTCGCGCAGGCCGCCCAGCACGGCCAGACCATCCTTGACGTTCAACCGGCCCCGCGTGGCGTTCACGATCACCGACGGCTGCTCGCAGATCTCCTTGAGCATGAAATGCGGGTAGCGGCCGCGCTCGATCTCGTCCAGGCTCCAGTTGATCGATTCGACCTTCTTGTTCTTGCGCACCTTGTCCAACGAGAACGTCTCGACGCCGTCATCGGCCAGCACCACGACCTCGTCGTCCTCGACGTAGATGACGTCGCGGGTATAGGCGATCAGGGCCGACGGGTCGGAAGCCAGGAAATATTCGTCGCTGTTCTTGCCCAGGCCGACGACCAGCGGGCTGCCGCGCCGGGCGGCGACGATCCGGCGCGGCCCGCGGGCGCTGATCACGGCGATGCCGAAGGTCCCGACGACGTCCTTGAGCGCCGCCGTCACCGCTTCCTCGAACGGAAGGCTGGCGGCGTACTCTTCGACCAGATGAGCCAGCACTTCGGTGTCGGTCTCGGAACGCAACTGATGACCGCGCTCGACCAAACGCTTCCTCAAGGCCTCGTAATTCTCAATGATGCCGTTATGCACGAGGGCGATGTGCCCCTGGCAGTCCAAATGCGGGTGGGCGTTGTGATCGGAGGGTTCGCCGTGGGTCGCCCAGCGGGTATGGGCGATGCCGATGGTGCCGTTATGCGGCTGGCGGGTCAGTTTGTCGGCCAGCAAGGACACCCGGCCGACGGCCTTGGTCACGCGCAGCTCGTCCTGATCGATGGTGGCGAGGCCGGCCGAGTCGTAACCGCGGTATTCCAAACGCCGCAGACCGTCCATGAGGACGTCCTCAGCCTGCCGTGAACCGATGTAACCGACGATGCCGCACATATAATCGCCGCGTGATGGCGTTGGGTTCATTATAGCCTCCTCCGAGCAGAGGTAAACCCCTCAGACCGGCGCCCGGCGTCAGTTGTCAAACCCCCGCGACGGCCGGCATCCTGGAACAACGATCCTGGTTATAAGATATTTTTGCTTAACATAGCGATAAAATAACTAAGTACCACAAGACCAGCGCCGGGGTTAAACTGGGGACATTTTGGGTGGCCAAACACCTCCATCCTTGTTATAATGCCCGGGTATCGTTTGAGTTCATTTTTTAGGCGAATACTAGTCAAGAAACGACCTTTTGTATCGGGTATTCCAAGCAGCCACATGCGCATCGGCATTGACGCGCGTTTCTATGGTTCGATCGGCAAGGGCCTGGGCCGTTACGTCAGCGAACTGATCGCCCAGCTGGAGCAGCTGGACCGGGAAAATGATTATTTCATCTTCCTACGCCGGGCCAACTGGAACGAATACGCGCCGAAAAATCCACGTTTTACCAAGGTTCTGGCCGAATTCCATTGGTACGGCTTGAGCGAGCAGGTGGTCTACCCCTTGTGGTTGCGCCGCTTCCGGCTCGACCTGATGCATTTCGCGCACTTCAACGTCCCTATTTTTTACCGGCGCCCGTTCGTGGTCACGGTCCATGACCTGATACTGCTGAGCCACCCGACGCCGCGGGCGACGACCCTGGGACCGCTGCTGTACCGGCTGAAATACCTGCTCTATAAACTGGTGATCAGCCACGCGCTGAAACAGGCGCGGACCGTGCTGACGGTCTCCGAATATTCCAAAAAAGAGTTAAACAAATACTTTCCTTTCACCGCCGAAAAACAGGTGGTCGTGACCTACGAGGCCTGCAGCGCGACCCTCCAGGCGAAGAACGGACCCGGCGAACGCGACCTCCTGCCCAAAGAGATCGTCGGCAAGCCTTTCATCCTGTACGTCGGCAACGCCTACCCCCACAAGAACCTGGACAGGCTGATCGAGGCCTTCGCGCTCTTCCGCGGCCAAGGACACCCGGACACTTTCCTGGTGCTGGTCGGGGGCAAGGATTATTTCTACGACCGGCTGCAGCTCGAAGCGCGGCGCCGGAACCGGGCCGACCACGTCGTCTTCTTCGGCCAGGCCGAGGACCGCGACCTGGCCTCGCTCTACGACTCCGCCCTGTTCTACATCTTCCCGTCGCTCTGCGAGGGCTTCGGCCTGCCGCCGCTCGAAGCCATGTGCCGCGGCCTGGCCGTGGCTTCGTCCGATGCCTCCTGCCTGCCGGAGATACTGGGTGACGCGGCCTATTACTTCGACCCGCGCGACCCGGCCAAGATCGCCGCGGCCATGGAACGGCTGGCAGGCGACGACGGAGCGCGGCGCGACCTGATCGCCCGGGGCAGGATCAGGACCGCCAGATATGACTGGCGATCCTGCGCTCAAAAGACCAGAGAGATATATTTAAGGACGGGCTCCGCGAAATAAGGCTGAAACAAGACCATGAACCGTCTATCCAACGCGAAAAACTCGCCGGAACATCTTCCGGGCGGCGGACCGGCGTCGAACGGCGCCATTGCCGTCCGCCTGCGGCCGGATCGCGGCCGGCGGCCCGTCGCGGCATCGCCTCATCTCCTGGACCTCAAGGGCTCCGACGCTTTTCCGGCTGACGGGAAGGCCGACCCGACCGCTTACCGGCCGTCGCGCTGGAAATGGAAAAGAAAACTGGACGAATATCTCCATCTTCACGATCTGCGGATGCGCACCCTGTCCATCCGGCCGCGCGGCTGGAAGGATTTTCCTCCTCCGTCGGCCAAGACCGTCGGTCACGCTTTCGGCATCACCCTGGTTAAATTTTTTCGCGAACACCCGCTGGCGGAACTGACCGTGTTCTCGGCCATCCATCTCCTGTCGCTCATCGCCTACAAGCTGCTGCTGAGGCCGTTCCGTCCGCGTTCCGTGAAAAAACCGGCCGGCGCGCCCCGCGGAAGCGAGAAAGAGATCAGGGCCCTGGCGGCCGTATCGCTTCTCGCCGCCGCGCCGGCGGCTTGGCCCAAGGCTGGAAAGATCACCGGGGCGAGGACCGCGAAAAGCGCGAAGCCGGCATGGTCACTCAAATTGAACTGGCGGCCGTCCCGGGCCGCGGCTTTCGCCATCCTCGGTCTCGCCTTCGTGACACCCCTCGCCGCCTACAGCGCGCTCTCCGGCCTGCGCCAGGAAAAGAAGATGATCACCGAGATCGGAACGCAGGGCGTCAACTCCCTCTTGGCCGCGGGCGCCGCCATCCAGGACCGCAAGTTCGAGGCCGCCGGCGATTCCTTCAACCAGGCGTTCAGGGATTTCACCGACGCCCAGGCGCAAATGGGCACCCTGGTCAATCTGGCCTCTGCCGCGGCCGCGGGTCTGCCTTTCAAGACGCGCCTGGCTTCGGCCCGGCACTTGCTGGACGCCGGACGCGAGATAGCCGTCGGCGGCGCGGGACTGGCCAAGGGCCTGGCCGCTCTCGACTGCGGCCTGGATCCGGCGGCCAAGGTGGCTTCGCTCCGCACCAACATCGAGGATTCCCTGCCCCACATCGAACTGGCCGCCGCGGCCCTGGTCCAGACCGCGCCCGAAGCCTTGCCTGAAAAATACCGCCAGGAATTCGCCGCCGCCCAGGACCGGATGCCCCAGATGCTCGACGGCATCCGCCGCGCCCTGTCCGCCACCGACCTGCTGCAAGCGATCATGGGCGTGGACAAACCCAAGCGCTTCCTGGTCATCTTTCAGAACAATGCCGAACTGCGGCCGACAGGAGGCTTTATCGGCAGCTACGCCCTGGTCGACATCGACCGCGGCCGGGTCAAGAAAGTGGAGATTCCCGGCGGCGGCTCCTACGACCTCAAAGGCTCGCTGCGCGTCCGCCTGGCCTCGCCCCGGCCGATGCACCTGATCAATCCCGACTGGCAATTCCAGGACGCCAACTGGTTCGCCGATTTCCCGACCTCGGCCAAGAAGGTCACCTGGTTCTACGAAAAGAGCGGCGGCCCGACGACCGACGGCGTCATCGCGGTCAATGCCAGCTTCCTGGAGAAGGTGCTGGAACTGACCGGCCCGGTGGCCATGCCTGAATACGGCAAGACCATCGACGCCCAAAATTTCTATTTTGAGACGCAAAAGGCGGTGGAGATCGAATACGACAAGACGAAGAACCAGCCCAAAAAATTCATCGCCGATCTGGCTCCGAAGGTGCTGGAACGCATCCTGGCCGCCGACCAGAACACCTCGCTGCAGCTGCTCGCGGCCCTCGACCAATCGCTCGAACGCAAGGACCTGCTCTTCTGGTTCCGCGACGAAACGGCCCAGGCCAAAGCCGCCTCCCTCGGGTGGAACGGCGCGGTCAAAAACACCGAGGGCGATTATCTCTACGTCGTCCACACCAACATCGCCGGCCAGAAGACCGACCTGGTCATGAAGGATGACGTCGACCACTCGGTCAAGATCCTGCCCGACGGCACCGGCATCGTGACCCTGACCATCAAGCGCAGCCATACCGGCACCAAGAACGCCCTGTTCAGCGGCGTGCGCAACGTCGATTATCTGAGGATCTACGTCCCCTACGGCAGCACCTTGGTCGAAGCCAACGGCTTCAACGGACCCGATCCCAAACTGTTCAAGATCGCCGACTTCGGGCGCGGCGACGATCCCGACGTCCTGGAAACGGAAAAGGACGTGGTCATCGACCGCGTCTCGGGGACGAGGATAGCGACAGAATCGGGCAAGACCGTCTTCGGCAACTGGGTGCAGACCGACCCCGGCCAGACCAGCATCCTAACCCTGGTCTACAAATTGCCGCCCGGAACCATCCGTTACAAGAAACTCGATACCGACCGGGTCGTGGCGCTTTATGACCGGCTGAGCGGCAGCGGCGAGAAACAGGGGTTGGCCTATTCGCTGCTGGTACAAAAACAGCCCGGTGCCAACCCGGCGTCCTTCGCCACGCACATCGATTTTCCGCGCGGTTACCTCCCGGTCTGGGAGTCTCCGGAGCGCCAACCGGACGATCGCGGCCGTCTCAGTAATGAAAGCACCCTGGAAAAAGACGTGTTATTCGGCTCCGTGGCCCAGCTCAACTAGCAACGGCTGACTATGATGAAAAAGACGCACAAAGGCCGACACCCGGATGCCGTCACGCCAGCCGACGCCGCGTCGCCGGAACCTCCGGCGAATAGCCAACCCGCCGCGCCGGAAGCGGCGCCTGCCCTGAGCCGGGTCGAGGGGCCGCCGGCCGGCCGGCCCGACCCCGACCAGATCCCGCCGGCCGTCGCCGACGAGATGAGCCGGGGACTGCGTTCCATCTACGATACGCCCGGACAGGAGGTCCGGGACATGACCAAGCTCGATCAGGCGCGCGGCTCGACCGCCAAGAAGATCCTGGTCGGTTTTGTCATCTTCTTCGCTTTCCTGGCCGCCATGTCCTGGGCCGGCTTTTTCTTTTTCTCGCCGACCGACAAGAAATTCAGCGGCGAAGGCGTCGATCTGGCCATCGACGGCCCGGCTCAGATCAAGAGCGGTGACCAGATCACCTATACGGTCAATTACAAGAACAGCGAGAAGGTGCCGCTGGGCACGGCTTCGCTGCAGCTGCGGCTGCCCAAAGAACTGACCGCCGTCACCCTTGACCCGGCGCCGGTCGAAGGCTCCCAGAATTCCTGGCCGATCGGGTCCTTGTCGCCCGGTCGCGGCGGC
>Ga0315268_10001146_pt1 | contig 30535 bp, 32 predicted proteins | sample C1_top_MG_FD_204535 | JGI IMG/M metagenome (GOLD analysis project Ga0315268, IMG submission 204535) | Sediment microbial communities from Yellowstone Lake, YNP, Wyoming, USA - C1_top | ecosystem: Environmental > Aquatic > Freshwater > Lake > Sediment | place: USA: Wyoming | collected 2017-08-01
GCCGCCCCCCCCCCCCCCCCCCCCCCCCCCCCCCCCCCCCCCCCCCCCCCCCCCCCCCCCCCCCCCCCCCCCCCCCCCCCCCCCCCCACCCCGCACCCCGCACCCCGCACCCCGCACCAAGCCCAGCCCTCGCCCCGCTACTTGCTCGCCGCCATGATCGCTTCCGCCATATCCGCCACCGCCTGGCGCACGCCGCCAATCCGGTTATTCTGCCGAGTCGGGTTCACGCGGTTGGTCAGCAGCACCACGAACAGATCGTGCGTCGGGTCGATCCAGATGCTCGTGCCGGTGAAGCCGGTGTGGCCGAACGCCGGCCGCTGCATCATGTGCCCCGCTGAATTGACGCCGTTGGGCGTTTCCCAGCCGAGCGCGCGGTTGGAGAAGGTCGAATCCTGCACGGCGGTGAACCGCGTGATCGTCTCGGCGTTCCAGATGCGCACGCCATAGAGGGCGCCGCCATTGAGGTACGCCTGGCAAAGGCGCGCCACGTCGGCAGCGGTGGAGAACAGCCCGGCGTGCGCCGAGACGCCGCCGAGCCGGAACGCGTTTTCGTCATGCACCTCGCCGCGCAGATGACGCTGCCGCCAGGCATCCACTTCGGTGGGGGCAATGCGCGGCAGCAGCGACGCGTCGGGGAGATACTGCGTGTCGTGCATCTTGAGCGGGCCGAAGACGCGCTCCCGGGCATAGGCGTCGAGGCGCTGGCCGCTGACCCGCTGGATGATCTGGCCAAGCAGGATGGCGCCGAGGTCGCTGTACACCATGCGGGCGCCGGGGACGGTATCGAGCGGCGTCTCGATGACGATCTGCATTGCCTGCTCGGCGGACGTCGCTTCCTTGTACAACGCGCGCCAGCCGGGGAGGCCCGACGAGTGCGTCAGCAGGTGGCGTACCTTCACCCGGTCCTTGTTGGGCCCCTGCCATTCGGGGAGATACCGCTGCACGGGGGCATCGAGGTCCACCTTGCCCTGCTCGACGAGCTGCATCATCGACGAGGTCATCGCCACCACCTTGGTCAGCGATGCCATGTCCCAGAGGGTCCGTTCGTCGGGGACGGCGGAGTCGGCCCAGTCGAGATGGCCCGCGCCCACCGTGGCGAGAATGCGGTCCTTGCGGCCGACGATGGCGGCGGCGCCGGGAAATGCCGAGTCGCGCACGGCGCGGTCGAGCAGGTGCTGCAGCGAGTCCTTCATGACGGTCGGGAGCGCTTCGCGCGGGAACGGGAGGGGGCGCGGCAGGCCGTCGCCGCGCGAGTAGAAGCCGGGAAGGGAGATCGGGGCGTGGCCGCTGATCGCCCGGGCGCCGGCGACGCCGAGGGCCGAGGCATTTTCCACGACCGCGCCGGTGCCGTACGCCAAGACGTACGTGCCGACGTGGCGGAACTGGCGAATGACGTACGGGTTGCCGTGGGCGACCATGACCAAAGGAAGCACGGCGGCCACCGAGTCGATCCACTGCGCCACCTGCGGCGCGATGGCGAGCTTGCTTTCGCCTTCGACGGTGCGGCCGTGCGTGCTGAAGACGACGCGTTGCGCGCCGCGCCCCAGCGAGTCGAGTTCGGCGCGTGGCGTGCGGGGGCCGATGCGCTGGGCGCGCGTACCGCCGCCGAGCGCGCCGCGCAGCGCCGTGGCGAACGGGCGTCCGGCGCTGATGTCGGCTTCCGGCGCGTAGGTCAGCACGAGCGTCGGGATGCCGCGGGCGAGCGGCACGAGCGCATCCCGGTCGCGGACCAGGGTGATGGCCCGTTCGGCGATGGTCTGCGCGACCTTGCGGTGCTCGAGCGCGCCCACGCTGTCGCGCAGCGTCTCGAGCGACGCGAACGGCCGCTGGATGACGCCGACCCGCAGCTTCATTTCGAGCAGGCGGCGTACCGAGGCGTCGATGCGCGACTCCGGGATTTCGCCTCGCTCCACCGCCGCCACCACGGCGGCGATGGCGCGATGCACGTCGCTGGGCTTGAGCAGCACGTCGGCGCCGGCCTTGACGGCCATCACGGCGCTCTTCTCCACGGTGTACCCCGCGCCGATCCCTTCCATCGAGAGCGCGTCGGTGTAGGCCACGCCCGTGAACCCGAGCGTGTCGCGCAGGAGGCCGGTGATGATGGCCGCGCGCAGGGTCGCCGGCGTGCTGTCGTCGCCGATCGCCGGCAGGGCGATGTGCGCCGACATCACGCCCGCCACGCCCGCGCCGATGGCGGCGCGAAACGGCATCAGCTCCACCTGGTCGAGGCGGGCGCGCGAACTCTTGACCACGGGCAGCGCGAGGTGCGAGTCGGTGTCGGTGTCGCCGTGCCCGGGAAAGTGCTTGGCGGTCGCGGCCGCCCCCGCCGCCTGCACGCCGCGCACGAACGCGGCCGACATCGCCGCCACCTGCGCCGGATCCTCGCCGAACGACCGCGTGTTGATCACCGGGTTGGCGGGATTGTTGTTCACGTCCACGGTCGGGGCGAACACGACGTTGATGCCGATCGCCATCGCTTCGCGCCCGGTGATCTCCCCGGCCTGCCGCGCCAGTGCGACGTCCCCCGTGGCCCCGATCGCCATGTTGGCCGGCAGCACCGTGGCCGATCCGCCGCCATACGAGTACGGGGCGAAGATGCCGCCCTCCAGTCGTCCCAGGTTCGGTTCGAGGTCCGAATGCACCAGCAGGGGAATGCGGGCCATGCGCTGGAAGTCGTTGATCTTGGCGGCCACTTCGATGGGCGTGCCGAGCGACATGGTGATGCTGCCGACTTCGTCCTTCACGATCCAGTCGCGCACTTCCACGAAGCTGGGATCGGACGTGCTCGTGTAGTCGCCCAGCGCCCAGGCCGAGGTCATCTGCCCGACCTTTTGGCGCAAAGTCAGGCCGGCCAAGGTTTGCTCGATCCAGTTCCGCGCGGCATCGTTCAGGCGCGCGGTAAGCGACGGCGTGAACTTCGGCGGCGCGGCGCGTGTTACATCAGGGGACACCGGGGCCGCGGGACGAAGGCGGCCGCACGAGGCCGCGGCGAGCGCGGCGATGGCCATCAGCGAGGCGAGGCGACGAGAGTGCATCGGACCTGGGCGTGGGGAGTCGGAATGGCATTCGTGGCCGCCTGTGCGTCCTCCGGGCCACCACGGGAAGATGCGGGGCGGATGCGCCCGGAGAAAGTCCGGGCGAGCATGACCGTCCTCGTCGAAGACAGCCTCCGCCTGCTCGCCGGGCGCGGCGTCCTCTGGATTACGCGCACGCCGGGCGGCCACGCGGGCCTCCCCAGCCCCGCGGAGCTGCGGGACGATGCGCGCGTGCGGCGCATGAACGTCCACCTCCTTGCGGTCATCAGTCCCGACTCCGCGCTCGACGACGCCGTCTGGCGCAGCGTCAATGGCGCGGTGATCGATCTCAACGATGGCGGATTCGCCGCGCGTTCGTCGCTCGGGACGCTGCAGCGGCTCGTCGCCCGGGCGGCGGCGCACAAGGCGCGCATCGTCATTCTGGATCATCCGCCGTCGCTTGGCGGCGAGGCCAACGATGGCCCGATGTGGCGTCCCGTGGCGGGGAGCGACGTCGCCATTCCCGTCCGCTACGGCCTGTCGGTGGGCGAGGCGCTGCGGTTGTTCGCATCGTCGCTGCCGGCCGATGCCGACCTGCACGTGGTGCCGGCGCGCGGAGTCAAGCGCGCGAAGTTCTGGGGCCGCGAAAGCAAGCTGCCGTGGAGTTCGCCGGTGGACGAGGTCAAGGACGTCGACGATCTGCTGCTCGCCGCCGCGCTGCTGCCGCTCGAGGGCACGACCCTGTCGCTGGGGCGCGGGACGTCGGAGCCGCTCGTGCGCGTCGGCGCGCCGTGGCTCGACACCAAGCGGGTGCTGGACGAACTCGCCGACCGGCCGCTGCCGGGCGTGAAGTTCACGGCGGAGCACTTTGCGCCGCATCGCCCGTCGGACGGCAAGTACGATGGTCTCAGCATCCCCGCGATCCGCATCGACGTCATCGATCGCGACCGCGTGCAGACGGGGCGATTGACGCTCGATCTGGCCTGGGCCATCTGGAAGGTGCACGGCGATTCGCTTAAGCTCGCGGGGGCGTCCGCGGCCGCCGGTCTTGGCGAGGCGCTGGCGCTCGTCGCGCGTGGCGCCGATCCGGACTCGCTCGTCGACGCCAGTCTGCCCGCCCTCGTCGCCTTCCAAAAACGCGCGCGAACTGTGATGATGTACCGCTAGAGGAGACGCATGCGATCCGTCTGGGACTCGATCATCGCCGGGTATCTCCGCGTCATTGAACCGTTCATCGGGTTCCTGGTGCGTCGTCAGGTCAGCCCCAACACGCTGACCAGCATCGGGACATTCTGCGCCTGCGCCGCGGGCGTCGTCTTTGCCTCGGGGCATATTCGCACGGGCGGGTGGATCCTGTCCATCACCGCGGTGTTCGACCTCGCCGATGGCGCGGTGGCCCGCCGTACGAACCGCAGCACGCCGTTCGGCGCGTTCTACGATTCGACGCTCGACCGCATTGCCGACGGGTTTCTGTTCGGCGGCCTCACGTTCTTTTTCGCCGCCAGTCCCTGGCATCGGTCGATGCCGATGGTGGCGGTGGGACTGCTCGGCATGATCGCCACCTTCGCCATCTCGTACAGCCGGTCGCGGGCCGAGAATCTCGGCGTCGGGATGAAGGGCGTCGGGCTGATGGAGCGTGCCGAACGCATCACGCTGCTCGCCGCCCCGCAGGCGCTGTTCGGGCTCGCCCTCGACGGGCTGGTCCTCCGTTTCATTCTTTCGCTGCTCGCCGCCGCCGCCATCGTGACGGCCGTCCAGCGCATCGCCTACGTCCGCTGGATGATGCAATCCGCGGCGCCGGCGCCCCCGTCGTCCGGCGCCGCTCGACCAGCCGACGCGGTCCTGACCCCTGAACGCCTTCCCTCCAAATAGACCCGTGACTCCGTCATCCTCCACCATTCGTCCCGCCGAGGGAACGCTCGGCGTGCTGACGCCCGGACTGGGCGCCGTTGCCACCACCTTCATCGCCGGCGTCGAGAGCATCCGCCGGGGGCTCAGCAAGCCCATCGGGTCGCTCACGCAGATGGCCACCATCCGGCTCGGTCAGCGCGCCGAAAAACGCGCGCCGCTGATCCGCGAATTCGTGCCGTTGGCGTCGCTCGACCGCATCGTCTTCGGCGCGTGGGACCCGATTCCCGACGACGCCTACACGTCGGCGAAGAAGGCCGGCGTCCTCGAGGATCGCCACCTCGAGCCGCTCAAGGACTTCCTGTCGGCCATCAAGCCGATGCCCGCCGTGTTCGACCAGCATTACGTCACGCGCATTCACGGCACGCACGTCAAGAAAGGCCCCAACAAGCGCGACCTCGCCGAGCAGTTGCGCAAGGACATTCGCGACTTCAAGGCGGCCAACAAGTGCGACCGGCTGGTCGCCGTCTGGTGCGGCTCCACCGAAATCTTCATCACGCCGTCGGCGGTGCATGCCAGCATCGAGTCGTTCGAGCGCGCCATGACCGAGAACCACCCCGACATCGCGCCGTCGATGCTCTATGCGTGGGCCTGCATCATGGAGCACGTGCCCTACAACAACGGCGCCCCCAACCTCGCCGTCGACACGCCGGCGCTGCAGGCGCTCGCCGAGCGCGAGGGCGTCCCGCTGTCCGGCAAGGACTTCAAGACCGGCCAGACGTGGATGAAGACCGTCATCGCGCCGGCGCTCAAGGCGCGCATGCTCGGCCTCGCCGGCTGGTACTCCACCAACATCCTCGGCAACCGCGACGGCGAAGTGCTCGACGATCCGGCGTCGTTCAAGACCAAGGAGGCGTCGAAGCTCAGCGTGCTGCACACCATCCTGCAGCCCGAGACGTACCCCGAGCTGTACGGCAACTTCTCCCACGTGGTGCGCATCAACTACTACCCGCCGCGGGGCGACAACAAGGAAGGCTGGGACAACATCGACATCGTCGGGTGGATGGGCTACCCGATGCAGATCAAGGTGAACTTCCTCTGCCGCGACTCCATTCTCGCGGCGCCCATCGTGCTCGATCTCGCCCTGTTCAGCGATCTCGCGCACCGCGCCGGCATGAGCGGGATTCAGGAATGGTTAAGCTTCTATTACAAGTCGCCGATGGCCGCTGCGGGGCTGCTCCCCGAGCACGATCTTTTCATTCAGCAGACCAAGTTGAAGAACACGCTCCGCCATCTCATGGGGGAGGAGCAGATCACCCACCTCGGCCTGGAGTACCAGCCGTGATCCTTCGTCGGTCCCTGTTCGTGTTCGCGCTTGCCGCGGCGGCGTGCGTGCCGTCCGACCGCCCGAACACCGACATCCGCTTGTGGACCCAGGATTTCGAGATTCGCGCCTGGAGCGACGTCACCCCGCCGGTGTCGCTCGAGCCCATCCGCTATACCATCGTCGTCCGCGACAAGAAAACCAAGGAACCCATCGCGGACGGGCAGGGACGCATCTACGTTACCAATGCCGACCGCCTCACCAAATGGGACGGCTTCACGTACGGTCCCGAGGTCGGCACCTACCACGCCACGCTGATGTTCCCGGCGGCCGGAGAATGGGCGCTGGGCATTCAGTTCCGGCGGGACTCCACGCAATTGCTGCAACGGACCGTCGACGACTGGCGACAGACCGTATATGTGGGCGACGAACCCGGCGCGCCCTCGACCACCACGACGCCATCGGCGCCCGCCAAGCCCGTCACACCTGCCAAGCCCTGAACCCACCATGAAGCACTTTCATCGCACCACCGTCCATCCCGATGCCGTCCTCGCCGACGCCGACGCCTTCTTCCCGACGATCGGGATGAAGCTCACGCACACGACCACTCGTTCGCGCACCTACACGGGCGTGGTCGGAACGCCCGACGTGCGCGCCTCGCTGCTCGTGTCGGTGAAGATGGAGGGCGGGCACTACACCTTCGTCGAGGGAGCCAGCGACCAGATGGGCGAAAGCCGCCTCGATCGCAACGTGAAGAAATTCTTCGTGCGTCTCCATCGCATGGCGGACGCGCGGCACGAGATGTCGTCGGCGTTCTGATCGATGTCGAGGCGCGCTCACGCGTCGGCGCGCCGCGCGGGCCGCTAGCATGCCGGACGCTCCAGGAACGCCGGCAGGTCCGGGCGCGCCGTGGTCGCGTACGCTCGCCATCGGCTGCTTCATGGCGCCACTCGGCTTCTGCTCGGGCGGTATGGTCGCGGCGTTCGCGTCGAAAGTCGTGGCGTATGTCACGCACGCAGCTCCCTGCGATGGGGTGCCCGCCTGCAACTGGCTGGAGTTCACGGTGGTCGGCGGGGTCGTCGGCCTGTTCACCCTGCCAGCCCTGGTCATGATGGCGCTGCGCTCGCCGAAGCGTCCGGAATCGTAGAGAGGCCCCCTATGGCACGAATGGACGTGGTGATGCCCCAGATGGGCGAATCGATCGCCGAAGGGACACTCTCGCGGTGGCTCAAGAAAGTCGGCGACGAGGTGAAGCGCGATGAACCGATCTTCGAGATTTCCACCGACAAGGTGGACGCGGAAATTCCGTCGCCGACCAGCGGCGTGATGGCCGAGCTCCTCGTGAGCGAGGGGACGACGGTGGCCGTGCTGACGGTCGTGGCGCGCATCGAGACCGAGCAGGGCGCCGCGATTGCCCCCGCATTGCCGGCGCCCGTCACGGCGTCGGCTCCCGCGGTCTCGGCGCCTGCGGCTTCGGCGCCTGCGGCTTCGTCGCCCGCGCCGCACTCGCTCGAGGAGCGCGTGCGGACCCGCTCCTCGCCGCTCGTGCGCCGCATGGCCGCCGAGCATGGCGTCGAGCTCGGCACGCTGAGCGGATCCGGCATCGCGGGGCGCGTCACCCGCAAGGATTTCGAGACCTTCCTCGCGAGCGGCGGCGCTACCGTGGCGTCCGCGTCGTCCGTCTTCGTGCCAAGTGCCGTCCCGAGCGCCACGCCGGGCGCCCTGCCGGGCGCCCTGCCGGCCGCGATGGCGATCACCGGCGTCGAGGTCCACGCTCCGTCGGCGACCCCATGGCCGGGCGACGTCGTCGAGCCGATGACCAGGATCCGGCGGCTCACGTCGGACCACATGGCCATGGCCATCCGCGTCGCCGCCCACGTCACCACCTTCCACGAGATCGATCTCACCCGCGTGGCCCGCGTGCGCGCGAGGATGCGCGTCGCGTTCGAGGCCACCACCGGGCAGAAGCTGACCTTTCTGCCGTTCATCATCCACGCCGTGGTCGCCACCCTCAAGCGCCACCCGATCATGAATGCGGTAGTGAACGGCACCGACATCATCTACCGCAAGCGCTACAACATCGGCCTCGCGGTCGCGCTCGAGCCCACGGGGCTGATCGTGCCGGTCATCCGGAATGCCGAGGATCTCTCCCTCTCGGGGCTCACCAAGGCGGCCAACGACCTCGCGACCCGCGCGCGCGGCAAGAAGCTGAACCCCGCCGACGTGCAGGATGCGACGTTCACGATCACCAACCCGGGCGTCTTCGGCTCGCTCATGGGGACGCCCATCATCCCCGTCGGCACGACGACCATCCTCGGCCTTGGCGCCATCGAGAAGCGGCCGAAGGTCGTGGCCGGCCCCGACGGCGAGGATACCATCGCCATCCGCACCTGCGCGTACTTCTCGTTCTCGTTCGACCACAGGGTGGTGGACGGCGCCGACGCCGATCGTTTCATGGCCGATCTGCGAAAGACGCTCGAACAGATTCCGGAACAGGGCTTTTGACGCACGCGACGGCAGGCGATGCGGCCGCCACGTCCGCCCCGGGCGGCGTGCCGCGCATCGATCTCCACGCGCACAGCACCGCGTCGGACGGCCTCGCGTCGCCCACGCAGTTCGTCGAGACGGCGGCCGGCGCGGGGTTGCACGTGGTCGCGCTCACGGACCACGACACGGTGGCTGGCGTCGCCGAAGCGATGGCGGCGGCCGGGCCGCTGGGCGTGCGCGTGGTGCCGGGAGTCGAACTGAGCGTGATGGACGGCAAGGACGAGGTGCATCTGCTGGGGCTGTACCTGGCCGACGTGCACCTGATCGCCGATGCGCTCGAAACGTTTCGCCGCGGCCGCGCGGCGCGCGCCGAGGCCATGGTGGCGGCGCTGAATGCGCAATCCATTCCCGTGACGATGGACGACGTGCTGCGCGAGGCGGCGGGCGGAGCGCTCGGCCGGCCGCACGTCGCGCGGGCGCTGATAGCCGGCGGCTGGGTGGCCGATTCGCGCGAGGCGTTCGACCGCTGGCTGGCCATGGGGCGCCCCGCGTACGTGGAAAAGCCGCGCCTCGAGGTCGCCGAAGGCGTGAACCTCCTGCATCAGGCGGGCGGGCTCGCCATCTGGGCGCATCCCGGCGGCGACGGACGCCGCGCGCGCTTCGAGCGGATGGTGGCGGCCGGCATCGATGGCGCCGAGGTCAGGCATCCGGGTCACGACGCGTCCGACGTGGCGCGCATCGGCGCGTTGGTCGAGTTCTTTCAGCTCGTGCCCAGCGGGGGATCCGACTGGCATGGCGCCACCGCGGGGCCGCGCATGCTCGGCGCGGTGCAGGTGCCGTCGGAATGGCTGGCGCGACACGAGGAGCGGCTCGCGATGCGCCGCCGCGCGGTGCCGGTGCAGGAATCATGACGTCGCTCAAGGGACGGGTGGCGCTCGTTACCGGGGCGGGGCAGCGCGTGGGGCAAGCCATCGCACTCGCCCTCGGCGCCGAGGGGATGCGCGTCGCCGTGCACCACCATGCGTCGGCCGGCGGTGCGCGGCGCACCGCGTCGGCGTTGCGCGGCCTTGGCGTCGACACCGGGGTGTTCGCGGCCGATCTGCGCGATGCGGCGACGCCGGAGCGCCTGATCGCCGACGTGACGGCGCAGTTCGGCGCGCTCGATCTGCTCGTCAACTCGGCGGCCATCATGCGGCGCCTTGCGCTGGACGAGGTGACGTCCGCCGACTGGGACGAAACGTTCGCGCTCAATGCGCGCGCGCCGTTCTTTCTTTCGCTGGCGGCGGCGCGGGCGATGGGCGAGCGGGGCGGCGCCATCGTGAATATCGCCGACCACCTCGCGCACGAATCGTGGCCCCTCCTCGTGCCGCACGCGGCGAGCAAGGGCGCGCTCGAGACCATTACGCGGCAGCTGGCGGTGCAACTCGCGCCCCGCGTGCGGGTGAATGCGGTGGTGCCCGGCGCCGTGCTTCCGCCGGAGGGATGGCCCGAGGCCGCGCGCCGGAAGTTCGAGGAGCAGACGCCGCTCCAGCGACTCGGTTCGCCGGACGACGTGGCGCAGGCGGTGGTCTACCTGGCGTCGGCGCGCTACGTGACGGGCCACCTGCTCTTCGTCGACGGCGGACGCCACCTGCGGTGACAGCCGCGCGATAGCCGCGGTGACGGCCGCGGTGACGGCCGCGGTGATCGCGGCGGTCCCCTTCCTGCTCGCCTGACGCGCAGGCGATCTTTCAGGCAGCGACGGGGCCGCGCCGCGGCTCCCTCAACCATCCGTTTTGCGGGCACAGGACCATGCACGAATACGAAGTGATCATCATCGGTGCGGGGCCCGCGGGGCTCTGTGCCGGCATGTATGCCGGCCGGTCGATGCTCAAGACCGCGGTCCTCGAGCGCGGACTGCCCGGCGGCGAGCTGCTCAACACCGAAGTGATCGAGGACTACCTCGGCTTCGAACACATCCTCGGCTCCGAGCTGGCCGACAAGTTCCAGGCGCACGCGACCAAGTTCGGCATGGAGCTGCGCACCTTCGTGCAGGTGGAGAAGATCGCCAGGCAGCCGGACGGCACCTTCGTGGTCACCACCGACGGCGAGGACAGCTATCATGCCCCCGCCGTCATCGTGACGGCGGGAGGCACGCCCGTGAAGCTCGGCGTCCCCGGGGAAGTGGAGTACGCCGGCAAGGGCGTGAGTTACTGCGCCATCTGCGACGGCGCCTTCTATCGCGGCCACACCATCATGGTTGTCGGCGGCGGCGACGCCGCGCTGGAGGAAGCCGACTTCCTCACGCGCTATGCCAGCAAGGTCTACGTGGTGCATCGCCGCGACGAATTCCGCGCGGCGAAGATCGTGCAGCAGCGCGCGCTCGCGAACCCGAAGATCGAGCCGATCTACGACACCGTGGTCGAGTCCATCCACGGCGACGCGCAGGGGCTCATGACGCATGCACGCGTCAAGCATGTCCGGACCGGCGTGTCGCGCGACCTCGTCGCCACCGGCTGCTTCGTGTTCGTCGGCTTCAAGCCCAACACCGGCGTCATCGACGGCCACTTCGCTCACGACAACGCGGGCTACATCCTCACCGACGCCAACATGATGACGTCCATCGACGGACTGTTCGCCGCGGGCGACGTGCGGGTGCAGCTGACGCGCCAGGTCACGACCGCGGTCGGCGACGCCACCACGGCCGCCATCGCCGTCGAGAAGTACCTCACGGCCCGCCGCACCGGGCAGCCGGTGCCGGCGCCCCAGCCGATGCTGGTGAAGTGACGCGCACGCGCGGCGTGCGCGCCATCACCGTCGGTCCGTTTCAGGAGAACTGCTATCTGCTGACGGACGGCGAGACGCCGGATGCCGTGCTGGTCGATCCCGGCGATGAGGGCGCGCGCCTCGTCGCCGCCATCGAGGACGGCGGTTTTGTCCTGCGTGCGCTCTGGATCACGCATGGTCACATCGACCACGTGGGTGCCATTGCCGACGTCAAGCGCCGGTTCGACGTGCCGGTCTGTCTGCATCCTGCCGACCGTCCGCTGTACGACCGCGCCACCGAGCAGGGACGGCTGTACGGCCTGCACGTCGAAACGCCGCCGCCCCCCGAGCGCGCCCTCGCCGACGGCGACGCGCTGACGGTGGGCGCGCTGACCTTCCACGTGATGCACGTGCCCGGGCACTCGCCGGGGCACGTGGCGTTCGTCGGGCACGGCATGGTGTTCGGCGGTGACTGCCTGTTCGCCGGCTCGATCGGCCGCACCGACCTGCCCCTCTCCGATCCCCGGGCACTCACGCGCTCGCTCGAACGCTTCGCGGCGCTCCCGGCGGACACCGTCGTCCATCCGGGGCACGGTCCCGCGACGACGATCGGCGAGGAGAACCGGTCGAATCCCTTCCTGAACGGCGCCGTGCGCCCCATCTCGCGGTGACGCGCGCGTTCGCGGCAATTGTCCTGGTGTCGCTCTGGCTCGGCGCCGCCCTGCTGACCGTCACCGTCGTGGCGCCCGGCGCCTTCGCGGTGCTCCCCACCCGCGCGCTGGCCGGCGACATGGTGGGGCGCGTGCTCCCGGTCCTGTTTGCCGGGGCGGTCGTGGTGCCGGTGCTGGCATTGGCGATGGTGCCGCGCACGAGTCGGACGGCGCTTGCGATGGTGGCCGGCGGCGTCGCCGTCGTCGCCGCCTGCCTCGCGCTGTTCGTCGTCGATCCGCGGCTCGCCGCCTTGCGCGCCCTGGTCGGGTTCATCGATCAGCTCCCGCCGGCCGATCCGCGCCGCACCCTGTTTGGCCTGCTGCATGCCGCCTCCGTGGCCCTGCTCGGCGTCGCCCTGCTGGCGCACGCGGCATTGCTTGTTGCGCTCATCCGCGCCACCGTTCGGCGCGACCCATCGACTCGAGAGGCCCGATGACCAGCCGACGCTCCGTTCCGCTCCTGCTTGCCGCCGCGGCCACCATCGCTGTGGCCTGCTCCGGGTTGACGGACTTGCACTCGGTGCCATTCGGCTTCGTGACGCTGGTGGCCCAGCGGGCGGGAGCCGGGTTCACGGCTTCACCCATCGGGACGTTCTACGACGCGGGTGGCCTCGGAGTCCCGTCCGCCGTTTCGCCATGGGATTCGTGCCGTCTGCAGTCGTACTCGCCGGCGGCGGCGGTCCGACTCGGCGATATCTACGCGTCGATCAGCGCCGGGGCGTCGATCGTCGTGCGGGTGTCGGGGCGCACCGATTCCCTGTATCCGGTGGCGCTCGGCAGCGAGACGCAATACAAGCTGCGCGCGCCGCTCGCGGTGCCGTATCGACCGGGCGATTCCGTGAGTGTCGCCATCCCCGGAACCAGCAGCGGCTACCCCGCGATCAGCTTCACGGCCAAGACCGCGGAGGCCGTTGTCGTGACCGATTTCGCCCCGCCCGCATCCGGCTCGCGTCTCGACCTCAAATGGAATGCGGGGCAGGATCTCAACGGCACCATGTCCTTCTCCTTCCGGTACGGCGCGCTCGACACCGACACCCTCAACACGCAGGTGTACTGTCAGTTCAAGGATGACGGCGCCGACTCGATTCCCGCCAAGTTCATCTCGTCGTGGGCGGCCGCGAGGACCAGAACCTGGACCGCCTCGCGCGTCCGGACGTTCGTTGCTCCGGTCGCCAAGGGTGGCTACTTCGACTTCATCAGCACGTTCGATCTGCCGACGCCGGTATCCCCGTAGTCGCACCGCGAGGCGCTCCACGGTGCGCACCACCGGCCTGGCGTCGCGCACCGGCGCCGCCACCACGGATGCCGTCGCCACTTCCTCCGCACCGCCTTGCGCGATAATCTCCCCGTATGCGCATCACGACCTGGGCCGAATATGGCGTCATCTGCGCCGTGCACCTCGCTCGGCGCGCTGACGACGGGTTGGTGAGCGGGCGGGAGATCGCGGCGCGCGAAAAACTGCCGCCCGACTACGCCGAGCAGATCCTGCTGCGTCTGCGCCGCGCCGGCATCGTCACCAGTTCGCGCGGGGCGCGCGGCGGCTACGCGCTGGCCCGCGCCGCCGAGACCATCACGTTGCGCGAAATTCTGGCCGCCTCGGAACTCGTGACCTTCGACCTGCATTGCGACACGCACCCGGTGGACGAGGCGCGCTGCGCGCTGGCCGGCGACTGCTCCATCCGGCCGGTCTGGCAGATGCTGCAGCGGCGCATCGACGAGGTGCTCGAGGGCGTGCGACTGTCCGACCTGCTCGAAGAGGAACGGCTCGTGCGGCAGCGTGTGGGTCTCCCCGTCCTCCAGTAGCGCCATGTCGCCGCTTCCGTTCTTCGGCGCCTTCCTGGCCCGTCGCCGTCGCCGTCAGCGGGCGGCCTCGGTCGTCGCGCGGCTCTTTCGCGAGCCCAACGAGGCCGATGTCCTCTGGCTCTCCGACGCTGCCGCCGGCGGCGACACCGATCACGCGCGCTGGGAACTGCGCTACGCCCGACGCGCGCTCGGCCTGATCGCGGCGCAACGCGATGCGCTCGATGACGTCACCGCGTCCGACATCGCTGCCGCCATCGCCGACGCATTCGCGATCGATCCCAAGGTCTCTCCGGCGCACCGGCCGCTCGCCGAGAGGCAATTCAACGACCGCGTCACGACGTATCGCGAGGCGTTGCAGTCGCGCGGCGGCACCATCGGGCCGGACGACAAGCTGGGCCGCATGCTGCTCGCCTTCGCGTCCGATTCGGCGCGCACCGCCGGAACGCCGCTCGCGCGCGCCATCAGGCTCATGGATGCCTACCTCGACGAAGCCGGCGAGGCCCTGCGCGATACCTACGGCGGTGCGCCGGCGCTGCCCGATGATCGGAAGCCGTCGGAGGCCATGCCGACGCCGTAGGGTCGGCGGACGATGCCGGGCGGCGATGGGGTGATGGCCGAAGGGCGACGCCAAGACGCGTCGCCCTTCGCCGTTGCATCGATGTTCCAGTGCCGAAGCCGGGACTCGAACCCGGACGGGCGTAAGCCCACTGCGCCCTGAACGCAGCGCGTCTACCAATTCCACCACTTCGGCAGGGAGAGGAAACGTATTCGGCCGCTCGGGGTGAATCAAGGCGTCGGGCGTGTTCGGGCGCCGCGTTCGGGCGCCGCGCGAACGCACCGAGCGTCGTTCGCCAGTCGCCCGCCACTCGCCCGCCACTCGCCCGCCACTCGCCCGCCAGTGGTCCATCGCATGTCCGCCAGAGACCGCCACTGCCCGCCGCTCGTCCATACGTAAGAAGCGCTCTGCCATCCACCCGGTCGATGACCCCCCGCCGCGTGTAGATTTCGCCGTCCGCCGTCCGCCGTCCGCCGTCCGCCGTCCACCGTCCACCGTCCACCGTCCGCCTTCTTGCCCACCGAACCCTCCGATACCACCACGATCGCCCGCAACAAGCGGGCGCGGCACGACTACGAGATCCTCGAGACCACCGAGGCGGGGCTCGTGTTGCGGGGTACCGAAGTGAAGTCGCTGCGCAACGGCAAGGCGAACCTCACCGACGCCTATGGCGTCGTCAAGGACGGCGAACTCTGGCTGATCAACCTCCATATCGCGCCGTACGAAATGGGGACCGCGTGGAACCACGAGCCCACCCGCACGCGCAAGCTGCTGCTGCACGCCAGCGAGATTCGCCGGCTCATCGGCGCCGTCGAACGCAAGGGGCTCACCATCATTCCGCTCGAACTCCGGTTCCGCCGCGGGCGCGCCAAGGTCGTCATTGCGCTCGGACGCGGCAAGAAGTTGCATGACAAGCGGGCCGACCTGAAGGAGAAGGACGCCAAACGCGATGTGGCACGCGCGCTGCGGAGCAACCGGTGACGCTCGCCTTGCTGCTCGCCTCGGTGGCCGCCCTGCAGGCGGACTCGCTCCGTCTCGTGGTCGGCGGCCGCGATTCGGCCATCGTGGCGCGCGTCGACGCGCACGCCACCTTCGTGGCCGCCGACGCGGCGGTCGGCGCGCTGGGCGGGCGCGTGCAGCGCCTCCCCAACCATCGGTACCTCGTAAGCGTCGGCGGCGTCGCGTTCGAGGTGGCTGATCGCGTACCCTTTGCGCTCTCCGACGGGCGGCTGTATTCCCTCGTCGCGGCAGGGCGCGAGCGCAACGGACGCCTCGAACTGCCCGTCCAGCTCTTCACGGACATTGCGCCGCGCGCGGGCGCCAGCCTGCACTGGGATCCGGTGCGCCGCCGCCTCGCCGCGGCGCCTGACCGTGCGTCGAGTGCTCCCGTGCCATCCCGCGCCGCGCCGCCGCCGCGCCCGAGCCGCCGGCGCGTCATCGTGGTCGATGCCGGACATGGCGGCCGCGACCCGGGGATGCGTGGCTGGAGCCCCGACCGCACCGCAGTGCGCGAGAAGGACGTCACGCTCGGCGTCGCCCTTCAGCTCGAGCAGGAACTCCAACGCCGCGGCTACACCGTGGTCATGACGCGCCGCACCGATACGCTCATCGCCCTCGACGATCGCGGCCGCATCGCCAACCGCAGCAAGGGCGACCTCTTCATCTCGGTGCACGTCAACGCCGCCAATCCCCACTGGCGCGATCCCCGCGCGGCGCGCGGTTTCGAGACGTACTTTCTCGCCGAGGCCAAGACCGAGGACGAGCGTCGCGTGGCACAGATGGAAAACGAAGTCGTGCGCTTCGAAACCAACGCCGACGCCCCCCGCAACGATCCGCTGGGCTTCATCATCAACGACATGGCGCAGAACGAGCACCTGCGCGAGTCGAATGATCTGGCCGACGGCATCCAGCACGCGTTGCGCCGCGTGCATCCGGGCCCCAGCCGCGGGGTCAAGCAGGCCGGCTTCCGCGTACTCGTGAAGGCCTACATGCCGGCGGTGTTGGTGGAGGTGGGCTTCGGCACCAACGGCGCGGAGGCCGACTTCCTGAGTTCGGACTCCGGTCAGCGCACCCTGGCCGTCGCCATCGCCGACGCGGCGAGCGAGTACCTCGCGCGCTACGAACAGCGCATCAACTCGGGGGGCGGGCGATGAGTCTGCCGTCTGCCCTCCGCCGTCTGCCGTCACTCGCCGCGCTCGCCGCGCTCGCCGCGCTTGCTCCGCTCTCCGCCTGCGCCTACTACAACGGCGTCTACAACGCCACGGTCGAGCTCAAGGCCGCCGACCGCCTGTCGGCGAGAGGGCGCGAAGCGGAAGCTGCGTCACGCTACGGCACCGCCGCCGTCAAGGCGGAATCGGTGCTGGTGCGTTTTCCCCGGACGCGCTGGCGCGCGCAGGCACTCGCCATCGCCGCGCGCGGCTTCGCGCTGTCGGGCGATTGCGTCGCCGCGCGTCCGCGGTTGACCGAAGCGCTCGCGATGTCGCCCGTCGACGCCGCGACGCACGACCTGCTCGCCGTGGCGCAGGGGGCGTGCGACGTGCGCGACGCGCATCCGGCCGCGGCGCTCGAGCGCCTCGAGGCGCTGGCCGCGCACGGCGAGCGTGCCGCCCGGGGACCCGCCGCCGTGTGGGCCGCGCGCGCCGCCATCGCGCTGGGCGACATCGACCGGGCGCGCCGCATCCTTGACGCGATCGACGCCGGCGCCGCGCAGTGGGAACTCGCGCAGGCGTCGCTCGCGTCGCACCAGTACGCCGTCGCCGAGTCGCTGCTCGCGCTCCGCGCCGCGCGCGGCGACGTGCGCCCCGATCTGACGCCGATGCTGCGCACGCTCTGGCTCGCCGATCGGCGCGACGCCATCGAGCGGCTGGTCGCGCGCTACCAGGGCGCCGCCACCCGCGCATCGGACAAGCTGGCGCTCCACATGCTGGTGGCCGATCTGCAAATCGACGCCGGCCTCGACGCGTTCGCGCGCGCCCATCTCCTTGCCGCGCGAAAGCTGGCCGTCGACAGCATGGCCGACGCCGAGGCCGTCGCCCGGCTCACGCTGATCGCCCTCTCCCCGCTCAGCCGGCTCGAGGATGTCGCGGCCGTCGTCCGTCGCGGTGCGCCGCAAGGGCGCTCGTCGCTCGTGCAACGCCGGCTCGACGACAACCTGCTCCTGCTCGAGCTGCTCGCCCATCGCACCGACCCGTCGGGGGCGTCGCTCTATCTCGCCGCCGAAGTCGCCCGCGATTCGTTGCGCGCCGCGCGGCTCGCGGTGCAGCTGTTTCGGCGCATCGACACGCAGTGGCAGGGCGCCATTCTCGCGCCGCGTGGCCTCTTTGCCGCCGCCGCGCTCGACGCCGACTCGGCCGCCGCGTGGCAGGCACGCTTGCGCGAACGCTACCCGCGATCGCCGTGGGCGCTGGCCCTCGACGGCGGCAGCCCGGGCGATCTCCCCGCCTTTGAAGCGAGCGAGGCGACGCTTCGCGTGGCCTGGACGAACGTCGCGCTGCAGTTCGCCGACTCGCTCAAGCGGCTGCGCGCGCCCGCGGTGCCGGGGACCAAGGCGCGCCCCGTTCGTCCCATCAAGAAGCCGGCGGCGAAATCGCCCGCCCAGGGGGCCATTCCGTGAGCGAGGTCCTGCGGACCACCGTGGCGGGCCTCGAGTTCGCCAATCCCGTGCTGCTCGCCTCGGGGACGGCGGGCTACGGTCGCGAACTCGACGGCGTCATCGACCTCGAACGCCTCGGCGGCTTCGTCACCAAGGCCGTCAGTCCCGAGCCGCGGCACGGCAACCCTGCGCCCCGCGTCTGGGACTTCGACGGCGGGATGATCAATGCCGTCGGCCTCGCCAACCCCGGGCTCGACGCGGTGCGCGCCGACGCGCTGCCGTGGATCGCGGCGCACGTGCAATCGCCGCGCGTATTCGTGAACGTGGTCGGCCGCGCCATCGAAGACTACGCCGACGTCGTGGCCGGGCTCGAGGCGTCCCCCGGCGTGCATGGCTTTGAACTCAATGTGAGCTGCCCGAACACGCAGAAGGGCGGACTCGAGTTCGGCGCCGATCCCGACGCGTTGCGCGCGCTCGTGTCGCGTGCCCGCGCCGCCACCGCCAAGCCGCTCTTCGTCAAGCTGTCGCCGACGCTGCCCGACGTCGTGGCGACGGCGCGCGTGGCGATCGACTCGGGCGCCACGGGGGTGACGCTGTTCAACACCTTCCCCGGTCTCGTCATCGACCCGGCGTTGCGCAAGCCGGTGCTGGGTTTCGGCAGCGGCGGCGTCAGCGGCCCGGCCTTGCTCCCCGTGGCTGCGCTCGCGACGTACCGCGTGACGCGTGCCCTGCCCGGCGTGCCGGTGATCGGCACGGGGGGCGTGAGTACCGCCAACGATGCGTTGCAACTCATCCTTGCCGGAGCGTCGCTCGTCGCGCTTGGCACGGCGACCATGGCCGATCCGCACGCCGCGGAGCGTCTCATCGACGATCTCGCGCGCTGGTGCGCGGCACACGATGTCGCGCGATTGGCCGACCTGCGCGGCACCCTCGAGTGGCCCTCGACATGACATCGCCGTCCCCCGTTCGTCAGCCGCCGGCACCCATCGTCGCGCTCGACGTGCCGACCATGGCGGCCGCGCGCGCTCTCGTCGATCGGCTGGGCGACATGTCCGATTTCTACAAGGTGGGGCTGCAGCTGTATACGGCCGAAGGGCCGCGCGTAGTGGACTGGCTGCGCGGCGCGGGGAAGCGGGTCTTTCTCGACCTCAAGCTGCACGACATTCCCAATACCGTGCGTGGCGCCGCGCAGGGAGCGGCCGCGCTGGGCGTGCAGTTGCTGACCGTGCACGCGGTGGGCGGCGAGGCGATGCTGCGGGCCGCCGTCGAAGGAGGCGGCGCCGCGACGGGTATCCTCGCGGTCACGGTGCTGACGTCGATGACGCAGGGCGACCTCGAAGCGGCGCGCGGTCATGCGGTGACCAGCGTGGCCGACGAAGTGCTGCGCCTGGCCGGCGCGGCCGCCCGGTCGGGAGCGCACGGTGTCGTCTGCGCCGGCGCCGAGGTGTCGGCGGTGCGCGCCGCGCACGGCGACGGCCTGCGCACGCTGGTGCCGGGGATTCGCCTGGGTGGCACGCCCGCTCACGACCAGGCGCGCGTGATGACGCCGCGCGAGGTGGCCCAGCTCGGCGCGGCCTACGTGGTGATCGGACGAACGGTGACGGCGGCGGACGATCCGGCGGCGGCGATGGGGGCGGTGAGGGCGGAACTCGGCGCGTAGCGGTGGCAGACGGCACAGCGCTACCCGAAGGTTCACCGAATCCGTCGCCCTTTCGGCTGTACACGTCAGCATGAAAAAAAAGTCAAGGGGCCCGCTTGTCTTCGCTCCCTCGGGCGATTACGCTTCTTGTCTGTCCCAAAAATCACCACCGTCTTCGCATCACCGGGGAGTTCGCGTGAAAGTTCGAAGCAGCGTGAAGCCGATTTGTGAGCACTGCAAGGTCGTGAAGCGCGACGGCGTGACTCGCATCATCTGCAAGCGCAATCCCAAGCACAAGCAGCGGCAGGGTTAACCGACTATGGCTCGCATCTCTGGCGTCGACCTGCCGCGCGAAAAGCGCGTGGACATCGGCCTGACGTACATCTTCGGCATCGGCCGCTCGGTCGCTCGCCGCATCCTCGAAGCCGCTGGTGTCTCCCCGGACGTCCGGGTGAAGGACCTCAACGACGCCGACGTCAACAAGCTCCGTCAGGAGATTGAAAAGTCGTATCGCGTCGAGGGGGCCTTGCGCACCGAAATCGCGATGAACATCAAGCGACTGATGGACATCGGGTCCTATCGCGGCATCCGCCACCGTCGCGGGCTGCCGGTCCGCGGCCAGCGGACGCACACCAATGCGCGCACCAAGAAGGGTCCGCGTCGCGCGATCGCCGGCAAGAAGAAGGTGACCAAGTAATGGCTACGGGCAAGAAGACCAAGCGCGTGGTGGAGGCGGAGGGCGTGGCCCACGTCAGCGCCACGTTCAACAACACGCTCATCACGATCACCGATGCCCACGGGAACGCGGTGTCGTGGGGCTCGGCGGGGAAGGCCGGGTTCAAGGGCTCGAAGAAGAGCACCCCGTTCGCGGCGACGGTCGCCGCCGAACAGTGCGCGCGCGAGGCGTTGACCGCCGGCGTGCGCAAGGTGCACGTCCGGGTGCAGGGGCCGGGGTCGGGACGCGAGTCCGCGATCCAGGCGCTCGCGTCTGCCGGACTCACCGTCAAGTCGATCAAGGACGTCACGCCGATTCCGCACAACGGCTGCCGTCCGCCGAAGCGCCGGAGGGTCTAGGCCATGCGATATACGGGTCCCAGTTGCCGGCAGTGCCGGCGTGAAAGCACCAAGCTGTTCCTCAAGGGCACCAAGTGCTTCACCGAGAAGTGCCCCGTCGAGCGCCGGCCGTTTCCGCCGGGCCAGCACGGGCAGAGCACGTCGCGCCGCCGGAAGGTGTCGGAATACGCCAAGCAGCTGCGCGAGAAGCAGAAGATCAAGCGCATGTACGGCGTGAGCGAGCGGCAGTTCCGCAACACGTTCGAGAAGGTGTCGTCGCTGCCGGGCATCACGGGCCACAACCTGCTGGCCGCGCTCGAAAGCCGGCTCGACAACATGGTGTACCGCATGGGCTTCGCCGCCAGCCGCAAGGCGGCGCGCCAGCTCATCTGCCACCGCCACGTCGAGATCAACGGCAAGACGGTCGACATTCCGTCGTTCCAGGTGCAGCCCGGGCAGGAGATTCGCGTCCGGCAGCACGCGCGGGAGAACGTGGGCGTGCAGGCGGCGCTCGAACAGGCCGCCCGCGGCCAGGTGCCGAGTTGGCTGGCCGTCGACAAGGACTCGTTCAGCGGCCGCATGCTCGAGCGTCCGCAGCGCGCGTCGATCCCGATTGCCGCGCAGGAACAGCTGGTCGTGGAGTTGTATTCGAAGTAAGCGAGGCAGGGTGCGTGGCCGCGGTTCCCCGAACTCCGACCCCCGCACCCCGTTTTGCCGGTCTACCCTGACTATTACACGGGCCTGCCGCGCGTCAGGGGCGAGGCAGGGCGTAGGTGGCGCCGTCGGCGCCGCCTGACCACACCACGGATCTCACGGACGAATGGCTCAGACTATTGATTTGCGCGGGTTGGTGCGTCCGCAGCTCGTCGAGATGACGAAGCGCGAGGACAATCCGAACATCGCCGAGTTCCGCCTCCAGCCGCTCGAACGCGGCTACGGCCACACGCTCGGCAACGCGATGCGCCGCATGCTGCTGTCGTCGCTGCGCGGCTCCGCCGTTTGGGGCTTCCGCATCGATGGCGTGCTGCACGAGCACCAGACCATCCAGGGCGTCGTCGAGGACGTCCACCAGATCATCGGCAACCTCAAGGTGCTCACGCTCTCGCTGGCGAGCGACCTCGAGGAAACGATCCTCCGCATCAACTGCACCCGCGCCGGCGCGGTGGTGGCGGGTGACATCGAGGACCAGGGGGGTGTGCGGGTGATCAACCCGAAGCACCACCTGTTCACCATGCAGGACGACCGCGACATCACGGTCGAACTGTACGTGAACAAGGGACGCGGCTACCTCGAGGCCGACCAGCATCCGGCCGACCGGTCGCTGCCGGTGGACCTCGTCCGCATCGATTCCATTTATTCTCCGGTCCGCCGCGTGAACTTCCACGTCAGCGAGACCCGCGTCGGCCAGCGTACCGACTACGATCGCCTCGTCCTCACGGTCGAGACGAACGGCACGGTGTCGCCCGAGGAAGCGGTCAGCTATGCCGCAGCCCTCGCCCAGACGCACTTCCAGCACTTCGCCGGCTTCGGCTCGCACAGCGCCGCCATTGCCGGCGACGGCACCACCGACGCCCAGCGCCTCGCCCAGCTGCTGTCGACCTCCATCGACGCGCTCGAGCTCTCGGTGCGCTCGGTCAACTCCCTGAAGAACTCCAACATCCGCTCGCTGGGCGACCTCGTCCGGCAGACGGAAGGGCAGATCATTCAGGTCAAGAACTTTGGCAAGAAGTCGCTCCAGGAGATCGCCGACCTGCTCGAGCGCGAGGGATTGAACTTCGGCATGAAGTTCGAGGACAGTGGCGACGGCGTCCGGGTCACGGACTGGGGCACGCCGCCGAGTCGGGCCGCGGCCAACGCGCCCGACGACGAAGAAGAGGAGTAACACCCGATGCGTCACCGCAAGGCAGGCCGGCAACTGCGCCGGACCAGCGAGCAAAAACTCGCCCTCATGCGCAATCTCGCCACGTCGCTCATCGAGAGCGGCGCGATTGTCACGACCGAAGCGAAGGCCAAGGAACTGCGGCCGTTCGTCGAAAAGCTGATCACCAAGGCCAAGGCCGGCACGCTGCACGCGCGCCGCGAGGCCGGCAAGCACGTCCACAAGCGCGGAGCCGCCGACAAGCTGTTCCAGGAAGTTGGCCCGAAGATGGCCAATCGCGCCGGTGGATACACGCGCATCCTCAAGACGGGCCATCGCAAGGGCGACGGTGCCGACATGGCGCGCATCGAGATCGTGGAGAACTGAGCCATGCCTATCGCCCGCAACAAATGCTTCGTCTGCGAGAAGGGCATTGCCTTCGGCAACAATGTCTCGCACGCCAACAACAAGACCCGCCGCACCTGGAAGCCCAACCTCCAGGTCGCCCGCGTCGTCCACGAAGGCAAGATCACGAAGGTCAAGGTCTGCACCCGATGCCTGCACGCCAACAAGGTCCGCCGCGCCCCGCGCGGCAAGGCGGCCGTGGCCTGACCGCCGGATCATCCCGCGTCCGGGGTGGTAAGAGGGGAGCCCTTGGGGCTCCCTTTTTCACGTGATGGCAGAGGGCAGACGGCGGACGGCAGAAGGCAGACGTCTGATGGCAGACGTCTGATGGCCGACGTCGGATGGAAGATGGTACATTCCTCTGCCACGACTATCGCCGCCTGTGTTGATCTGCCGTCCGCCGTCCGCCGTCTGCCGTCCGCCGTCCGCCGTCCGCCATCTGCCATCTGCCATCTCTCTAAATGCCCACCGCACTCATCACCGGCATCACCGGCCAAGACGGCTCCTACCTCGCCGAGTTCCTGCTCGCCAAGGGCTACCGCGTCGTCGGCATCGTGCGCCGTTCGTCCACGACGCCGTACGAACGCATTGGCCACCTGGTGGACAAGATCGAGCTGCTGTCGGCCGACCTGCTCGACCAGACCTCCCTCGTCGACGCCATGGACGCGGTGCATCCCGACGAGATCTACAACCTCGCGGCGCAGAGCTTCGTCGCCACGTCGTGGACCCAGCCCGTGCTCACGGGCGAGTTCACCGCGCTCGGTGTCACGCGCATGCTCGAGGCGATGAAGCGTACCTGCCCCAAGGCCCGCTTCTACCAGGCCAGTTCGTCGGAGATGTTCGGCAAGGTCACCGAGACGCCACAGAAGGAGGACACGCCGTTCTATCCCCGGTCGCCGTACGGCGTCGCCAAGGTCTACGCCCACTGGATCACGGTGAACTATCGCGAGTCGTTCGGCCTGTACGCGGTGAGCGGCATCCTGTTCAACCATGAGAGCCCGCGTCGCGGTCTCGAGTTCGTGACGCGCAAGGTGACCGACGCGGTGGCCCGCATCAAGCTGGGGCACGCCACCGAGGTGCGCCTGGGCAGCCTCACGTCGCGGCGCGACTGGGGATATGCCGGCGACTACGTGGACGCGATGTGGCGCATGCTGCAGCGGGACGAACCGGGCGACTACGTGATCGGCACCGGGCACACCTGGACGGTGCAGCAGCTCTGCGAGGCGGCGTTCGCGCACGTGGGGCTCGACTGGCGCGCGCATGTGAAGACCGACGCGAAATTCCTGCGCCCGGCCGAGGTGGAGCTGCTCGTCGCCAATCCGTCGCGGGCGCGCGATGCGCTCGGCTGGGCGCCCACGGTCGACTTTCACGCCCTCGTGCGCATGATGGTGGACGCCGACCTCGCGCGGCATCGCGTGGTCGGCTGAGGTGCCGCGCGCCCTCGTCACCGGCGGCGCCGGATTCGCCGGGCAGTGGTTGTGCCGCTTGCTCCTGCGTGAAGGATGGGAGGTGACCGGGGCCTCGCTCACCGGCCCCGCGCCGGCGGGCGCGCTCGCCGACGCCGAACGCGACGCCGTGCACTGGATGCTGGCCGATCTGCGCACCGCAGATGCCGTGGCCGACGTGCTCGATGCGTCCGCGCCCGATGCCGTCTTCCACCTCGCCGGGCTGTCCTTCGTGCCGACGTCGCGCGACGAACCGGTGAATGTCTGCATGGCCAATGTGGTGGCCGGCGTGGTGCTGCTGGCCGACATCCGCCGCCGGCGCGCCGCGGGCGCGCTCGATCCGGTCGTCGTGATGATCGGCAGCGCGGAGCAATATGGCGCGCACGACCCGGCCGAGGGTCCCCTGGCCGAGCACGCCGAATGCCGTCCGCTCACCCTGTACGCGGCGAGCAAGGGGGCGCAGGAGGTCTTCGCCCTCGAGGCGGCGCGCTCCGACGGCCTGCGCGTCGTCTGCACGCGCAGCTTCAACCACTCCGGCCCCGGACAGGCCGCGCACTTCCTGATTCCGTCGCTCGTCCGCCGCGTCCTCGCCGCGCGCGGCGCCGCGGCGCCGCGTCCGGTGACCATCGGCAACGGTCACACCATCCGCGATTTCCTGCATGCCGAAGACGTCGCGCGCGCCTATCTGGCCCTCGCCCTGCACGGCGTGCCCGGCGAGGTCTACAACGTCTGCTCCGGCGACGGGGTGTCCGTCGAAGCGCTCGCCCGCGACGTGTGCGCGCGCGCCGGCATCGCCGCCGAGTTTGCGAGCGACCCGGCGTTGCGCCGGGCCGTCGACGTGCCGTGGCTGGTGGGCGACCACACGAAACTGCGTTCCACGACCGGCTGGACCCCCCGCCGCTCGCGCTTCGACATCATCGACGATCTGCTCAATGCCGCGTCGCACTGACATCCACCGCATCCTGCTCATCGGTTCCGGCCCCATCGTCATCGGGCAGGCGGCCGAGTTCGACTACTCCGGCACCCAGGCCGCCAAGGCCCTGCGCGAGGAGGGGTACGAGGTCATCCTCGTCAATTCGAACCCGGCGACGATCATGACCGATCCCGAAATCGCCGATCGCACCTACATCGAGCCGGTCACGCCGGAGTTCGTGGAGCTCATCATCGAGCGCGAGCATCCCGATGCGCTGCTTCCCACCATGGGTGGCCAGACGGCGCTCAACGTCGCCATGGCGCTGCACGAGCGCGGCGTCCTGGCCAAGCACGGCGTGGAGCTGATCGGCGCCAACGCGCGCGCCATCGCGGTGGCCGAGGACCGCAAGTTGTTTGGCGAGGCGATGGAGAAAATCGGCCTCAAGTGCCCGGAGGGGCGCATCGCGACCACGATGGACGAGGCGATCGCGATCGCCGAGTTCATCGGATTCCCCGCGATCATCCGCCCGGCGTTCACGCTCGGCGGCTCGGGCGGCGGCGTGGCCTACAACCGCGAAGAGTACGAATCGATCGTCAAGCGCGGCCTCAGCGAGTCGCCCATCTCGCAGGTGCTCATCGAGCGGTCGCTGCTCGGCTGGAAGGAATTCGAGCTCGAAGTGATGCGCGACTGCGACGACAACGTCGTCATCATCTGTTCCATCGAGAACCTCGACCCGATGGGCGTGCACACCGGCGACTCGATCACGGTGGCGCCGGCGATGACGCTGACCGACCGCGAGTACCAGCGGATGCGCGACGCGGCGATCCTGGTGATCCGCGAGATCGGCGTCGATGCCGGCGGGTGCAACATCCAGTTCGCGCTCAATCCCGCCGACGGGGACCTCGTCGTCATCGAGATGAACCCGCGCGTGTCGCGGTCGTCCGCCCTCGCGTCCAAGGCGACCGGCTTTGCGATCGCCAAGATCGGCACCAAGCTCGCCGTCGGCTATCGCCTCGACGAACTGCCCAACGACATCACGAAGACGACGCCGGCGAGCTTCGAGCCGGTGCTCGACTACGTGGTGGTGAAGTGTCCGCGGTTCGCGTTCGAGAAGTTCCCGGGGGCCAATCCCGGGCTGACCACGCAGATGAAGAGCGTCGGCGAGTCGATGGCGATCGGGCGCACGTTCAAGGAGGCGTTCCAGAAAGGATTGCGCGCGCTCGAGAGCGGGCGGCAGGGGTGGGACGTCGCCAGCCGCCTGGTGGACGACCGCCTCGCCGACGAGTCGCTGGACACGCTGCGCGCCGCGCTGCAGACGCCGACGCCCGAGCGGATTTTCCAGGTGAAGCACGCGATGCTCGCCGGGATGAGCCAGGCCGAGCTGTTCGAACTCACCGCCATCGACCCGTGGTTCCTCGCGCAACTCCAGGAGCTGGTGGACGCCGAGCGCGAGTATGCCGCGCTGAGCGCGGTGTCCGACGCGGTGCTGCGGCGGATGAAGCGAATGGGCTTTGCCGATGCCCAGCTGGCGCGGCTGCGCGGCGAGCACGAGGCGGCGGTGCGCGCGCGCCGCTGGCAATCGGGGATCCGCCCGGTCTACAAGATGGTGGACACCTGCGCCGGCGAGTTCCCGTCGGCCACGCCGTACCTGTACAGCACGTGGGAGGAGGAGTCCGAGGCGCCGCGCACCGGCCGGCCGTCGGTGATCATCCTCGGGTCGGGCCCCAACCGCATCGGGCAGGGCGTCGAGTTCGACTACTGCTGCGTGCGCGCCGTGATGGCGCTGCGCGAGCAGGGGTACGAGACGATCATGATCAACTCGAACCCCGAGACCGTCTCGACCGACTACGACACGAGCGACAAGCTGTATTTCGAGCCGCTCACGCTCGAGCACGTGCTCGAGATCGTGGACCGCGAGCAGCCGTTGGGCGTCATCGTGCAGCTCGGCGGGCAGACGCCGCTCAAGCTGACGCGCGGGCTCGAGGCGGCCGGGGTGAAGATCCTCGGCACGACGCCCGACGCGATCGACGCCGCCGAGGACCGCCGGCGGTTCGAGGCGATCGCGCGCGGGCTCGGCGTGGCGCAGCCACCCAACGGCACCGCGACGAGCGTCCCCGCCGCCGTGGAGATCGCCGACCGCATCGGCTATCCGGTGCTGCTGCGCCCCAGCTACGTGCTGGGCGGCCGCGCGATGGAGATCGTGTACGACGAAACGGCGCTCCGCGACTATTTCCAGCGCGCGGTGCGCGTGTCGGAAGACCGCCCCGTGCTGATCGACCGCTTCCTCGAGGATGCCTGGGAGGCCGACGTCGACGCGCTGAGCGACGGCGAGACGGTGGTGATTGGCGGCGTGATGCACCACATCGAGGATGCCGGCATCCACTCGGGCGACTCGGCGTGCGTGCTGCCGCCGATCCAGCTGTCGGACGCCGACGCCGACATCATGCGCGCCCACACGGTGGCGTTCGCCAAGGCGCTCGGCGTGGTCGGGCTGATCAACGCGCAGTACGCCGTGAAGGACGGCGTGGTCTACGTGCTCGAGGTGAACCCGCGCGCCAGCCGCACCATCCCGTTCGTCTCCAAGACCATCGGCGTGCCGCTGGCGTCGCTGGCGGCGCGCGTGATGCTCGGCGAGAAGTTGCGCGACATCGGATACGTGCGCGAGGTCATCCCGCCGTACGTCGCGGTGAAGGAGGCGGTCTTCCCGTTCAGCAAGTTCCGCGAGTACGATCCGATTCTCGGTCCCGAGATGCGGTCGACGGGCGAAGTGATGGGCATCGCCGACGCCTTCGGCACCGCGTTCGCCAAGGCGCAGCTGGCCGCCGGCAACGGGCTGCCGCTCGACGGCATGGTGATGCTCACGGTCAACGACCACGACAAGCCCAAGGCGGTCGAGATCGCGCGACGCTTCCACGACATGGGCTTCGGGCTCGTCGCCACCACGGGGACGGCGCGCTACCTGCGCGAGCGCGGCGTGCCGTGCACGGCCGTGAAGAAGGTGAGCGAGGGGCGCCCCAACGGCATCGACCTGCTCGTCAACGGCGAAGTGCAGCTGCTCGTCAACACGCCGCTCGGCAAGCGGTCGCAGAAGGACGACTACTCGCTGCGGCAGGTCGCCATCACGCAGCGCGTGCCCTACACCACCACGTTGTCGGCGGCGAGCGCGGCGAGCGACGCCATTCATTCGCTGCGCGAACGACCCAAGACGGTGCGCAGTCTGCAGGAGTGGCTGGGGGATATTGGGACGGTGGACGGTGGACGGTAGACGGTGGACGGTGGAGGATGGCGCACGTTCGGGCGCGCGGCCACGCGCCGCCTGGTCGCGCCATCGTCCACGTCGCGCCCGTCCACCCTGTCCCGAAGCCCATCTACCATCTACCGTCCACCGTCCACCGTCTACCGTCTCCCGTCCACCAACAGCATCTTTGTCCCATGACTGATTTCTGGGCACACCCCTCCGCCTTCGTGGACGACGGCGCCGTCCTCGGCGCCGACACCAAGGTCTGGCACTTCTGCCACGTGATGCCGGGGGCCGTCATCGGCGCGCGCTGCTCGCTGGGGCAGAACGTCGTCGTGATGAACGGCACGACGATCGGCGACAACGTGAAGATCCAGAACAACGTCTCGATCTACGAGGGCGTGGAGCTGGAGGATGACGTGTTTTGCGGGCCGTCGATGGTGTTCACGAATGTCGTGAACCCGCGTAGCGCGGTATCGCGCAAGCACGAGTACCGGCGGACCCTCGTGCGGCGCGGGGCGTCGATCGGCGCCAACGCCACCGTGGTCTGCGGCGCGACGCTCGGCCGCTACTGCTTTGTCGGCGCGGGGGCGGTGGTGACGAGGGACGTGCCCGACTACGCGCTCGTCACCGGCGTGCCGGCGCGGCGCACCGGGTGGATGTGCGAGTGCGGCGTGAAGTTGCGCGACGACACGATGCAGCTCACGTGCCCGGCCTGCGCGCGGCAATACGAGCGGCGCGGCGAGACGGTCACGCCGCTGCCGGCGGCGGTCCGATGAGTGATCGAGAGTTCCGGGTGGCGCTCGTCGGCTGCGGCCGCATCGCGCGCAATCACTTCGAGGCGATCGCCGGCCTCGACGGCATGTCGCTGAGCGCCGTCTGCGACACCGTGGAGGAGCGGGCCCGCGCGGTCGGCGAGCAGTGGGGCGTGCCGTGGTTCACGTCGTACGACGCGATGCTCACGGAGGCGCAGTGCGACGTCGTCACCGTCGCCACCCCGTCGGGGCTGCACCCGGCGCACGGCATCAAGGCGGCGCACGCCGGCAAGCATGTGGTGTGCGAAAAACCGATGGCCATTTCGCTCGAGGCGGCCGACGCGCTGGTACAGGCCTGCGATGACGCCGGCGTCCAGTTGTTCGTCGTGAAGCAGAACCGGCTGAACCCGGCCATCCAGCTCGTGCGGCGGGCCATCGACCGCGGCCGGTTCGGGCGAATGTACATGGCCAACGCCACCGTTCGCTGGGCGCGTCCGCAGGAATACTACGACCAGGCGCCGTGGCGGGGGACGTGGGAGTTCGACGGCGGCGCCTTCATGAACCAGGCCTCGCACTACGTCGACCTCATCCAGTGGCTCGTCGGGCCCGTGGAGAGCGTGATGGCGCGCACGGCGACGATGGCCCGGCACATCGAGGCCGAGGATTGCGGAGCGGCCATCCTCAAGTTCCGCAACGGCGCCATCGGCGTGCTCGAAGTCACGATGCTCACCTTCCCGCGCAACCTCGAAGGGTCCATCACGCTCATCGGCGAGACGGGGACGGTGAAAGTCGGCGGCACCGCCGTCAACAAGGTGGAGCACTGGCAGTTCGCGTCGTACGACGACGACGACAAGCTCATCGAGCAGGCCAGCACCAGTCCGCCGAACGTCTACGGATTCGGGCACGCCGGGTACTACCGCAACGTGCTGGCGGTGCTGCGTGGCGAGGCGACCCCAGACACCGACGGGCGCTCCGGGCGCAAGTCGCTGGAACTGATCCTCGGCATCTACGAGTCGGCGAAGACGTTGCGTGAGGTGCCCCTTCCGTTGAGGAGCAAGATGTAGCTCTTGGCGGTGCGGGGTGCGGGGTGCGGGGGGGGGGGGGGTTGTGGGGGGGGTGGTGGTTGGTGTGGGGGGGCGGGAGGGGGGCG
>Ga0315268_10001147_pt1 | contig 30523 bp, 33 predicted proteins | sample C1_top_MG_FD_204535 | JGI IMG/M metagenome (GOLD analysis project Ga0315268, IMG submission 204535) | Sediment microbial communities from Yellowstone Lake, YNP, Wyoming, USA - C1_top | ecosystem: Environmental > Aquatic > Freshwater > Lake > Sediment | place: USA: Wyoming | collected 2017-08-01
ATGGATATTGCTCTCGATTCAATAAAATCAGACCCTTGTTCTGGAACAAAAATCGAGAAAAGATTGTGGCCAAAAGAATATGTTAAGAAGTATGGGATAAATAACTTATGGAAGTGCAACCTGACAGGAGGTTGGCGCATGACGTATACGATAAAAACTGACAGTTCAGATATTGTATGCATACTCCTTGAATGGCTGCCTAACAAGGAATACGATAGGAGGTTCGGATATTGAGAGTGATAGGTGCTAGATACCTAAAGAGCTGGTAAAGAGGTATCATTTCAAGGACGAGGAGGAAGTTACCATAATAGCAGAAGATAAAGGGATAAAGATAATTCCTGCCTGACAAAATTTGTACATTTAATCATGATTTTTTTATTCTTTCCATCCCTCTTTTCCTATCAATGGAACAAACGCGCAATCGCAGATTTTTCTTTCTTCGAATCCGTCTTTTGTCTTCTTGACAACCAGCAGTGCCTGTGTGAATCTGTCTCCGACAGGAATGACAAGCATGCCTCCGATTTTCAGTTGTTCTTTCAGTGATTGAGGAATCTTAGGGCATCCTGCAGTTACAATTATAGCGTCAAATGGCGCGTTTTTTGCAAGTCCAATAGATCCATCACCGACAATCACAGTAACGTTCAGATAGCTGAGTTTGCTTATTGTCTTCTCGCAGTGCTCTGCAAGGAGAGAATTTCGCTCTACGGTAAAGACTTTTTTGGCAATCCTTGATAGTATCGCTGCCTGGTATCCGCTTCCAGCACCGACCTCTAGAACTTTCTCTTCGCCATGTAGGCAGAGTTCCTGAGTCATGAGCGCGACGATGTATGGCTGAGAAATGGTCTGCTCTTCTCCTATTGGCAGCGGGAAATCCCCATAAGCAACATCCTTTAGCTCCGGCGGTACGAACTCGTGCCTCGGCACTTCGAGCATTGTCTTTATTACCTTGGCATCCACTATATCTCTTGCCTTGAGTTGCGTCTCTACCATCTCTCGCCGTTTTGTATCGTAATCCATTTTATTCTTCCCTGACAGCGCCGCCGTGAATATGCGCAGGCGCTTCTGTTAATGAATATGTATCAGCCAGGGGGACGACCCCTACGGGGATGGCTGATTTCGAAAATAACAACACACACCGAGCCTCACGCGACGCTGCATATTATCATATTCCATTCATTTCATCACTCTTATCTTCTTCTGCTTCACCAGTTTCTCATGCACAGGATAGTCGCTCTCTTCGTCAATCTCGTAAAGGTCGTTGATTTCCTCTTCAAGTTTTGATTTCTTCTTTTTCTCCATTATATCCCTCATTGTCTATTATATCTCAGCAATATTTAAATAATTTGGCGCTATTTTACCCGGTTAATAAAAGATGTGAGGTAATCATCATGCCTGAGCAAGAGATTGGAAAGATAACACATTTCTTCAGCAAGATTAGCGTAGCTGTCCTTAGCCTTACTGCTGGCCTCAAGGTAGGGGAGAAGATAAGGATTGAGGCGATGGAGCCTTTCGTGCAGGTTGTAAAGTCAATGCAGGTCGAGCACGATGAGCTTAAGGAAGCCAAAGCAGGAGACGACATCGGCGTCAAAGTGGATAGGCCTTGCAGGGATGGAGACAAGGTTGTTAAGCTGACTTAATATTTTTTTAGAATTATTTGAATCTCATCTTCTTTCCGCCCATACCGCCGCCCATCCTCTTCATCATCTTTTCCATGTTGGCAGGGTTGCCGGAAAGTCCTTTCATTGATTTCATCATCTTCTTGCTTGTCTTGTATTGCTTTAGGAGTTCTCTTACTTCTGATACGCTTACACCAGAGCCTTTTGCTATCCTCTCGATGCGTGACGAGTCCATTGTCTCTTCAGGGTCTTCCAGTTCAGCCTTTGTGCAGCTGTCGAGTATGAATTTCCATTTCTTGAGTTTTTCTTCCTGTATCTTGAGTGCTTCTTTTGGCATTTTTATCTGTCCGAATCCAGGTATCATTTCCATGACCTTGCCTAAGGGGCCCATCTTGTTCATTGCCTGCATCTGGTCATAAAGGTCTATCAGGTTGAACTCACCTTTGAGCAGTTTCTTGCCTAGGTCCTGGGCGTCTTCTTCTGTTATTGCTTCGCGGGCTTTTTCAAGCAGGCCTTGAAGGTCGCCCATGCCGAGTAGTTTTCCGACGAATCGTTCAGGAGAATAGACTTCAAGGTCGTCTATCTTCTCTCCGACTCCTATGAATTTGACTTTTGCTCCTGTGACAGAGCATGCGATTAGCGCGCCTCCGCCTTTTGCTGTTCCTTCTAGTTTTGTTATTATGACTCCTGTTACATTGCATGTCTCGTGGAATGTCTTTGCCTGTCGTTCTGCTGCTTGCCCGACGTCTCCGCCGATGACTAGTAGTCTTTCGTCTGCCTGCACAGCTTTGTTGATGTCATTGAGCTCGGTGATGAGTTCGTCAGAAAGCGCGTCCCTTCCTGCAGTATCGACTATCACAATGTCATAATCCTTGAGTTGTGGCTCGAATTCCTTGAATATCTTGACAGGTGTCTTGAGTTTAGGGTTGCCGAATACAGGCACATTGATCTGGCTTCCTAGTTGCCTAAGCTGCTCGAATGCAGCAGGCCTCCACGTGTCTGTTGACATGATTGCGATTTTGTACCCGCGTTTCTGGTAATACTTTGCGAGTTTTGCTGTTGTTGTTGTCTTTCCATGTCCGAACAGGCCGACAAGCATGATCTTTGTCGGTTTCTTGTTTATCTCTATCTTTGATTCTGATGCGCCAAGGAATTTGACAAGTTCCTCATATACTATCTTTATCAAGAACTCTTTTTTTGTGAGACCTGCAGGAGTCTCCTCTTTCATGAGCCGCTCTTTTATCTCCTTGGTCAGCTCAAAGACCATCTTGACATTTACATCTGACTGGAGTAGTGCTCGTTGTATGTCTTTGACTAGTTCGTTGATGAGTTTTTCATCTACAAAGACTGCCCTGCTTATCTTCTGGAACGATTCCTTGAGGGAGTTCCCTAGCTTTTCAAGCACCATGCTGCATATGAATTCCTTGATGTTTATAAAGGTTTTTGAGGTGTTTATAGTATAGCAGCGCCACGTGAGGCTCGGCATGCGTTTTATTATTTTTATATCGACCATCCCCGTAGGGGGCGTCCCCCTGGTCGATACGCTTCATTATCTAAAGCGCCTACGCATACTCACGGTGGCGCTGCTAATCTGTGTTAGAACATAATTCCTGGCAAAAAGCTTATAAATCTCATAATCTGTGATTTAAATAATATGTCAGAGAAAAAAGAGGTAGGTAGTTCTGAGAATAAACCTGTTTCTATAGTACCTACTGCACCTCAGCCGCTTATCATGGTCAAGAGCCTTGCAAAGAATTATAGCAAGAAGCTGGTCTTGAAAGATGTTACATTTGAGGTATTCCAGGGAGATATCTTTGGTGTCATCGGGATGTCTGGCTCTGGCAAGACCACTCTTTTTGAGATGATGTCTGGTGTCATAAGTTCCCAGGCAGGTGATATTTTAGTAAGAAAGGATGTTTTCTTTTCAAGTAAGCATAAAGAGACTCCGGATTATGTCTCTGTTTTCAGGAATCCTACGCATGTCAAGAGGAATTTTGGCTTTGCATCGCAGATTCCTTCATTCTATGAACACTTGACAGCTGAAGAGAATCTTCTGATGTACGGCGCTTTGTATGGCCTTTCAAAGAAAAAAGCTAAAGAGAACACTGCACGTCTGCTGAGGCTTGTCGACCTGACAGTCGATAAAGACACCATAGCTGCAGAACTTTCAGGCGGCATGCAGAGAAGACTTGACATTGCATGTTCCTTGATACACGAACCTAAAGTCCTGTTCCTGGACGAGCCAACAAGCGACCTTGACCCACTTATGCGGCGCCAGATATGGGCGCTTATCAGTGAGATCAGCGGAAAAGGGACAACCATATTCATCGCATCTCACATACTTGAGGAGGTTGAGCATCTTTGCACAAAGATTGCCATTCTTCATGATAAGCACGTGCTTGGCTACGGTACATTGAAGGAGCTTAAGGAATTGTTCAACAAAGGCAAGCAGATACGCGTCGAGTTCGATGGCGATGATTACGAGGGTCTCACAAAGCGTCTCAAGAATGAAAGATATGTCGATAGGATGATGGAAAAGGACTGCAAGCTCATAATATTTTGCGCAAGGGATGATGCAGCGATAAGGAAGATAATAAAGGTCATTGAGTCAGGCAAGGAGAAGCTCCTGAGTCTCGATATAGCAGATGCTACATTGACTGAGATATTCGAGACCCTGACCAAGAAACTGGTGTGATATGGCTAAGATTATTGAACTCATAATAAAGGATTTCAAGCTTCTTGTACGTGCCAAAGTATCTGCGCTAATTATTTTCGTGGGCCCGCTCCTGTTGGTCTCTCTTTTAGGGCTTGCATACAGCCAGTCCAGCACATTCACATTGACTGCTTCCACATATTCTGAATCATACACGAGCCTCACAGACTCGTTGGTAGCCAAGATGACTAACCAGAATTTCCGTGTCCTTAAGCAGGAATCGCGTGACAATTGCATAGGCTCTGTCAAGCGGGGGGAAGCCCAGGCATGTATAATATTTCCGCCAGGTATGAGCTCTGATACAGGCAAGTCAAGCGAGATCACATTCTACGTCGATTATTCCCAGATAAATCTTGTCTGGCTGATGCTTGATGTCATGTCTGCAAGGGTTTCTGAACGTTCTGTCGAGCTGTCTCAGGAAATGACAAAAGATATCTTGGACAGGATGTGGTTTGTCGAGGACAAGATAAAGTCAGGGGAAGTTGTGCTCTCAAGGATAAGGTCATCAGGTGATTCTGTGAAGAATATAAGTTCAACAGCCAAAGGAAGCTTCCAGAAGCTTGACATCTCTGTAGACTTCTCCGGCCTTGATATAGCATCATCAAAGGATGATGTGATTAATGTTTCGCTCCTGATTACTGATATTAATTCCAAGATGGCCAACCTATCTGCAAGGTCTGCGTCTATGCTCGAGCATGTTGAGAGCGCTGCAGCGCACATACAGTCTGCCACAAATGAGTCTAGTATTGTGAGTGAGTCCAGGATAATAGACAACATGGCAGATAATATCAGCAGTGCAGTGGATTCAACTGCAGAATTGATAGATTCAGATGTGCTGAACGCAACTGAAAAGATTGTTGCGATTAATGCGGCATTCAATGATATCGACAACAAGCTGACAGAGACTAAGTCAAGGATGAATGATGTGAAGAAGAATAGGGATGCCCTTTTGCCGCAGTTTGATGTCATATCCGATGAGATTGATGCCATGGCTTCAGACATAGATTCAATGAAGGGCATGCTTGACGAAGCGCTTCAGAAGATAGCGGCAATAAAAGGTAGGAGCGCTGAGAGCATCGCTTCTCCGATAACTACAAAGATAGAGCCTGTAGCGACTCAGAAGACGCATTTCAATTCATTGTTCCCCACCCTGCTGGTGCTTGTTATCATGATTACTGGTGTGTTGCTGTCTTCCACGCTTATGATTGTCGAGAAGAGGTCAAAGGCTTTCCTAAGGAACAACCTGACTCCCACATCATACATGACTTTCAACATCTCTGCGTACTGCACTTCTCTTATTGTTATTTTCATTCAGCTTGTGATGTTTGTCAGCGTAAGCGCGTTCTTCTTCGAGACAGAGGTTATCGCGTCAATCTGGCTGTTGGTGCTGATTGCTTTCCTTACTGCGACAGTCTTTATCTGTCTGGGGATGCTTGTCGGTTTCCTGTTTAAGACAGAGGAGACAGTGACCCTTGCAGCAATTACCCTTGCTACTGTGTTCCTGCTTTTCTCAAGCGCAGTTATACCGCTTGAAAGCCTTCCTGCTTACCTTAAGAGCATCGCCCTTCTCAATCCGTTTGTGATTAGTGAGCTTGCATTCAGGCAGACTATGATTTTCCAGTTAGGCTTCATGAAGGTAGTTGGAAGCGTTCTTTTGCTGTTTGGATATTCCTTTATCATCTTTGGTGTCCTTACAATGCTGCAGTATGCATTCAGCAAGTTCTCATTCTCTTCTTTCGCAAAGCTGCATGTCAAGCTTCCTGTTGCAGAGAAGAAGGCGAGTGTAGCGCTTACAAAAACAGAAGCTCCGAAGAAGACCGACATTAACGAGCTTGCTGTGAATAAATGATAGTTAGTATATATTCTATTTTCTGGCTGTTTAGCAGCGCCGCCGCTCCAGTGTTTCGAATGCCGCTGCATTCGTAACATGCTCAGAAATCAAAGATTTCTGACACGTCGGTCAATTAATAGTAGCCCTTGCACGCCAAAGAGAATGTGATTTTACTTGTATCAAAATTCAGCCGCGTGCTCGCGATTTACTTCAGGATGCGATAGCAGCCTGAAGGCTTACAAACTGAAGGTTTGAAAGAGCTGCGCGGCGCTGCTAAACAAGTACAATAAATCTTTTTGATAGGGCAAATCTTTTTTTACTTAACTTCTCTCATGCTATTTCTCGTGTAAAGTAAAAACAATGATAAAAGTTTTTATATATCGCGTTGAACATATATGGTAAAGTGTATTCAGAGTTACGTGCTCTGGCATTAGTTTCGGTTACGGTAATATTGAGCTATCTCGACGGCACAAGGGGAACAAGTATAGACATCATGCTCCTTCGGAGAGATAGCTCGACGTCAGGGGGGAAAGTCCAAACGGAACCCCCCTCGACTTTTTTCTCTTGAAGGACGATAAGCTAGTGATAGGTATGGGGGTCAATTGTGCGGACTTAGTTTCAGCGCTTTCATAAAAATTCATGTTTAGCATGCGTTCTCTTGTTTGTGAAAAACAGGATAGCGTTAGCTTCAATAACACACGAGGTGGGACAAAATGGAAAATGAAGAAGGAAGTTTGGATCGAGCTGTCTCTTCCTCGGGAAATTGGTATCTGGGTTTAAGCCCTATCCGGAAAGATGGCATAGGGAGAAGGGAGATTACAGGGATATATTGCGAAGATCCCTCTTCAGTCAGCGAGATAAGCAGCATGTTCCCTGAGTTCTTCAGGGAGACTACGCCAGTCTTCAAGGTCAGTAAAGACAATACCGTGCAGAGGCTGGGTAGCCTTACTCAGGTGCTGACTAGTACGATGATAGCGAAGGATTTTGTCGAGGACAAGCCAGATATAACTGACCTTTTCGTCGACAACAGCGAAGCCATACCTATAGATACTACTGAACTGCTGGACGCATATGAGTTCAACGCACCGAAGAGTAAGGTTGAAGCATTCAATGAATGCACAAGGTATGAACTATTGTTTGAGAACCGCAAGGAGCTGGGCTTGAGTGTCGATTACTTCAAGGACAAGCATGGCAAGCAGCAGTTCAGGTATAGGATGAAGAAGAAAGAGGGCGTATTGGGCGGATGGACTGCTGCAAAGTATGTGCGTGAAGCAGTAGCAGCTCTCAAGGAGTATGACAAATTGCTGGATGAGGGCAGCTGGGTGTCTTTGCGTAAGGCAGAGAGGATCGCTGAGAAATACTTCACGGAAAAGGAGAAGTATAATGCACTTTCGATGATAGACAAGGAACTGAACTATCAGGCTACAAGGCTGATAGGCCATGCACGGTCTGGCTTGCTTGATGACAGTATCGCAAAGCAGGTCTATTCAAGGCTCATAATGAGCAAGGAACTTACAAAGATTCGTGAAGCAGTCTACATCGCACAGAAATATCTTCCGGCAGAGATTGCGAAGAGCACAGAAGAGTTTTACAGGAACAAGCTGCGTGAGAGTTGTGAGAGTGCAGGACTGAAGTGCCTTGATGATATACAGCAGTCAGTAAGCAATGCTGAGGTCACAAAAGAGCACAGGTTTGACGAAGAGCAGAGCGAAAGTGTTTACAGTGGTGTGACAAAGGAGAAGCGATTCATAGAATTGCCTGAGGAAAAGATGGTCTGTGAAGTGACCAAGCAGAGCAATTTTGATGGAGTCACAAAGGAATTGCAGCTCACCCCAGAGATCGAAAGAGAAGCAGGTTTTCCACCTCGTGAATCATCGCAGCTTTCTTTTGCGAAAGCTGCATAATTTTTTCTTTTCTTTTTTTTAGACATTTCAAGATGGCCATTTTTTACATTATTAGGTAAATTAACCTGTATTATATAGACTTATGTAAAAATACGTATAAAAGTAATTATATGCCATTTTAGACATCTATTTCTGTAAATATGGTAAATACTATCATTTTCAATTATATTGGGGTGGGTAGATGAGCGTATTAGGTAAACCGATTAAGCCAAAGGATCCTGTTAAAGGATTCGCTGATGCATGCAAAAAGAATGCTAACGAATATAGAAAATCCAAAGGTCAGGTTGTTGATGCAAGTTCTTCAAGGCAGGATTCTTACATAAGCCCTACAAGGGATTCTCCTCCTTTATTCAGGATTGAGCATGACAGCGGTCTTGTCACATTGCCTGCTGATTGCGCTCCAGATGAGCCTGAAGAGATCTCTGATGATTTGCTTGAAGTAGAGCTTACTGATGAAGATAATTTTGCAAATGATCCTGAGTACAAGGCATTGGTGCAGGTTAATGCTCCAGATGCAAAGGATCTTGAGTGCAGGATTTTTGAAGACGGCCAGCAGTTGTCTGATGATGATATAATCGCTTCTGTAGACGTAAAGAACAGGAGAGGGGTGAAAGCATTTAAGAATGTCGAATACGAGGATGTTCTCTCAAAGCGCATTGAGCTCGGGATATCCATCTGTTATATGCAGACGAAGAAAGGCACTCCCACAGCAAGGTATAAACTTGCCTCTGACGAGAAGTTGCCTAAGTTCATCAAAAAGGATTATGTCAAGACAGCCATTGATGCGCTCGTGCAGTATGATTCTCTTATGGAAAAAGGCGATTGGAGGAGCTTGAAGAGCGCATCAGATATCGTGTCCAAGTATTTTGTCAAGTCCGTCAAGGATTCAACTCTTGAACTGATTGAGCAGAAGCTTGATCAGGAGGCGATGGTCCTTGCGAACGACACCGCAGCAGGCCTTGTTGACAATGATATCGCTGCTGAAGTATATTCCAGGTTGAAAAAGACAAATGTGCCGCATTATCTTGGTAAATGTGTCAGGATTGCTGAAAGATATCTTGGCGAGGGAGTTGCAGAGGTCGCGCGTATAGCTTATGAAAACGCGGTCGAGCAGGCAAGGCAAAAAGGTACAACAATCGTCGACCCTAAGAGCGGTCCCAAGTCATTGCCTGTAAAAGGGATGCCTCCTATACCTGGTTCAGATAGCTATCATAAAAGAAATTAAAAAAAATTATTTCTTTGACTTTATCTCTTCTGTCATGTCATCGATGAATTCAGCAGGGTTCTTCTCTCCATGCACCACATTGTCCCGTGTCCTGACATTGACTGTGCCGTTCTCCTGCTCCTTGTCTCCGACGACAAGTATGTAATTTATCTTCTGCAGCTGGGCTTCCCGCACTTTCTTGGGGATTGACTCTGCTCTTATGTCAACTTCAGCCCGGACACCGGCCTTGATGAATTTCTGTAGCAGCATCTCTGCGTATTCATTGTGCCTGTCTGCGACAGTGAGTATCCTTGCCTGCACTGGACTTAGCCACAGCGGGAATTTGCCTGCGTAGTGCTCTGTGATGACTCCCATGAACCTTTCTAGCGATCCTAGTAGCGCTCTGTGTATGACGACCGGAGTTTTCTGTTTCCCATCGACATCGTCATAGTGCAGTTCAAACCTGAGCGGAAGCTGGTAATCAAGTTGTATTGTTGCTAGCTGCCATTGCCGCCCCAAGGCATCCTTCACTTTTACATCAATCTTCGGTCCGTAGAATGCACCGTCTCCCTCATTTATGTTATAGTCAAGACCTGATTCATCCAGAGCCTGCTTAAGTTTTGACTCTGCGTCATCCCATACTGATTTTTCTCCGAGGTACTCTTCAGGCCTTGTCGAAAGGTCTATCCTGTCTATCTTCAGGTCGAATACCTTGTAGATGGTCTCTATTTTTTCCAGCAGGTTCTCTATCTCTTCGAGTATCTGCTCTTGGCGCAGGAATATGTGGGTATCGTCTTGTGATAGGCTTCGTACCCTGGTCAGTCCCATGAGTGTTCCTGACTTCTCGTTCCTGTAGAGCGTTGTCGTCTCTGCTATTCGAAGAGGCAGTTCCTTGTAGCTTCTTACATCTCGTTTGAATACTAGCATATGCGCAGGACAGTTCATCGGCTTTATTCCTAGGTCTATATTGTCTTCTGCGTGGTGCATGCAGAACATGTCTTTCTTGTAATGGTCTATGTGCCCGGACACTTTCCATAATTCAAGGTTAAGTATCTGTGGTGTCCTGACTTCTTGGTATCCTTCTCCGTATGAGTATTCCCTGACGAACTGGAGCAGTTCCTTTAGCATTATCATTCCTTTCGGTAGGAAGAATGGCATTCCTGGTGCCCATTCGTGGAACATGAACAGGCTCTGGTCTTTCCCGATTTTCCTGTGGTCTCTTTTCTCTGCCTCTTCGATGAGCTTGAGGTGTGCTTCGAGCTCTTCTTTTGTCGGGAAGCTTATTCCATACAATCTCTGCAGCTGTTTGTTCTTCTCGTCTCCTCGCCAATAAGCTCCAGCAATCTTTGTCAACTTGAAGGCCTTGATTAGTCCTGTGTTCGGTATGTGTGGTCCTCTGCACAGGTCGACGAATGTGCCTTGCTTATACACAGTGATTGTCCCTTCCTCAAGGTCGTTTATCATCTCAACCTTGTATGTGTTATCCTTGAACAGTTCAAGTGCTTCCTTCTTCGGCATCTCCTTGCGTTCGATAGGCACTTTTGCCTTCATGATGTCATGCATCTTGTGCTCTATCTTCTTCAAGTCCTCTGGCTTGAATGGCTCGTGGTCTATGTCATAGTAGAATCCTTCTTCTACCACCGGGCCGATGGTGAGTTTTGCGTAAGGATAGAGTTCTGTTATCGCCTGCGCCATTAGGTGCGCTGTGCTGTGCCTGAACACGTCCATTCCTTCTTTGTCTTTTGTTGTGAGTATATGCACTTGTGAATCTGAAGTTATTGGTGTTGTCAAATCAACAACATTGCCATTGAGCTTCATAGCTACAGCATTATCCGCAAGTTCTTTAGAAATCGCTGCTGCAACCTCTTTTCCTGTTGCGCCCGCGTCAAATTTCTGTTTCTTCCCATCGGGCAAAGTTATGGTTACCATTTTACATCCTCCGAAATCAGCCCTACAACAGCTAATCCCAACATGCAGGATAAGGTTTTTGTTTATTAAGCTTTGCTAAGACTAGCACAATTAGCACCGCCGCCACCAGCCTGCGAGCCTACGTGAGTAACTGCCTCTAACACTAATCTCGGATTCATATGCGATAAATTAATCAGTGCGAGCGCTGTGGCGGAGGTGCGTTTTACAACAAATTTTATATACACCAAAGCCTGCCATCAACCCGTAAAAAGATGACTGATTTTTTCAAATTAAAGAGGATAGATATGCAGTTGCAGGAGGTGATTGGTCCAGTCACCTTCTTTGACGTTAATCCGCTTAATCTGGATTCTGAAAAGGAGCTGGTCTTGAAGGACCCGGATTATAATCCTTACTTCATCTATCCTGAGACTGGTTTTGATTTTGATGATGTGCAGAATAAGCTTGATTCTATTGAAGAGCATGAATCCAATTTCGGCAGGCTTCTGCATGATAAGCGTAATCTGTTCATCGATAAGTGCGAGATGCTGAAGTACAGGGGTTCTGGAAAATTCACTGTCTTCTCAAAGAAGGTCTATGGCACGCCTACAGAGAAAGTTCTTGAGCATGCAGGAGGTCTCCTTAACCTGGAGCCTGACAAGGAGGACAAGATGATGACCTCTGCCCAGGCAGCGAGCTTGATTCAGGCAGAGATAAATCATTATGGTTTTGATTACACCGTGCATACTAAGAACATGGCTTCTAGCGCGATGGTGCTTGTCGGCAAGAAGAAGGTGCTTGTCAAGGATAATTTTCAGTTCTCTGACAATTTCATCAGGAGGCTCATCATCCACGAGATAGGAACTCATGTGCTCAGAGCAGAAAATGGCAGGGAACAACCATTCCACATCTTTTTCCACGGATTCCCTAATTATCTTGCTACAGAGGAGGGTCTTGCTGTCTATAATGAGGAGCGCTTTGGACTATTAAGCAATGATACCTTAAGAGATTATGCAGCACGTTGCGTTGCTGTTCAGATGGCATTGACAAAAAGCTTTTCAGAGATATACAATTATCTGTTGGGCTTCTTTCCACCAAACACAGCATTCAAAATCACCACTAGAGCAAAGAGGGGTTTGGGTGACACATCAAGGCCTGGTGGCTGCACAAAAGATTATATCTATATTGATGGTTATCTGAAGGTCAAGAATTATCTTGACAATGGTGGCTCGCTTAACTTGCTTTATTTTGGAAAAGTCGGCCTTGATCACCTGCGTGCGTTGCAGGATATACCTGGCCTTTCGAGGCCTAAGTTCTTGCCTAAAAACCAAAGTTTTAAAAGTCTCTTGAGCTTTTAAACAGTCAATAAAAAGGTGTGATGAATGGACATGAAGATGGTCATCCTTGCAAGGCAGGATTTGAAATTGCCTAAAGGAAAGCTTGCAGCTCAGGCAGCCCATGCTGCTGTTGAAGCAGTGTTTAATTCTGAGAAGGATATGGTAGCAGAATGGCATAGCCAAGGGCAGAAGAAAGTGGTCCTTAAAGTAAAGGATGAAGCAGAGTTGCTTGATTATCTCAGGAAAGCAAAGGCTGCAAAGCTGAGGACCGCTCTTATCACTGATGCAGGTATGACTGTCGTGGCTCCTGGCACAAAGACTTGCCTGGGTATCGGTCCTGATTATGAAGATAAGATAGATAAGCTTACGGGCAAGCTTCCTATGGTGTGAATATGAAGGCAGAACTGAAGAAGAAAGTCAAAAGACTAGAAAAAGAGGATAAAGAACTTGCGCGATTTCCAAAATTAGAGAAAGAAGAGAAGGTTTTCAAGAAAAATGAAGGCCTCTTGAAAAGGCTCCTAAATCCGCAGCCTATAGAAGTTGATATCAAGAAGATGAAGAGGAAATAGATTGGGTAAGATAAAGGAATTTTTGAAATGGTATCTTCGCATTGATTTGAAGGATATTTCTAATTATATAGCCATCATAATTGCAGGATTTCTTCTGTATTGGGGCATCAAGTCAATGATAGCTGCATTTTCTATCAAACCTTGATTTGATTGTTTAGTTTGGGTTCATACCCCGCAGCTTGCTGCGATTATCGACACCCGAACTAAACACCAACATACCCCACAGATTGCTGTGGGGTTGTTGATTCATAACATATTTAAATGGTCAATCGAAACATTTAAAATAAACGTTTAAAACAGCCTATTCATTATTATACGTAAGGGGTGTAAGTTATGGAAGAGCATAAGCATGAAGAGCATACTTCTGATGATCATCCGCATCACGAAGTCCATCAACAGGATGAGACAATACATAAGGTGCGTGAGGCTCACCAGCCTATTCAAAAGCAGCATACAGAAACTCATAAAGTGAAGAAGCCTGAGCATGCTGTCAGGAAAGCGCCGGCTCACCATCCGCCCACTCCTCCCAAGATAAAGAGGAACTATTTACCTTATATTATAGGCGTTGCAGTCATAGTTGTTGTAATTGCATTGATAATCCGATTCTCATCAGGACCTGCTGCTCCTCCAATAAAAGTTGAGAACGCAGCCCAGTACGGAAGCACAAAGGTCGACTTCTATGTCATGAGCCAATGTCCTTACGGTACTCAGGTCGAGGATGGTATCCAGCCTGTGTTTGCTGATCTAGGAGACAACATACAGTTCAGCCTGAATTTCATAGCAGCGCAGCAAGGCACTAGTTTCCAGAGCCTGCATGGACCTGCTGAAGTTGTGGGTGACAAGATACATCTCTGCTTCCAGAAATATTATCCTAAGCAGTTGATTGATTTCGTTGTTTGCCAGAACAAGGAGGTCCAGAATTTTGAAGGCACTATAGATAAATGTGCGCAGGCAGTCAATGTTGACCCGAGCAAGATAACAACCTGCTACAAAGGAACAGAAGGGACAGAGCTTCTCACTGAATCAATCAAGAAAAGCAATGATATCGGAGCGCAAGGAAGCCCGACTATCTATATCAATGACCAATCGTACTCAGGCGGCAGGGATGCCAGCTCTTTCAAGAGGGCGATTTGTGCTGGACTAAAGAATCATCCTGCGTGCGCAGGAATTCCAGCTTGCAGCGCAGATACTGATTGCAAGCCGAAGGCAGGTCAAGTCGGTCTTTGCCAGAATCCAGGAAAGAAGGATGCGGTTTGCACATACCAGGATGATGCCAAGGTTGAGATGCAGGTCATCTCCACTAAAGATTGCACGACTTGTGACACCACACAGCTAAGGACTGTTCTCAGCCAGATATTCCTTAACATGGCTATATCAGATGTTGATGCAAGCAGCACCGCAGGGCAGGCATTGGTGAAGAAGTTCAGCCTTGAGATGGCGCCTTCATACATCTTCACTTCGAGCCTCGCAGATACTTATGCCTGGAAAAACAATCCTAAGATTCAGGGCGCGTTCAAGAAGGTCAGCGATTATTATGTGTTGATTGACGAGGCCAGCGGTTCCTCTTATGTGCTTGACCCTGTGAAGAGGAAGCAGATTGAGGAGAAGGTCGGAGTCAAATTAGGCGACAACAGGCCTCAGATTGATTACTATGTCATGGCATATTGCCCATATGGCAATCAGGCAGAGGAGGCAATCGAACCTGTCTATCAGCTCCTGAAAGGTAAAGCAGACTTCAATCCGCATTATGTGATTTATTCAAACTATGCTGGTGGAGGGTCTGATTACTGCCTCGACAAGGAATCAAAGTATTGCTCGATGCACGGAATCCAGGAGCTTAACCAGGACGTAAGGGAGATTTGCGTGAACAAGTATATGGGTATTGACTCATATTTCAAGTTTGTTCTCGCGATGAACAAGGGTTGCACAGCAGGCAATGCAGACTCATGCTGGGAAAAGGTTGCTACTGGCCTCAAGCTTGATGTCGCGAAGATAAAATCTTGCCAGGCAAGTGAAGCGATGACATTGCTTGCAGGTGAGGCTGAGTTGAACTCTCTTCTGAAAGTGAGCGGTTCGCCCACGATATTTGTCGAAGGGCAACCTTATGGCGGTTCACGCGATGCTGCAGGATACGCGCAAGGTTTGTGCGCATCTTTTGATACAGCGCCTGACGCTTGCAGCGCAGAAAGCCTTGCAAGTCTCGGTACTGCTGCTCCTGCAACAGCTGCATCAGGTGCTGGATGCGGATAAAAATATTTTTTTATTTCTTTTTTCTTGATTATGGAATTCTGCAACAAGTGCGGCGCTATCATGCGTCCTGAAAAGGATGACAAGAAGTTTCTATTGTGCAGCTGCGGTAATCGAAAAACAACAGGTAGGACTGTGATGACCGAGACGATGGCTGTTCACAAGGACCTTGAAGTCATCCATGATACTATAAATCCGCTTGCAGTCTATCCTCACAAGTGCTCTAAGTGCGGTTTTGGTTTTGCACAGCTCATATCAAAAGGTGTCTGGTACACTGATGAGGATGAGGTTATGGAATATGTCTGCGGCAAGTGTGGGCTGCATGAGAAGATCACTGACGGCAGCAAGATAACCTGATTATTTGGTCTTTCTGAAAAGCACAGATATCATAGCACTTGACTGGTTAAACGGCAGATACTTCCCTTTCTTGCTATCGAAATAACTATAGAATCTGATGTGTTTTATTCCCAGCTCTCGTAGGGCGTTTTCTATCGTCTCTCTGTCAAAATACATATGAGTGGCTCTTGATGTCTGCTTGGTTATTTTGCCGCCCTTCTCGAGTGTCTCAACATAAGTTATCTCTGCTGACTTGTTTATCCTGTTGAATTTGTATCTGGCAGCTCTCTTGACCTTAAAATCAGGACATGAGTATTCTTTTGTTTCGGTTCGTGGGCCTTCGAGCATCCTGGGTGTGCATGTCTCAAAAAAACATATGCCCCTTGGTTTCAAAGAGTCTTTCATGCATTTCAATGCAGATTTCAGCTCTTTCTTGTTCTTACATGCGAACATTATCGGCGCAAATAGTGATATCAGTGCGTCAAACCTGCCGAAATCGAATCGTCTTATGTCGCCGACATGGAATTTGATTCGAGCATTATTTGCGTTCGCCTTTTTCTTTGCCAGGGTTACCTGATGCTTGCTAAAGTCGAACGCAGTGACTTCATATCCCTTCTTTGCGAGCAGCACAGCATGAGTGCCTGTTCCGCAGCCGCAATCTAGTGCGCTTTTCACCTGATATTTCTTGAATAAAGAGTCCAAGAATGCTGTTTGGGCATGGAAATCCCTTGACGCTCCAACGAGATAATCATAATATTCTCTTTTGACATCCACTAACCGTTCAATCAATCCACAAACACCTTCTTACCAGTCTTTACATCTATCCCTGTGATGTGTTTACCGAGGTTTGTTATCTTTATGTCCCTGTCTTTCTGCCGTATTATTTCGCCTTTCCTGTAATGCCGCATCTTGAACAGCACGCTGATGCGGTAGATATCCTTTCCAGTCGATCTATCCCTGGAAAACAATCGTGATGTCTCTGTCAGCTCTCCGTTGAATCTCTGCACAAGTCGTTTCCCGAGTGCGCGCATGTATTTGGCTGATGTGAGTTGTATGTCTGCGAATCCGGCTCTTTCTTCTTCTTTTGTTATGTGCACTCCTTCGCTTTTGTGGTCTTTGATGTCATTCAGTACGTATTCGATAAGCTCTGGTGTTGTGTTGCGCAGCTGAAGCATCCCTTCGAAGTATTGTGTCCCTTCTTTTGAGCAGTTTGGGCAGACTGTGAATTGTATTATTGCTGGGATGACAAACTCTTCATTTTCTGCTGTTATCTCTAGCTCTATGTCCTGCTCTGCTCCTGGTTTGTCTTTCAGCTTGTCATATTTTGGGACTATATCCAGCAAAACATGTTTAGGATTCTTTATCTTTGAATACACTGCGCTTATTATCCCTTCATCTATTGTCTTGAAGCTCTGCCATTTGTGCTCCATCATGAACTTGTCGCAGGACAGGCATTTCTTTATGACTATGTCTTTGAATTGCAGGTGTGTGTCCTTTTCGACGCATTCGCTACAGAAATCCCCTTTTATTCCACGTTTTCCGCATTTCGGGCAGAATCTTACCATTTTTCTTCACGTATTTCCATCAGCGCCGCCGTGAACTTGTGCAGGCGCTTAGACAGTTGCAGCGCTCCTGACAGGGGGTCGCCCCCTACGGGGATGTCAGGCTTCGACCCCTGAATCACACGCCGAGCCTCACGCGGCGCTGCTTTACACCATTTATGACCGAAACCTTATTAAAACTTTCTCGCAAAATAGGGCATATGGATTGGCTCAAGTTCAAACATACCTGTAAGAAGATATGGTACTTCATCTGGGAGGATGACAGCTGGGCTAGCTGGTTTGTCAATGTAGTCCTTGCGTTTGTGTTGATAAAATTCATCGTATATCCTGGTCTAGGCCTATTATTGTCAACAACGCACCCTATTGTTGCGGTTGTCTCTGGCTCTATGGAGCATGATGGCAGTTTTGATGATTGGTGGAGCAGCAGTGCTTATTGCGGCCAGTATTCCTGTTCGCAGGGCCAGTTGTATGCGCAGTTGAACATCACAAAGGATGAGTTCAAGGATTTCAGCCTTCATAATGGATTCAATAAAGGGGACATCATGGTCCTTTATCGTAGCAAGCCAGCAAATGTGAAGATTGGTGATGTCATTGTCTACATGGCTAACAGGCCTGACCCGATTATCCATCGTGTGATTATGAAAAAGGAAAGCTCTTCAGGTTTTGTATTCATGACAAAAGGAGACCATAACCAAGGCTCTTTTGATTTCGAGTCATATATCCCAGAGGATACTTACATCGGTAAGGCAGTCGTCAGGGTTCCTTTGCTAGGTTACATAAAGATAGGATTTGTCAGATTGCTTCAGTTGATAGGGTTGGTGTAGGAGGTAAGAGTAATGTTCCAGTTCTGTCCAAAATGCCATTCGATATTGCGGCCTAAGAAAGAGAATGAAAAGCTTGTTATGTATTGCTCCTGCGGCTATTCCAGCGCGAGTGATACAGATGGTTCTCTTAAAGAGGAGAAGAAGGTCAAGAAGGCTGAAGTTGACTTTGAAGTCGTTGAAAAGGAAGTCAATACTCTTCCTATCACAAAAGAAGAGTGCCCGAATTGCGGCAACAAGGAGGCTTTCTATTGGCTGCAGCAGACCCGTGCTGGCGATGAGGCAGAGACAAAGTTCATGAAATGCACCAAGTGCAAGCACACTTGGAGAGATTATAGCTGAAAATGCCTCCAGCGATGAGCCTTAAGGAACAGACAGTTCTCTTGCTTAAGGAAAATAATATTGAGCTTAATCCTTCTTACGGACAGCATTTTCTTGTAGATGATGGTATGATTGATTCAGTCATTGTTGCAGCAGGCATCACAAAGTCTGATAATGTTCTGGAGATTGGTCCAGGTACAGGTAACATCACTCGTGCTTTGGCAGAAAAAGCAGGTCAGATCATCGCAGTCGAGATAGACCAGAAATTTGAACCTATCTTGATAGGTCTGCCGGAAAATGTTAAAGTAATCTACGAAAGTATAGGAAAGTTTTTGAAGTCAAAACCCGGCATCCAGTACAATAAGATAATATCAAACATACCGTATGACATCTGCGAGTCATTGATGGATTTTTTTTGCAGAGCCAAACATGTCGAAACCATCGTCCTTATTGTCCCAGCTACATTCTCAGCAAAGTTAACAGAAAATCCTTTCTACTCATCATTTCTCAATGTGGAAAACGCAGGAAAGATACCAAAAGAATCTTTCTATCCAGTGCCTGATACTTCGTCTGTCATCATGAAGATTACACGCAGGCCGCCTTTTGAGAAAGACAATGATGTGAATGCGTTCGTCATGAGGAAGTTATATGCTCTTAGAGGCAAGAAGCTCAAGAATTCCTTGAAGACTGCAATCATCGATATTTATTCTGTGATGCATCATGAGAAATTACCAGGAAAGGACGCAAGAGACAAGGTCAGCTCGATTGGCATCCCCACCGATGTGCTTGAGACTCTGGTCGAGAAGATAAAGCCTGAAATACTTAAAGGCATCAAGTTTGGTGACATAAAATGGGATTAAAGGAATTCATAAAGAACAACATGTTGTCTGTTCACGCTAAACCAAATGCTTCCAAGACAGAGATTCTAGGCTGGGATGAGTCAAAGAAATCTCTACGAATCGCAGTCGGAGCAGTACCTGACAAGGACCGAGCAAATATTGAGCTGCTCAAGTTCTTGAAAAAAGAGTCAGGGATGAAATGCGAGCTTGTCAGCGGCGCTAAGTCAAGGGATAAAATAGTAAGGTTCTTTATGTAAAGTCCCTATTTAGTGACTAACCACGTCTAGAAAAAAATTTAAACTGCCTCTATAGCACCCAACATCATGTTAGAAGATAAACTCGGATTCTGCCTGGCATCTCCTCAAATACAGGAGTGGATACAGCAGGGAAAGATAATTGCGAACCTTGATGATTTAGTCAAAGGCAGTAGGATCCAGCCATCATCCCTCGACCCTGCTATAGATTCTGAAGCATTCATCCTTGACTCGGAGACTCAAGGTATTTTCAGGCCTAGGCCAGACATGAGCGTTTACAGGACTATCCTTGAGCTGCCTTACCGACAGCGCAGGAAAGTGAGTATATCGGACGGTTTTGAGATAAAGGTTGGTTATTCTTACCTCATACATCTCATTGAGAAAGTCAAGTTGGAGTCTGAGGAGCGTATCAAATCATCGCCTAAGAGTAGCTTAGGTAGGACATTCCTAAAGACTCGCCTGATGTCTGACTTCAATCCTTGCTTTGACGAGATAATGGCTTGCTACTGCCAGAATAAAGAGCTGGACTTATGGCTTCTTCTACAGCCAGAGGCGTTCAACCTCATTATCTACCCTGGCTTGTCCTTGAATCAGGTCAGGTTCATGACCGGCGCAGACGCAGCTCTCTCTGCAAAGGAATTGTTAGAGGAATTTAAGAAGAACCCTCTGCTTTATACACGCGAAGAAGGGAACCGTCTCGTACCTGCGCAAGCAGTGATCAGTGATGACCGTCTGCAGCTGCATCTGAATCTCAGAGGAAAAGATACTGCAGGGATCGTCGGCCTGAGGGCAAGGAATAATCCTGATGCTATTGACTTACGGCGCGCTGGCGAATTAGACGCAGCATTATACTTTGAGCCTGTCACTGCGAAAGACTGCAGGATATCCATCATGAGGGGTGATAAATACCTGCTTGCTTCAAAAGAGGTGTTGGATACTCCTTCTCATCTGAATTGTGAGTTGGAAGAGCATTCTCATATCGGTATCACAGGTCCGTTGCACTATGCGGGATTTATTGACAATGGGTTCAAGGGAGACCTTGTCTTTGAGATCAGGTCTGATGAACTGGAAAGGATGGTCCTTGAAGATGGGATGCCTACGAGCAGGCTCAGGTATTTCAGGACAGGTGTTCCTGAGAAGCTTTATGGATCTATGCTCGGCTCACACTATCAGGGACAGACAGGGCCGAAAGTCGCAAAGTATTTCAAAGCATTTGATTACGAGTTCGCTGCAAAGAACTATGCAAAACTCAACAGGGATGTGTTGGTGCAGGATGCGAAAGTGCTTCTTGGTTTCAGGAAATCTCAGGACGGGTTTGAGGAGATGTCTCTTGAAAGATCGTCAGGATTGTTCGACGCTATCAACAGCGGATTCTTCCATTCATGTTATGATTGCGAAGACGATACATTGATTCTCCAGCCTATTCCCTATATCATGATATTCGGTCCTAATAAGACAGTGTTCTCCTACGTGAGGGCAAAGGATATAACCAAGTATTTGGAAACGAAGCTTTTTGGAAAGCGTTCAGTCGGCATTGGCGGACACATAAATCGCTCTGACAGTCCTGATTATGTGACAAACTGCCTGATGCGGGAGCTTGGTGAGGAAGTGAGGATAGAGGGAAGGATGTCGAAGCCGAGGTTTGTCGGCACGCTCATGGCGCATGATAAGCCTGTTGACCGTGTCCACTTAGGTCTTATCTATGTCATCTACACAGACGGAGCAGTGTTCCCTAAAGAATCCTCTATGGCATCAGGCGGGATGGTAGATATAGACGACATCTGGAATCCGTCAGGTATATCAGGCGAATTCGAGACATGGAGCAGGATGCTTATAGACGTTATGCCTACTCCTCGGATAAACTCATATTATGCAGCTAAAGAATCAGGGATTGATGTGATTATTGACAAGCCTTAGATTACAGAATCTCTTTAACAATCAGTTTTACTTTTTTCTTAAGGTCATCGATGGTTCCATCATTCCTTAAAGTATAATCCGCCATCTTCATGCACTTCGCGACTTCCTGCCCGTGACCGCCTTTTATCTCCCTGTCGTCTATCTTCTTGAATTCGATAAATGTATTGGGTTCTCCGTGCCTTCCGCGTGCCTTGAGTCTTTCAAACCTCGTCTTCTGCATAGCATCCACTCCGATAAGTATGAATCTCATCTTCTTGTTCTCCATCTCGTGCTGGCGGAACAGTCTTATCTCTGCAACGTCGCGTATGCCCTCTATAACAAATCTTTTCTTTCCTTTCTTCACTTCTTTCTTGATTGTATCCAGTATCCGTGTCCCGAGTACTGATTTTCTGCTCTCCTTGCGGAGGTCGTGCCCTAGCTTGCCTAGGTTAGCACGATTTATCTCTATCCCTCGCTCCTTAGCTACCTCTCTTATCTCAGCAGAGAAACTATGATGGGTAAATCCCTTTTCTTTGAAGAACTCAGCGACCTTGCCTTTCCCAGAGCTTATCGGTCCTGTTATGCCTATTATCATATAGCAACCTCACAGAAGCTTTCTCATTTCCTTGTATTCTTCACAGAATCCAAGATTTTTCCATACATCCACTGATGGGCTCTTGGATAAAACAATGAGCTTTGCCTCCTTTATTCCCATTTTCTTGAATTTTGCAAGGAGTCTGTTTGTCAATGCTTTTCCAAAGCCTTTTCCTCTGTATTTTTCTTCAACATAGCAGTCGCAGATGTAGCCGACATATCTATTCCTATACGCAGCAGTCACATCTTCCTTCCATCCGAATACAAATCCTGCGATTTTATCTTTTTCCTCTGCTATGTAGATTATATATTTCTTGCTTGATATCCATTTAGGCAGGTAATTGGCTAGAAACGATTGAGTTGTTCTGTTTGCAGTCTTCAATGAAGTTATCTTGTGCTCAAACCTTGCCAATGACATCATCATCTCTTTGAGCTTAGGGATGTCTTTTTTAGTCGCTTGCCTGATTTTCATACCAGGTATTAATAGAGCTGTTATTTATAAATGTTATTGGGCTTTCTCCAGTAAGACATTCAGTTAAGTTTAAATACTTGCACATTTGCACACATATGCAAATGAAAAACATTGATGAAGTCGCAAGGTTCCACAAGGCATTAGGAGAACCGATCCGCTTGAGAATTGTAGAGCACTTGCTGAACAGGAAAGGTTGCGTATGCATCTGCGAGCTTGCGAGAGTGCTTAGGCGGGACCAGTCAGTCGTGTTCAGGCATATCAAGCTTCTGCAGGATGCAGGCATTGTGAAGGCTGATAAGAAGGCGAAATTCCTTATGTGCTGCCTAGTGGATAATAATCATATAAGAAAATGTGTGGAGGGATGTACATGGAAAAGAAAGGATTTTTCAAAAGAATAGCAGACAAGCTAGACGAAAAGCTTGAGAAGAAGTCTAAAGAGAAGAAGTGCTGCTGTTGCTCTGAGTCTAAGGATAAATCATGCTGCAAGTGATTGTTGATTGGTTCGTGTATTCTGTCCTGGGTATGTTGCCAGGGACAAGGCTTGCCGAGTCAGTCAATTTTTTCATATATGACTCGATAAAGATACTTATACTGTTGTTTGTCATGATTGCAGTGATAGGCTTCCTTAGGACTTATATCCCGCATGAAAAAGTGAGGCGCTGGCTTAGCGGTGAGAAGCGGATTGCAGGCAATTTTGGTGCAGCATTATTTGGCGCAGCAACGCCATTCTGCTCATGCTCATCTATTCCAATATTCCTGGGTTTCATGGAAGTCGGCGTCCCGTTGGGTGTCGCTTTCTCATTTCTGATAACATCACCTTTAGTCAACGAATATCTTGTTGTGCTGATGTTCGGCTTTTTTGGCTGGAAGCTGACAGTATCATATGTCGCAAGCGGCATAATCATGGGTACAGTGGCAGGCATGATACTTGGCAGGATGCATCTTGAGAAGTATCTGGTGAAAGACCTTGTTTCGACAGAATCAAACATGCAGAAGGAAATAAAGTATGACGGGTGGAAGAAGAGGCTCATGTTCGGCTTGAATGAGGCAAAATCCATCATAAAAAAACTTTGGATCTGGATTCTTGTGGGTGTCGGTGTTGGTGCAGCCATACATAATTACATACCTGATGAATTCATCCAGAAAATAATCCAAGGCGGTGGGGTATGGACTGTTCCGGTCGCGACAATAATAGGAGTGCCTCTTTACGGCAGTTGTGCAGCGATACTTCCGATTGCAGTCGCCTTGTTCCAGAAAGGCCTTCCGATAGGTACTGCTCTTGCGTTCATGATGGCGATATCAGGTCTTAGCCTACCTGAAGCAGTCATTCTGAGAAGGGCGATGAAGCTTAAGCTCATCCTGATATTCTTTGGTATCGTCACAGTCGGGATAATAATAACAGGTTATCTTTTCAATCTGCTGCAGGGAGTTCTTATTTAGAATTTCACTGGTTCTTGTAAGACTCAACAGTATTGTCGAGCACTTCTACTTTCATCCCTGCGAGCTTGAACAGTTCCATGCTTTCATTATCTGCGTGGTATCTTTTCTGGCAGACTATCCTCTTAAGCCCCGCGTTGATCACCATCTTCGCGCAAGTGTAGCACGGCGCTAGTTTACAGTACAATGTGCCGCCGTCTATCGAGACTCCGTTACGTGCTGCAAGTGCTACTGCATTCATTTCAGCATGGTTTGTCCTCATGCAATGCTGCGTGATGCTGCCATCATCATGTGTGACCTTCTTCATGAGGTGCCCGACATCATCGCAGTGAGGTGCACCTATAGGGCTTCCTACATACCCTGTCGTCAGTATCCTTTTATCACGCACAATGACCACAGCTGTTCGTCCTCTGTCACAAGTGGCTCTTCTTGCCACTGCATCTACTATTCCCATGAAGTACTCGTCCCAGGTCGGTCTGACATATTTAGGCATCTTCTCTGCTCTCTTGCACAGGTCTGCAAGGAGCTTCTCTACCTTCTTGCTCTGCACTTCCTTCGAGCTGTCGTTCATTATTACGACGTCAGCCATCTTCATTACATTTGTCAGTTGTTGTCCTGGACCGCTGTCCTGGCTTTCCCTTTTCTCGCTAGCCTTCAGCTCTTCAATGGTCTTCGGGTCGTTCTCCCTATTCCGTTTTCTTATCCGCTGAAGCCTAAGTTCTATAGGCGCTCTTGCTTCGAGAAGGAAGAAATGTCCTGCTTTCTTCAGTGCATTGACCTCTGCAGGATGCCTGATGGAGCTTATCACATAGTCTCCTTCTTTCTGCTTCATCTTCTCGACAGCTCTGACAGCTAGAACATCATGCCCATACTTTTCTCTTAGCTCGTTCGCAACATTTATTAGGTTGTCGCGGGTTATCTCTACCCCTCTTCTCCCTAGCTCTTCACGTATCAGATCAGAAAGAGAAAAATGAGTGAATCCCCTCTTGACGAGATTCTCGGCGACAGTGTCCTTTCCTGCGCAATAAAGTCCAGTTATCCCTATTATCAAAAAAATCCACCCCCAATGTAATAATAAATACTAATGGAGCTTTTTATTTATTTGTTGTGTTGTCAAGGGCTTGGGACGAAACCACTCCGCGGATTTATAAAAAATGCTTCTTAAAAATATAGATTGCATACTGACAATGCTTATAATTAGTGTAATAGAGACAAATCCAAAAAACACTGAGGGGTGTAAAAGATGGGTGACGAACTTAAGGTTATTCTCGCAGGTTATACTGTTGATGCTGAAGTGATAGAGAAAGCGAAAAGAGGGGGATCTGTTAATCCTGATGAATTTTCTCCGGAATGCGTTCCTGCAGCATATGCTAGGATTAGTCGTGACCCTAGGGAGATTCCTGAATTGAGGGCAGATTCGAGGACTGATGTAGAAGCTGCAAGGAAGTCAAACGCCAACATCATATTTGACATGGGGCACAAGGCTGTTGGAAATATCGCTACATTCCAGTTTGACATTATTGGCTTGTCGAGATTGGCTGTCGAGGAACTCGAGGAGCGGCGTATAGCCAGCGGATACATTGAGAAATCTCAGAGGTATATCAAAATGAAGGGAGATTTCATTGTTCCGAAAGAATATTCTCCTATTGATGCTGTCAAGTTCAGGCATCTTGTTGAGGAAGTCCAGAACAGGTTCTATCTCGATAACGTTGACAAGCTCATAGAACTCCAGTTCAGCAAGAATCCTGATCTTGCTGCAAAAGCAAGGGAAGCGATGTCTAAAGGAGTATCAGACAAGATGAACCGCGTAAAGAATACTCTTGAAGGCTGGGGCAAAGAAGACACAAGATACTCGCTTGGATTGTCGACGCAGGCCCAGATCGGCACAGCGTTCAGCGCCACTTCTCTTGAACATGCCATCAGGAATATGAAATATTCCGAGCTTGCAGAGGCAAGAGATCTTGCTCAGAAGCTTTTTGATGTGACAAAGGACATAGCTCCTTCATTGATACTCTACACAGACCCTGAGATATTCCAGAAGTCTTTCAAGGGCAAGGAACTGCATGATGAGAATTTCCGGGAGACTCCCAGGCATATGAAGAAGGTTGTTGAGGAGACATTTGAGAGATTGAAGTGGGTCCCACAGCTTAGTGTCTACACTACTAAATCAAAGGGAGACACAACCATGGTGAGGTGCAACGACCCTGACACCAACGTGATGGCAGCGCTTCTTTTTACGAATTCAAAGATGCCTATAGAGTTCTGCTATCGTGTTGCAGCATACATGAAGAGTAACGGTGAGGAAGCTCTAAATTTCATGAAGGCCATCCATCAGTATGTGACAGAGTTTGACAACCCGCCTAGGGAATTTGAGTCATCCTCGCAATTCACATACGAAGTGAAGTTAAGCTCAAGCGCATTTGCGCAACTCAAGAGGCATCGCATGATGACCTTGCTGAGCCAGGATTATGATACTGATTTAGGGATTGTGGTTCCTGAGTCAGTTAAAGAAGCTGGCTTAGAGCAGCAGCTGAGAGACACCTGTGGCAGGAGTGCTGAACTTTATCGGGAATTCTTGCCAAGGTATGGCAAGGCTGCGGAGTATTGTCTCACAAACGCGCACATGAGAAGGGTTCTTGTATCCATCAATCCAAGGGAGATTAATCATCTATCAAGGCAGCGCTGTGACTCTCATGCGCAGTGGGATATCAGGCAGCATGCTCATGACATGCTTTATCTTGGTAAGGAAATAGCTCCGTTGGCATTGCTATTGGCCTGCGGTAAGGATGAGTTCGCTGAGCTGCATAAGAAGATCTACGGTGAATGATTGATGCCCATCACAGAGTATTCTCCTAAGTCAGGGCTCTATCTTGTAGCTGAGTCCATAGACTGCGGCGGCAAGGGGACAATAATCAACGCCATAAAGGATGACCTTGTCCAGAGAGGAAAAGGTGTTGTTGACCTGAGGCTTCTGTGGCCTTCTGATGAGGATGGCAAGATAAGTGGCAGGCAGAACATGCTGAATTATCTCTATAAAACTGATGATGTCATCCCTGATTTCGAGAAGATAAGGGACCATTACAGGAGCAACAACGAGCCTCTTGATGCAATCATCTGCTGCGAACCAACCTGGGCGCATGTCGGCCTTGCTATAAGGAAGAAGATCATACATGAGGTAGAAGGCAAGAGCTACACTGCGAAGGATACTGCCCAGGCTTACGCTGATGACCGCGAAGAGCTTATCACAAGACTGATACGCCCCGCAATAATTAACGGAGTCGATGTGTATTGCGAACGTAATTTTTGCTCTAGCATCGTCTACCAGTCTAGTATGGATGACACCTTAGGGATAGATCATATTCTTGAGCTGAAAGGAAACAGGTTTGCTGGCGAGAATTCTCCTCACTTATATGTCATCTGTGATATCAGTGCAGAGACTGCCATGCAGAGGGTTGCGATTAGGAAAAAGCAAGATGCATGCAAGTTCGAGGTCCTTCCTTTCCAGAAGCGTATCGCCCAAAAATATACATCCAATTGGCTCAAGCAGATCCTTAATTCTTATGGTTCATTTGTGGTCTATGTCAACACAGATAAACCGACAAATTTGGAGAACACAAAATCTGCAGCATTGCATATTGTCGAGCTTTTCAAGTCAGGCGAGCTTGATGATGGCGAGAGATTCAATTTTGATATAATATAAAAAAAATACTTCAGAAATCATTCCTTGTGTTCTTCTTCCTCTTCTTCAGTCTCAAAGCATTCTTTTCCTACGCAGTCGAACAGTGTCTTGTTGTTCCTTATCGCTTTGTAGCTTATGTGGCTTTGAGGTACCAAGTGTTCACCTGCTTTTGTCTCTTTTTCACCCAGCAAGACTGTTGAAAAGTTGGGGTGGTACTGAAAATCATGAAGAATTCCCAGGACCACGAGATTATCAAATGCTTTCCCATATATAAATTATTTCAATTTGAAAAATACTGTTGCGAAACTATATTATGCAGAGGGACATGACTGCTGAGTGAAAAGTTTTGAAGTTGCTACTGTAGAGTTTTTTTGCTGAATAAGTTCTAGTTATAGCAGCGCCGCCGTGAATTTGCGTAGGCGCTACGTTTTGATATTCCCATCCGACAGGGGGAAGACCCCTACGGGGATGCCGGATAGCGCAAAGAACATCATACGCCGAGCTTCACGCGGCGCTGCGAACATAACAATTACGCGACGCTGCCGCGCTCGCATCAATAGAAGAAACGCTTCTGATTGCCCGACTGCGATGTTAATTGCAGGTTATCCTGTTGCTCGCTAGGCGGCAGCGTCTTTTACTTATCAAACGAGAATATCTGGTGCAGCTTCTCCTCTATGATTTTTCCTGTCTCGGAGTCTATCTTCATGTTTAGTGTCTGGAATGACTTGGTTATATACGTAACATTCCAGACTTGGCCTATCTCAAGATTTTGAAGTAGTAGTATGGCTTTAACAGGAAGATGTGCCTTGTATTTTTCCTTTTGAAGGTTTTGTGATATATTTTCCGCATCAATGAGGTCCATCTTCACTTTGGATTCATCAAGCGGCAGTATGCTCTTTCCAGGCTCTATGAAGACTTCATCAGATTCATTGACCTGTATCCCTTTTGTTATTTCATCAACAACAAATGATGTCATCAGGTTCTTCTTTGCATCAAAGAATCCGATGTCATATGCAGGAGAGACACCATGCTCAAGCGCGACAAACACGTGTACAAGCTTTGATTCCTTGTTCTTCGTATGCCATTCCTTGAACTGCTTGGTTGCCCTGAGCTCTGATATTATCTGCTTGACTTTCATATGAGCCTACCTATTGTGGTATATTATATATCTTGCCATAATGTAGAAATCAGGATAATTTAAGTTCTAGCTGTGAAGGCTCCTGCCTTGGTTTAGGAGCGGGTTCTGTTAGAGGAACTTCCCTGACAATTTCCTTAAGGCTGATAATGGTTGTTTGTGGCGCAAAATACCTGGCATTGATTTGAGGGATGTAGTCCTCTGCCTTTTCGCGTGCTTCTGCATCATTATCTGCGTCGAAAGTATGATTAGAAAATACGTCCTCTGAATCAGGCAGGAGTGTCATGCATTCTATATAGCACCTGCTTGTCCTGTATTGCGCATAGTATTTCTTCATGAATATAATGAAAATCCTTTTTGTATAAATAACTTTGTTGTCGCAGTGAAATAGTCTATTTCGGATACTATCAAACGGGAACGCCACCTAGCGGATTACAATTTCGCAATGGAACGCCGCCTAGCGAGCGGTGATAAAAGAATCAAGGATTATTGCAGTTGGGCAAACAACAACCAAAACATCAGCGATGCGAGCGCGGCGTTCCTGTCTGGGCTTAGATGTTTCTTTGTCATTCTTCCGCAACAAATATAAATCACACAATGATAGAGCTTACTGAGGTGTTAATATGGCTTCACAGATAAGAGCATCACATATCTTGGTTATGAGTGAAGAGCATTGCAAAGAGCTCATCGGAAAGCTCAAGTCAGGTGAGAGTTTTGAGAGTCTTGCAAAGCAGTTCTCAAAGTGCCCTAGTGGGTCCAAAGGTGGCGACCTGGGATCTTTTGGTAAAGGCCAGATGGTCACTCAGTTCGAGAACGCAGCATTCAAGCTTAATGTCGGTGAGATATCAGGTCCTGTCAAGACTCAGTTCGGTTATCATATTATTAAGAGGACTGCTTGATTCCGTAACTATTAAAAAACCTTCTGAACTTTCATAATAGATAGAGGCAGCGCCGCCGCTCCTTGCAGCAGTCCGTTTAACAAAGCGGAAACCGGCCACTTCGCATTGTTTTTGCAGTCTTGCGTAAGCAACTTCGACAACTCACAGCGCACCTTGCCGGTAAATCAAATTCGCAGCGCGGCGCTGCCGAAATACAGAAAATGGTCCAGGAATCATACAAAAAGCTTCTTGAGAGGCAGCAGTACGAATTCATCGGTAATCACAGTGCTGTCAAGGTCTGCACCTGGACAAAGAAGTCATTGAGGGATGAGGGTGTCTGTTACAAGGAGAAGTTCTATGGAATAAAATCCCATCGTTGCTGCCAGATGTCTGTAACGATTAATTTCTGCGATATGGACTGCGTATATTGCTGGCGCGAGCATTACAACGAACCATTCACCAGCATTGATGACCCTAAGGAACTGGTCGATAAGGCTATAGCAGCTCAGAAATGGAAAGTGTCGGGTTTTGGCGGTCTTGCAAAGACCAATATGAAAAAGCTCAAGGAAGCGAAAAGCCCAAACCAGTTCGCAATCTCGCTTACAGGTGAGACATTATACTATCCAAAACTGAATGAATTCATCGCAGAGCTGAAAAAACGCGATTTCTCTACATTCATTGTGACAAATGGCATGCTGCCTGAAGTGCTAGAAAAGATTGAGCCTCCAACTCAGTTATACATATCGATTGACTCGCCGAACAAGGAGCTGCAGGAGAAGTTATGTAAGCCAGTGCATAAGGACGCATGGGAGCGGCTGATAAAGAGCCTTAAGGTCCTGAAGAAGCTAAAATCCAAGACAAGGACTTGCCTGCGCATCACAGCAATCAAAGGCATCAACATGATTGATCCAGAGGGGTATGCAGAACTTATCAGGCTCGCAGACCCCCATTTTGTTGAAGTCAAAGCTTACAT
>Ga0315268_10001148_pt1 | contig 30488 bp, 24 predicted proteins | sample C1_top_MG_FD_204535 | JGI IMG/M metagenome (GOLD analysis project Ga0315268, IMG submission 204535) | Sediment microbial communities from Yellowstone Lake, YNP, Wyoming, USA - C1_top | ecosystem: Environmental > Aquatic > Freshwater > Lake > Sediment | place: USA: Wyoming | collected 2017-08-01
CCAGACCTTCACCACCAACTTCAACTTCGATGCGATCAAGGATGTCGAGGTGATCTCGGGCGGCCGCGACGCCGAGTATGGCAGCGTGCTCGGATCGGTGATCAACGTCGTCACCAAGAGCGGCGGCAATGACTTTCACGCCGACGCTTCGCTCTATCTTCAATCGGCCCAGCTGCAATGGCGCGAGAAGGGCGAGGAAAAACTCAACAACCAGAGCTACGAGCTAAACCTCAACGTGGGCGGACCGATCGTCCGCGACAAGCTCTGGTATTTCGTTTCAGCCGAGGTGCCCTGGAGTACCTCGCAATTGCCGCCCACGCCGGAATCCAAACAGATCTTTCCGGATCAGGTCGGCAAGCTGCACCCGGCGAGTGAACGCCGCGCCTTTCACGGCCTGGCCAAGTTGACTTGGCAGCCGCTTGCCTGGCAGGGCTTCAAGCTGCTGCTGCAAGGCGATCCAGGCACCCGGACCAACGACATCCAGGAAGCAAGCGTCCACCCGGACGCTGAGACGCAGCGCTATCAGGGTGGCGTCACGGTCGGCCTGGTGTCGGAGACCTCGATCACGCCCGAGCTGTTCTGGAATACGCGTTTTGGCTACAAGCACAGCCGTATGTACATCACTCCGCAATCCAATGACTTTGACACTCCTGGCCGCGTCAACGACGCGACCGGTGCCAGCACCGTCAACGCCGCCATTTTTGAACTCCTCCCCGGCTGGAGTGACGACAACCGTTACCGTATTGAGCTAGCAACCTCACTCGCCTATTCTCTTCATAACTTCATTGGCGAGCACGAATTCAAGGCTGGCATCGAAGCAGCTCTGACGCTGTACAACGATTACACAAACTTACCGGGCGGCGGCTACTACCAAGACAATGGACTCAACCCGACCGACCCCAATTCGGCGTCCGGCGTCGGCTTGCCCCAGACCCAAATAAAAGTGATTGAACCGGGCAACGCGTTGTACGTGGCTGACTCCGAAGGGATCTACCTGCAGGATGTCTGGAAACCGATCCGCTCGCTCACGATCCGGCCTGGCGTGCGTTTTGACACGGCGCGCCAGTACAGCTGGGACGGAAAGATGGTTGTCCATTCCAACCTGGTGAGCCCGCGCATTGGCCTGTCGTGGGACCCATTTGACGACAATCGTACTGCGCTGCGCGTCGGCTACTACCAGTACGTCGACACCGGAAACCTCGGTCAGTCTTGGGGATATGCTGGCAAGTCCATGTTGTTGCGCTACTACAAGTGGAATCCGATCACCGAGCAGTACGACATCTTCGATCGCGAAACCGGTGGCGCCGGGGGTTCGACCACCAAAGATTACTTGGCTGACCCGTTCAACCAACAGCGGCCGCGCGTGCACGAGGTCAATGTCGGCGCCAGCCGCGAGTTGATCCCCAACCTGGCGCTCAACGTCGATTTCCTGTTTCGTTACTTCGAGAACATGTGGGAGGACGACGAGACCAACCTGATCCGCAACAAGATTGGCGACAACTCGATTGGTTACAAGAACGGCGACCCCAATCTCATCTATAGCCTGGGCGCGATGAAAGAGTCTTTCATTCGCTATTACGGCGTCGAGGTCTCGCTCAACAAGCGATTCAGCGACAGCCTGGAGATGATGGCCTCTTACAACTGGGGCTGGACCGAGGGCACCAATCCGTTTGGATGCTACGGTGGCAACGGTTGCTGGATTGGCTCAGTCGCGCTCGACAATCCGCGGCAGGCGCCTTACGAGTTCGGCTTCCCGATCCAGGATATCCGACACACGATCAAGGTCTACGCCAGCTACAAGTTGCCGTACGGCTTCGTGGTCGGCGCCAACGCTAACTTCGAGTCAGGCCGGCCCTACAACCGGGTCTATTTCAATACCTATGATGGCGGCTATTATGACTTTCGTGCGCCGCGCGGCTATGACGTGGCCTCCGATGGTACCTACCAGGAGCTGCGCTATCCAGACCGGCTGTGGGCTGATGCACGCGTAGTCTGGAAGCTCGCGGAACTGACCGGCCAAGACTTTGACCTGATGGTAGATGTCTTCAATATCTTCAATGACCGGAGCGCTCTCATGATCGAGGAGCGCAACCTGCCGGCTGGCGGTACCGGCAAATTTGGCGATGTGCTCGACAAAGCCACGCCGCTGTCCGTCCAGCTCGGCCTGCGCTACCGTTATTGACCTGCGCTGCCACGAGCGCAACTTTTTCACTCGCCAAGCGTCGGTAGTGGTATGACGTTGCGTTTGCAGCGCGCTGCCGCGGCGGATACGCGTACGGATCGCCCGACAATGTTTGAGAGTTTTGTCGAACAGCGCAAGGACACCGGCCTCTGGCGCCGGGCAGTCGCGGTCTTGCTGTCGGCCGGCGTCCACTTCGGCATCTTCGGGCTGCTCCTCTTTGTCTCCGTGCTGCTGACGCAAAAGGAGGCCGACGAGGAGGTGCCGGTCGTCTTTTACAACGCGCCGATGGTGGCACCGCCGCCGCCGCCGCCGCCCGCCGCGACCAGGCAGCCCAAGACGGTCAAGAAGGACAGGCCCAAGGACAAGATCGTCCAGCCGATCCAGGAGAAGCTCAAACCGGTCGAGGTCAAGCCGCAGCCCGAATCGCTGCCCGAGTCGCAGCCTGCGGAAGAGGAAGAAGAAGAGGACTCGGGACCGGTCGGCGTGGTCGGTGGCGTGATCGGCGGCGTCGAGGGCGGCGTGCTGGGCGGCGTGGTCGGCGGCAAGCTCGGCGGTCAACTCGGGGCACCGCTGGACGAAGAGCCGGTGCGCATGAAGAAGGGCATGATCCCGCCCAAGGTCGTCGCCGGAACGCAGAAGGATCCCGAGTACCCGCGTGCGTTGCGCGAGGCGCGGGTCGAGGGCAGGGTGATGCTGCTGATCGCGGTCAAGAGCAACGGCTCGGTCGGCGAGGTCAAGGTGCAGAGCGGCAATCCGGCGCTGGCCCAGGCTGCGGTCCAGGCGGTCAAGCGCTGGAAGTTCGAACCGGCGATCTACGACGGTCGGCCGATCGCGGTCTGGCTGCCGTATCCGTTTGTTTTCAAGCTCGACAAGTAGCGAGAAGCGAGGAGCGCGTTATGGAGTTCAGTCTCGTTCACATGTGGCAGGCGATGGGCATCGTGGCCAAGGGCGTGGTCTACGTGCTGCTCATCATGAGCGTCGGCACGCTGACCATCGCGATCGAGCGCCTGATCGCGTTTGCGCGCGCCGCCGGCCAGTCGCAGAAGTTCGCGCTCGAGATCCGGCAGCACCTGGCCGACCGCGCCTTTGCCGCGGTGGTCGAGCGCAAGAGCCAGTACAAGAACTCGCCGCTGGCCCAGGTGGTCGGCGCCGGTGTGGCCGAGTACGAGGCTGGTCTGACCGAGCGCGGCAAGGGGGCCACCTATAACGTGGTCGACGCCGGCCAGCGCGCGGCCGAGCGCGCGATCGAGGGCGAGACCGCACGGTTGCGGCGCGGGCTGGGCGTGCTGGCGACGGTTGGTTCGACCGCGCCGTTCGTCGGCCTGTTCGGCACCGTGTTCGGCATCATCAACGCCTTCCAGTCGATGGGGCAGGGGCAGGGCGATCTGGCGACGGTCGGCCCGGGCATCGCCGAGGCCCTGGTGACGACGGCGTTTGGCATCCTGGTCGCCATCATCGGCGTCTGGTTCTACAACCTGTACACGGCGCGGGTCGACACCATCAGCACCGCGCTCATCACCTCCAAGGCCGAGATCGTGGACTACTTCATCAAGGACGAGGGCCGCGCAAAATCGAAAGCTGCGGCATAGGGAAAATGGATACCCAAAGAAAATAGTTGCTGCTTGGGTGAATGCCGTCGGGACCTGTGCCCGACGGCAGAGGGTCTGGCCGACAGACCCTGAAAGGTAAGATAGTGCAAGTCGGAGGAGGCAGCGGCTTCAAGGCCGAGATCAACGTCACGCCGCTGGTCGACGTGGTGCTGGTCCTGCTGATCACGTTCATGATCGTGGCGCCCATGCTGCAAAAAGGCATGGCGGTCGAGCTGCCAGCAGCGCAGCACGTGGCCGACAAGAAGAGCAAGCGCGAGCAGACGATGATCATCGTCACCTACGGTGGTCAGCTGTTCTTCAACACGACGCCGGTCAACAAGGACGAGCTGCTCGACAAGATCAAGGACCGGCTCTCCTACAACCCCGGGCTCGAGCTGTTCATCAAGGGCGACCGCCGCCTCGACTACGTCAAGGTGCGCGAGATCATGGCGATGTGCCGCAAGGCCGGCGTCAAGCGGGTGACGCTGGCCACCAAGGAACGCAAGGTCGCGGGTGCCGCGGCCGAGGGCGAGCCGGCTGCGGCAGCCGAGGGACAGGAGTAATCGCCGTGCAGCTGTCGTCCTCCAAGAAGATGCAGTCCGACCTCAACATCACGCCGTTGATCGACGTGGTGCTGGTGCTGCTGATCATCTTCATGGTGGTGGTGCCGTCGGTCGAGGCGCGTTTTTTACTGGCGGTACCCGACACCGAGGCGCCCGAGGACGAGCAGCCCGACGACGAGAACCAGCCGCTGGTGGTCAAGCTGGAGGCCGATGGCTCGACCACGCTCAACGGCGAGCCGCTGGCGCTGGATGCGTTGCTCGAGAAGCTGCGCCAGGTGCTGCGCCAGCGCGGCGACAAGGTGGTCTTCTTCGATGCCGCCGACACCGCCAACTTCGGGCTTGCCGTCGACGTGATGGATGCTTGCCGCGGCACCGGCGCGCGTCACATCGGCGTTATTGAACCCAACCTTGGCAACGAGCAGGCGGGCGGCGGTGAGCCACCGGCCCCAGCTCCCGCGCCCTGATCTTCGTCTATTGCCCTATCAACCCGCACCAACCACGGCAGCGCGCGCGCGCCTTGTCGCAGTTGTCGTAGCAGCCACCGCAGGTCGGGGCATCGCCGGGCGTCGTCACGCAGGCGGCACCGCAGGCATCGGCCTGGCGGTTGCAGTCGGCGCGGCAGTCCGCTGGGTCGCTGCCGTCGCGTCCAGAGCTCTCGCGATTGCGGCCTTCCAGGCAGGCGTCGATCGGCGCCTGGCTGGTGCTGGCGTCCTCGCCGCAGCTCAGCCCGGCTAGACATTCGGCGGCTGCTGCTTGCCAGTCCTGGCACTGTTCGAGGCAGATCGCGAGATCCAGGTCGGCACCTGGCTCGACCGCGCGGCAACCGCGCCAGGTCACGCCGTCAGGCGCCGCCGAATAGCTGTCGACGTGCTGGCCGCACTGCTCGACCACCCGCGCGCAGGCCTTGTCGCACGGGCCCGCGCAGCCACTGCTGGCGACCAACAACAGACCGAGGCCACCTGCGGCCAGCAACGTCTGGCAAGCAGCGCGCGCCGTCATTGCAGCGCTCCGCCTGGATTGACGTCGACGGTGAAGATGGCGGCAAAGTGCACGTCGCAACCCAGGGCCGGCCGGTCGCTGGCGGTTGCGTCCACGGTCAGTGTCATCGCGCTGGCAACCACATAGCTCTTGAGATTTTGTGCGCTATCGACCGGAAACTCGTAGCGGGTGACGCCCACCGCAAACGCGCCGGGTGCGCTCTGCGCCACCACCGCCTCGCCCACGCCGTCGGCGCTGACCTTGAACGTGATCTGGTCGAAGAAGCGCAGGTCCTGCATGAAATGGCCGTCGCGGTCCATCGGGGTTGGCGCCACGATCTCGATCAGCACCTGCTTGGGTACAAAGCTGTCGACGTCGTTCTTGTCGACGCCCTGGTTCTCGAAGGTCTGCGACATCGACTGGCTCAGGCTGTCTCCGATGTCCGGCACCGCCACCACCGACAGCGGATCGCTGACGATGTTCTTGCCCGGGATGCTCACCGTCTGCTCGCCGGTGAGATCGAACTTCTCGAGATCGGCGAATGGATTGCACGCGATCGCGCACAGCGCGCCCAATGAGCTGCCGAGGCCGATCCGCCGTCTGGCGCGTCTGCTGTCCATGGCTCCATGCTAGTGCGCGGGCCCGACCCGGGCAATTGCCGAGCGCGCCATTGGCGGGGTGACCCCGCGTTTGACCCTACCCCCGGCGTGGAATAATCTGCCCTGACGCGGCCGGCTGCGACTCCAGATCGCGACCCGGTCTCGTCCGTTGATACTCAACGACGCAGTGCGCGGCTTTTCTGGAGGGACAGCAGATGCCAGCTTGCCGCACCATCTTATCTCTCGCGGTCGCTTTGAGCATGACCTTGTGCCTGGGGGTGGCGCGAGCGCAGGCCCCGGCAGAGGTCAACAAGCCGGGGGTGACCACTCAGGGCACCGAGGTCAAGGACGAGAACGGCAAGTCCATGCGCCTGAAAAAGGGCGACCCGGTGACCGTGATCTATGAGCGCGGCGAATACTACTGGGTCAAGAGCCGCAAGGGCCAGCAGGCCTGGGTGCTCAAGAAATTCGTCCGGGTCAAGGAGGAGGGCGCTGCCGAAGAGCCCGAGAAGGCCGAGCCGGTCAAGACCAAGGTGTCCAAGAAAGGCAAGTCCAAGAAGGAAGAGGCGAGGAAGGAAGAGGTCAAGAAGGAAGAGGCGAAGACCGAGGAAACCAAGACCGAGGAGCCCAAGGCCGAGGCCAAGACCGAAGAGGTCAAGATCGAGGCCCGGACCGAAGCCAAGGTCGAGCAGACCAAGACCGAGACCCTGGTCGCGGCCAACACCACCAACCACACGACCGCGGCTGCCCCGCAGTTCTCGAACAAGCGAGCCGGCGTCATCGACGTGATTGCATCCGAGGCCGGAGCCCGGGTCAGTGTCGACGGTCAGGACCTGGGCCAGGCGCCGCTGCGCGGAGTGCAGGTCAAGGGCGGTCCGCATGTGGTGTCGGTCGAGAAGCCGGGTTTCTTGCCGTCCAACGCCCAGGTCGAGGTCGATGGCGGGGCGACGAAGCTGGCGCTGGCGCTGGTGCCCACGGTGCAGACCCGCGATGACTACACCAGCGGTACCTGGATGTGGCGCATCATCGGTTACTCGGGCGTCGGCCTGGGTGCGGGTGCAGTGCTGGCCGGGTTGGGCATGGGCGGCTGGGGCCTGACCGAGGCTGGCACCGTGCGCAAGGACATCGACAACTACAATCGGTCCGAAAACAGGACCGAGGACGAGCGGACCGACCTGGTGGCGCGGCGGGATGGCGCCCAGCTCAAGTTCCTGATCGGCGAGGTGGCACTGGTTTCGGGGTTTGCGCTGGCCGCGGTCGGGGTCGTTGCCTACATGTTCTCCGGTGACCCGGATCGCTACGCGGCTTACGAATCAGTCAAGTAGAGCCAGGCCACTTTTTTATTCACCCAACCAGCATGGCGTCGACGACATGCGAATTGTTCGTGGGCTGGCCGAAGGGACGCACCAGATCGACCATTGCTCGGTGGCGATCGGCAACTTCGACGGCGTTCACGTCGGTCATCAGACGCTGATCGCGGCGGCGAGCGTGGTCGCACACCGTGGGCCGCTGGCGGTGCTCACCTTTGACCCGCACCCGGCCGCGCTGCTCAATCCGAGCTTTGCACCCCAGTTGATCGCGCCGTTGGCGCGGCGCCTGGACTGGTTGGCCGGGCAGGGTGTCGAGGCGACCGTGGTGCAGCCGTTCGACCGAGCCTTTGCGGCGCTGCCGGCCGCGGCATTCGTCGACGGGTTGTTGCGGGCGCTACAACCCGATGCCGTGACGGTGGGCTTCGATTTCAGCTACGGCGCCGGCCGCGCTGGCAACGTCGAGACCTTGAACCAGCAGCTGACCAGCGCCGGAGTCGAGGCGCGCGTCCTGGCGCCGGTGCAGGTCGCCGGCATGCGCGCCTCCAGCAGCAAGGTGCGTGAGTTCGTGATGCTGGGCAAGATGGATGGTGCCGCATTGCTGCTCGGGCGGCCGTTCGCCGTGTGGGGACAGGTGGTGCACGGCGCCGGCCGAGGCGCTGGCCTGGGGGTGCCGACGCTCAACCTGCGCACCGAGCACGAGCTGTTGCCCGGCCGCGGAGTCTATGCGACCTGGACCGTGTTGCCTGGCGTGGTCGCTCCGGTGATGTCGGTGACCAACGTCGGTCGCAACCCGACCTTCGGCGACGAGGCGCTGCACATCGAAACGCACCTGCTGGAACCGACACCCGAAGTGTACGGTCGCGAGGTCGAGGTGCGATTTGTGGCCCGTTTGCGCGATGAGCGACGGTTCCCGGATGCGGCCAGTCTGGTCGCCCAGATCCGCGCCGACATCACGACCGCCCGACAGGCGCTGGCGGGGGCTTGCGCAGCGGCCGGCAGCGGCTAGAAAAACCGAAGTGACGACGGGCGCGCTTCCTTGACACTGTCGGGCAGCGCATGAGACGATCCCGCGCTGCGGTACGCAGACGACGGGCGCGCCATAGCCCACATTGACCCGCGGCCAGACGGACCCCGGGTGAGGATTTTTGGATGCCTGGTCGGATTGGCGAACTCCTGGTTCGCGAGAACCTGATCTCTTTACAACAACTGCAAAAAGCGCAGGAAGAGCAGAAGAAAGCCGGCGGCCGCCTCGGCTATCAGCTGACCAAGCTAGGCTTCATCGAGGAGAGCGAGCTCACCGCCTTCTTGTCCAAGCAGTACGGCGTGCCCGCGATCGACCTCAACGAGTTTGAGATCGACCCCGACGTCATCAAGCTGGTGCCGCGCGAGGTGGTCGAAAAGCATCTGATCATCCCGGTCAACCGTGCTGGCGCCTCGCTCATCGTCGCGATGAGCGACCCGAGCAACATCTTCGCCATCGACGACATCAAGTTTCTCACCGGCTACAACATCGAGGTGGTGGTCGCCGCCGAGGGCGCGATCCGCAAGGCGATCGAGAAGTATTATGGCGAAAACGCGATGTCGCAGCTGGCCAATGAGGCCAGCGTCGAAGACATCATGGGCGAGTTCGAGGACGGCGAGATCGCGGTCGCCGACGCCGAGAGCAGCATCAATGTCGTCGATCTGGAAAAAGCCGCCGACGACGCGCCCGTGGTCAAGCTGGTCAACCTGATCCTGGTCGACGCGATCAAAAAGGGCGCCAGCGACATCCACATCGAACCCTACGAGAAGGACTTTCGAGTTCGCTACCGCATCGACGGCGTGCTGTACGAGGTGATGCGCCCGCCACTCAAGCTCAAGAATGCCATCACCAGCCGCATCAAGATCATGGCCGAGCTCGACATCGCCGAGCGCCGGCTGCCGCAGGACGGCCGCATCAAGCTGCGCATTGGCAAGGGCCGCGAGATGGACTTTCGCGTCTCGGTGCTGCCGACGTTGTTTGGCGAGAAGGTGGTCATGCGCTTGCTCGACAAGAGCAACCTGCAGCTCGACATGACCAAGCTCGGCTTCGAGGTGAAGCCGCTCGAGCTGTTCAAGGAGGCGATCCACAAGCCGTACGGTATGTGCCTGGTGACCGGTCCGACCGGTTCGGGCAAGACGACCACGCTCTATTCGGCACTGGGCGAGTTGAACACCCCTGGCGTCAACATCTCGACCGCCGAGGACCCGGTCGAGTACAACTTCTCCGGCATCAACCAGGTGCAGATGCACGAGGACATCGGCCTCAACTTCGCGGCCGCGCTGCGCTCGTTCTTGCGCCAGGACCCGGACATCATCATGGTCGGCGAGATTCGCGACTTCGAGACCGCCGAGATCGCGGTCAAGGCCGCGCTCACCGGACACTTGGTGCTGTCGACGCTGCACACCAATGACGCGCCGTCGACCGTCACGCGTCTGCTCAACATGGGCATCGAGCCCTTCCTGGTGACGGCGTCGGTCAACATCATCGTGGCGCAACGTCTGATGCGCAAGGTGTGTCAGGAGTGCAAGGAAGAGATCCAGGTGCCCAAGGAACTGCTGACCGGACTGCAGATCCCGGCCGAACAGGTCGGCACCTTCAAGGTCTACAAGGGCAAGGGCTGCCGAACCTGCTCGGAGACCGGCTACAAAGGCCGCGTGGCCATCTACGAGGTGATGCCGCTCATCGACGAGCTGCGCGAGTGCGTGTTGCGCGGCGACTCGACCGCCGAGCTCAAGCAAGAAGGCATTCGCATGGGTATGCAGACGCTGCGCATGGCGGCGCTCAACAAGCTGCGCGAGGGTCTGACCACCGTCGAGGAAGTGCCACGGACGTCGGCCGCCGACTGACGCGTTCAGAAAGAGAAACAGCATGGCCAATCTGCACCAGCTTCTCAAGGCGATGATCGAAAAGGGGGCATCCGACCTCCACATCACGACCGGCACGCCGCCCCAGCTGCGCATCGACGGCCGGCTGGTGCCGCTGAAGACGCCACCGCTGACACCGGTCGACACCAAGCAGCTCTGTTACTCCATCCTCACCGACGCGCAGAAGCACAAGTTCGAAGAGGAGAACGAGCTCGATCTGTCGTTTGGCGTCAAGAACCTGTCGCGCTTTCGCTCCAACATCTTCATGCAGCGCGGCGCGGTGGCCGGCGCGTTCCGGACGATTCCGTTCAAGATCCTGACCTTTCAGGAACTCGGTCTGCCGCCGGTGGTCAACGAGCTGGCCGAAAAGCCACGCGGCCTGGTGCTGGTGACCGGACCGACCGGCTCGGGCAAGTCGACGACGCTGGCCTCGATCATCGACAAGATCAACGAAGACCGGCACGAGCACATCGTCACCGTCGAGGACCCGATCGAGTACCTGCACCCGCACAAGAACTGCATCGTCAACCAGCGCGAGGTCGGCGCCGACACCGACAGCTTCAAGAAGGCGCTCAAGTACATCCTGCGCCAGGACCCGGACGTGGTGCTGATCGGCGAGATGCGCGACCTGGAGACGATGGAGGCGGCGCTGATCGTCTCCGAGACCGGCCACCTTGCATTTGCCACGCTGCACACCAACAGCTGCGTGCAGTCGATCAACCGCATCATCGACGTGTTCCCGCCGTATCAGCAGCCTCAGGTGCGCGCCCAGCTCTCGTTCGTGCTGGCGGGCGTGCTGTCGCAGTCGTTGCTGCCCAAGGCGACCGGCGCCGGGCGCGTGCTGGCGATGGAGATCATGATCCCCAACTCGGCCATCCGGAACCTGATCCGCGAGGACAAGGTGCACCAGATCTACTCGCAGATGCAGGTCGGCCAGGCCAAGTTCGGCATGCAGACCATGAACCAGTGCCTGGCCAGCCTGTTCCAGCGTCGGTTGATCTCGCTCGAGGAGTGCTTTGGCCATTCGAGCGATCCCGACGAGCTGCGCGGTCTGCTCGGGATGGGGCAGCAAGAAAACCTCGATAAGCGCTCGGCATCTGCCAAGCTACAGAATCCGGGCACGCCGGGCGGTGGTCGCTGAATCGCTAGCGTCAAGAGTGGAGGAGCATCATGACGAAGTTCGTTTGGGAGGGCACGCTACGCTCAGGCGAGCTGCGCAAGGGCGAAATGGAGGCCGACAACGCCGCTGCCGTCGAGCAGAAGTTGCGGTCGCAACAGATCACGGTCAAGAGCGTCAAGCGCAGCTGGAGCGGCTTTCAACTCAAGATGCCGGGCAGCACCGGCGTCAGGCTGCAAGACCTGGTTCAGTTCACCCGCCAGTTCGCCACCATGATCGACGCCGGTCTGCCGCTGGTGCAGGCGCTCGACATCCTGGGTGGCCAGCAGGACAACCCGGCCTTCAAGGCGGTGGTGCTCGATGTCAAGAACAACGTCGAATCCGGCAAGACCTTTGCCGACTCGCTGGCCAAGCACCCCAGGGTCTTCGACGCGCTGTTCGTCAACCTGGTGTCCGCCGGCGAAACGGGCGGCGTGCTCGACACCATCATGCAGCGCTTGTCGCTCTACCTTGAGAAGAACGCGCGCGTCTTGCGGCAGGTCAAGGGCGCCATGGTCTACCCGCTGGTGGTGCTCGCGGTCGGTATCCTCATCTCTGTCTCCATGATGATCTGGGTCATCCCGGTCTTCGAGGACATGTTTGCGGACTTCAACGCCGCGCTACCGGCACCGACCCAGTTTGTCATCGATCTGTCGCGTGGGATGCAGCACTACTGGTACCTGCTCATCGCGACTCCGATCGGGATCTACGCTTTCTGGATCTGGGTCCGGCGCAACAAACGAGGTCGCGAGATCACGGACCGGATATTTTTGCAGCTGCCGATCATTGGTGCAGTGCTGCGCAAGGTGGCGGTGGCGCGTTTCACCCGCACCATGAGCACCATGCTCTCCTCGGGCGTGCCGATCCTCGACGCGCTCGAGATCGTGGCAAAGTCGGCCGGCAATGTGGTCATCGAGAAGGCACTGTACTATGCCCGCCAGAAGATCTCGGAAGGTCGCACGATGGCCGAACCACTGGGCGAGACCAAGGTGTTCCCGAGCATGGTGGTGCAGATGATCGGAGTCGGCGAGGCGACCGGTGCCATGGATACCATGCTTTCCAAGATCGCCGACTTCTACGATGAAGAGGTCGACGTCGCGGTTGGCGCGCTGACTTCGTTGCTCGAGCCGGTGATCATGATGGTCTTGGCCTGCATGCTCGGCGGCCTGGTCATCGCCATGTACCTGCCGATCTTCAGCATCGCCGGCGCCGTCAGCACCGACGGCTGATGTCCGATCTCGGGGCGGTTGCCCCCCCATCCCGCGCGAACGTCGAGCCAACGCCAACGCCAACGCCTGCGCCAGCCGTCGCCGCCAGCACAGCTGCGCTGGCCAAGCGTCTCACCTGGCTGATCTTCTTTCGTTCGCTGATGATGGTGCTGCTGCTCGTCGTCACCGTGCTGGTCAACCTCGGCGATCCGGTCATGCTGGCGGCGCCGCCCCAGTTGCTGGTCTTTGGTTCGGTGGCGTTCTCGTTCTGGATGATCTTGATCGGCGCCTTCTGGCAACGCTGGGCGCCGCAGCGCTGGCTCAACGGTCAGGTGGCGCTGCAGATCGGCAGCGACCTGGTATCGGCGACGCTGCTCATCTTTGCCACCGGTAGCACCGAGTCGGCCTTCATGTTTCTGTACGCGCTGTCGACCATCAACGCGGCGGCGCTGACCTTTCGTCGCGGCGCGCTGATCACCGCGTCCATCGCGACCGCCTGCTACTGCATCCTGCTCGTGGTCTCGATTATCGGACTGACCTTTGGCATCGTCGAGGCACGTCGCCTGGCACTGCAGTCCGCGCTGACGTCGCTGGTGCTCAACGGATCGGTCATTTTTCTCGTCGCCATGTTGGCCTCGTACATCACCGAACAGGTGCGGCGCGCCGACATGAACCTGGAGGAGACCCTCGACGACCTGGGCCGGCTGGAGGCGTTGCACGCGGCCGTGGTCTCGTCGCTCACATCGGGTTTGATGGCGGTCGATCAGCTCGGCCATATCACGCTGATCAACCGCGCCGGTGAAACGCTGCTTGGTCTTGGTCACAACGAGGCGATCGGCCGCCCGGCCGCGGCATTGATCCCGGACCTGCAGTGGCACATCGGACGTGCCGCGCCGACCCGCTTCGAGACGCTGATCCAGCGGCCGACCGGTGCGCGCTCGTTCGGCCTGTCGGTGTCGCCGCTGTGGCACGCCGAGCAAGAGTTGCATGGCACGGTCGTCACGTTTCAAGATCTGACCGACATCCATGAACTGGAAATGGCGATTGCACGTTCGGAGCGGCTGGCGACCCTGGGCCGGTTTGCTGCCGGCCTGGCGCACGAGCTGCGCAATCCTCTGGGCTCGCTGACCGGCTGCGTCGAGCTTTTGCGCGGCTCTGGCAGCAGCAGTGCACTTGGCGCGGACCAGCAGCGCCGCCTGTTCGACGTCGTCCTCAGCGAGACCGGTCGCCTCAACAAGCTGGTCTCCGATTTTCTGGTTTACGCCAGACCCGCTCCGAGCGACCGCCGGCCGATCGATCTATGCGAGCTGGTGCGCGAGACGGCCGCGGTGGCCGAACGCGAGTCCAAGGAACGCACGGACTGGCAGCTCGAGCTGGTGATCGGTGGCGAGCCAACCACGGTCCTGGGCGACCCGAATCAGCTGAAGCAGGTGGTCTGGAATCTGGTGCGCAACGCGGTGCAGGCGATCGACGACGGTGGCCGGGTCCGGATCGAGGTGCGGCCGGGGTACGACCGGCGCGGTCGGCCGGCCGGGTTGCTGGTGGTCGAGGACAGCGGACACGGCGTCCCGGACGAGCTGCGCGGGCGCGTGTTCGAGCCGTTTTTCACCACCAAGGAGGGCGGCACTGGTCTCGGGCTGCCCACGGTCCAGCGCATCGTCGAGGAGCACGCTGGCACGGTCGAGGTCGGCAGCAGCGACCTCGGCGGCGCCCGGTTCGAGATCTGGGTACCGCAGCCGGTGCCCGAGCAGGCGACCGACTCGCTCCGTTGACAGGCGCGCGTGCGCGTTCGAATAATGGCCCGCCGTTGTCGCCGCCCTGGGCGCGGCGCGGAGGAATCGTGTCCCGGATCATGGTAGTCGATGACGAGCGCGGCATGCGCGAGTTCCTCGAGATCATGCTCACCCAGAACGGGCACGAGGTGGCGCAGGCCAAGGACGCGCAGGAAGCGATCGGCTGGCTGGCCAACCACGGCGTCGATCTGGTGCTGACCGATCTGCGGCTGCCGCGCGGCAGCGGCATGGACGTGCTGGCCTTTCTCAAGCGCACCGCACCGTCGACCCAGGTCATCATGATGACCGCGTTTGCCACCACCGAGAACGCGATCGAAGCGATGAAATTGGGTGCCTACGACTACCTGATCAAGCCGTTCAAGGTGGATCAGGTCTCGGTGGTGATCGATCGCGCGCTCGACCGGCAACGGCTGGAGCGCGAAAACGTCGAGCTCAAGACCAGGCTCGACGCGCGGCTCGCCGCCGGTCGGCTGCTCGGCCAGAGCAGCGCGATGCGCGAGGTGTACGAGCTGATTGCCAAGGTCGCGCCGACGCGCACCACGGTGCTGCTGACTGGCGAGTCAGGCACTGGCAAGGAGCTGGTGGCGCGCGCGATCCATACCCGCGGACCGCGCGGCGACGGGCCGTTCGTGCCGGTGCACTGCGCGGCGATCCCCGAGCAGCTGATCGAGAGTGAGCTGTTCGGGCACGTCAAGGGCGCCTTCACCGGCGCCTCCGTCAACAAGCCCGGACTGTTCGAGATCGCGTCGGGCGGCACGGTGTTTCTCGACGAGATCGGCGAACTGCCGCTGTCCTTGCAGGTCAAGTTGCTGCGGGTGCTGCAAGATCGCCGCACGCGCCGGGTCGGTGCGGTCGAGGACGGTGAAGTGGACGTGCGCATCATCGCCGCCACCAATCGCGACCTGTCGGTGGCCGTGGCCAATGGCAGATTTCGCGAGGACCTGTTCTACCGGCTTAATGTCATCCAGATCCGGCTGCCAACGCTGCACGAGCGTCGCGTCGACATCCCATTGCTGGCGGAGGCTTTTCTCAACCGTTTTATCGAGGAACAGGGGCGCAGCATCGAGGGCTTCACCGAGGCGGCCATGCGGCTGCTGTGCGATCACCCCTGGCAAGGCAACGTACGCGAGCTCGAGAATACCGTCGAACGCGCGGTGACGCTTTCGGCGGGGTCGCTGATCGACGTCGGCGACCTGCCGGCCAGCGTCGTCAGTGGGATAAGCGCGCTGGCGCGACCGGCAGCGGCCGCTCCGCTCGCGCTTGAAGTACCCGAGGCAGGGCTCGAACTGGACGCGGCGCTCGAGACCTACGAGCGGCTGCTCATCGAGAAAGCGCTGCAGCGCGCAGGCGGGGTCAAGAAGCACGCCGCAGTACTGCTGCGGGTCACATTTCGTTCGTTGCGGTACCGGCTGGCCAAGCTCGGCCTGGCCGCGGCCGACGACGTTGCCGATTCCGATGCGGCGCACGGCGGCTAGGGAGATCGCGAGCGGTGAAACGGCGGCCGGTCCTGTTCTATGCGATGTGCGGCGAGGGCATGGGGCATGCCACGCGCAGCTGGCCGGTCATCCGCTTTTTGAGCGAACGCTACGAGGTGCACGTCTTTGCCGGCGGTCGCGTGCACGAGTACCTGGTGTCGCGAGTCGAGCACCTGCACTGGTTTCAGACGCTGGTCCTGATCTACCGCAACAACCAGGTCGACGTCGCCGCCTCGACCCGCACCAACTTCTCGCGCTTTTTCCACTTCATGTGGAGCTTCGCCAAGTTCATCTACCTGACGCTTGCGCTGCGGCCGCACGTGCTGGTGACTGACTTCGAGGCAGTGTCGACCTACACGTCGATCCTGCTGCGGCTCAAATCGGTGTCGTTTGACAATCAGCACATCTTCACGCGCACCGCCGTGCGCTACCCGCCGCACTTCGAGCGCGACGCCAAGGCGCTGCAGCGCGCCATTTTCTGGACCATCCCGTTCGCCAACCGCTACGTGATCTCGACCTTCTACCACCCGGCGGTCACACGACCGCACACCCGGGTGGTGCCGCCGATCGTGCGGCCCGAGGTGCTGGCGCTGACACCGAGCAGCTCGGACACTGTGCTCGTCTACCAGACCTCGGCCAGCAATGACCGGCTGGTGCCGACCCTCAACCAAACCAGCGGTACTTTCGTCGTTTACGGGCTGGGGCGCGACGAGGTGATCGGCAACTGCACGCTGCGCACCTTTAGCGAGGTGCGGTTTCTCGACGACCTGGCGCGCGCGCGCGCGGTCATCACCAATGGCGGCCACACCCTGCTGACCGAGGCGCTGGCGCTGGGCAAGCCGCTGCTGTGTGAGCCGGTCGTTGGCCAGTTCGAGCAGATCCTCAACGCGTTGTACGTCGAGCGGATGGGCTTTGGTCGCTACGTCGAGCGGATGACCGCCGAGTCGCTCGAGAAGTTCCTGGGCGACGTCGACCGCTACCGGGCGGCGATCGCCGAAAGCTACCCGGCTCCCGACAACGGGATCGCGCTGCAGGCGCTGGAGGATGCGATCCTCGATCTGTCGCCGGCGCTGCGCGAGTGGGCGCTGGCCCAGTCAGTTGTCCAGCCCAAGCAGCTGACGGTAAAGCCGCTCCTGGTCGCGCACCATCTGCTCGGCCGCGAAGGGCACCAGATCGTCCGGGACGCCGCCGGGCGCAGCGCGGCCGGTCCGGTCGAGCCGCTGCACCACCATCCGGGCTAGCGTATCGACGTCACCCGGGTCGGCCAGGCTGGCTGCATCCACCACCTCATCGGTGCCACCGGTGCGCGTCGCCACCACCGCGCAGCCGTTGACCCTCGCCTGCAGCACGCTTCGCGGCAGCCCCTCATGGTGCGAGGTGAGCAGGAACAGGTCGAACGCCGACAGGAACGCTGCCACGTCTTGCTGCCAGCCGACCAGATGCAGGCGGTCGCCGAGGCCGGCAGCGGCGCGCGCGATCTCGACCGCGGCCCGCAGCTCGCCGTCTCCGACATAGACGAAGTGCGCATCTGGCCGCTGCACTGCGACCGCACGTGCCACGGCGACGAAATCGAGCGGCGCCTTCTGCGGCTTGAAATTGGCGACCGTGCCGACCACCGGCGCGGCCGCCGGGATTGCGAGTTGCCTGCGCACGCGCGCGCGTGCTGCGTCCGAGTAGGCGAACTCCGCGAACACGATGCCGCTGCGGATCAGCTCGACCTGCGCAGTGCCAAACAGGCCCAGCTGCTTGCCGCGCTCGCGGTCAGCACGGCTGACGCAGATGTACGCGTCGGCCAGCGTCGAGAGAGAGCGCTCGATGGCGACGTAGGCGCTGCGCGTCAGCGCCCGCTGGCGGTGGTGAAAGGCAAAACCGTGTACGCTGTGCACGACCGCGTTGGCCGCCACACTGCGCGCCGCCAGCCGCCCGAGCACGCCGGCCTTGGAGCTGTGGGTGTGGACGATGAGCGGCCGCGGCAGCTCGCGCAAACACTGCCGCAGCTGGCGCAGCGCCCGCAGGTCGGCTGCGGGAGCGATCGCGCGCTGCAGGTCGAGCAGCGCAAAGAACGGCACGTCGTCGAGCGCGCGCGCCTGGGGGTCGAGCGCACCGCCCGGTCCGGCCAGCAAGACCGGCGCAAAGCGGCTGCGGTCGAGATGGCCGACCGTGTAGAGCGTGTTCTGCTGCGCGCCGCCAAGCTCGAGCTGGGTGATGACATGGGCGACACAGATGCGCGACATCTGCGTCACCTCAGGTGCCGCCCGCGGGCGGCAGCCGGCGCGGGTCGAAGCGCCAGAGTACGGCGACGGCAGCGACCAGCAGCAGCACCGTCGCGCCGACGACAATGGCTGCGATGTTGGCGCCGACCAGCGCGGCGACCAGCGCCAGCACGCCAAACATGGCACCTGCCAGGCACGCGCCGATCGTGACGCGACCCGCGCTGACGCCGTGGCGGCGCAGACGGACTGCAAAGTGATCTGGGCTGCCGTAGTAGAACGGCTGTCGATTGGCGATACGCGCGAGCACCACGAATCCCAGGTCGAACAGCGGTACCGCCAGCACGGCCAGCGGCGAGAAAAAGGCGGCCAGCGGGTTGACCGACGAGTAGTCGTCGATCATGGCGAGGGCGCCGAGCACCAGACCGATCAGCATGGATCCGGTGTCTCCCAGGTATATGCGCGCCGGGGGAAAGTTGTAGCGCAGAAAGCCGAGCAGGGCGCCGAACAACGCTGCACACATCACGGCGACCAGCGTCGCGTTCTGCATGACTGCGAACACGCCAAAACAGGCGGTGGCGACGGCCGCGACGCCGGCGCACAGGCCGTCGTGGACGTCGATGATGTTGAACGCGTTGATGATCGCGACCAGCCAGAAGACGCTGATCGCCTGGTCGACCAGGTCGGGCAAGAAGTCGAACTGCATGTGTACGCCGGCGCGCACGGCGACGAAGGCGGCGATGAGCTGACCGATCAACTTGTCCTTGGGCACCAGCGTGCCGAGGTCGTCGACCAGGCCAAAGCAGACCACGATCGAGGCGGCGAGCAAGATCGCCAGGATCTTGGATTCGAGCGGATGCATGATCGCAACCGCGGCGAGAAACGAGAGAAAGACCGCCAGCCCACCCAGGTAGGGCACCGCGGACTGCTGGGTCTTGAGTTTGCCGTCAGGGCGGTCGACGATCTGGTAGCGCTCGGCCGCGCGCAGGATGACCGGCGTCAGGTAAAGCGCGAGAAACAGCGCCAGCGCCGTGGTGACCAGCAAAAGCAGAGCGGGCGAGAGCGCGGCGACCACTGTCATCCGTCCGACGGTCGGTTTCCGACGACCGCACGCTACCCTTCGCCGCGACGAAAGGGCAAGGGCTGGCTACACACCCGCGACCAGAGCGCACAGGTGCGATCGATCAGGTGCGCCTGGTCGAAAAACTGGGCCACGCGCGCGTGTGCGGCAGCGCCGAGCGCATGCACGTCGATCTCGCAGCACAGCCGGTGCAGTGCGTGAGCCAGCGCTGGCACGTCGTCCACCGGAACGATCAGGCCGGTCACGCCGTCGACCACCAGTTCGCGGTTGCCGCCAGCGTCGCTGGCGACGACCGGACGGGCCCGCGCCATCGCCTCGAGCGCCGCGTTGGACAGTCCCTCGTGGCGGGCGGCCACCACCATGGCGTCGACGGTATCGACGAAGGCCGCCGGGTCGTCGACCGCGCCGATGAACTGCACGCGGTCGCCGAAACCGAGCGCCTGTGCTTGTTGCTCGAAGGTCTCGCGGTCGGGACCGTCGCCGGCGACGACCAGCTGCGGTGCTGTCGCTCCCATCTGCGCCAGCGCACCGAGCACGACGTCGAGGCCCTTTTCGCGGTGTAGCCGGCCGAGGAACCCGAGGCGCTGCACCGAGGTCGGTGGCTCTGCCGGCGTCACCGCGATGCCGTTGTGGATCACCTCGATTCGATTGCGTTGGACGCCGAGGCAGGCGCTGGCCTGGTCCGCCACCGCCGCGCTCACCGCCGTGTAGCAGGAGACCCAGTGGCCGGTGGTCAGCTCGAGCCAGCGCTCGAACGGCAGCCGGAAGGCATTGCTGCGAAAGCTGGCGATCGCGCGGATGCGCGCGCGTCGTGCCGCTACGCGCGCGACCAGGTTGGCCTCGAACAGGAAGCTATGGACGAGGTCGACGCCGGTGCTCTGCCAGGCCGCGGCCAGCCGCGGCACTGCCGGCAGCAGTGTCGCCGGACGTCGGCCGATGCCGGCCGCCAGCTCCAGCGTGTGCACCGGGATCGCCGCAGCCTGCAATTCGCGGCCGAGCCGGCCCACCCCGCGCACGGTCCAGACCTCGACCTCGACGCCGCGAGCTACCGCGCCGCGCGCCAGTCGGCTGACGATGGTCTCGGCGCCACCCAGGTCGAGCTGGTTGATGAGCAGGGCGACACGCATGGTTCATCCCGTCCGTGCCAAGTACTGCTGCAGGCAGATCAGCGCCCACAAAGCCGGGCCGTGGTCGGTGGCACCGGTCTGGTGCTCGTCGAAGAGTCGCTGCACGCCGGCGGGCGCGATGCCGCAGCCGGCCAGGCGGTCGTCGTCGCAGCAGGCGGCTGCCGTCGCGCGCAGCGGTCCGCGCAACCAGGCCGCGAGCGGGATCGAAAAACCTTGCTTGGGGCGCCTGGTCAGGGGTGGCGGCACCAGCCGGTCGAGCGCGGCGCGCAGGATGGCCTTGCCGGAGCCGCGGCAGTGCAGCGCCGGGGCGATGGCACGCGCGGTCGCGCGCACGGCTGGATCGAGCAGCGGCACCCGCGCCTCGAGCGCGACCGCCATGGTCGCGCGGTCGACCTTGGTCAGGATGTCCTCGGGCAGGTAGGTCTCCTCGTCGATGCTGCTGCCGTACAGTTGCGGCATCTCCCGGGAGGCGGCAGCCGCGCCGCGGCGCAACGCGGCCAGCGCGACGTCGTCCCCGCAGTCGATCAAGGCCGGCAGGATGGCGGGTCCAGTGACGCGCAGGGTATCGGCGTACAGCGCCACCCGGTCGTCGCGTGCCAGGCTGGCCGCCACCGCGGTCAGCTTGCGCGAGGGATGGCTCAGCGCAGGTAGGCCGGCCAACCAGTGGCTGCGTCGATACCAGTCGTCGATGGCGCGGGTCGGCAGCCGATCGGCGATCGCGGCGGCCAGCGTGCGCAAAGGGCGCGGCGCGTGCCGAGCGCGGTCGGCCAGCGCGAACAGCCGGTAGCGGGTGTAGCCGAGAAACAGTTCGTCGCCGCCGTCGCCCGAGAGTACGGCTTTGACCTGGCGTCGCGCCAGCCGCGCCACCAGCGCGGTCGGCGCCGCCGATGGATCGGCAAACGGCTCGTCGAAGATGCGCGGCAATTCGGTCAACGCGGCCAGAGTGTCGTCGGCGGTCAGCTGCGCCGACTGCCACGGCAGGTCGAGAAAACCAGCGATGCGGCGGGCGTGCTGGCTCTCGTCGAACGCGCGCTCGGCGAAACCGATGGTGAAGCAGGTCGGCCGCGCGCCGCGCCGGGCCGCCAGCGCGCAGACCAGCGACGAGTCGACGCCGCCCGATAGAAAGCTGCCCACCGGTACGTCTGCCACCAGGTGCGCAGCAACGCTTTCCTCGACGGCGGCCAGCGTGGCCTCGACCGCGGCGCCCGGGTCGGTGATCGCGCCCGTGGTGGTCGGTGCGCCGTACCCGCGCAGCGTGGCTCCGTCAGCATCGACGATCAGCAGCTGGCCGCGGCCGAGCTTGCGCACACCGCGCACGATCGACAGCGGTGCCGGCACGTAGCCAAGCGCCAGGTACTGCACCAGGGCGTCGCGGTCGATCGCGAGATCGACGCCCGGCACTTGGCGCAGTGCATTGAGGTCCGACGCAAAGGCGAAGCCGGCGGGGCCGTGCGCGTAGACCAGCGGCTTGATACCAAACGGGTCGCGCGCGCACAGCCAGCGCCCGCGGTCGGCGTCGAACAGGGCAAAGGCGAACATGCCGCGCAGGTGCTCGACCACGGCGTCGCCCCAGCACTCGTAGCCATGGATCACCACCTCGGCGTCGGCGCGCGAACGAAAGCGGTGGCCTTGCTGCTCCAGCTCGCTGCGCAGCCGGGCAAAGTTGTAGATCTCGCCGTTGAAGGTGAGCCAGATGCGGCCGTTCTCGTTGGGCATCGGCTCGGCGCCGGCCGACGAGAGGTCGATGATGGCGAGCCGCACATGGACGAGGCCGATCGGCGCCGCTGGATCGGAGCTGGTCTGCACGCCGTTGCGGCCGCGCGCAAAGCGCTGCACGCCCTCGCCATCCGGTCCGCGGTGGCGCAGCGCCGCGATCAAACGATCGGCCAGGGCAGCTGGCGCTGCCCGGTCCCGCAGGTCAAAACCAGCGATTCCGCACATCGCGACCGCAGCCTAGCGGGTTTCTGGCGAATCGTCGCGGACCAATGCGACCAGCTCTGCCAGCGTCGCGGCCGACCCGCGGCGCCAGGTCAGCAGCCGATCCCGCCAGCGGTCAGGCAGCGCCGATAACAGCGCCATCGCCCACAACCGCGCATCGGTTGGCGTCCGCTCGAGCGCGGCACGCAGGTCGGTGCGCGCTGCCGGCACCCGGTTGCCCGCCAGCAGGCGCTCGGCGCTGGAGCGGTAGATGTGCGATTCAGCGCGCGCGCGCTGCTGGGTGGTCAACGGCCGACGCGCGCCAGCGGCGGCGATGATGACCAGCCCCTGGTCGCGGATCCGCAGCTGGTGGCGGGCGGTGCGCATCGCGCTGTGCGGCACGCGGCGGTAGACGACGTGCCGGCCGTGGACCGCGGCAAAGGGATGGCGCTCGGCCAGGCGCAGCCAGAGGTCGTAGTCCTCGACCTCGTGGTAGCGCTCGTCGAATCCACCCGCCTCGACAAAGGCCGCGCGTCGTACCACCACCGCCGAGGTCGTGATGAAAGAGTCGGCGAGCAGTGCCTGGTAGAGGTCGCCGCTCGGCCGGCGTGGTTCGGGCGCGTGGATCGACGCGCCCGTGGCGTCGACCATCTCGACCGTGCCGTAGCACAGTCCCGCGGCCGGGTGATCGGCTGCTGCGGTGGCAACGGCCTCGAGCCAGCCAGGTCGCCACAGATCGTCAGCGTCGAGAAATGCGATCCAGTCGGCCTGGCCACGGCTGGCCCCGATGTTGCGGGCGCCACCCGGTGTGCCGCGGCTGCTGGTGACGACCTCGGCGCCGGCAGCGGCCGCTTGCCGGGCGGTATCGTCGTGGCAGCCGTCGGCGACCACGGTCACAGTCTGCGGCGGCAGTTGCTGGGCGAATGCCGAACGCACCGCCTCGGCTACGGTCGCGGCCGCGTCGTGGGCCGGAATGACGACGTCGAATGTCGGGCTGGACCTGGTCATACCGCCACCGTTTCGCCGGTGGCCGGAAAGATCGAACGGCCCTCGGCGGTCGGCCGCAGGTAGCGCCAGTCGCGGGTCGAGCTGCGCAGCGCCCGGCGCCAGGAGTCGGCTGGCCAGAACTCGAGCGCATGTGATCGCACGGTCCGTTGCCAGGGCCAGGTCGTTCGAATCGGTTGCGCAGTGTCGAACAGCGGTTGCATGGCCAGCCCGGCGATGCCGAACCGGTGCATCAGCGCGTAGAGCCGCGCGACGTGACGGCGGTCGCGCGCCGACGGTACGGGGAGATCGAGGCGGCGGTGGATCGCGCCGCGCTCGGTCTCGACCGTGGCTCCCAGCCGCTGCATCAGCTGGCCGGGCACGATCCGCTGGATTGCGATGAACTCCCAGACCTTGCAACAGCGCGCCCCACCACGGATCGCGCGCAACCAGAAGTCGTGGTCTCCCAGCAGCCGGTACGCAGGGTCAAAGCCGCACATCTCATCGAACAGGCGGCGCCGGAAAAAGACTGCCGGTTGCGGTAGGTGGCCGCCACGCTCGAGGTGGCGGCCGAGCAGTGCCGGCGGCGGCAGTACGACCAGCGAACAGCGATCGGGTGCGGTCTCCCACTCGATCGCGTCCCCGTAGACGAGGTCGACCTCGGGCTGGCGCTCGAAGGCCGCGGTGACGACGTCGATGGTCCAGGGCAGCAGCAGATCGTCGCAGTTGAGGTACCCAAGCAGGTCGCCGCGGGTGAGCGCAAATCCGAGATTGAGCGCATCATACAGACCACGATCGGGCGCCGAGTGGTAGCGCAGGTGGTCGTCGCCAGCAGTGCGCGCGGCGTCCAGAAATGCGACCGTGCCATCGGTCGAGGCGCCGTCGGCGACGACGTGCTCGATCGATGGCGCAAACCGACGCACGTTGTCGACGCACTGGCGCAAGAAATCCAGCTGGTTGAGCGACGGCGTCACCAGCGACAGCGGCATTGACTCGAACCCTCCGCAACCGACCGATGATACACTGCACGCCAGCATGGAAACGAGATCTCTGCGCATCGCCATGGTCGGGGCGGCCGATGTGGCCGGCGGCGCCGAGCGGGTGGCCGAACGGCTGCAGGCAGCGTTCATCGCGCGCGGCCACCACTGCCATCGCTTTGTCGGGGTGCGCCGTGGATCGAGCCCGGGCACGACCGCAGTCGACAATCGGGCGCGCTGGCATTCGGCGCTGGGCTGGTCCATGGTTGCGCTCGAGCGCGCCAGCGGGCTGCAGTACGTCTACTTTCCCGGCACGCGCGACCTGATCCGTGCGCTAGGCAACTACGACGTCGTGCACCTGCATAATCTGCACGGCGACTACTTCGAGCTGTGGCGCCTGCCCGAGCTGTGCCGCGGTCGCGCGGTGGTGATGACGCTGCACGATTGTTTCTGGCTGACCGGCCACTGCGCCCATCCGCTCGATTGCCCGCGCTGGGTGGCCGGCTGCGGTGCCTGTCCGGACCTCGCGCGCTACCCAAGTGTCTGGCGCGACGCCACGCGCATCAACCGGCAGCTGCGGCAGCAATGGCTGCGCCGCTGCGCCATCCACCTCCACGCGCCGTCGCGCTGGATGCTCGAACAGTGGCGGTTGGCGGTCATGCCGGGTGCGCCGCCGCAGGTCATCGCGCAAGGTATCGACCTCGGCCACTATGCGCCGGGCGATCGATTGGCCGCGCGCGTGCAATGCGGCCTGCCACGCGACGGCGCGATCGTGCTGTTCACCTCCCAGGGCGGTCTGAACAATCGGTACAAGGACGGCGCCACCGTGATCGCGGTGCTGCGGCGGCTGCTGGCGCGCCGCGACCGCGCGCCGCTGCACCTGGTGGTGCTGGGCGGCGGCGCTGAGTTGCCGGCCGATCTGCGCGACTCGATCAGTGTCCCCGGTTTTGTCTCCGACGAGAACGCCGTGCTCCGCTACTACCAGGCGGCGGACCTGATGGTGCATGCGACGCGAGCAGATACCGCTCCGCTGGCGGTGGTCGAGGCCATGGCGTGTGGACTGCCGGTGGTGGCGACTGCGGTCGGCGGTATCCCGGAAGTCGTGGTCGACGGTTTGACCGGCTACCTGGTGCCAGCCGGCGACGTCGACCGGCTGGCGGGGCGGGTGGCTGCGATCCTCGACCTGGCCGAGCTCGGCCAGCGGCTGGGCAGCGAGGCGCGCCGCCGTGCCGTGGCCAACCACGACCTGGCCAAAGTGGCCGACGCGATGTTGCAGATGTACCGCGCAGCGCTCGTATGACTTGACCGCCTGCCGGTAGCCTCTATTCTCGAACCGCTTCGAGGCCGATCTCTACCGGAGGGGACCCATGGGTGCCGCTACACTGCTCGAGTCCCGCATTCGCGATGTCCTGGTGTTTAGACAAGATGCCGTGGTGACACGGGAGGCGCTGCTGGTCAGCCCGCCCTGGCCAGAGCAGGTCGAGATCGTGGGTCTGCCGCTGGCGCTCGAGGACGGCAGCCTGCGCGCACGCGTCGTTGCTGCGAACGACCCCGGCCAGGACCGTCAGCCGCAGAACTTGCCGCAGCCAACCGACGTCCGGGTCGAGCTGGCCATCCCGCCGCTCGGAACGCCGGTCGAGGCTCCGTCGGAGACCGAGCTGCGCCAGGCCCGCGTCGCCGTCAACTGGCTGGAGCAGCAGATCGGGCGGCTCGACGACGAAAACAGCCTTTTCGATCGCATCTCGCTGTCGTTGCCTGAGCGGCTGGAGGACGAGCCACCGCGCGCGATTTCGGCCACCGCCTATACTTCGACCGCACATTGGGTGCAGCGCGGCAAGCAGGCGCGGGTCGACGAGAAGTGCACGCTGCGGCGCCAGTTGCAGGAGGCGCGCGAGCAGCTGGCGCGGCTCGAACGGCAGGCGCGCGAGGCCAAGGCCGAGCGCGGTGTCGACGAGGAGGCGGTCTCCAAGCGCGCGCTCATCACGCTCAGGCCCGGTCCGGCCGGCGCGAGCGCCAAGCTGCTGATCGAATACCGGGTGCCCGGTGCGCGCTGGCGGCCGAGCTACGTGTTGCGCGTGGCACGCGATGGTCAGCGCGCGTCGCTGGCCGTGCGCGCGCTGGTTGCGCAGCACAGCGGCGAGCCATGGGAGCGGGTCCGGCTGGCCGTGTCGACTGCCGACCTGCAGCGCGCGGTCAAGCTGCCCGAGTTGCTGTCGATCCGGATTGGCCGCAGCCAGCCCGAGCAGCCCAAGCGCGCCTGGCGCGAGCCGCCGAGTGGCGCCGACGCCCTGTTCGAGAGCCTCGACGCTGCGCTCGAGACGATGCCGGCACCGGCGGCCATGGTGACCCGCGCTGGAGTCCCCAGTGGTATGCCGCAACAGCTGGCGCGCTCTTCTCCGAGGTCGTCAGCGCAGCCCGCCAAGGACAAGTCCGCGCGCAAGCGTGATGATCCCGCGCCCATCGCGGACGACATCGCAGAAGAGCTCGAAGAAAGCGGCGCCGTGTTCGCTTCGGCGGCCGACGTGGACTACGAGCTTGCGGCCGAACCCGAGGCCGCTGCGGCGCCCATGCGCCAGGCGGTACTGTCCAAGAAGGAGATGAAGCGCGCGCGTGCTCCTGGACGGGCCGCTGGCCGGGGCGAGCCTCCACCAGCGCCGCCGCCTCCGCCAGCCGCGGCGCCCGCGCCAGCCATGGCCATGCGGTCGATGGCTGCGCCGATGGAGGCGGCCTCGATGGCGCCGGCCGCGAACAAGTCCATGGCCGCGGACTACGAAGTGTACGCTCAGGCCGACGGTGCTGCGCTTGGCGGCGGCGGCTATCCGGCCGAGTACGAGACACCGAGCGGCGCGGTGGAGAGCGAAGTGCTGGCCCAGCATATGATCGTGCGCGAGACCGTCGTCGAGTACGGCGAGCTGCGCTTGACCAGCTGGGACAGCGGCGCCGGTGCCCGCGGCAGATTGCGGCGGCCGATCATTCGCAACGAATTTGGCGGATTGAGCGGTGCCATCGTCGCCAAGCTGGAACAGCGGCTTGGCAAGATGGTGCGGCTGGCGCGAGCGATCGACCGTTTTCCCGAGAACACCTACGACGTGGCGGCCGCGGCAGGTTCATTTGACTACCGCTACGACGCGGCAGCAGCGGTCGACGTGCCCAACGACGGCAAGGTACACAGCGTGCCGCTGTTCGCGCGCGAGGCGGCGGTGGCGCTGACCCTGGTGGTGGTGCCGCGCGAGAGCGACCAGGCGGTGCGCGTCGCCACGATGAAAAATCCGCTGCAGGCGCCGGTGCTGGCGGGGCCGGCCGAGATCTACCTGGGCGACGAATTCCTGGTGACGTCGCAGCTGCAGACCGTGCCGAGCGGGGCCGAGCTCAACGTTGGCCTCGGCATCGAGCCGGCGCTCAAGGTCGCGCGCAACACCCGCTTCCGCGAGGAGACGCAGGGGTTGCTCAGCGGCCAGCTGGCACTGCAGCACGAGGTCGACATCGATCTGGCGTCGCGGCTGGCGGCGCCGGTCGAGCTCGAGGTGCGCGAGCGGATCCCGGTCAAGATCGCAGACGACAAGGAAGTCACGGTGCAACCCGGCAAGCCGGTGCCGCCGTGGGAGGAGTGGAAGCAGACCGCGGATCAGGCGCTGCGCGGCGGCCGGCGCTGGCGCCTGACGCTGGCCCCGGGTGAGAGCAAGCAGATCAAGTACACCTACACCATCCAGATCGATTCCAAGAACGAGCTGGTTGGCGGCAATCGGCGGGAGTAGCCATGGCCAACACCGCGACATCGCAGAATTCGGCAGGTCCGCTGGCGCTGGTCGCACCGGTGCGGACCGTGTTGTTGCTGGAGGACCGGGCGCAGGTGATCCGGCGTGGCACGATCGAGCTGGCTGCCGGTTCGAAGTGGCTGCGGATCGACGGCGCGACGCCGCTGGTGGCCGACCGCACGCTGACCGCGCGGCTGCCCAAGGGGGTGCGCCTGGACGAGATCGTGGTCCACCGGCGCTGGCGGATCGGTGTCGCCGAGCAGCCGCCAGATGCGGCAGCGGTCACTGCCGAGGTCAGGCGGTTGACCAACCTGCTGGCCGACCAGCAAGAGTCGATGCTGGCGCTGTCGCAGCAGCGCGCGTTGCTCGACCAGGCGGTCGGCCTCTACCTCGACAACGTCAACCAGTTGCTACCCTACGCGACCGAATATCCGGCGCGCTGCGAGCCCGAGTTCGAGGGGCTGACTCAGCAGCGGCGTCAGCTTGATCGGGCCTGGCACGACCACGAGCAAAAGCGCGACGACGTGCAGCGCCAGATGGCCGCCGCCGAGCTGAAGCGCAATGTCGAGCAGCGGCTCGATCACGTGCTCGAGGCCAACTTCGAGATCGCGCTGACCGTGACCGAGCCCGGCCAGCACCTCATCGAGGTCGAGTACACGGTGCCGTGCGCGCTCTGGCGGCCGATCCACCGCGCCACGCTGCGCGACGGCAAGGTTGCCTTCGAATGCGAGGCCGCGGTCTGGCAGGCCACCGGCGAGGACTGGAACGAGGTCGAGCTCAAGTTCTCGACCGCCCGGCCGACCCAGCGCTCGGAGCCGCCGACGCTCGAGGACGACGTGGTGCGGGCGCGCCGCAAGCAGGAGAAGAAGGTGGCGGTGCGCGTGCGCGAGCAGAAGATCGCGACCACCGGCGAGGGGACGGCGGCCGAGGACGAGGGATTGCCGGGCGTCGACGACGGTGGCGAGACCCGGCTGCTCGATGCGGCCGTCAAGACCAGCATCGCTGCTGACGGCCGCATGCGGCGGGTGGCGATCTCGAATTTCGAGGTGGCGGGGGAGGTCGATCGGATCTGCTGCTCGGAGCTGACGCCGCTGGTACACCTGCGCTCGCGTCAGGCCAACACCGGGCGCCACCCGATCCTGGCCGGCCCGGTCGACATCGTGCGCGACAGCGGCTATGTCGGCCGCAGCGAGATCGGCTTCGTCGCGACCGGCGAGAAGTTCGCGCTTGGCTGGGGCAGCGAGGACGGGCTGCGGGTGCGGCGCGAGCAGCAGGAAAAGCGCGACACCACCATGCTGACCGGCAAACAGATCATCACCCGCACGGTCGAGCTCTACCTGTCCAACCTGGACGACAAGCCGGCTACGTTCACGTTGCAGGAGCGGGTCCCGGTGTCCGAGATCGACAAGGTCAAGATCGCGGTCGACGCCAAGGAGAGCAAACCAGCGGCGACGCCGGACGCTCAGGGCGTGGTGAGCTGGCCGATCAAGCTGGCGCCGTTTGGTACGCAGCAGGTCACGCTGGCCTACACGATCACAGCCAGCTCGGACGTGCAGGGTCTGTGACGTCGGGCGACGAGGTTCGCGCCATGAAACAACTTTGTCTCGCAAGCGGCCTGATCGCCGTGCTGGCGGCCTGCACGACCACGTCGGCCAAGAAGGATCCGGTAACGCCGCCGGTCGGGCCGAGCACGGCGCCGGCCACGCAGGCGGCAGTGCCGCCCAGGCAGGTCGCCCCGCCCAAGATCGCGCTCGTCCTCGGCGGCGGAGGTGCGCGCGGTTTTGCCCATGTCGGCGTGCTGCGGGTGCTGGTGCAGGAAAAGATCCCGATCGATCTGATCGTCGGCACTTCGGTCGGCAGTCTGATCGGCGCGCTCTACGCGGCCAACCCGGACGTGTTCGAGCTGGAGTGGAAGTCGTTCGAGATCGACAAGGACGACCTGTTCGACTACTCGATCTTCTCGGCCAAGGCCGGGCTGGTCAAGGGCGAGGCGATCAAGGATTTTGTCCGCAAGAACGTCAAGAAGCAGCTGATCGAGCAGTTCCCGGTGCGCTACATCGCTGTCGCCACCGACCTCAACAACGGCGAGCGGGTCGAGTTCAAGAGCGGTCCGATCGTCGACGCGGTGCGCGCCTCGGTCGCCATCCCGGGCGTGTTCTCTCCGGTCCGGGTCAATGACCGATTGCTGGTCGACGGCGGCGTGGTGGCCAACATCGCGGTCGACACGGCCAAGGCCAACGGCGCCGACATCGTCATCGTCTCCAACATTTCGCAGCGGGTTGTCGACTACAACGTCGACGACATGCTGAGCACCATCATGCAGTCGATCACGATCATGATGGCCGAGGCAGCAACGTCGCAGTTGCAGCACGCCGACGTGGTGGTCTCGCCCGACATCGGCGACGTCGGTACGCTCGACTTCAGCCAGAAGAAGCGCTGCACCCAGGCCGGCATCGAGGCCACCCAGGCCCAGATCGCCAACATCAGGGCAGCGATCGCGCGCTACTACACCGAGCGCGGTGGCGTACCGCCGGCAGCGTTTGTTTCGGTTCAACCGTCCCCGTAAAACAGCGCCAGGTAGTACGGGTAAACCTGCTGCAGATAGGTCAGCGGCATGCGCCGCAACTCGTCAAAAACGGCGCGCGCGCTGACCAGCGTCACCACGCGATCCGCCAGGTGATGGCCGACGATGCGGCAG
>Ga0315268_10001149_pt1 | contig 30466 bp, 20 predicted proteins | sample C1_top_MG_FD_204535 | JGI IMG/M metagenome (GOLD analysis project Ga0315268, IMG submission 204535) | Sediment microbial communities from Yellowstone Lake, YNP, Wyoming, USA - C1_top | ecosystem: Environmental > Aquatic > Freshwater > Lake > Sediment | place: USA: Wyoming | collected 2017-08-01
TTATCTCACCCCACTTTCTGTGCTGCAAAAGCGGATCCTGGCCTTGTTAGATTTCCCGCTGGACATCTACACCAGGCTCGGACCTGTTTTTGCCCAATCACCCTAAAAATGAGCGAACCAAGGGTATTATAGCACAACAACGGAGAAGGGACAACGGCTTGTCAAATATCCCCCATTGTGATAAGATACCACCATGATACGCCGCCTGAACGCAGCAATTGAAGAGGCTTATCGCTGGCTAGGCGAGGGGAACCACGCTGCCCTCCTCGTCGCCCTGGCCACGCTCCTGGCCCTGGCCCTGCGCCTGTACAAGCTGGCCGACCAGAACGTCTGGTGGGACGAGGGCTGGACGGTGTGGCTGGGCCGGCGCGACTGGGCGTGGATCGCCCTGCGCACCGCCGCCGACGAGCACCCGCCCCTGCACTACTGGCTGGTGCGCGGCTGGGATATGCTGGCCGGCGAGCTGGCCTTTGCCGTGCGCTTCTCCTCGGTGCTGGCCGGCATCCTGGCCGTGCCTCTGGTCTACCGCCTGGGCCGGCTGGTGGCCAACAAGCAGGTGGGCGTGCTGGCCGCCGTCTTCCTGGCAGTAGCTCGATTTCACATCTGGTGGTCGCAGGACATCAAGATGTACGCCCTGGCCGTGGCCCTGGCCATCGTCTCGCTCTACCTGGTGCTACGGATTTTGCGCGGCGGTAGCCTGTGGCTGTTTGTGGCCTACATCGCCGTTACCGCCGCGGCCATCTACACCCACTACCTTACGCTGCTCATCGCCCTGAGCGAGAACCTGCTGGTGCTGCTGGTGCTGGTTCTACCCTCACCCCGACCCTCACCCCCACCCCCTCTCCCTGGCAGGGAGAGGGGAGAGAGGGGAGACAGGCGGCGCCTGCTGGTGGGCTGGGTGGCGGCGCAACTGGCCCTGGTTGCTCTGGGGCTGCCCTGGGTGTACCTGACCAGCCAGCACACCATCTCCTGGGTCGCCCCGCCGCCGCTGAGCTTCACGCTCTTCCTGCGCCTCTATGCCACCGTGCTCAGTCTGGGGCTCACCACGCACGTAGAGCGCTACACCCTGCCTGTGCTGGGCTTCCTGCTGGTGGCGGCGATCGGCCTGGTCCCTCTGTGGCGTGGACGCCGCGAGCAACGAGAAGGCGGCTTGTTGCTCTGGCTGTGCCTGGCCGTTCCGCCGCTGCTGATTTATCTGCTCTCCCTGTTCAAAGTTACCTCTTTCTACGCCGCCAAGGTGGAGGCCCGCTACCTGCTCATCCTGCTGCCGGCTTTCCTCCTCGTCCTGGCCTGGGGGGTGGACGTGCTGCAGCGTCGCTGGCCGCTCCTGGCTGCCGCGGCCCTGCTCTTCGTCCTGGGCGGGCTGCTCGCCCCGCTGCCGGGCTACTTTGCCGATCGCCACCTGCGTGACGATTACCAGAGTCTGGTGGGCATCGTCCAGGCCTATGCCCAGCCCGGCGACGCTGTCCTGCTGCACACCGACGAGAGCTGGCCGATCTTCGCCTACCACGAGCGGCGGGAACTGCCCTGGTACGGCGTGCCCTATCGCGGCAATCTCGACGCCGGCGCGGTGGACGCCCTGCTCTCGCCCCTCGCTGCCCGGCACCCGGCGGTCTGGCTGGTCGTCATCCCCGATGCCCTGGCCCGCGACCCGCAGGGGCTGGTGGAGAAATGGCTGGCGGCGCATTACCGGCGAGAGGCCAACATTTCTTTGGGCGATAAGCGCCTGGCGCTCTACAGCCAGGGCCCCCGCTCGCTGCATACCGTGCCACCGCAGAATCTGGCGATTGAGCACCCCATGACGACCACCCTGCCCGGCGGCCTGACCCTGCTAGGCTTCGATCTGCCGGTGCGAAAATTCTGGACCGGCCAGGTGGTGCGTCTGGCCCTCTACTGGCGCGGCCAGGCCGCCGCCGAGGAGCCTCGCCTGAGCATCGCCCTGCTCGATGCCCAGGGCCAGCCCGTGCACCAGGCCAGGCGGCCCATCAAGCCTGGCTACCCACGGCGCGAGTGGCGCCCCGATGAGGTGGTGCGTGGCGAGTATGCCCTCCCCATCCCGTCCACCGTGCCCAGCGGTCGCTACAGCCTGACCCTGCGCCTGGACGATAGTGACCCCTGGCTGCGCCTGGCCCCGGTGCGCGTGGTACAGCGCCAGGGCGGGCCCCCGTTGGGCCGTATTGCCCACCCGCGGCGGGAGAACCTGGCCAACCAGGTGCTCTTCCTCGGCTACGATCTGCGGCCAGCAGCCGGTGGCAGGCCGCCGGCCGGTCCGCCGCCGGCCGCCATGCCGCTGATCATGCATCCTGGCGAGGCGGTGGAGGTCACCCTGTACTGGCAGGCGCAGGAGCCCCTGGAGCAGTCGTACAAGGTCTTCGTGCATTTACTGGGGGAGGCGTACAACCCGGCCACCGGCAATCGCCTGTGGGGCCAACAGGACAGCGTGCCGGGGCACGGCGCCTACCCCACCACCGGCTGGGCTGTGGGCGAGGTGGTTGCCGATCACTACACCGTGACCCTGCAGGCTGACGCCCCACCGGGCGACTATATCCTGGAGATCGGCCTGTACGAGGCGACCACCGGTGAGCGTCTGCCCGTGCTGGACGCCACCGGCAACTTCAAAGACGACCGCATCATCCTGGAGACCGTGCGCGTCATCGGAAGATGAAAATAAACCCTGGTGCCCTGCTTACCCTTTGTACCCTTGAATCAGGAACACTAAAACCGTGTTTACCCCTACCATATCACAAACGCGCCATACCTGGGCTATCCGACTCGTCCTGCTGGGCATCACCCTGCTGGCCCTGGCCCTGCGCCTCTGTCACCTTTCCGGCCAGAGCCTGGGCTACGACGAGGGTTACAGTGTCGCCCTGGCGCGCCAGAGCCTGAGCGCCATCGCCGCCCAAACCGCCGCCGACATCCAGCCGCCGCTCTACTACGACCTGCTGCACTTCTGGATGCAGTTGTTCGGTACAAGCGAGGCGGCGGTGCGCTCCCTGTCGCTGCTCTTTGGCCTGCTCACCATGCCCCTGCTCTACGCCCTGGGGCGACGGCTGTTCGGCCCGGCGACGGGGCTGCTGGCCGCCCTGCTGGGCGCTATCTCGCCCTTCTGGATCTGGTACGCCCAGGAGGCGCGCAACTACACTCTGGTCACCTTCCTGGGCGTCCTCTCCAGCTACTTGCTCCTGGCTGTTCTGACCCCCACCCCAGCCCTCCCCCTTCGAAGGGGGAGGGGGCGGGAGGGGGTAGTTGTGTGGTCAGCCTTTGTCCTCACCAACATCGCCGCCGTCTACACCCACTACTACGCCTTCTTCCTGGTGGCCTTCCAGGCCCTGTTTTTCCTCCTCGTCTGGGCCACGCGCTATCTCCCTCCCCTGTCGGCGACGGGGGAGGGCCGGGGTGGGGGTTCTCCCCTGTCGGCGGCGGGGGAGGGCCGGGGTGGGGGTTCTCCCCTGCTGACGGGGGAGGGCCGGAGTGGGGGCCCTTTGCGCCAATTGCTAATTGGCCTCGCCGCCTTCGCCGCCATCGGCCTGGCCTATCTGCCCTGGGCCGGCTACGCCCTCAACCGCCTGGTCGCCGACACCAGCTACTGGGAAGGCACCCTGGCCCTGAGCACCATCGTCCGCCAGACCCTGCTGGCCTTTAGCACCGGCCACACGGTGGTGGAGAGCCAGGCACAGTGGATCGCCGCCGGCTACGCCGTGCTACTGATGGTGGGCGTAGTAGCCGCACTGTTTATAGGTGCTGGGGGGCAAGGAGGCAAAGGAGCGGAGGTGCAGGTGAGCAAGCAATCCTCATCTCTAGTAACTCGTACCTCATCCCTCATAACCCGTAACTTCTACCTCGTAACCTTCGCTGTCCTCTACCTCATCGTCCCCATCCTCTTGCTCTTTGCCATCTCCTACGCCCGACCCAAATTCCATCCCCGCTATCTCATGCTGGCCTCACCCGCCTTCTTCCTGCTCGTCGCACGTTCCATGTTCCAAGTTCCACGTTTCACGTTCCAAGTTTCAAGTTCCAAGTTCCAGGTTTCACGTTCAACGCAACACGCAACACGCAACACGCAACACGCAACACGCAACACGTTTCACGTCTCACGCTCTATGCTCTATGCTCTTTGTTCTAGGCTCTATGCTCTATGCTCTATTCTCTTTGTTCTATGCTCTTCTGCCTATTCTCTCTCTCACTATTATGCCAACACCGTCTACGTGCGGGACGACTTCCGCTCCGTGGCTCGCTATGTCCTGACGCACCAGACCGCCGAGGAGGCCGTCATCCTCACCTCTGGCCACCTGCGCCCGGTCTTTGATTACTACTACCCGCAGGACAACGTCTACCCCATCCCGGACATCCCCATCCTGAGTACCGCCCACCCGCTCACCTACGCCGTCGCCGCCGACCTGAACCGCATTGCTGCGGCGCATAGCGGCGTCTGGCTGGTGCTCTGGCAGGACGATGCCGTGGACCCCGCGGGCGTCCTGGCCACCCTCCTGGACGAGCAGGCGCAGCCACTGCCAGTCGAGCAGACATTCTGGGGCATCCGCTTGCGCCACTACGCCCTGCCGAGCGGTGTTAGCTTCTCCAGCGAGCCGCGCCCCCAGCACCCGGCGAGCGTCAACTTCGGCGGCGATCTGGCCCTGCTGGGCTATAGTGCAGCTCAGGAGGCGACACCCTCCGGCCAGCCGGTCGAGCTGACGCTGTACTGGCAGGCCCTGCGCCCGCTGAACAGCGACCTGCGCCTGGCCCTGCGCCTCAGCGATGCCCAGGGCCACACCTGGGGGCGCTTCGACGGTCGCCCCGCCGGCTACGGCTTCCCCACCACTCGCTGGCCCGCCGGCACGCCGTTCCCTGGTCGCCTGGCCCTGCCCATTGCCCCCGGCACACCGCCCGGCCTGTATCGCCTGGAAGCCAGCGTCTATCCCGCCGACCGGCCAGACCAGCCCCTGGACGTGCTGGGCGCCCGCGGCGCTCCGGCGGGCAAGAGCCGCGTTATCGGCCCGCTGGCTGTGACCGGCGCCGCCCGCCCGCCCGCCGTGGCCGATTTGGGCCTGCGCCAGCAATTGCACGCCATCTTCGGGCCGGTGGCTCTGGTGGGCGCTACGGTCGAGGCCACCACTGTGCAGCCCGGCGACCGCCTGCCCGTGGCCCTGGGCTGGCAGGCCCTCGCCGTCCCACCCGCCGACTACACCCTGCGCCTGGCCCTGGTGGATGCCCCGGGCCACCTCGCCAGTGAAGCTCGCTTCCCCCCGGCAGGCGATTTCTACGCCACCAGCCGCTGGCAGAGCGGCGACGTTCTCCTCGGCCAGTACGATTTGCTGGTCGCCGACCTCGCCCCTGGCGAGTGGCAATTGCAGGCTACCCTGCTGGACGCGACTGGTCAGCCCCTGGGCGCGCCCGTGACCATCGCCCGGCTGCAGGTCAAGGCTGTGGAGCGACGCACGACCATTCCGCCGATCCAGCACCCGCTGCGGGCTACCCTGGGCGACGCCGTGACCCTCCTCGGCTACGACCTGGCCAGCGATACGGTGGCGCCTGGCGGCGCGGTGCAGCTCACGCTCTACTGGCAGGCCACGGGGCGCCTGGACAAATCATACAAAGTGTTCACGCACCTGCTGGACGCCAACGAGCGCATCGCCGCTCAGCAGGACAGCGTGCCCGTCGGCGGCCAGCGACCGACCACCGGTTGGGTCAGCGGCGAGGTCATCGTTGATCCGTACACGCTGACGGTCAAGCCGGACGCGGCCCCCGGCGACTACGTCCTGGAGATTGGCCTATACGAGGCGATAACCGGCGACCGCCTGCCCGTGCGCGATGCCGCCGGCCAGCCGCTGGGCGACCGCCTCCTGCTAGGTCAAGTTGAGGTAACAAAATGACGAAGGACGAAGGACTCACTCCCTCCCCTGCGAGCGGGGGAGGGCCGGGGTGGGGGTTGACTATCGCCCCGGAGGTGCAGGCGGCGCTGGCGGCGGGGCGGGCGGTGGTGGCGCTGGAGTCCACCGTCATCGCCCACGGGCTGCCATACCCAACGAACCGGGAAGTGGCTCTGGCCATGGAGGCCATCATCCGGGGGGAGGGGGCGGTGCCCGCCACCATCGCCGTGCTGGGTGGGGCGCTGCGCGTGGGGCTGACGGCCGTGGAGATCGAGCACCTGGCCACGTCCCCCAACGTGCGCAAGCTCAGCCGCCGCGACATCGCCGCCTGCCTGGCTCAACTCGGCGATGGAGCCACGACGGTGGCGGCGACCATGCTCATCGCCCACCGGGCAGGCATCCAGGTCTTCGCCACAGGCGGCATTGGCGGGGTGCACAGGATAGTAACCAGGGAATCGGGGAATCGGGAAATCAGGAGAAACGGAACACGCACCACGCCACACGTGGCCGACATTTCCGCTGACCTGCCGGAGCTGGCGCGCACGCCGGTCTGCGTGGTCTGCGCCGGGGCCAAGGCCATCCTGGACCTGCCGGCGACGCTGGAATGGCTGGAGACCTGGGGCGTGCCGGTGCTGGGCTACCAGACAGACGAGTTCCCGGCCTTCTACTCCCGCGCCAGCGGTCTGCCCGTGACGGTGCGGGTGGAGTCGCCCACCGCGGCCGCAGCGGTAGCGCGGGCCCACTGGGCGCTGGGCGGGGGCGGTCTGCTGCTGGCCGTGCCCGTGCCCGCTGCCGCCGAACTGCCGCCAGAGGCCGTGGAGCAGGCTATCGCCCAGGCCCTGGCCGAGGCCGACCGCCAGGGCATCCGCGGGCCGGCGGTGACGCCCTTCCTGCTCCGGCGGGTGGGCGAGCTGACGGGCGGGGTGTCGCTACGGGCCAACGTGGCCCTGCTCCAAAACAACGCCGCCGTGGCGGCCAGGATTGCCCTGGCCCTTTCTTGAGGAGCAGGCATCCCCAGATGCCGGATGGGCATGGCAACACAATCTGCACCTGGGGGTGCTGAACTCCTCAGCTAATGGAGGAGCCGGCATCCCCAGATGCCGGATGGACATGGCAGCACAATCCGCACCTGGGGGTGCTGAACTCCTCAGCTAATGGAGGAGCAGGCATCCCTAGATGCCGGATGGACATGGCAGCACAATCCGCACCTGGGGGTGCTGAACTCCTCAGCTAATGGAGGAGCAGGCATCCCCAGATGCCGGATGGACATGGCAGCACAATCCGCACCTGGGGGTGCTGACTTCTCAGCTAATGGAGGAGCAGGCATCCCCAGATGCCGGATGGACATGGCAACGCCATCCGCACCTGGGGGTGCTGACTTCTCGGAAGGAAGGTATCCCATGCGCTTGCCAAGATTTCACATTGCGGGTCAAGTCTATTATATCACCACCGTTGTCTACAATCGGCTGCGTATCTTCACACGCCCTTCTTTCATCGTCCCATTATTCGATAGCCTGAACTTCTACCGCTATAAACAATCCTTCAAGCTGCTGGGTTATGTCATCATGCCAGATCATATTCATCTCCTTATCTGGCCGTATGGCCAATCAACGGTCTCCGACATCATGCGCGATTACAAGGAATTCACGGCCAAGCGTGTCATTAGGCAAGCAGAGGTCGAGGGCATCAGAGAATGGGTAGTAGCTTTTCAGCGAGCAGGTCAGGAGACCAGTCGTAGCGAAAACAAGGTTTGGCAGGATAGCTACTGGGATGAGAATGTGTACACCGAGTCCTTCTTGCGTCAAAAGCTGAACTACATGCATGAGAACCCAATACGAGCTGGTTTGGTGAAGGACCCAGCGGCTTATCCATACTCCAGCTATCGGAATTATGAATTAGGTGAAGAATGGATGATCCAGATTGACCAAGAATGGGCGTGAGGATGTATTTTGCAGCCGCCTCGCCCACGGCAATTTTCATTGGGGACTGGGGCGGGTGGCAATTTGACAGCCACGCTGCCCAGGGGTATAATGAGGCTGCTGAACTCACCACAGAGAACGCCGAGAGCTTGGGGCAGCAAGGAGTACAAGTGGAGCATCTTCCAACCACAAAAACACCAAGACATGAAGAGCGGGGCGTCATTGACCGCGTTGACGGTGAGCAGGCCGTCATCGTCCTGGAGGATGGGCAGCGCCTGCTCTGGCCAACAGGCGAGCTGCCAGATGGCGCGGCGGAGGGCACGGCGGTGGTGCTGACGCTGGCTCTGGCTGCGGACGCCGAGACCCAGCGCCGCCGCGACCAGGTGGCAGCATTGCAAGCGCAACTGAACGTGAAGCGTGACGAGTGAAACGTGAAACGTGATGCGTGATTTTCACGTTTCACGCATCACGTTTCACGCCTTCTGGGGCAGAGGCATCTTTGGAACCAAGAGACAGACCAGCAGAAAGAACGACCAGCCACCGGCTGCCCTGGGTGCTACTCGTCTTGGTGGCCGGGCTGCTCCTGGGCTTGTGTCTGGTGGTGGGCGTGCTGCCGGTGGCCGGGTTCGAGCTTTGGGCGCGTGAGCGCGTCTACCCCGGCGTGCGGGTGGGCGACGTGCCGCTGGGCGGGCTGACCCGCCAGGAGAGCCAGGCAGCCCTGGCGAAAGCGCTGGGCCAGCGCCAGGGGGAGACCGTGGTGCTGCGCTACGGTGAGCGCACCTGGCGAACCACCTGGGCCGACCTGGGGCTCAGCTACGACATGGAGCGCCTGCTGGCCGCGGCCTGGGCCGTGGGGCGGGAAGGCGACCTGCGCCAGCGGCTCGGCGAGCAGTGGGGGGCGCTGCGGTGCGGCTACGTCGTGCCCCTGGCTGTGGGCACGGATCGCGTGCGCGGCCTCGCCACCCTCAACGGCATCGCCCGCGACGTGGATCGCCCGGCGGTGAACGCCGAGTTGCTCATCGCCGGGGCGAGCCTGCGCGCCACGCCCAGCCAGATCGGCCAGCAGGTGGATGTGGCGGCGACCCTGGATCGCCTGGGCGAGGCCCTGCTTGGCGGCGAGTCGGAGGTGGCCCTGATCGTCAAGGACGTGCTGCCCGCCGTGGACGACGCCGGCATCATTGAAGCCAAAGGCACGGTGGCGCGCCTGCTGCAGGGCCCGGTGACCGTCAAGTTCACAGAGCGCACCTGGACTTATAGCCGCTCGCTGGTGCTCAAGACCACGGAGCACGCCTGGACGCTGACGCCGGAGCAGATCGGGGCCATGATCGGCTTCGCCCAGGTCAAAGCAGCGGACGGGCGCATCGTGCTCAAGGCGCAGTTGGACGAGCAGAAGGTGGCGGCCTTCGTCCAGGGCATCGCTAAGGAGATTGATCAGCCCGCCCGCGATGCCCGTTTCCAGCGCCAGGCCAACGGCGCTCTGGTGCCCACGGTTCAGAGCCAGGAGGGTCGCAGCGTGGATGTGGCCGAGGCGGTCAAGGCCATCGTCACGGCGGCGGCCAGCGAGCAGCGCACCATCGCCCTGCCGGTCAAGCTGCAGAAGCCGGCTGTGGCCATGGAAGACATGGCACAGATGGGCATCAAAGAGCTGGTGGGCCAGGGCACGAGCTACTTCACCGGGTCGAGCAGCAACCGCTCGTTCAACATCCGCCTGGGGGCGCAGCGGCTGAGTGGCGCCGTCATCCCGCCGGGGGCAGTGGCCTCTTTCAATACGATTGTGGGGCCGGTGAGCGCCGAGACCGGCTATCAGGAGGGCTACGCCATTCGCGGCGATTATACGATCAAGGACGTGGGCGGTGGCATCTGCCAGGTGGCCACCACTGCTTTCCGCGCCGCCTTCTGGGCTGGCCTGGAGATCGTGGAGCGGCACCCACACAGCTATCGCCTGTCCTACTACGAGCTGGGCGGGCAGCCGGTGGGCCTGGACGCCACGGTGTACGAGCCGACCGTGGACCTGAAGTTTCGCAACAACACCAGCGCCTACCTGCTGATCCAGACCAGCGTGGACACGGCGAAGAACCTGCTCATCGTCTCTCTCTACGGCACCAAGCCCGGGTGGCAGGTCAAGCTGGAGGGCCCGCGGCAGGAGAACATCGTGCCGCACGGCCCGCCACTGCCGGACGAGACGGACCCGCAGTTGGCGGCGGGGGTGCGCCGGCTGATCCAGCCGGGCGTGGACGGCATGGACGTGACAATCGTGCGCACGATCACCCAGGGCGGGCGGGTGCTGCGCAGCGATACCTTTTTCACGCGCTACAAAGCCACGCGTGAGCAGTGGGTGGTGGGGACGAAGCAGTGAGAACGTGATGCGTGATGCGTGATGCGTGAAACGTGTTGCGTGGTGTGTGTTGCGTGTTGCGTGAACGGAACACGGAACACGCAACACGCCTCTTTGCCGCCACCACTGCGTTACATGGCTGACTACGACCATTTTGCCGACACGCTTTAAGGGCTGGAGGAACGATGCGTCGGGAGTACCCGGAGATGCCCATCGCCAGTGTGGGCGTGGCGGTGCGCCGGGGTGATCGTGTGCTGTTGGTGCAGCGGGGCCTGGAGCCAGGGCGCGGCAAGTGGGCGCTTCCCGGCGGAGCCGTCGAGCTGGGGGAGACGTTGGTCGAGGCCGCTCGCCGGGAGCTGGCCGAGGAGTGCGGCCTCCAGGCCACGCTGGGCGAGATGCTGGAGGCCGTGGATCGCATCGAGCGGGACGAGGCGGGCCGGGTGCGCTATCACTACGTCGTCGTGGTCTTCCGGGCCGAGTACGCCGGCGGCGAGGCGCGGCCGGCCTCGGACGCCATGGCGGCGCGCTGGGTGACGGCGGACGAGCTGGCGGCGCTGGATCTCCCGCCCAGGGTCAAGGCGCTGGTGCGGCAAGTGCTAGAATCGTAGGGCGGGCGCGGCGCCCGCCGCCCAGCAAAACGCAAGGAGGCGTTTAATGTTCGCTGTGGAACCGTTGGTGGCTGTCACGCGGGGGCCACTGGTGGAATCGTGGCACATGGGCGCCCTGGTTGTGGTGGACGTGTCAGGGCGCGTGGTCTTTAGCATCGGCGATCCGGGGCTGGTGACCTTCGTGCGCTCGTCGGCCAAGCCGCTGCAGGCTATCGCTCTGGTGGAGAGCGGCGCCGCCGACCACTTCGGCCTCACGGAGGCCGAAATCGCCGTAACGACGGGGTCGCACAACGGCGAGGATTTTCACACCGCTGCCGTGTCCAGCATCCTGGCCAAGATCGGCCTGGGTGCAGAGGCGCTGGCCTGCGGCGTCCACGCCCCCCTGCACAAGCCCACGGCCCGGCGGCTGCAGGAGGCGGGCGAGAAGCCCACAGCCCTGCACAACAATTGTTCCGGCAAGCACGCCGGGATGCTCACCCTGGCCCGGCACCTGGGCGCTTCGCCGGAGGGCTATTACCAGCCCGACCACCCGGTGCAGCAACTCATCCGCCAGATCATGGCGGAGATGACCGACCTGGGGCCGGAGGCCATCGCCATCGGCGTGGACGGCTGCGGCGTGCCGGTGTTTGGCCTGCCGCTGGCCAACTTCGCCCTGGCCTACGCTCGCCTGGCCGATCCCCGCGGCCTGCCCGCTGCTCGCCAGGCAGCCTGTGCACGCATCGTGCGGGCGATGCAGGCGCACCCGGAGATGGTAGGCGGCACGGAGCGCCTGGACACGGACCTGATGCGGGCCACGCGCCCCCGGCTCATCGCCAAGGGCGGCGCCGAAGGCTACTACGCCGCGGGGCTGCTGCCGGATGCGGCGGCTGGCCGGCCCATCGGCTACGGCCTGGCGCTCAAGGTGGCCGATGGCGACGTTGACGGTCGCGCCCGGCCAGTCATCGTCATTGAGGCTCTGCGGCAGCTTGGCGTGCTGGGCGATGAAGCGCCATCACGCCCTGACTCGCCATCACGCCCGCCGTTTCGAAGAGTAAGGCGTGATGGCGCTTCAGAGGGCGAGCTGGCAGCCCTGGCGCGCTATCGCCGCGCCGAGGTGCGCAATCACCGGGGCGAGGTGGTGGGCGAGGTGCGGCCGGTGTTCCAGTTGGCGCGGCGGGTGCAGTGACACTGGCAGGCCGGCAAAAAGCCCCGACGATCAAATCGTCGGGCTGAAAGCTAAAGCCGGCCGAGGCCGGCTGGTGGATGATTGGCCCCAGCCCGGTTGACCGGGCTTTAGCTGTCAGCCCGACCCATTTATGGTCGGGCTGGTCAACGCCCCCCGACGATCAAATCGTCGGGCTGAAAGCTAAAGCCGGCCGAGGCCGGCTAGTGGATGATTGGCCCCAGCCCGGTTGACCGGGCTTTAGCTCTTAGCCCGACCCATTGATGGTCGGGCCGATTTGGACAACCAGCGTGGCTATCCGAGATGCGCCCCGACTAAAGCCGGCCGAGGCCGGCTAGTGTCTGGAGAGGAGTTGAGCCATGCCCTTCTGGCGTTTGTATTACCACATCGTCTGGGCTACTTACAACCGTGAGCCTCTAATTGGGCCAGAGTTGGAGGAAGAGCTTTACGATTACCTGACCGGCAAAGTAGTGGCCTTGGAGTCTATCCTGCACGCTATCGGTGGCACACCCGATCATATCCACGTTGTCGTGTCTGTGCCGCCGAAGGTGGCCCTCGCCACATTCATCGGCACCATCAAGGGGAGCAGTTCTTATCACGTGAACCATCTGCCGGGGGCAGCAGGCAACTTCGGCTGGCAGGATGAGTACGGCGTGGTTTCCTTTGCCGAACGACACCTGCCCCAGGTAATCCGTTACGTCCAGAGGCAGAAGGAACACCACCAGACGGGCCGGCTCTGGGGCCTCTTGGAGCGCGTGGGCGAAATGAGTCCCGACGATCAATTGTCGGGCTAAAAGCTGAAGCCGGCCGAGGCCGGCTGGCGGATGATTGAACCCAGCCCGGTTGACCGGGCTTGAGCTTTCAGCCCGACCCATTTGATGGTCGGGCTGGTCAACGCCCCCCGACGATCAAATCGTCGGGCGAAAAGCTAAAGCCGGCCGAGGCCGGCTGGCGAATGATTGGCCCCAGCCCGGTTGACCGGGCTTTAGCTATTAGCCCGGCCCATTTGATGGGCTGGTCAACGCCCCCCGACGATCAAATCTTCGGGCTAAAAGCTAAAGCCGGCCGAGGCCGGCTGACGAATGATTGGCTCTAGCCCGGTTGACCGGGCTTTAGCTATTAGCCCGACCCATTGATGGTCGGGCAAGTCGGGCAAGTCGGGCAAGTACCATGCGCGGTTATCGCTACTTCGACCTGGTCATGGCCCTCTTTGTGGCCGTGCTGTTGATCTCCAACGTCGCCTCGGCCAAGATCGTCATCCTGGGGCCGTTCACCTTCGACGGCGGCACCATTCTTTTCCCGCTGAGCTACATCTTCGGCGACATCCTGACGGAGGTGTACGGCTACCGGCGCTCGCGGCGCGTCATCTGGACGGGCTTCTTCTGCGCCGGGCTGATGGCGACCATCTTGGCCATCGTGGGCTGGCTGCCAGCAGCCCCCGGCTGGGAGGGCCAGGCCGCTTACGAGAAGATCCTGGGCGTGACGCCGCGCATCGTGCTGGGCAGCCTGGTGGCCTATTGGGCAGGAGAATTCTCTAACTCCTTCACGCTGGCCAAGATGAAGCTGCTCAGCCGGGGCCGCTGGCTGTGGACGCGCACCATCGGCTCCACCCTGGTGGGTGAGGGCGTGGACACGCTACTCTTTGTGCATATTGCCTTCTTGGGGCTGCTGCCCACTGAGCTGCTCTGGGCCGTCATCGCCTCCAACTACGTCTTCAAGGTGGGCGTGGAGGTTCTGGCCACGCCTGTCACCTACGCCATCGTCGGCTTCCTCAAACGCACGGAGCGCGAGGACTACTACGACTACGATACGAACTTCAGCCCCTTTGCCATGGATAAACCTGACAGGTCTCCCAGACCTGTCAGGTCTGAAGATGCTGCGGCTGACAATTCAACACAAATGTAGTATAATGTGCCCACTATTGGAGCCCCGGAGAACAAGATGGCCAAAACTCTCACCTGCGGACAATTGCGCGCCACGGACGTCGGGCAGACGGTGACCCTCTTGGGCTGGGTGCATCGCCGCCGCGACCATGGCGGGCTGATTTTTATTGACCTGCGCGACCGCTGGGGCCTCACCCAGGTGGTGTTCAACCCCGCCGTGTCCGCCACAGCACACCAGGCCGCCGAGGCCCTGCGCCACGAGTTCGTCATCCAGGTGCAGGGGCGGGTCAGCCGCCGCCCCGCAGGCATGGAGAACCCGGACTTGCCCACTGGCGACATTGAAGTCCTGGCCGAAGCCCTGGAGGTGCTCAACCCTGCTAAGACCACGCCCTTCTACGTCAACGAGGATTCCCCAGTGGACGAGTTCCTGCGCCTCAAGTACCGCTACCTTGACCTGCGCCGGGAGCGCCTGCGGGAGAACATCCTCCTGCGCCACCGCGTGGTCAAGTTCATCCGGGACTTCCTGGACGATCGGGGCTTCGTGGAAATTGAGACGCCGTGCCTGACCAAGAGCACGCCAGAGGGCGCTCGCGACTACCTGGTGCCCAGCCGCCTCTACGCCGGTAAGTTCTACGCCCTGCCCCAGTCGCCGCAGCAGCTCAAGCAACTGCTCATGATCGCCGGCTTTGAACGCTACTTCCAGATCGCCCGCTGCTTCCGCGATGAGGACCAGCGCGCCGATCGCCAGCCGGAGTTCACCCAACTGGACGTGGAGATGTCCTTTGTCGATCGCGAGGACGTGCTGCAACTCACCGAGGAGCTGTTCACCGCCCTGGTAGAAAACCTGACGAGCAAGCGCCTGCTGCAGAAGCCCTTCCCCCGCCTGAGTTGGCAAGAGGCGATGGAACGCTACGGCAGCGACAAGCCCGACCTGCGCTTCGGCCTGCCCTTGGTGGACCTGTCGGATTTAGTCCAGGACAGCGACTTCGGCGTGTTCCGCCGCGCCCTGGCGGCGGGTGGGCAGGTCAAGGGCCTGCGCGCCCCCGGCCTGGGCGGCTACTCTCGCCGGGAGATTGACGAGTTGACCAGGCTCGTGCAGGAGCACGGGGCCAAGGGGATGGCAACGATAGCTATCGAAGGGGAATCAGTAATCAGTGAATCAGGAAATCGGGAAACCCCTGATTCCCCGATTCCCCGATTGCCTGATTCCCTGGGCCCGCAGTCCTTCCGTTCTACTATCACCAAATTCCTAAGCGTGGAGCAATTGCGCGGCATCGCCGCCCGCCTGGAGGCGCAGCCTGGCGACCTGCTCTGCCTCATCGCCGATCAGCCGGCCGTCGTCGCCGAGGCCCTGGGCTGGCTGCGCGGCGAGATCGCCCGGCGCCTGGGGCTCCTGGACGATAACGTGCTGGCCTTCGCCTGGATTCTGGACTTCCCGCTTTTGGAATGGAACGCCGAGGAGGGGCGCTGGCAGGCCAAGCACCATCCCTTCACCTCGCCCCGCGACGAGGACCTGCCCCTGCTGGAAAGCGACCCCGGCAAGTGCCTGGCCAAAGCCTACGACATCGTCTGCAACGGCTACGAGGTTGGCGGCGGCAGCATCAGAATTCATCGGCGAGAGGTGCAGGAGAAGATGTTCCGCGTTCTCGGCCTGAGCATGGCCGAGGCCCAGGCGCAGTTCGGCCACCTGCTGGAGGCTTTTGAGTACGGTGCGCCGCCGCACGGCGGCATCGCCCCTGGCATTGACCGCCTGGTTATGCTGCTGGCCGGGGCGGACAACATCCGGGAGGTCATGGCCTTCCCCAAGACGCAAAGCGCCTATGATCCAATGACGGGGGCGCCGTCAGAAGTGAGTGAGAGGCAGTTGAAGGAGCTACACATAAAGTTGGACCTCAGTGCGTAGGGCAGATTTTTATACCTGCCGCTGGATGCGTAACCGGGGGTAACAGGGGTAAAAAGGGGATGACAGACAACCGTTTTCCGCCGGGATGGGACGAGGAACGAGTGCGTCGCATTCTGGCCCACTATGAGCTGCAGAGCGATGAAGAAGCCGCCGCTGAGGATGAGGCAGCCTTCAAGGGTAAAGGCTCTTGCGCAGGCTCCGGTGTCAACAAATAAAAACACGGCGACAACGGATAGCACACGTATAAACGGATGGCGGCTTGAGGCTCATCAACAACATTGGTGCTCATTCGTTTATCCGTGCCTATCCGTTGCCACCGCTTGCCGATTGGGGGAGTCGGGCGGCGCGCCCGACCTACTGATTGCACAGGGGGTAACGATGAGTGAGCCGATTCAACGCAACCTGGGCTTTGAACTGGTGCGGGCCACCGAGGCGGCGGCCATGGCCGCTGGCCGCTGGATGGGGCGCGGCGACAAGGAGGCCGTGGACCGCGCCGCTGTGGAGGCCATGCGCTTCACCCTGGCCAGCGTGGACATGGACGGCGTGGTGGTCATCGGCGAGGGGGAGAAGGACCAGGCGCCGATGCTCTACATCGGTGAGCACATTGGTAACGGCCTGCCGCCACAGGTAGACGTGGCCGTGGATCCGGTGGACGGCACGCGGGCGCTGGCCAAGGGCCTGCCCAACGCCGTCTCCGTGGTCGCCCTGGCCGAGCGCGGCACACTCTACTATCCCAAGAATATCGTCTACATGGATAAGATGGCCGTCGGCCCACGGGCGAAAGAGGCGATTGACATCACGGCCTCCGTGGCCACCAACCTCAAGAACATCGCCCACGCCAAGAAGAGCGACGTGGAGGACCTCACCGTGGTCGTCCTGGACCGGGAGCGCCACGAGGAGCTGATCCGGCAGATTCGCCAGGTGGGCGCCCGCGTCAAGCTTATCCAGGACGGCGATGTGGCCGGGGCGATCATGGCTGCCCTGGAAGGCACCGGCGTGGACGCGCTCATGGGGGTAGGTGGCTCGCCGGAGGCCGTGCTGGCGGCCTGCGCCCTGAAGTGCCTGGGCGGAGAGATTCAGTGCCGCTTGTGGCCTCGCGATGAGGCCGAGCGCCAGGCGGCCATCGCCGCCGGGCTGGAGCTAGACCGCGTGTTCACAAGTAGCGATCTGGTCCAGGGCAGCGACGTCTTCTTCGCCGTGACCGGCATCACCGACGGCGAGTTGGTGCGCGGCGTGCGCTACTTCGCCGATGGGGCGCGCACGCACTCCATCGTCATGCGCTCCCGCTCCGGCACGGTGCGGCACATTGAAGCCACACACAACTTTGAGAAGTTGCGGCGCATCACCAGCATCGCCTACGAGAATGCTCCGCTTAAGATAGGACGCGGATGAACGCTGGCTGCGCACGCAGATTTAACTCAAAAAACAATAATCCGCGTCTATCCGCGTGCATCTGCGTCCTGGCCCCTGGCCCCTGCTCGGTTGACAGCCCAGTTGCTGTAGAACTGACGAACGCAGATAAACGCGGCGTGGCATTTCGTCATGGCGGCGCAGAAGCCGGAGCCCTGAGTGTAGTGAGACAATGGTTGAACATAAGGAGGACAGAGATGAAACACTTGTGGATTGTTCTGACCATTCTGGTCCTGCTGGCCGTGGTAGGCCACCCCACCCTGGCCAGGAACAACGTGGAACATGAAACATGGAACGTGGAACGGATGGGCGATAACGTCTGGACACAATGCTCACAGGGGATGTGGGGGGGCACTGTCCATGCCCTGGCGCTTTCGCCGGGCTATGCCACCGACCAAACCCTCTTCGCGGGGACCGACTATGGCGGTGGGGTCTTCAAGTCCACCAACGGCGGGGCCTCCTGGAGTGCCGTGAACACTGGCATCACCAGCACGCAAGTCCAGGCCCTGGCGCTTTCGCCGGGCTATGCCGCTGACCAAACCATCTTCGCCACGACCAGCGACGGCGTCTTCAAGTCTACGGACGGTGGAGCCTCCTGGAACGTCACGGGCCTAGCTAATCTGTACATTGGTACTCTGGCGCTTTCTCCTGGCTATGCCAGCGACCAGACCATCTTCGCCGGGCATTACAAGTCCACTGACGGCGGGGCCTCCTGGAGCGCCATGGGCGGCAACATTGGTGGAATCCTGGCACTTTCGCCAGGCTATGTCACAGACCATACTATCTTCGCCTGGAGGGATGGCGGGGTCTCCAAGTCCACCGACGACGGGGCCTCCTGGAGCGCCCCGGTACTAACTGACCGCTACGTCCAGACCCTGGCGCTTTCGCCGGGCTATGCCTGCGACCAAACCCTCTTCGCTGGGGTATACGGCTATGGCACCGGCGGGGTCTTCAAGTCCACCGACGGCGGGGCCTCCTGGAGCCCCGTGAACACAGGCCTCACCAACCTGGACGTCCGGGTCCTGGCGCTTTCGCCGGGCTATGCCGCTGACCAAACCCTCTTCGCCGTGACCAATGTCGGGGTCTTCAAGTCCACCGACGGCGGGGCCTCCTGGAGCGCCATGGGCCTCACCAACCGGTACGTCTGGGCCCTGGCGCTTTCGCCAGATTATGCCGCCGACAGTACCCTCTTCGCGGGAACCGAGGATATGGGGGTGGGGGTCTTCAAGTCCACCGACGGTGGGGCCTCCTGGAGCGCCGTGAACACAGGCCTCACCAACATCACCGTCTATGCTCTGGCGCTTTCGCCGGGCTATGCCAGCGACCAAACCCTCTTCGCCGGGGCCTTTTGGGAAGGGGTGTTCAAGTCCACCGACGGCGGGGCCTCCTGGAGCCCCGTGAACACGGGCCTAACCGACCTGCTCGTCTGGTCCCTGGCGCTTTCGCCGGGCTATGCCAGCGATCGCACCCTCTTCGCCGGGACCAGTGGCAGCGTCTACAAGTCCACCGACGGCGGGGCTTCTTGGAACGCCCTCAACATTGATGCTTTAGCCGTGACGCTTTCGCCGGGCTATGTCACCGACCACACCATCTTCACCGAGAAAGGCCAAGTCTACAAGTCCACCGACGGCGGGGCCTCCTGGAGCGCTGTGAGTCCAGGGGGCTATGACCCTGACTGGGGAGCTAGTACCCTGGCGCTTTCGCCAGGCTATGCCACCGACCATACCCTCTTCGTCGGGGCATGTCGCTGTGAGATGCGCGTAGGGTGTATCTATTTTGGGGTCTACAAGTCCACCGATGGTGGGGCCTCCTGGAGCGCCACGGGCGGCCTAACTAACCAGGACGTCCGGGTCCTGGCGCTTTCGCCGGGCTATGCCGCTGACCAAACCCTCTTCGCCGTGACCAATGTCGGGGTCTTCAAGTCCACCGACGGTGGGGCCTCCTGGAGCGCAGTGAACACGGGCCTCACCAACCTGCATGTAGAGGCCCTGGCGCTTTCGCCGGACTATGCCACCGACCACACCCTCTTCGCCGGGACATACGGCGGCGGGGTCTACAAGTCTACAGACGGCGGGGCTTTCTGGAGTGCTATGAACGCGGGGTTAGCGGACCCTTACATCAGGTCTCTAGCCATCGCCCCCACCTCCCCGCGCATCCTCTTCGCCGGCACAGCGGGCAGCAGCGTGTGGCAATACACTCTACTAAGGCCGTACAACCTCTGGCTGCCCGTCCTCCTGAAGAACTACGCCCCTTACTGGCGGGCAGAATACTTCAACAATGAAACCCTCAGCGACCCGCCGGTGGTCACCCGGGAAGAGGCTAACATTGACTTCGAGTGGAACGTCGGTTCGCCAGACCCACTTGTCCAACCCGACCACTTCTCCAGCCGTTGGACACGGCCCGTCTACTTCGCCGGTGGCACATACCGCTTTACGGTCTTCCACGACGATGGTGCCCGGTTGTGGATTGATGGCCAATCAGTGCTGGACGCCTGGCACCAGGGCCGAGAAACTCAGACCGTAGACGTACCCCTCTCGCCTGGGCTTCATGCCGTGCGCCTGGAGCACTACGAGATTGATGGCTGGGCAGCGCTCCGCTTAAGTTGGGAGCGGCTTGCCGCCCCTACCGTAACCCCCACAGCCACATTCGCGCAAACATCAACCCCTACTTCAACCTGCATACCGATACCGACCCGCACACCCACCCCTACGGCCACCACACCGTCCACCGGTAGCATCTGCGTCCTGGCTTTTAACGACCTGAACGGCAATAGCTGGCGTGACTCAGGCGAGCAACTACTCGCCGGGGCTACTATCACCCTCACCAACGCCAGCGATGCCCTCATTGGCCTGTACACCACTGACGGCGTACACGAGCCTTTTTGCTTCACTGGCCTGGCCCCTGACAGCTATCGCCTGGAAGAGCGCAACCCCTCTGGCTATCCTCTCTCCACAACGCCTGACCTCTGGGGCTTGACCCTCTTACCAGGCATTACCGTAACCCTGGCCTTTGGCGATCAGGCCTTGCCCACCCCCACGGCCACCCCGGTGGACACGCCGACGCCGTATCGGATCCACACGCCATCTCCGACTTACACGCCATCTCCGACCTACACGCCCTATCCCACCTATCTACTGCCCACGGCAACACCTACACCAACCGCCACGCCCACGCCAACCTACGCGCCGACGGCCACACCGACACCAACTCACACGCCAACCAGTACACCCACAGTGCTTGGAGTAACCTGATGGTTTATGGCAAGCTGCTACTGGTGGTCTCCACCGGCGAGGCGCGGGAGTTTATGCTGGAGAAGGAGACCGTCACCCTGGGCCGGGCGGCCGATAACGATATCGTCCTGGCCAATCCGGCGGTCTCCCGCCACCATGCCCGCCTCACCGCCACCCCAGAAGGCACGGTCATGGAGGACCTGGGCAGCACCTTCGGCACCATGGTCGGTGAGGAGAAGGTGACCCGCCGGGTGCTGCGCTCCGGCGACCTCATCAGCCTGGCCAGCGTGCGCCTGCGCTTTGAAGCCCCGCGTCGGGAGGAGACTGGCCAGCGCACCATCGTGGACCTGGTGGCGAAGAAGACTAACCCGGCCCTGGAGGAAGCGGCCCTCCAAGCTACCATCACCCACACCCTGCTGGACGTCTCGGCGGCGGTGGCCAAAGAGGCCAGCCGCCAGGACGCTACCTTCCAGGTCGTCCTGGCTGACCATACCAAGCCGCGCCTGGTGGTACGAGAAGAAGGGATCAGTCGCGACGTGCCTCTGGGTCAAGACACGGTACTCATCGGCCGGGGGGTGGCCTGCCAGGTGGCACTCAGCTCGCGCGGGGCTTCCCGTCGCCACGCCGAGGTGCGCCCCCAGGACGGCGGCTACGTGCTGGCGGACCTGGGGAGCACCAACGGCACCATCGTCAATGGTCAGCAGATTACGGCTCCCCACCCTCTGGCCGATGGCGACCTGATCGCCATTGGCAAGGCCCTCCTGGTGTTCAAGGCTGGGGCCCCGCCTGCCCCGCCGCGTCCGGCACGACCACGCGGCCGGCGGCCGGTGGTGCTCATCCCCGGCTTCATGGGCTCCGAACTGCGGCGCGGCAGCCTGGTTCTCTGGCCCAATTATCCCTATCTGCTCTCCAACCCCTCGGCCATCATGCCCGATAGCGGGCCAGTGGAGGTGTCCGGCGTCATCCACGAGACGGTGGTCGTGCCGCACCTCATCAAGATTGATGCCTACAATCGGCTGAGCCAGTTTCTGGAGAGCAGCCTGGGCTATCGCCTGGGCGTAGACCTGCTGGAGTTCCCCTACGACTGGCGGCAGGACAATCGCCTGACGGCGCAGCAGTTGGCCACCACCATTCGCACCTGGCGAGAGCGCATGGGGCATGGCCCGGTGACCATCATCGCCCACAGTATGGGTGGCCTGGTCACCCGCTACTACCTGGATCAACTGGGCGGTAAAGAGCACGTGGAACGCTTCGTGGCCATCGGCACGCCCCACTTTGGCTCGCCGCGGGGCATGCCACCGGTGCTCCGTGGCCCGGGGGCCACGCCCTTCGGCATCGCCAGCGAGAAGATTCGTACCCTGCTCCTTAGCGCCCCATCGGTGTATCAGGTTTTCCCGCGCTATCCCTGCGTGTTTGACCAGCGGGGTGAGCCACTGGACGTCTTCGCCGATGAATCGTGGCTGGCCCCGGAGTATCGGGGGATCCTGCGCTCGGCGGCGGAGTTCTTTGCCGCCCTCTGCCCCTGCGCTCAGGTGCCCACCCTGTGCATCTTCGGCTACGGCCAGCCGACCACCAGCCGGGTTATCGTGGAGCGGCGGGAGACGGGCTGGGAGATGCTGCGCTACGAGATCACGCCCACAGGCGACGAGACCGTGCCTGAGGAATCGGCCATCCTGGACGGCTCAGACCTGCATCCGGTGCGCCAGCGCCACGGGGCACTGTTCACCGACCCGGACGTGCAGCGCCGCCTGCGCTACGAGTTGGTAGAGCGGCGAGTAGTATAAGGGACGCGGACGAACGCTGATGAACGCGGATTTTATAGATTCTTTCTGCGTTTATCTGCGTTAATCAGCGTCCAATTCTGGTTTCCTGATTCCCTGATCACCGATTCCCTGATTCCCTGATGTCCTGATTCCCTGATTTCCTGATTCCCTAACCAGGAGGAGGTGACTATGCCTGACCTCGGCAAGCTAGTCATCCAGCAAGTGGGCGAGGAGCCGCAAGAGGTGGCCCTGAAAGAGACCATCACCTTCGGCCGGGCGCCGGACAACGACGTGGTCCTGAGCGACGGCCGGGTTTCTCGCCACCACGCCCGACTGGTGTACCAAGCCGGTCGCTATGTGCTCAGCGACCTGAACAGCGTCAACGGCACCTGGGTGGGCGGCCAGCGTATCAGCGAGCAGGAGATTACTCCCGGCACGTCTTTCCGCATCGGCCCGGCCACCATCACCCTCCAGGCCGCTGCTGCCTACGTGCCCCCGGCGCCTCCCCCACCTTTTGGCGCTACGGTCAGCTTTGAGTTTGCGCCGACTGCACCGGCGGCGCAGGTGGAACGGGTGCGCCTGGACCGGCCCGTCCTCACCCTGGGGCGCGATCCGTCCTGCGATCTGGTCCTGGATCACCCCACCGTCTCCCGCCTGCATGCCCAGATACGCAAGATGGATGGCAACTTCGTGCTCTTCGACCTCAAGAGCACCAACGGCACCTTCGTCAATGGCCAGCGGGTGGAGGTACAGCGCCAGCTCCAGGTGGGCGATGAGATCCGCATCGCCAGCTACAAGATCATCTTCGATGGGGTGGCCATCGCCCCCCAGGACGAGGCGGGCAACATCCGCCTGGATGCCGTCGGCATCCGCAAGGTGGTGGGCAAGGGCGTTGTGCTGCTCAACAACATCAGCCTGAGCATCGCCCCCCGCGAATTCGTGGCCATTGTGGGGGTGAGCGGGGCGGGCAAGTCCACGCTGCTGGACGCCCTCAACGGCTTCCGCCCGGCCTCCGAGGGGGCGGTTCTGATCAACGGCGTCAACCTGTACCAGAACTTCGACGCCTATCGCACGCAACTGGGCTATGTCCCCCAGGAAGATATTATCCACAAGGAATTAACCGTCTACGAGGCCCTGGACTACGCCGCCCAACTGCGCATGCCCGCCGACACGAGCCGCAGCGAGCGGCACCAGCGCATCATGGAGGTCCTGGGCGATCTGGACATGGTCGCCGCCAAGGACCGCCCCATCCACCGCCTGAGCGGCGGCCAGCGCAAGCGCGTCTCCATCGGCGTGGAACTGCTCACCCGGCCCAGCCTCTTCTACCTGGATGAGGCCACGTCGGGCCTGGACCCGGGCACGGAGGCGCAGTTGATGCAGCTTCTGGCACACCTGGCCGATCAGGGGCGCACGGTCATGCTGGTGACCCACGCCACCAAGAACGTGATGCTCTGCGATCAGGTCGTCTTCCTGGCCAAAGGCGGCAACCTGGCCTACTTTGGGCCGCCCACTGAGTCGCTGAAATACTTCGGCGTGCAGGATTTTGACCAGATCTACACCAAACTGGAGCACGAACGTTCGCCCAAGGAGTGGGCCGAACGTTACCAGAGCTCGCTGCCACATCACACCTACGTGGAAGCGAGATTGCAGACAGCGCCGGGCGTTACGGCCCAGGCCCCCAGCGCCGCCGTGGTCAAGCAGGCCCCGGGTTCTACGGTCAAGCGCGTCTCGGCCCTGGAGCAACTCATCGTCCTTTCCAAGCGTAGCCTGAACATCCTGGTGCGGGACAGGGCCAGCCTGGCCCTCATGCTGCTCATCGCCCCCGCTATTGGCGTAATGGATCTCATTATGTGGAAGAGTAACCCCTTCGCCACGAAGGGCGGTAACGCCAGTCAGGGGCTGATCATGCTCTTCCTGATGGCCTTGATCTGTATCCTGGTCGGCGCTGTCGCCTCCATGCGTGAGATTGTCAAGGAGGCCGACATCTACCGGCGGGAGCGCATGGTGACGCTCAAGATCATACCTTACGTCATGTCCAAACTCTGGCTGGGCGTTTTGCTGGCCGCCTATCAGTCTGTAGTCTTCATCCTGACCAAGCGCCTGTCCGCGGGCTGGCCGGACACGGGCGAAACGATCGTGGCCACGTTTGTGACCCTGTTCCTGGCTACCCTATCGGGCATGCTCCTGGGGCTGTTGATCTCAGCCGTCTCCCCCAATCAGAACGTGGCCCCCTTGCTGCTGGTCATGGTCCTGGTGCCGCAATTCATGTTCGCCGGTGCCCTGATGCCGCTCAGCACCTTTGGCCCGGCGGGCAAGTTCATCGGCTATGTTACCTCAACCAAGTGGGGTTTTGAATCGCTGGTGACGATCAGCAAACTGGGCCAGGACGTGGCCGAGGATCCCTGCTGGCAACTGCCCAAAGCCCAGCGCGACGCTTTGCTCGAAAAAGACAAGGCCAAGTGCAACTGCATGGGGCCTAACCTGTTCCAGAAGTGCGATTTCCCCGGCCTGGCCGATCTGTACGACCCGGCTGTAGATGAGCCAGAGCCGGCGCAGCCAAAGGCTCCGGGGGACTTGCCCCCGCCGCCAGCCAGGCCCACGCCACCGGCGAGCCAAGCGGCGGAGGCGCAGAGCAAGTATCAGCAGGAGATGCAGAACTACCAGAAGGCGATGGAGACCTACCAGAAAGACGTGGAGGCCTACCAGGCGGCGGCTAAGAAGTATCAGGACGACATGGAGGCCTGGCGCGTGCGCTATCAGGACTGGAAGGCCAAGCACGACAAAGCCATCAGTGAAGGGGAAGGGCTGATCAAGAAGATCTACGAGGACTTTGGCTCTATGTTCAAGGTGAATCTGGCCACGCACTGGGGCTGGCTGGCTGGCATCACCGTGGTCGTCTTTGCCCTGGTGTTGCTGGTGCAGAAACGCAAGGATGTAGTGTAGAGGGGATCAGGGAATCAGGCAATCAGTGATCAGGGACCTCCTGATTCCCTGATTTCCTGATCACTGATTTCCTATTCACGCAAGGAGGACGTGATCTTATGGAAGACCTGATTGGCCGAACCATGGGGAGTTATCGCATCACTGAGCAACTGGGCCGTGGGGGCATGGCCACCGTCTACAAGGCCTATCATCCTGTCCTGGATCGCTACGTGGCCGTTAAGGTGCTGCCCCGGTACTTCACCCACGACGCCACCTTCTTTGAGCGCTTCCTGCAGGAGGCCCAGGCCGTGGCTCGCCTGCGCCACCACAACATCATGCAGGTCTACGACTTCGGGCGCGAGGGCGATATACCCTACCTGGTCATGGAGTACCTGCCTGGGGGCACCTTGCAGGAACGCCTGGGCCAGCCCCTGCCCCTGGACGAGGCCCTACGCATCACCCGCCAGGTAGCCGGGGCCCTGGGCTATGCCCACAAGCAGGGCATCATCCATCGCGACGTCAAGCCGTCCAACATCCTGCTGACCAAAGAGGGTGACGCTGTGCTCTCTGACTTCGGCATCGCCAAGATCGTGGAGAGTCTGGCCACTCTGACCAAGACCGGGGTGGGAGTGGGCACGCCGGAGTACATGGCGCCGGAGCAGGGGCAGGGTCTGCCCGTGGATGGACGCAGCGACCTCTACTCCCTGGGCGTGGTGCTCTACGAGATGGTCACCGGGCAGACCCCCTACAGCGCCGAGACTCCACTGGCCGTGGTGCTCAAGCACATCAACGACCCGCTGCCCCTGCCCAGGCGGATCAACCCTGCCATCCCAGAGGCTATAGAGCGGATCATTCTCACTTGCCTGGCCAAGAATCCTGCCGATCGTTACCAGACCGGAGCTGACCTGGTTCAGGCCATAGACAGCGTTCTCAAGCCCGGCCTCGCCGTCGAGGCGCGCACGGAGGCGGAGATGCCCTTGGTGCAGCCTACGCCGCCACTGCCGGTGACACCACCTGTCGCCAAGCCGCCAACGCCTGCCCCACCGCCGGTGACACCGCCGCCCGCGGCTAAGCCACCAACGCCTACGCCGCCGGTCACGCCACCGCCCGCCGTCCAGGCACCGACCCTGCCGGAGGCAGTACCGCCGGTCGCCAAGCCACCAACGCCTACACCGCCGCCGATAACGCCACCTCCCGCCGCTTACCCCACACCCCCAGTGGCGGTGAAGCCACCACCCACCTATCCGCCAACTCCATCGCCGGTGGCCGGCCTGCCCACACCTCCGCCGGCGCGGCCGAGCATGTTTCCTGGCCGGAGTGGGATGATCGTGGGGGTGCTGGCCGGGGCGCTTCTGTTGGCCCTTCTGGGCCTGGCTGTGCTGGGAGGCTTTGCCCTGCGCGGCAGGGTGGGCGAGAAGGCCACGGCCACGCCCACCGGCGCCGCCACGCAGGTGGTAGTCGCTCGAACCCTGTCGCCCACGCTGCCAGCCCCCAGCGCTACCCCGCAGGCGCCCACCGCTACGCCAGTAGCGCCTACGGCTACTCCACTGGCACCCACGGCCACACCTCCACCACCACCCACGGCCACGGCGGTAGTAGTGATGGCGCCGACGAGTACGCCGCGGCCAGCGCCGGCTGCGTTTAGTGGACGGATTGTCTACACTAACTTCCGAGGCCCCAGCCGTTATGGCGATTTTGAAGTGATGCTCATGGATGTACCCGGGGGCACGCCGCGTAAGATCGCCGACCGGGGCAGTGAACCGACCTTCTCACCCGACGGTAGCCGCATCCTCTACTACTCCTGGAACGATAGTGGCTTCTTCACCATGCGACTGGACGGCAGTGACCGGCGACGTGTGTCCAGTTCCACGGAGGATGCCTATCCGGCCTGGTCACCTGATGGCAAGCGCATCGCCTTTTCCCTGTTTGAGAAGTATTTTAATATCTGGGTGATGAACGCCGACGGTTCTGGACGCACCAGGATCATAGAGGGCGGGGAGCAACCCAGTTGGTCACCAGACGGGAGTCGCATTGTTTGTAAAGGCTGCATCGGCTCCAACTGCGGCCTGCTGATGGCCAACGCTGACGGTAGCAACAAGCGTCTGATCAGTAGCAACGCCAATGACTCCAGCCCGGCCTGGTCGCCCGGTGGCGGGTATATCCTCTTTACCTCTGATCGCTCTGGCAACCTGGACGTGTGGATCATGCGGGCAGACGGCACCGATGTCCAGCAGTTGACCACTAATCCCACCAGCGATGGGGCGGCCACCTGGGCACCCGACGGCAACTTCATCTTCTTCCGCTCCGACCGCGACGGCTCGTGGGGCATCTACGTCATGCGAGATGATGGTAGCAACCAGAGCAAGGTCGTGAGTGCCAACGTGTCTGAGCGTTGGTGGTGGGAGCGGATCTCGGTAACGCGATGATAGTGGCCCTCATCCCTACCCCCAACCCCTTCCCCTCTCCTGTCGTTAAGCAATGGGAGAGGAGAAGGGGCTTGGGGGATGAGGCGAGGGCCGAGGAGCCAGCGCATGAACATAGACCCCTTCGATCGCGTGCGCCGCCTGCGGGCGGCCAAAACCAAAGCCAACCTGGGGGCTGGCGTGGATCGCCAACGCGTGCCCCCCGGCCAGTGGGTCACCGAAAGGTGGCCCGTTCTGCACTACGGCCCGGTGCCAGAGGTAGACCTGGACACCTGGGACTTTCAGGTCTTCGGGCTGGTGGATGAAGCGCCATCACGCCCTGACTTGCCATCACGCCCACCGTTTCGGGAAGTAAGGCGTGATGGCAAGTCACCGCCGTTTCGGGAAGTAAGGCGTGATGGCGCTTCAGAGGAAACTCTCCGCCTGACCTACGCCCAATTCATGGCTCTGCCCAAGGTGCAGGTCAAGGCGGACATCCACTGCGTCACCCGCTGGACACTGCTGGATAGCGTCTGGGAGGGCGTGGCCTTCAAAGAGTTAATGAAGCTCATCAGGCCCAAGCCAGAGGCCCGCTTCGTGCTGGTGCACTGTGAGTACGGCTTCACCACCAACCTGCCCCTGGACGTGCTCCTGGACGATGACGTCCTCTTCGCCACCAAACGCAACGGGGAGGACCTCACGCCCGAGCACGGCTGGCCGTTGCGCCTGATCGTACCCAAGAAGTATTTCTGGAAGAGTGCCAAGTGGGTGCGCGGCCTGGAGTTCCTGGCCCAGGATCGCCTGGGCTTCTGGGAGCAGGCCGGCTACCACAACAACGCCGACCCCTGGAAAGAGGAACGCTTCGCCGATTGAAGTAGGGGAGGATGCTATGGCCGGTAACAGAGTGAAGGCGGATAAGACGCCTGTCCGTACAAAAGCCAGCCACAAGCAACCATCGCTGGAGGAGATCAGGCAGATGCTGCGTGCACACCTGCCCGAGTTGCGCGAGCGCTACGGGGTGCGCTCTCTGGGCATCTTCGGCTCCTATGTGCGCGGTGAGCAGCGCCGGCGCAGCGATCTGGACGTGCTGGTGGAGTTTGACCGCGCCCCGACATTTTTTGAGTTCATCGACCTCGAAGACCAACTTGGCGATCTTTTGGGGGTTAAGGTGGACCTGGTGATGAAAAGCGCACTCAAGCCAGCCATTGGTCGGCATATTCTAGCGGAGGTAGTGCCCCTATGAAGCCGCAGAGGGTTTACACCGGCTATCTTCGCGATATGATAGAATATGCTGAGAAGGCTGAGCGTTTCGCGCAAGGCGTGGAGTTTGCTGATTTTCAAAACGACGAGAAAATCATGCTGGCGGTGGTAAGGGCACTGGAGGTTATCGGTGAGGCGGCGAAGCACATCCCCAAGTCGGTAAGAGATAAGTACCCAGACGTACCGTGGAAACAGATCGTCGGGATGCGCGATAAGGTGATTCACGATTACTTTGGCGTTGATGTGGAAGTCGTCTGGCGGACGGTCAAAGAAAACCTGCCCCCTCTGCGCCAGGCCATCGCCAAGATCTTGCAGGATCTGGAGCAGGAGACCACCGGAGAGACTTGATGGTAATCCACCGCTAACGCTGGGATACCCTCCATGCGCCGGGCATTAACCCTCATCCTTGTCCTCAGCCTGTTCTTAGCCATTCCTTCTGCGGCTGCCGCTGCCCAGGTGGCCACGCGCGTCTACTACGCCGGGCCGGCGGGCGCGGTGCGGCAGGCGCTCACCCTGGCCGGCTTTACGCTGGTGGACGATCCGGCGCAGGCTCAGGCCATCGTCCTCAACGGGGTGATCCCGGATGGGGCAGCGATAGCGGCGCGGGTGCGGGCGGGCGCCGGGTTGGTGCTCATCCTGGGGCCCAACCTGACCGCCGCCGAGGTAGGTACCCTGCTGGGCGTCCCAGTCGGCCTGGAGCGGCGCGAGACCCCGCTCAGCCTGACCACCGCCAGAGGAACGTCCCATCCCTTGCTGGCCGAGGTGGCCTGGGCCAGCGCCCCCCAGGTGCGCGAGCGCTTTGCTCTAGTCAGCCCCGCCTCTGATCTTCTGCCCCTGGTGCTCGGCTTGGAGGAAGATGCTCTCATCCTGGGAATGAGACAGGTTGGCCAGGGGCAGGTCTACGTTTTCACCCCCTTCCTCGACGCGGCCAATCCGCAGATCCAGCAGTGGGCCTGCTTTAACTACCTGATCTACTACCTCACCGCCCGCTCGGCTGGCGCCACACCGCTCTCGTTTGCCGATTATCAGGCCTCACCCGTGCCACACGCCCGTGATCGAGCAATCCTGATCGGCCTGCTGGCGGCGATGCTGCTCGGCACCGGCGTCATCTTCTTGGCCGTGCGGCGGGAGAAGGCGCATCGCACCTGACCGAACTTGACTTTTGCCAGCGACTTTGCTATACTCCGTTTCAGTACAGAGTCCAGAGCCCCCAGTCGGAGAACGCACCTGTTCACGTTTCACGTTTCACGTTCCAAGTTCCAAGTTTCACGTTGGCGCGCCACTTGGAACATGGAACCTGGAACATGGAACTTCGCCTATGTTGCGCTTTAGTGTGAGGCCACCCCACTATACCTACCGCCAGCGTGCCGGTGGTTGATATTTCTACTCCCCAGGGCGAGGGTAGAGATAGATGAGGCCACGGGCACGCTGATAACCGCCGTCCCGTGGCCTTTGCGCGCCTGATGAGCGCCATGACCACGGGAGACCAGCGCCCGTGGTTTTTGCTAACTGCTGGGTTGTCACAACCCGCCATTACGCAGACCTGCACTTCTTCACCGCCGAGTACGCAGAGCTCGCTGAGTGTTTGGTATTCTCGGCGTTCTCAGCGGACTCAGCGGTGCAAAAGCGAACTGCCATCTGCGTCAACGCAATCTATGGGGACCATCCACTTATGACCCTTGGTTCGCTCAAATCTAGACAAGTTTGGAGAATTGTGGTAAGCTCTCAGCATGAATGAGCAGCTTACCGTAATCAACGAACGAGTAGACGACATCCCCCTGTTAGTGGCCCACCTGGAGCAC
>Ga0315268_10001150_pt1 | contig 30465 bp, 26 predicted proteins | sample C1_top_MG_FD_204535 | JGI IMG/M metagenome (GOLD analysis project Ga0315268, IMG submission 204535) | Sediment microbial communities from Yellowstone Lake, YNP, Wyoming, USA - C1_top | ecosystem: Environmental > Aquatic > Freshwater > Lake > Sediment | place: USA: Wyoming | collected 2017-08-01
GACAGATTTTTTCGCAGGGCAAGGCGCGAGGATGGCGCATAGTTATTCATATGCAACGACGAGCAACGCCGCCATGCGGAAAAATCTGCCGTTTCATGTTTCGATATTTATGAGTCTCGGTACTAGTGCGATTAATATGCTAATTCACATCGAGGATATTGCGCCATTGGAATATTCATCATCTCAAATAGGGCTGGGAATTAAATTTTGCTTCAGGAGCTATCATGTCAATGAATGAAATTCTTGGGGGTCTTGCGGACGAAATAGAGAATGCCCGTGCGCACATGAGCGTGGCACTCGCCAATTTTGCTCTGGAGGACGAAGCTGCGCGAAAGACCGCTTCCGCTCAATACCTGGAGGAAATACGCCGCATTGGTAGTGCCGCCGAGGTGCTTGGGCTGGAGGGCGTGGCCGGGTTGCACCGTTTGATCGAGCGCAATGTCCAGGCCGTGCTGGTGCTTACCAACCTGTCTCCCGAGGTGCAATTTATTTTGGAACGCTGGCCGCAGTTATTGCGAGATTATCTGCGCACACCGAACAACGTGGATACCGCGCAAGCGCTCGCGTTTTTGTTCACCGACCCTAATTGTCCAGAGCCTATCGATTCAGATTCAGCCGAGGCCTTGCAGGCGATACTCCTTAATGCCTCGCTCGAGCAGATGGCAGAACGCTTGGCAGAGGACAATCCGGCGCGTGCCACTGAGGCTATGCCAGAAGACGTGGTGCTCGACATCCCGGCAGACGTCAATCCGCGCCTGGTTCAGGCGTTCCTGGGTGAGTGTCCGCCGCAAGCGGCACACTTTTCGGCCACGCTCCAGCAGGTGATTCAGGGTGAAGCCGGGGTCGAGACGCTGAATGAAGTTCGGCGCGTGGTGCATTCCATTAAGGGTGCCGCCAATACCGTCGGTGTGCGCGGCGTGGCAAACATTACGCATCATATGGAGGACATTCTGGAGCTGATGGCGGCAAATTCCATACGGCCGGAGGGTGCGCTTGCACGGCTGCTGATGCAGGCCGCCGATTGTCTGGAGATGATGCTCGAGACCTTGGTCGAGGGCAAAGAAGCTCCCCCGCAGGCGCTGAGTGTGCTGCAGCAAATTCTCGACTGCGCCAACCGCATGGATCTGGGTGAATTTGATCTGGCGCCGGAGGCATCAGAACCACCTGAAGCTATAGCAAAGCCCGCGACTTTGCAGGAAGTCATGTCAATACAAAGAAAAGAAGAAAAGCCCGCAGCGGCTACGGATGCAGCTGCGCTTGTGCCCAAGCTGCGTGTGGCGGTCAGCACCCTTGATGGCATGTTACGCCTGTCGGGCGAGATGACGATTTCTCGCTCTCATATTCAGGACCGGCTTAGCCAGGCACTGAAACAAGTGAATGATCTGCGCGAGAACCATGCAAGGTTGTGGCAGCGTAGCGGCGATCTGGAAAGCCTGGTTACAATTCAGGGTGTCGCCACTGGTGAAACATACGGTAAGGTAGCGTATGGAAGTGGGCAACCCGCTACGGACAGCATTTTCGACGCGCTTGAAATGGATCAATACAGTCAAATGCATGGCGAAGTGCATGCTATAGTTGAAGCGATCGCCGACCTCCAGACAATCGGTAGCAACCTGCTGGACACGCTCTCTGCGATCGGCACTGCGGTGACCCAACAAGACCTGGTGAACAACGAATTACACGAAACGGTCCTCGGCGCACGCATGGTGGCAGCAGGTTCCCTCGAGCCGCGCTTTGCCCGAACGTTGCGCCAGGCCTGCGACGCCACAGGTAAGCGTGCCACACTCACTTTTATCGGCGGCGATGTAATGCTTGACGATCAAATGATGAACGACTTGGTGGATCCACTCGCTCACCTTTTGCGGAACGCCGTAGATCACGGCGTCGAAGCGCCGGAGTGGCGCGCATCCGCCGGAAAATTGGAAGCGGGCAGCATCACCCTCAGTTTCGCGCGTGCTGGTAGCTATATCGTCATCGAGTGTACCGATGATGGTGCCGGCCTGGATCTCTCGCTCATCCGCGATATTGCCGTAAGACAAGGCCTGATCGAGGAGACGCGGGAACTAAAAGATGAAGATATTGCCCGCCTGATCTTGCTGCCGGGTTTTTCCACCAAGGCCGAAGTATCGCAGGTGTCCGGTCGCGGTGTAGGAATGGATATCGTCCATAACACGCTCACCCGGCTCAAGGGCGAGATCGATATCCAGAGCGAACAGGGCGGCGGTTGCCGTATGACGCTACGCGTGCCGATGAACCTCGGCAACGCACACTGCCTGCTGGTGCGTGCAGGTGACGATATTGTTGCGGTGCCAAGCCAGAACCTGGAGAGGGTGGTACACGCGGGCGCTGCGCAGGTGAAACGCGAGGGGCGCGCGTGGCTATTTCGCGACGAGATCGACACCTGCGTCGCTTATGACCTTTCCGACCTGTTGGGATACTCCGAGGAAGACAGTCTGGGTGGTGCCAACGACCGACGTCCGGTGGTGATACTGCGCGATGGTAAGGATAAGGTAGCGATCGTGCTCGACAGGCTGCTCGGCGGGCGTGATGTTGTCATCAAGGGTCTTGGTCGATATCTCTCCAGCAACAAGGGTGCGATTGGTGCCTCGCTCACTGGTGATGGACGTGCGCTGCCAGTGCTGGACGTGAATGCACTTTTACGCCGTCGACATGGTGTTACCAACAATGTGGTTCCGCTCGTGCCTCGAGCGGCTAAATCGGTTGCTCGCGCTTTGAACGCGGCTGACATCCTGGTGGTGGACGACTCCTTGAGCGTACGCACTTCACTCACGCAATTTCTCAACGGTGAAGGATACGCGACCCGTACCGCCAAGGACGGCATTGAAGCGCTGGAAGAAATAGCTAACCGTAGACCAGCGGCATTGTTGGTCGACCTGGAAATGCCGCGCCTGAACGGCCTGGAGCTGACCCAGCGTTTACGTGCGCAACCGGAGACTCAAGCTATCCCCATTATCATGATCACTTCACGTGCCGCCGAAAAACACCGAAAGCAGGCGCAACTCGCGGGGGTGGACTTATACGTCACTAAACCCTACCGTGAAGAAAACCTACTTGCGCAACTCCGCAGTCTGTTGACAAAAGCCGCATGAGCGCTATTAGTCGAAGTTTAACCAGTGCAGCCACACCAACTGCTCTCGCTGGTTGGGCGTTGCTCAGCATGGATGGTCTTATGCTCGCGTTACCGCAAAAGGATATCGTGAGCATAGTACTCACTGCCGACTTGCAGCCTGCCCCAGAAGCTACCCTGGAGCCTGCAACGGGCAGTGACAGAGCAATCGGTTGGCTCAAACAGGACGCGCAATACTGGCCGGTTTACTGTCTTGACCGACATTTGGCAGTATCAACACTCATTGGAGCGGCACGTGTGTTGCTGTTTCGATCGGGCGAGCGCATTCTCGGTCTCGTCGGCACACAGGTATCGCTACTCGCCAACGACGCGGATATTGTCGCGCCTCCCCTCCATGCCTGCCTTAAGCGGCCTGGTTCGCCACTGGTTGGACTGGCATTGCGCAATAATGCGATTGTCACTGTAATAAATGCACAGATGCTTGGTCGTTATATTTTATCGCTGGAGACCGTACATGCTGGCTGAAGAACGCTCTGCCTGGTCGTTGGATTTTGGCGCAAACCTGCGTGCCGTCGTCGGCGGCCAACATCTGGCCGAATACTTAAGTAAGCCGCAAGTGACTGAAGTACCGCTCGCGCCGCTCTACACGCTGGGTGTGCTCACTTGGCGCGAGCGGCTGATACCGTTAATTGATCTTGCACGGCTGTATGAAAATAATCTCAATCACCATGAACCGGGAGCACAAGCCATGGGTGCGATCGTGCTTGCTTACCGTGAGACTCCGACAGGGTCATTACAATATGGCGCGCTTGCGCTGGCCAACGCGCCGCGCGAAATCAATGTCCGCGACGACATGACCTGCGAACTGCCTGTGCAACCTGTATTCTGGAGTGCCATCGCCGCATCATGCATTACATATGAAAACCAGGCAGTACCTATCCTGCGGGTGCGCAATATCTTTACTCAATTGCTCCAGGCTGAACCAAATAATATTGCTTCTCCGTTACCGGCGCGGGACGACGTGACGCAAACTATTTTGGTGAAGCCTGCCAACACGACAGAATGCCAGATTGAAGAGCTGTAACGATCAATTTCAAGATCATAAATTCTGCGATTGAAATTGACGCCGCATCACTTCAGACGGTTTTCGTGCAATTTGAGCATCGAAAATGTACTGACACGCACGCTGAGCAATGGCAACTCCTTCAAAAAAAGGAGTTTATCTATGTCATTGGTGTAGCGCTTGTTGTTCGGCGCCAGTATCTCGAACGGAAAGCTAACAAACGCATCCAGCCGACGCGGAAAGCGCGCGGCTGATGCTGGCCGTTGAACGTCCGCTTTTCAAAATGATGACCGTCCGCTTTGGGCACCTCAGAGACATGATCTGGTTTTTGACTGATGGCCGCTATACATCTGAAAGCGGTCATACAAAAAATATTTTCTCCGAATGACTGTTGTTCCTTTGGCAAAAGCCGAAGTTGGAGGACGGCAGCTTTCGGGCAGAGTGGTAATATCCGTCAACTCGCTCTTAACCCAAGATATATACCCCTTGTCATTCCGCTCAATATCCATAACAATCTGAAAATCACTCAAACCATAACCACAAGGAGATATCACGCGTGAACCGTAAAGAACTGATTGAAGTATTGGCAACGAAAACCAACAGCACAAAAGCGGATGCTGAGCGTAATATCGCTGCGTTGATTGAAATTATCACAGCCACCTTAAGGAAGGGTGACAATATCGCCTTGGTTGGATTCGGTTCTTTTGAAGTGCGTAAGCGTGCCGCACGGGCTGGCCGCAATCCGCAGACCGGTGCTGTATTAAAAATCAAGGCAGCCAAGGTTCCGGCATTCAAGGCTGGAGCGACCCTGAAAGCGGCTGTGAACGGCGGCAAGAAGTAACCCGAAGCCCCTCTTGCTTGTGGCCAATCACTGGATGCCAGCAACCTTCACTATGCCTGCGAATCAAATCCTCGAGTACCTCAATGGTCAGGGCGAACGACTCGACACTGAAATTGCTTTTGCTGTCGGTATTTCCATTGCTCAAGCCCGCAGCTATTTGTCTGAACTGACGGAAAAAGGGGAGGTGATGTCGTGTCACACAATTCGTTTTGTGAAGGGCAAGAAGATTGAGGGGATCAGTTGCAGGATATCGGGGTTTATTCCCAAGACTACACCAGGCAGGAAATCAAAGGTACGGTTGAAGCTCTCGTGATTTGAAAGGGCACCTCACTGGCCATCAGCTTGTCCAAAGGACTTTATCCGACCGAGAACGGTCAAGGTGTCGCTGCGAACGGACCGATCCTCGGCCTTATCTGAAGTTTCACATAAGGCCGATTTGCTGCCATTGATTATTAAAAATTAACAAGTTATTTCTCAGCAGCTTTTTCCAGTAATTCACCTATAACTTCTGACTGAGTTTTTTGGTCTTTAATCGCTTTTTTCCGCAAAATTTCCGCTTGGGTATACTTTAGAAAAATGCTGATTTCTATCCCTTCTTCCAACTTCTTTTTCCGGTAGGCGGCTTGACGCTCAGCTGAAGAGAAAGCCCCCCCTGGCTTCTTGGGGCGTCCTTTCCTTGTTGCTTTGTTTTCGTTATCTACCAAGATATTCTTCGGTTGTTATTCATCACTGCCTCACAATAACACTCATGAGCTTAATTTGCGAATTTTGGGATAATGCTTGACTTATGCGTGAGGACGTGACATTATATTGCTCAAGGCGGTGCGAATTTAATAATGAAGTGGTAGGGCGTGAGGCAAACGTTTATTAACAAGTGAAGGAGGCAAGCATGCAAGAGCGAAATGTCTTTGGGTTTATCAGCCGTGGCACTGAGTATGATCTTTCAGATGCGAAATTGATGGCTGACAAGGTTTTCTTAAAGTCGGGAATTGAGCTGGACAGTGGAACCACAGAGTTTTCAAAGGAGCTGTTCATTGCCGTGGCGATGGAAATCACTTATTCGGACAAAATTGAACTGTTTGACGAAATGCTCGACTACCTCGTTGATCCCGCATGGGATTGTGCGCTGCAGATGTTATTTTCATTTCAACGTTCTAATGCTTTTGAGCAAAAGGAAGCTAATGTCTGGCTGAATGAATTTACTGATAGATGTGCATCCATCAGCATGGAGAAAGCTGAATTGCTGGTAAAAAGTTGTTACCTGCAATGGACATCAGCATTTGCAACTGCAAAAGTTGTAAAAAAAGAAAGCATGCCGCCTCAGTCCAGTGTACAGATTTTTAATCCTTTGGTACGCGGTTCAAGTCCGCGACGACCCACCAATAAAAAAGACAAAGGCTTGTGGAATTATTCCACAAGCCTTTGTCTTTTTTACCTATGCTTAAGCGAACAGATAAAAACCATATGTCTACAAAGGGCTTGATTGTGCATTTTTTTCTTGATTGAGGACAATGGTGAAGGTGTGTGTAATATATTGTTTTTAATATATAAAATTTTAACAAATGGCTGGTTTTATATATGAAATGAAAGTCAAATATCACCTATGGCTGGTTGAAAACAAGTAAAGATAAAGATTGTCTGTAAGATTTCTTCCTACAGCAGAATCGGAAATCATCTGATATTTTTCTATTCAAACTTCCAGCAAAATGCAACCATCAATCAGGACATCATCATTTGACATCAAGGGAGAACAAAAATGAATACAAGCCAGATCCAATCGGAAATCAAAGATGCAAACATTTCTTATATGCTACTTGCCCAACAGATGATTAAGGAGGACAAGGTAGCCTCGATTTTCAGGCTGGGTTTGAGTGGCGAGATGGCGGATTTGATTGCCGGTCTGACACCGGCGCAAATACTGAAAATGGCTTCGTCGAACATGATGTTATATCGCTTCCGTTTTGATGAGCGTCTGTTGCTCAATATGATTTCAGATTTCAACAAGGACAGGCTGATGTCGCAGGCTCACACAACCATTCTGATGACCAGACAGCCGGTAGAGGCTTTGGCAGCGTAACAAAAAACGGTGGAGGCAATATGCGTAGTAAAAGCGTAGTCAATGAAGCACGGGAAATACAGTTATGCGTGGAGCTGATCAGGCTGGGTGCGCGCTTGCAGTTATTACAGGAAGAAACTTCTTTAAGCCGTGAACGCTTGCTCAGATTATACAAAGAAGTTAAAGGCGCTTCGCCATCAAAGGGCATGTTGCCTTATTCCACCGACTGGTTTATGAGTTGGTTGCCGAATATACATTCCTCCATGTTCATGGATATTCACCAGTATGTAGTAAAGCATGCCGGCGTATCCGGCGTCGATGCGCTGATTAAGAGTTACTGCCTGTACAAAGAGCAACTGGATATGTCGGACGATGAGCCAGTGTTAAGCATAACCCGAGCATGGTTTATGTTGCGGTTTTTTGATGCGAAGCTGCTTCAACTGACCGAGTGCCAGGAGTGCGGCGGATATTTTGTTGTGCATGCCGATGAGCTGTGCGATAAATACAATTGCGGAATTTGCCGTCCACCGTCGCGTGCAGGTAAAACAAAAAAGGCTGCCCAACAGGAGTTACATACTGCAGCATAGCCTCACACAAAAATATTCGAATATTAACGTCGTTAATACTGGTAAATACAGAAGTATTAGCGGCGTTTTTTTATTTCGGATGCAAGCCTTAGTTGAAGAAATAGCATTGCTTTCAACTATTGTTTAAGGGATGGAGATATTAAATCCCTGCTAATCTGTCAGCGCATTTTGATAAATATGTAATTTTTGGAGGGCGGCTTCATGTTGGTGATAATTGGATATGTCGTGGTTGCACTCTCCGTATTTGGCGGTTTTGCGCTTGCAGGTGGGCACTTGCATTCTCTATGGCAGCCCGTTGAAGTGCTGATGATTGCGGGAGCCGGATTTGGTGCGTTCCTGGTTGGGAATACGGGCCCGGCGCTTAAGGCCACATTCAAAGCCCTGCCTAAAGTTTTAAAAGGCGCAAAGTACACAAAAGATAATTATATGGAGCTCATGGCTTTGCTCTATGAATTGCTCGGCAAAGTTCGCAAGGAGGGGCTCATGTCTATCGAGGGTGATGTTGAGAGCCCGGAAGAAAGCCCTCTTTTCGCCAAGTATCCGAAGATCCTGAATGATCATCATGTAATTGAATTCTTGACAGACTATTTGCGCATCATGGTCAGCGGCAACCTCAATGCAATGGAGCTTGAGAACCTGATGGAAGTGGAAATCGAAACACATCACCACGAAGAAATGGTGCCGTCGCATATCATTGCGAAGCTGGGTGATGCCCTTCCCGCGTTCGGTATTGTAGCGGCGGTAATGGGCGTAGTGCATACCATGGGCTCTGTCGGAATCCCGCCTGCCGAACTAGGCATATTGATAGGTGCAGCATTGGTCGGTACATTTCTCGGTATCCTGTTATCGTATGGCTTTATTGGTCCATTGGCAAATGTGCTGGAACAAAAAGCCGATGAGTCCACCAAGATGTTTCAGACTGTCAAGGTCACGCTGCTCGCCAATCTAAATGGCTATGCACCTGCGATGGCGGTTGAGTTCGGCCGCAAGGTGTTGCTGTCCACAGAGCGTCCAGGATTCACGGAATTGGAAGCATTTGTTAAACAAAAACGCTAAACAACTTCTAAAAAAGCGAATTTAATTCATGTCGACAAATGAAAAACGCCCGATTGTAATCAAGCGTATCAAAAAGGTGGCAGGCGGTCATCACGGTGGCGCCTGGAAAATTGCCTATGCCGATTTTGTAACCGCCATGATGGCGTTTTTTTTGTTGATGTGGTTGCTGGGTTCGACAACCAAGGGCGACCTGAAAGGGATTGCGGACTACTTTAATACTCCCCTCAAAATCGCGATGTTTGGGGGTACAGGAAGTGGTGACAGCTCCAGTATTATTAAGGGTGGCGGCAAGGATTTAACCAGGACAGAGGGGCAGGTGAAGGAAGGCGAATTGCCCAGCGAGAAAAAAATTATCAACATCAAGGCGGCGACCGAAGAGTTATTGCGTATCGAAAAGATAAAGGAAATTGACAAGCTCAAAGAGTTAAAGAGAAGTATTGAAAAAGCGATTAACAGCAATGCAAAACTCAAGCAATTTCAGAATCAGATATTGCTCGACATCACCACAGAGGGCCTGCGCATACAAATTGTCGATGAGAAGAACAGGCCTATGTTCAGGATCGGACGCGCTGAACTTGAACCTTACACCAAGGAAATTCTGCATGAAATAGGCAAGACGCTCAACCAGATGCCGAATAAAGTAAGCCTTTCCGGACATACGGATGCCACCCCATATGCCACGGACAGAAAAGGCTTTAGCAACTGGGATTTGTCTGCAGACCGAGCCAATGCTTCACGACGCGAACTAATCGAGGGCGGAATGGACGAGGACAAAGTAGTGCGTGTTGTAGGGCTTTCATCAGCGGTGCTATTTGACAAGAGCAACCCATTTAATCCGGTAAATCGCCGCATCAGCATCATTGTAATGAACAAAAAAGCCGAAGAAGCGGCCCAAAAAGATGGCGGAACCGTAGAGCTGGATGCGGAAAATGGCAACCCGCAACAAACAATAATGGGGACGTCCGGCGTTTTGCCCACAGCGTCTTCAGTATTGGCTGTAACGGCTTCTGCTCCGGCGGCAACCGCTCCGGCTCCGCAGCCATCTGAAGCAGCTCATTGACATGACCTTGATATCATCCGGCTTGAAATATGTAGCTTGCCAACATGGCGATTCAAGTTCAGCTAAAGTTTTTCGTGATAATGCCGCTATAGACATTGAGATGGTAAGCATTTGGTTTGTAAAACAAGAACTCGGTCAAATCATCAATAGGCAGGTTTCAAATGCGGTTCAACTTTGGACTTGTTGATGCGCAAATCAGTCAGGGACGAAGATTTGACGTCACTGAGCGTTCTTCAAGATGTATTCGGACCATCCATAAATGATTCGCAGGCTTGGATATATTGAATAGGGGTAAGAGATGTCCGATTTGTTCAAAGATATAGATGCGCGCACCAAGCTGGCTGGCACCAACAAGCTGGAAATCCTCATGTTCACTTTGGGGTTGGACAAGCGCAGCGGCCGTCGCGAAACTTACGGGATCAATGTATTCAAAGTTCGCGAAGTGATGCGCATTCCGGCGATAACCAAGGCACCGGACATGCCAGCGTCAGTCGAGGGAATGGTCAGTTTGCGCGGAGCACTGGTGCCTGTTATTGATTTGGCCAAGTACACCAATATGCAGACGGATACCCAGCCTTCCATCATGATCGTGACAGAATACAACGGCCATACCCAGGGCTTTCTGGTCGAGGCCGTGGATACGATATTGCGTCTTGATTGGGCATCCATGAAAGTTCCTCCGGATATGCTGAATGCCCAGCTTGGCGGCCTGGTCGTGGCGGTTACCGAGTTACCGGATAAACGTCTGGTAATGATGATGGATGTGGAAAAGGTGCTGGCGGATACAGGTAACTTTGACACAAATGAGGTTTTGCTTAAACACGTAAAGCCTATCGGTCTTTCCAATAGAACGGTATTTTTCGTCGATGACTCGCCGGTTGCGCGCAAACAAATCTCGCGGACACTGGATGCAATGGAGGTGCACTATATTTCTGCAATTAATGGAAATAAGGCCTGGGAAGAGCTCAGGAAGCTGGCAGACTCCGCCGATGTTGCACGTATTCCCGTGAGCGACCTGATACAAGTGATACTCACCGACGTGGAAATGCCGGAAATGGATGGCTATATGCTTACGCGCAAAATAAAGGAAGACCAGCGCTTTTCCAATATTCCGGTGCTCATGCATTCGTCATTGTCCAGCTTGTCCAACCAGCAATTAGGCAAGGCGGTCGGCGTGGACGAATATGTGCCCAAGTTTGAACCGCAAAAATTGTCACAGACCTTGACGCGTCTGTTGGGTTGAAGGGAGCCACGATGTCCTTGGAATATATGAATACACAGATCGCCGCACACGGCAGCATTCTGGATGCGGTAGACGAACGCACCAATCTGGCGGGCTCCAACAAGATGGAAATATTGCTGTTTTCCATTGGCTCGAATGAGACTTTCGGCATCAACGTGTTTAAGGTCAAAGAGGTAACGCGTGCGGTGAGCATCACAAAAACGCCCAATATGCCGCGCGGAGTAGACGGCATTGCAAGTTTGCGCGGGCACGTAATGCCGGTTCTGAATCTGGCAAGTTTTATGGATCTGGGCAATCCTGCGGAACAGAAAGTAATGATGGTGGCTGAATACAGCAGGCATGTGCTGGGATTTCTAGTGCGCGATGTGGACCGCATTATCCGCGTGGAATGGGACAAGGTACATGCCGCCGAGGGCATGTCCAGCAATGTTGGAAATCTTATTACGGCCATTACCGAGTTACCCAATGGCACCCTGGTTTCCATACTGGATGTGGAGCAAATCCTTTCCACTGCATTCGGCGAGGATGCAGTGGGCAAGATTGAGAGGGTCGAAAAAGGCCATGAAAAGTGCGTCTTTTTCGTAGATGACTCTGCGGTTGCGCGGAAAAAAATAAGCGAAGTGCTGGACAAGATGGGTGTGAAAAATGTGCAGGCTCACAATGGGCTGGAAGCTTGGCAGCGGCTAAAGGGCCTGGCAGATTCAGCGCAACAGGCGCATGCCAATTTGCATACACAAATTCAGGTGATATTGGTGGATGCCGAAATGCCGGAAATGGATGGTTATGTGCTGACACAACATATAAAGGCAGACCGGCGTTTCGATAGCATACCGGTAGTGATGCATTCATCATTGTCATCCGAGGCGAACCGGGCAATGGGTAAACGTGTCGGTGTGGATAATTACGTGGCGAAATTCGATTCGACCATGTTGTCGGATACCTTGCGGCCGCTGCTGGCATAAGCGGGCCTGGGTAAGGGGCAGGATTGAGGTAAAAAAAATCCTGTCCGGGTAAGTGATCAAGAGAATCCGTCTTTTTACCTTTCTTGTGTGCTTACTCAAATATTGAATAAGGAGAATTATTGTGGCTGATCCAAATATGAAAATTCTGGTGGTGGATGATTTTTCGACGATGCGCAGAATCGTGCGGAATCTGCTCAAGGAATTGGGTTTTTCCAACGTTCATGAGGCCGAGGATGGGGTCGATGCGCTTAAAAAGCTGCGCGCAGAAACATTTGATTTTGTAGTGTCAGACTGGAATATGCCCAACATGACCGGCATCGAGCTGCTGCGTGAGGTTCGCGGAGATGCTGCCTTGAAGCATCTGCCAGTGTTAATGGTGACTGCCGAGGCAAAACGCGAAAACATAATTGAAGCGGCGCAGGCTGGGGCATCCGGTTATGTAGTCAAGCCTTTTACAGCCATAACGCTGGATGAAAAGCTGCAAAAAATCTTTCTTACCATGCAAAAGTGAGCGATGTCATGAGCAAAAAAGCTGCGGTAAATAACGACTCGGACGATCTCGAATCACTATTCGATAGCATTGTCTCGGCAAACAGGAACGGTCACGAAGCAAAGTCAACCAAAATCGCGACCACAGCAGGGACAGAAGTTGAAGACGATGGAGTATTCAATGAGATAGGCCATTTGACGCGTGCATTACACGATAGCCTGCGTGATCTGGGTTTCGACAAGAACTTGCAGAAAGCTGCCTCAGCCATACCCGACGCGCGTGACCGGCTCAATTATATTGCCACAATGACTCAGGCTGCCGCAGAGCGTGTGCTGAATGCGACGGAAGCGACGCAACCGGTGGTTGAAAAAATTGAGGCAGGCGCAAAAAGCCTGGCAGGTGAATGGCAAAAGCTCTTTGACAATAAACTGGATGTGGAACAATTCAAGCAATTGGCGACACGGACATACGCTTACCTGGTGGAGGTGCCCAGACAGACCAAACAAACCAGTGCCAATCTGACCGAAATCATGATGGCACAGGATTTTCAGGATCTGACCGGGCAAGTGATCAAGAAGATCATGGAAGTGACGCAAAATCTTGAAGCACAATTGTTGACATTGCTGGTGCATCACGCACCGGCATCCGTCAAGCTGGATCCGGGTTTGTTAAATGGCCCGGTGGTCAACGCGGCTGGGCGTAGCGATGTGGTCACCAGCCAGGCACAGGTTGACGACTTGCTGGAAAGCCTGGGGTTCTGAAATGGGCGACTTCACAGGAATGGAGGATTTGCTGCAGGATTTCCTGATGGAAGCCTCCGATTTGCTGTCCGATGTCGACAGCAAACTTATGGATTTGGAAAAATCTCCGCAGGATAAGAATCTGCTCAACGTCATATTCCGGGGCTTTCACACAATCAAGGGAGGAGCTGGTTTTCTCAACGCGCAGGAGCTGGTCACCCTGTGCCACCTGACTGAAAACCTGTTCGACAAACTGCGCAACTCGGAGTTGCAACTGGATCCCGTATTGCTGGATGTGATTCTCGCCGCAACAGGCGAAGTGCGCCTGATGTTTAATGATTTGGGAAAGAGCACACAGCCGCAGGCTGCACCGGCAGAAATGCTGGCCTCGCTGGAGGCCGCTTTGCAAGGAAAAAAAATCGGCGCAATTGCTCCACCCTCAAGCAGACGGGAACCCGCCGTGTCAGCTGTTTCCGGCGCGGCGCAGACCTCTGTCGCAGGCGGGCCGGACTGGCCCATGCTGTATGGCGCACTATTGGGCAAGACATCTGCGCCTGTTGCTGCAGGCAGTGTGGCGGAATTGACGCCGATGCATGACTCCACGGAAATTGATGAACACCAGCTCAAGGTGAGCGCATTTGGGCGGCGTGCGGATGACATTCCCGGAGCGGCTGCAAATCCGGCTGCGGTACGGCGTGAAACTGATCAGCCCGCCAAGGACAACACCATTCGTGTCGATACCGACAGGCTGGACCAGGTACTTAACCTTTCCGGTGAAATCGGCCTTACCAAAAACAGATTGACCCATTTGCGTAACGATATATTGCGCGGGCAAGCCAGTCCGGCAACGCTCAAATCGCTGGATGAATCCGTTAATCAGCTGGATATGCTGGTGGTCAATTTGCAGAATGCAGTCATGAATACGCGCATGCAGCCTATCGGGCGACTGTTCAAGAAATATCCGCGCCTGGCACGCGATTTGGCGCGGCAACTGGGCAAGGATGTGGAGCTGGAGTTGTCGGGCGAGACCACCGAAATCGACAAAACCATGATCGAAGACCTTAACGACCCGCTGGTCCATCTGGTGCGCAACGCGGTCGATCACGGCGTGGAAAGTCCGGAGCAGCGCTCCGCTGCGGGCAAGCCGGGAAAGAGTATTGTACAGTTGAGCGCACGCCAGGAAGGAGACCATATCCTCATTTCCATTACCGATGACGGCCGTGGCATGAGTCCTGAAGTACTGCGCAACAAGGCCGTGCAGAAAGGGCTGATTACGGCCGAAGAAGCAAATGCGCTGAGTGACGAGCAAAGCCTCAATCTTGTATTCATGCCCGGATTTTCAACCAAGGAAGAAATTTCCAGTGTTTCAGGCCGCGGCGTGGGTATGGATGTGGTGAATACAAATATCCAAAAACTCAACGGCACCATTGAAATCAAATCCGTGCCCGGCAAAGGTTCGATGTTCGTCATTATGTTGCCGCTGACGCTGGCGATACTGCCGGTACTGCTGGTACGTTTGAGCGATCAGCCATTTGCGGTGCCGCTGTCCATGGTGCGCGAAATCATGTCGGTAGAAGTTGAAGGGCAGCAATTGATCTCCGGTAAACCCACCATGGTAGTGCGCGGTGAAGTGCTGCCGGTATTGTCATTGGCCAGACTGATTGGCTGGGAGGAGTCAGGGAAATCCGAGGTCGGGGTGCTGATGCAGATGGGCAGTTACAGTTTCATCCTGACGGCGGATGGTTTCGACGGCCATGATGACGTGGTAATCAAGTCGCTGGATACTTTCCGTCCCAAGGGGGTGGCAGGTGTGACGATGTCGAGCGAAGGCAAAATAGTATTGATTCTGGACGTCAAAGAGCTTCTCGCATAGTGCAATCAGGTAAAAAAAATGGAAAATATTCCCCCAAGATTGATGCTTCCATTTATGGATAAACAGCAAGGCAGGAGCACTGTACTGTTCATGACAGGGATAGCATCGGCTGCTTTCCTGCTGCATTGGGTGTTGTCAGATCTTGCCCAGAGTTGGCTAGCCATGCTGATGCACAGCGCAATCACGGTGCTGGCGTTATTCATTGCATGGCTGGTGCTCTCGAAAAGTACCCATGAACAAACAGGTAATGCATTGCGTCAAGAGCTGCAACAACAGAGTGCGGTAGAAAGCGTGTTAATGCAGACACACCCGCAATTTGCAACCCACTTTTCGGGTGCCAGTGGCGACCTGGATCAGGTGCAGTCATTGCTGGCCGATGCAATTGAGAAGCTACTGCACAGTTTTAGCGGTATGCAGAATTTGATCAAGAGGCAACAGGATGCAGCAATTGGCTTGGCGCTGAATCACAGGCTTCATGATGGCAAACAGAAAAAGGAATCACTTGCAGAAATTAGCGCCGCATTCCAGGATTTGACCGGAACCATAGTCAATAACAGCAGGGTGGCCCTGGAGTTGACTGAAGATATGGAGGTGGTCACGCAGAAAGTGGGCGAGATATTGGTTGTATTGATAGATATTGACGGTATCTCCAAACAGACCAATCTGCTGGCGCTCAATGCAGCGATAGAAGCGGCACGCGCAGGAGAGTATGGTCGCGGTTTTGCCGTGGTGGCGGATGAAGTGCGCAAGCTGTCCGGACGTACCGAGCAGCTAAGCCAGCAGATACGCACGACTGTAAGTGGCGTGAAAGAAGCGATAGGCGCTGCACAAGGGTCAATCAGGCAAATGGCATCCCTGGATATGAGCTTTGCGGTGGAGTCCAGAACAAAGGTGGAGGAAGCCTTGGAGCATGCGCGGAAGGTGGACAATATGGCGGACATCATAGAGCAACAGACCAGCATCGCGCGTGAGATAGATGTGGTGGTCGGGCGCGCCATTTCATCCTTGCAATTTCAGGACATGGTCGGGCAATTACTGCAGCACTCCAATACGCGCATTAACAGTATGAAAACTGCCTGGCATCGCATGGGTGAGTGGTCAAAAGTTGCCGCACAAGAGCGAGCAGTTTCGCCCGACAGGATAGAAAAAATGCGTGCCGAAATCGGCGAGATCTTTGTTAAAGCCGATGCAATGGGTAATCGCAATCCGGTGCGCCAGACAAAAATGGAAATCGGCGAGATTGATTTATTCTAGTGGGTTAGTTCTTAGAGGGAGTTGCAATGGCAAAAACGATATTAAGTGTGGACGACTCCAATTCAATTCGTCAAATGGTGGCGTTTACCCTGAAGGGAGCCGGCTACGAAGTGGTTGAGGCGGTGGACGGGCAGGAAGGTCTGGATAAAGCCAAAGCCAGGACTGTTGATTTGGTGCTCACGGACCAGAACATGCCGCGCATGGATGGCATTACCCTGATCAAGAGTTTGCGTGCTTTGCCGTCATACAAAAGCGTGCCGATTTTAATGCTGACCACTGAATCGGGTGAGACCATGAAAACCCAGGGAAAAGCTGCCGGAGCGACAGGCTGGATAGTCAAGCCGTTTGATCCGGCAAAATTGCTTGAAGTGGTAAAAAAAGTGATTGGCTAAACAATCAAGCGTAAGGAGCACGATAAAGCTGGCTTCTGCAACGCAATTGAAATATCGCAGGGTGAAACATGAGCAGCACGGTGCATGAGAGCCACCCTGCATCGTTACAGTAGTTAGAAGTACCGGCAGTTTGATTATCAGGTAATTTTGCGATATGAGCTTTGATCTAAGTCAATTTTATCAGGTTTTTTTTGATGAGGCCGCCGAGCACCTGGCCTCTATGGAAAGCCTGTTGCTGGCGCTGGATGTATCTGATCCGGTCATGGGAGACCTTAACGCCATATTTCGCGCGGCGCACTCCATTAAAGGCGGGGCAGGAACCTTTGGTTTTACCGACATGATAGCAGTAACTCACGTGCTGGAAACTCTGCTGGATAAACTCCGCAAGCAAGAAATGAATTTGACCAGCGTGATGGTGGATGTATTTCTGCAGGCTTGCGATGGAATAGCCATGCAGCTTGCAGCACATCGTGGTGAAGGCGAGGCAGACCAGGCCGAGATTGACGCCGTATGCAAGAAACTGGAACAGCTTTCTGCGGCACCTGAAACAACAATGTTGCCAGCAGAATCCAGGAAGCCTAAAAAAGCCAAGGGAAAAAAAACCGGCACTGAGAAAATCTCAGAAACAACCGCGGCAGTGCTGGACGAGGATTACGGATTTTTTGATTCCATACCTGCACCAGCAGCCGAGGCGGCGACAGCACAAAGTGAGAAGGGTTATGGTTTCTTTGTGGATACACCGCTGCAAATTGCAGAAAAGGAAAGCCAGCAGGGCTATGGTTTCTTTACCCAGCCCGCCGTTCCGGCAGTAGAGGAAGAGAAGAAAGTTTCTGCGGCCGCGGGATCCGGGCTTGACACAAATTCGCGGGCAATCAGGCGCACTGCGGATAAAAATACACACGCGTCGAGTGAAAATTCGTCAATTCGCGTAAGCATAGAAAAAGTGGATCAGCTTATCAATCTGGTAGGCGAGCTGGTGATAACCCAGGCCATGCTTGCCCAATCTGCATCCTTGCTGGATGCGGCCGCACTCGAGCAGTTGCAAAATGGCTTGAGCCAGCTGGAGCGCAACACGCGCGATATTCAGGAATCGGTAATGTCGGTACGCATGTTGCCGATTTCCTTCGTGTTCAGCCGATTCCCGCGCGTCGTGCGCGACATGGCAGCCAAGCTCAACAAGCAGGTTGAACTGAAAACCCACGGTGAAACCACAGAACTCGACAAGGCGCTGATAGAAAAAATTGCCGACCCGCTTACCCATCTTATCCGCAACAGTCTTGACCACGGCATAGAAATGCCTGAAAAACGCATCGCTGCGGGGAAACCTGCGCATGGCACCATCACCCTGAATGCTTTTCACCAGGGCGGCAGCATCGTTATCGAAGTGACCGACGACGGCGCCGGCCTCAACCGCAGCAAGATACTGGCCAAGGCCGAAGAGCGCGGCTTGCCGGTAAGCGGCAGCATGAGCGATGAAGCGGTGTGGATGCTGATTTTCGAGGCCGGATTTTCTACCGCCGATGTGGTAACGGATATTTCCGGGCGCGGCGTGGGCATGGATGTAGTCAAGCGCAACATAGCCGACATGGGCGGGCGTGTAGAGCTAAGCTCGGCTGAAGGCCACGGCACGCGTACCACCATACGCCTGCCGCTGACCCTGGCGATACTGGACGGAATGTCAGTGTCGATAGGCGGGCAAACATTCATCGTGCCGCTGGGGTCAATTGTTGAGTCGCTGCAAGTTACGGATGAGGAACTGAAAACCGTGAGCGGCGATGGGCGCCTGCTGCGCGTGCGGGGAGAGTATTTGCCGCTGGTGGTGCTGCATGAAGTGTTCGGTATGACATCGGCAATCGCCGACCTGAGACAGGGTATTGCGGTTATTGTTGAAGCAGAGGGCAAAAAAACCGCACTGCTGGTGGATGAGTTGCTCGGTCAGCACCAGGTCGTGATTAAGAGCCTGGAGTCCAATTTCCGCAAAGTACCCGGCATGTCCGGCGCTACTATCATGGGTGATGGGAGAGTAGCACTGATATTGGATGTGCTGGCCTTGAGCTCGCATCATGTGGCGGTAATGGCGCAGGCTGCGTAAAAAAGCGCAATAAAAATTCCTGTGCTGAAACTGCCTGGATGCTGCCGATTGGAAGATTGCAAAAGCGAATATAAAAGGAAGAAAGAAATGGCAATTGAAAGCACGATAACGAACAGTGTAGCGGGTGGCGAATTCTTGACCTTTACGCTGGGGGGTGAGGAATACGGCATCGATATCCTCAAGGTGCAGGAAATTCGCGGCTACGATGCCGTGACGGCCATTGCCAACACGCCTAAATTCATCAAGGGGGTCATCAATTTGCGCGGCATCATTGTGCCGATCGTGGATATGCGCATCAAATTCAACCTTGACAAGGTGAGCTACGACCAGCTTACGGTGGTGATTATCCTCAACCTCGCGAGCCGCGTGGTCGGCATGGTAGTAGACGGCGTTTCCGATGTGATCGCGCTTGCGCCGGAGCAAATCAAAACTGCGCCGCAATTCGGCGCCACGCTGGACACCAAGTATTTGATGGGCCTGGGTACGGTGGATGAACGCATGCTGATACTGGTGGACATCGAGAAACTGATGAGCAGCAGCGACATGGAGCTGGTGGATACGATTGCGCCGTGACTAAAACAGATTAATTGAAAATACGATAAATTTTTGAAGGGGTAAGAAATGCGTTCCAATATGCCTGTTACAAATAATGAATATTTACTGACCGATAGCGACTCCATTGTTTCCAAGACCGACCTGCAAGGAAATATCACTTATATTAACGAGGACTTCAAGCGCATCAGCGGATTTACCGAAGCAGAATTAATGGGGCAGCCGCAAAACATCGTGCGTCACCCGGATATGCCGGTGGAAGCATTTGCCGATTTTTGGACAACGCTGAAGGCCGGCAGGCCGTGGGTCGGAATGGTAAAGAATCGCTGCAAAAATGGCGATTACTACTGGGTACAGGCCAATGCCACTCCTATTTACGAGAGAGGGCAGCTCACCGGTTATATGTCTGTGCGGGGAAAGCCGTCGCGCACCAGTGTTGAAGCTGCGGACAAGGCTTACAGCCTGTTCAGGGAAGGCAAGGCAGGTAACTTGAGCATCCGGGATGGCAAAGTAGTCAAGTCCAGCGTGTTCGATCGCTTCAATGTGATGAAAAGAATGAATATCAAGGCCAGGCTGATCTTCATTCTTGGCTTGCTGTCCTTCCTGCTGCTGGCGACCGGAATATTGGGCATGGTGGGCTTGAGCCAGACAAGCAACTCCCTGCACAGAGTGTATGAAGATCGTCTCGTGGGTCTGGGAGAATTGGATGGCGTTATCCGCGGCATTACCCGTAACCGTATTGCGGTCAACTATTCGCTCGTGGTACAGACTGATGAGAATGTAAAAAAGCAGCTTGAGAGTATTGCGGAAAACAAGGTACTGGTCGACAAGAAGTGGGATGCGTATATGGCAACCTATGCCGATGAACATGAAAAAGCAGTCGCAGCAGAATTTATTGCGGCAAGAGATGCGTTTGTGAAAGAAGGCCTGATGCCCGCTACATCGGCTTTGCGCAATCGCGATTTTGTCGAGGCAAGGAAGATAGTTGAAAGCAAATTCGTGCCCCTTTATACGCCTGTGACCAAGTTGCTCAATGATCTGATCGAGATACAGCTGGAAGATGGCAAACGCTTATATGACGAGGCTCAGCTTCGCTATAACAACTCGCGCAACCTGGTGATCGCCTCCCTTGTTGTCGGTCTGGTAATGGCGTTGATATTTGGCCTGATCTTGATGCGCGGCATTCTGCAGCCACTTCAGCGCGCGGTAGGTTACTTCGGCAAGATTGCCGAAGGCAGGTACGACAACAGTATTGAAATTGAAAACCACGATGAGATCGGCAAGGTGCTGGACGCGTTGCAGGCTATGCAGATCAAACTGGGTTTTGACATGAATGAGTCGCGTCGTGTGGCTAATGCGGCGTTGCGCATACAAATTGCGCTGGATAATGTGGCAACCAGCGTGATGATTGCCGACAATGACCGCAACATCATCTACATGAACCGTTCAGTCGAGGAGATGTTCAAGGTCGCGGAAAAGGATATCCGCAAGGATCTGCCAAATTTCACCCAGGCCACGCTGAAAGGCACGAGCATAGATGCCTTCCACAAAAACCCCGCCCATCAAAAACAGTTATTGGCAACCTTCACCAGCACCTGGCGCGCAGAAATCATGATGGGCGGTCGTACCTTTGCGCTGGCAGCCAACCCGGTACTCAACGCAAAAGGCGAGCGCCTGGGCTCTGTGGTGGAATGGAACGACCGCACGCTGGAAGTGGCGACCGAGAAAGAGGTCGCGGCCATCGTCGAAGGCGCAGTGATGGGAGACTTCAGCCGCCGCATGGATATGGCTGGCAAAACAGGCTTCTTCAAGCAATTGGGCGAGGGCATGAACAAGCTCACGGAGACCAGCGAAGTGGCCATGAATGAAGTGGTACGCATGTTGTCTGCACTGTCCAAAGGAGACCTGACCGACAAAATCACCAACGAGTATTACGGTACCTTTGGCCAGTTGAAAGAAGACTCCAACAAGACCGTAGAGCAGCTCAGGGAAATCATCGGTCAGGTCAAGGAAGCGACTGACACCATCAACACGGCCTCCAAGGAAATTGCCGCCGGCAACACAGACTTGTCTCAACGCACCGAAGAACAGGCCTCATCGCTGGAAGAAACCGCAGCCAGCATGGAACAGCTCACCTCTACCGTGAAGCAGAATGCGGAAAACGCCAAACAGGCCAACCAGCTGGCGAAAGGTGCGAGCGAGATCGCGATGAAGGGCGGCAGCGTGGTGGGGCAAGTTGTGGGCACCATGAGCTCGATCAACGACAGCTCGCGCAAGATTGTGGACATTATTTCCGTGATCGACGGCATCGCTTTCCAGACCAATATTCTGGCCCTTAATGCTGCTGTTGAGGCCGCACGTGCAGGCGAGCAGGGCCGCGGTTTTGCGGTGGTGGCTGCCGAAGTGCGCAACCTGGCACAGCGTTCTGCCGCTGCCGCCAAGGAAATCAAGACCCTGATCGGCGATTCGGTGGACAAGGTGGAAGTTGGCACCCGGCTGGTGGACGAAGCCGGAAAAACCATGGAAGAAATTGTGAACGCGGTGAAACGCGTCACCGACATCATGTCTGAAATTTCCGCTGCTTCAAATGAACAGAGCACCGGTATCGAACAAGTGAACCAGGCCATCACCCAGATGGACGAGGTCACGCAGCAAAACGCCGCACTGGTGGAACAAGCGGCCGCCGCAGCCGAGTCGCTGGAAGAACAGGCGCAGCTGCTTGCCGAAGCGGTCGGCATATTCAAGCTGGACGGTTCGACGGCAGGCGTGCAGCCACAAAGCCGACGCATCGCGGAACCGGTACAACGTACAAGCAAACCAGCGGAGAGGCATGCTCTAAGCGCCCCGGCGGCAAAAAAACCGGCCGCCAAGCCCAGAGCCCTGCATGCAAAAGCGGGCAAGGCTGATGACGGAGAGTGGGAAGAGTTCTAAAACAGGGTCGAGAATTCAGGATTCGGCGATGCAGGGTGCGTTATGCGTTTTGCGTGTGGCAAAAATGGAGAGAGACATGTCCGGCAATGAACTGATAAAAGAAGGGCGCGAGTTCCATTTCACAAAAAAGGATTTCGACCGGGTATGCAAGCTGATCTACGATCACGCTGGTATTTCACTGAGCGATTCCAAACAGGAACTGGTGTATAGCCGCTTGTCACGGCGCTTGCGCGCCACCGGGATTGGCAGTTTTGCAGAATATCTTGCACTGCTGGAAAGCAACAATGAAGCGGAGTGGGAGGAGTTCGCCAATTCGCTTACGACCAACCTCACGTCATTTTTTCGCGAGGCGCATCACTTTCCGGTACTGGCAGAGCATTTGCGCGCCCTGCGCGGCAAACACCCGATTTCACTGTGGTGTTCCGCCGCTTCAACCGGTGAAGAGCCCTACACCATGGCAATGACGGTGCTGGATACCTTGGGGCGTGATGCATCGCAGGTAAGCATCGTGGCTACCGATCTGGATACCAAAGTGCTGGCAACCGCCAGGGCGGGAGTCTATCCGGAGGAACGCATCGCCAAGTTGCCCGATGATGTGGTCAAGCGTTTTTTTCTGCGCGGCACCGGTGCGCAAGCGGGTATGGTGCGCGTGCGCCAGGAATTGCGGGATATGGTGACTTTCCGCCAACTGAATTTGCTAGATAATAACTGGTCGGTACGTGCCCCGCTGGATGCGATATTTTGCCGTAATGTGATGATTTATTTTGACAAACCAACGCAGCTTGCAATATTGAAAAAATTCACGCCATTGTTGCGCAGTGATGGGCTGCTGTTCGCAGGACATTCGGAAAGTTTTCATCATGCGGACGAATATTTCAAATTGCGCGGCAAGACGGTATATGAGCTTTCAGCCGGGGCACGCAAGCAATCGCTGGAGAATGAGCGCAGGAATCCGCTTAAAGAGGTGCGTTAAATGGGGGAGCTGCATGGGTGATGGAGGAGAAGCGAGATTCTCACCCAACCTGTATTTTGACAAGGGTTTCAATACTGAAGCCGCCAAAATTTTACCGGGCGAATATTACGTTACAAAACGCGATATGGTGCTGGTAACGGTACTGGGATCATGCGTGGCGGCCTGTATTCGCGACCGCATCAGTGGCATTGGCGGCATGAATCATTTTATGCTGCCCGATAGCAGTCGCGACAGCAGCGATCCGGCCAATGCCTCTGCGCGTTATGGAACCTATGCGATGGAAATGCTGATTAACCAGCTGTTAAAAATGGGTGCGCGACGGGCGAATCTGGAAGCCAAAATTTTTGGCGGGGGAAGAATGTTGCGAGGGCTTGCCACCGCCAACGTCGGCGCGCGCAATGCCGACTTTGCGCTGGAATATTTGCATACTGAAGGTATTGCCGTTGCCGCGCAGGATCTGAGTGATGATTGTGCGCGCAAGGTATATTTCTTCCCGTACAGCGGCCGTGTGCTGGTAAAAAAACTACGTACTATGCATAATGAAACCATAATGGAACGCGAGAATGCCTACAGGGACAAACTCAAGACGGCGGAGATGCAGGGAGACGTCGAACTGTTTTAGACGCCTGGTGTTTTGCTTGCGGCTGCAGGCTGCGCAGCACTCGGTATACGAGCCACCCGCTGCTTGAGTGCGAAAAGAAATTGGAAATTTGGTACAGGGCCGATTTTTACTAATCATCGAAAGAAATTTAAATGTCGCAATTCGGCGTTCCGCCACAGAAAATAAAAGTGCTGATCATCGATGATTCGGCGCTGATACGCAGCATCCTCAAGGAGGTAATCAACAGCTACCCGGATATGACGACCGTCGGAGCGGCTGCGAACCCCTTGCAGGCGCGTGAAATGATCAGAACCCTCAATCCGGACGTGCTGACACTGGATGTGGAAATGCCGGAGATGGACGGGCTGACTTTTCTGGAAAAATTGATGCGCCTGCGTCCCATGCCGGTATTGATGATTTCCAGCCTCACCGAGCGCGGTTCGGAAGCCGCAATGCGCGCGCTGGAGCTGGGGGCGGTAGATTTTCTGGCGAAGCCGAAACTGGGTATCAGCGACGGGATGCGCGAGTATGCCGACGACATCGCGGACAAAATTCGCGCGGCCTTTGCCGGCAGGTCGCGCCTGGCGCGGCAAAACATGCCGTCAACCAGTTCGCAGGAGACTTTGCCGGGTTTGGGCAACAGCATCGCCAGCACCGAAAAGATCATCATTCTGGGCGCCTCTACCGGCGGCACCGAGGCGATAAAGGAGTTTCTTGTGCGCTTGCCGGCAGATGCGCCGGGTATCCTGATCGCACAACACATGCCGGAAACGTTTACCAAGTCTTTTGCCGCGCGGCTTGATAGCCTGTGCAAAATTAAGGTGGTGGAGGCGCAAGGCAAGGAACGGGTTTTGCCCGGGCATGTGTTTATTGCGCCGGGACATTCTCATCTGTTGTTGAAACGCAGTGGCGCAAACTATATGACGGAACTGAGCCAGACAGCTCCGGTTAACCATCACCGCCCGTCGGTCGAGGTGCTGTTCCGTTCGGCGGCCAGGCATGCAGGCGCGAACGCTATCGGCGTGATGCTTACCGGCATGGGCAAGGACGGCGCAAACGCGATGCTGGAGATGCGCCAGGCCGGTGCCTATAACTTTGCGCAGAATGAGGAAACCTGCGTGGTCTTTGGCATGCCGCGCGAAGCGATCGCAGTGGGTGCGGTAGATGAAATCGTGCCGATTCAGGATATGGCGCAGCGCGTATTGAGCAGGCTGGCACAGAGCGGCACGCGCAACATCAGGGTTTAAATGTATTGCATGATCAGAATGAGTAAAATTACCGGGAGAATGAAATGAGCATCAGTACAATAGTTACAGGCGGCACAGCCACGATCCAGATGTCGGGACGCTTCGATTTTAATGTGCAACGCGATTTTAAAAACGCATACGATCCCCTCATCAGGAATGCGGCCGTCACCGCCATCGATGTCAATCTGGCGGGAGTTGATTATCTGGACAGTTCAGCGCTTGGCATGCTGCTGATGTTGCGCGAGCGCGCGTCCGCAACGGGCAAGAGTCTGAAGCTTTGCAAACCCAATGAAAGCATGGCGCAAATCCTCGATATCGCCAATTTCTCCAAACTGTTCTCGATAGAATAAGCAAAGGTAATTGCTGCCGAATTTTAGCGGGGAAGATTGATATGATGGCTTTTAAATATTCAACCGAAGAACATGCCCAAAGACTGGCCCTTATTGTCGATGACCTGGCCATCAACAGAAAGCAACTGGAAATACTGTTGAAAAAAGCGGGATATCAGACAATTTGTGCAGAGAATGGTTTTCAGGCGGTGCAGCTCTATATTGAGAAGCAACCGGATTTGGTGTTTATGGATGTGATGATGCCTGTGATGGACGGTTACGAAGCCACCGCACGCATCAAGGCATCGGCGGGTACACGTTTTGTGCCGGTCATTTTCCTCACCGCTTTAAGCGAGGCACAAGCGCTGGTTAAGTCCATAGAGGCCGGCGGCGACGATTTCCTGAGCAAACCTTTCCAGCAGGAAATCCTGAACGCCAAAATCAAGGCGATGGAGCGCATTCACGATTTGTCGCGCCAAGTCGCAGAGCAGCACCATATTATCGAAATGCATTTTAACCAGTTGATAAAAGAGCAGGTTGTTGCCGAGAAAATCTACAACCGCGCGGTCACCGGCGATAACATCGCCAGCAAACATATAACTTCCATGATGCGGGCAGTTTCAACCTTTAGCGGCGATCTGCTGCTGACGGCAGGTCATCCCGACGGGACGCTGCACGTACTGTTTGGAGATTTCACCGGCCACGGCTTGTCCGCCGCGGTAGGTGTGCTTCCTGCCGCAGAGGTGTTTCGCGCGATGACTGCCAAAGGATTTTCGGCTGCTGAAATATTGGCCGCGATTAATTCGAAGCTGCACAGGCTGCTGCCTACCGGTATGTTCATGGCCGCCTGCTTCGTCGTCGTCGATAAAGATTTGCTGGGTGTGTCCATCTGGAATGCCGGAATGCCTGAAGTGCTGGTACTGGGCGCGCACACTGCGGGTAAGGACGATCTGCTGGTGAAACACAGGGTTGCGTCACGGAGTCTGGCGCTTGGCATCCTGAACCAGACTGATATGGGACTCGCTTTTGCGCGCCTGGAAATTGCCTCGGGAGACCGAATTCTGTTATGCAGCGATGGTGTGACCGAGGCGACAAATTCCGCCGGTGAAGCATTCGGCACGGCGCGTTATGAGCGGGCCGCAATAGCGACAGCACACAGTTTACAGGCCGTTGTAACAGCGCTGAATGATTTTTGCGGCAAGCTGCCATTTAATGACGACGTCAGTCTGGTCGAAATCCATTGTTTGCCGGGCTTGCATCACCCGGGTGCCACACAAGAGTCTGCCTTTGACAAGTGGCAGTAGCCCGATTCTGAACAGTAGGCAGGCCAAACAAATGAGGAAAATTAATTTAAGCCTACGCGGGAAACTTCTCGCAGTTGTCATCATCGGAATGCTAATCGCTTTCGGTGCAAACGGTTCTCTTAGAGTGTATCATTTAAAACAAAGGCTTACAGATGAAACTGAACGCTCTGGCCATGAGCGCGTTACGCTGATTGCAGAAGCCGTTGCGAATATGATTGTTTCCTATGACTACAGCACTCTTGAAGCCGTGGCCGAACGCATTGTCAGGCTGCAAGATGTTCAAAAGGTCAATATTTTTAATCAGGACGGGAAATTGATGGTTACCCGGAACAAGGCTGATTTCCAGCCTGAAAATATCGATCTGGAAAATGTGGGTACCTTGTTTGCGGCGCCGGTGACTTTCTCGGGGCAAACGGTAGGCAGCGTGGAACTGATTGTTTCTCATGCCCGTTTTGAAAGAGTCTTGAACAAGACCTACCTCAACATAATTGTCACGCTCTGCCTTACTTCTGTTTTTATCGGTTTATTGATCTACACGGCCGTTTCGGCATTTATCGTGAAACCCATGTTGCGTCTGGGCAAGGCTGCAGATCGGCTCGCAGTTGGCGATTTTTCTGCGGTGTTGCCGCCAGCCTCGAAGGATGAGCTTGGCAATCTGGTGCACGCATTTGCTTCGATGCGCGAGAGCCGCAGGCTGAGTGAGGCGAAGCTGATTGCCATTTTCGACAACTCTCCCGACGCCTTCATTCAGCTTGACACCAATGGAGAAATTATCGCGTGGAATGACAAGGCAGAAAATGTTTTTGGTTATAGCAAGAGAGAGGTCAGCGGAAAAAACTTTGGCATGCTGCTGACAGACGAGGCATCGGGCCCGAACGCGGATGCCGGCAAGCGTATTCGGGAAGCTGAAAGTTCCGGCGTGAGCGGCGTGATCAGGGAAGTGGTGGGTCAGCGCAAGGATGGCAGCCGTTTCCCGCTGGAATTAGTGACGAATGACATTTATGTTGAACAAGAACACGCCTATATAATTGCGGCCAGAGATATCACCGAGCGCAAGGATAATGATGCCAGGGTGTTGAACGCGATGAATGCGGCCGAGGCAGCCAATGCCGCCAAGAGCATGTTCCTGTCCAATATCAGCCATGAAATCCGCACGCCGATGAACAGCATCATCGGCATGGCGAAGCTGGCGCTCAAGACAGGTCTCGACCCCAAACAGCGCGATTATGTCGCGAAGATAGACTTTGCCGCGCATCACTTGCTGGATCTTATCAATGACATTCTTGATTTTTCCAAGATCGAGGCTGGCAAACTTGAGCTGGAGATAGTGGATTTTGAGTTGAACACCGTGTTTGAAAATCTCTTCAACCTGTTTAGCTACAGTGCATCGGAAAAAGGCCTCGGGCTTGTTTTCGATCTGGATTCCAGATTGTCCATGCCATTGCGGGGCGACCCGTTGCGCCTGGCTCAGGTGCTGCTTAACTACACCGGCAATGCGATCAAGTTTACTGAAAAAGGCGAGATTACGATCCGCACCAGAATGCTGGAAGAGAGCGCGGACGACTGCCTGCTGCGTTTCGAGGTGCACGATACCGGCATCGGCTTAAGCTACGGTGAGATTGATAAACTGTTTCAGGCATTTCATCAGGCCGACGCTTCGACCACGCGAAAATACGGCGGCACCGGACTGGGGCTGGCCATCAGCAAGCAATTGGTGGAATTGATGGGCGGCACATTGGGCCTCGACAGCCAGCTCAACCAGGGCAGCACATTCTGGTTTAGCCTTCGCCTGGCAAAAGGGCGCGAGCCGCTTGCGAATGCATTGCCGGCAATGCTGAATTTGCAGGTGCTCAACGGCGCATCTGTCCTGCTGGTTGAAGATAATCTTTTTAATCAACAGGTTACTCTTGAACTGTTGAGGGAGGTTGGGGTTGGGGTAAGCATCGCCAGCAACGGACAAGAAGCTATCGAGATGCTGCTCAAGCGCCGTTTTGATTGTGTGTTGATGGATGTGCAAATGCCTGTAATGGACGGGCTTGAAGCAACCAGGCAAATACGCGGCAACCCTGAGCTGGCCGGCACGCATATCATCGCGATGACTGCCAACGCGGGGAAGGAAGACAAGGCGCGCTGCTTCGCGGCGGGTATGAACAACTTTATCGGCAAACCTGTTGCTTTCGAACAGCTCTATGCGGTGATTGCCCAATATATGCTTGCGGCCGGACAGCCGCGCACGGAAATGGCGGATAGGCAGCCGAAAAATAACGGGCTAGTTCCGGTCGTTCCGTCGGTCGGCCCTCCAGTCGAGCCCCGGCCAATTGCTACGGACCATTCCGCTGTGATCGATTTGTCGGTACTGGCTAAAACGATAGGTTCCGACCCCGTCAAGATACACAAATTTGCGCTCAAATTTTTGCAGTCTGCACAGCAGGGTATCGCAGAAATGGAGTCTGCGTTACAGCAGGAAGACCTGGCGGCGCTGGCAGCCCTGGGACACCGCAACAAGTCGCCGGCAAGAAGCGTGGGGGCGCCCGGTTTTGCGGATCTGTGCCTTGCGCTGGAGCAATTCAGGGATGGCGGTGATATTGAACAGGCACGCCATATTGTTGCGCAAATGCGGCCATTGCTGGAACAGATAGACACGCAGATTCACAGGGAATATATATGAAAAGCAAGGGTATTAAATTATTGGTGGTGGATGACGATCCGTTCAACCGCGATCTTCTTGATTATCTGCTCTCCAATGACGGCTACACCGTGCAGCTGGCGGCAGACGGCGAAGAGGCATGGAGCGTGCTCGAAAGCAGACAGCACAGCTTTTCTGCTATTTTGCTCGACCGCATGATGCCGCGTCTCGACGGCATGGGGCTGTTGGTGCGAATGAAAGCAGACCGCCGGTTTGCGGATATTCCGGTGATTTTTCAGACAGGGATTGACGGTCCGTCAGATATTGCGGCAGGCATCAATGCGGGCGCTTTTTATTATCTGGTCAAGCCGGTCAACCAGGAAATATTGTTTGCCATCGTGCAAAGCGCGGTGAGCATCTTCCATGTGCCGGATGAATTGCGTCATGCGGAAAACAAAAGCGATGCCAGTCTTGCCAATATGCTGCAGCGCAGTGAATTTCTGCTGCAGACCTTGTTTGAAGCGCGCACGCTGGCCAACACATTATCCAGTTTTTATCCGCAGCCGCAAAAAGCCGTGCTCGGAATCTCCGAGCTATTGATCAACGCGGTGGAACACGGCAATCTGGCGATAAGTTACCAGGAAAAGTCAACGTTGCTGAAGGAAGGCAAGTGGGAAGGGGAAGTTGAACGCCGCCTGGGTTTGCCCGAGTATGCCGAAAAAAAGGTGGAGGTGAAGCTGGAGCGTGTTCCGCATCAACTGCGCCTGAGCATCTGTGACGGCGGCTCCGGTTTTGACAGCAGCAATTATCTGGAAATGTCGCCGGAGCGTGCCTTCGATCCCAATGGGCGGGGCATCGCGATGAGCAAAATGATGAGCTTTGATTCGCTTGAATATATGGGCAAGGGCAATCAGGTGGTGGCGGTGGTGAATGTTTAGAGGTATTTTCAAACCCGGATTGTTCGTCAGAACGAAACCTCGTCATTCCCGCGCAGGCGCATAAGCGCTAACTTAATAGCTCATACAACCGCTCTGTCTGTCGAACTCGCCGACGTGGCGGCTCGGCAAGCTGATGGGCGATGCGGCTCCAATCCTTGACGGCATCG
>Ga0315268_10001151_pt1 | contig 30458 bp, 22 predicted proteins | sample C1_top_MG_FD_204535 | JGI IMG/M metagenome (GOLD analysis project Ga0315268, IMG submission 204535) | Sediment microbial communities from Yellowstone Lake, YNP, Wyoming, USA - C1_top | ecosystem: Environmental > Aquatic > Freshwater > Lake > Sediment | place: USA: Wyoming | collected 2017-08-01
GCCGGACGTGGTGCCTGACCAACAGCCTGCCGAATGGCGTGTCGGCGCGGAGCACGTTGCTCGCGGACATGCCCTCGCGGGTGCAGGGGATGCCGATCTGCTCGGCGAGCGCGCGATACCAGGCCGTGTGATAGCTGGAGTGGGTAGAGCGTGACATCTTGCCTGCCAACTCTTCGCTGAAGTGCAGAACCTCGTGGCAAAGCGTCTCTAACACCCAACACGGTGGCAGCACGCCCATGTAGCGCTGGTTGAGGATCACCTTGCCTACAAGCTGAAGCTCGTCACGCCCTATGATGTAGACGCCGAGCAACGTGCGACGCAGGCACGCCGTGCCGATGACGACTTCGGGCAGATCGACCTGGCTGTGCTGGGCGACGAGCCGGCGCAGGCGGTCGCACCACGGGTACAGGCGCTTGTGCGTTTCGCTGACCGCCATGGCTTGCTGACGAACGGCGCTGTTGGGATCAATGGACTTGGCTGCGTATCCACGCATGGTCGTTACCTCCTCTTGGTCGTGGTTCGCTTGGTACGTGGCGGAGTCTTGGCGAGGGCACGCTCCAGGTCGTCGAGGTAGGCACGCTCGGCGACGCGGGGTCGCAGCACGGCGTACAGCTCGCGGTCGGCGGTCTGGTGGAACTCGCGCACGGATTCGGACTCCTTGGGCGTCAGGGGCACGAGCGCCAGCACGCACCCGACATGCAGCTCCTCCACGCGCCAATTTGCGATGATGTAGAGTTGCCCTTCGTGCTCGACGATTGGGCTGACCAGACGCCTTGGCTTCGGAAGTCGATCACGCTTGCTCATCACTCTCTCCTTGGCTGGTTGTGGAAACACAGAAGGCCGCGCCCGGCGTCATGCCGAGGGCAGCCGCGAACGTGGGTGGGCGGGTGCGTTTCGCGGCGTGGACCGCGAGCGCGAGCTATGGATTCACGACAAAGGGGCGGTGGTGCTGCCCGTGGACGCCCAGCAGTACCGAGCGCGGGGCAGCTTCGATACTCGTGGTCGGGCTACTGCCCGGCGCTCTCGATGGCGTTGGCGATGTCTGCGAAGTCGCCACGCTCAAGCTCGCGCATGGCGCGGTACTCGGACAAGAAGGTGATCAGCGCACCGATCTCGGTCCTGGTGAGCGCATCCCCCTTGTCGAGCTTGATGAGGCTCTGGGCCACGAGCCCTGTCAGGCGGTCTAGCAGCACGCCGCTTTGCCACATGCGGCGCAGGCGAATGGTGGCGGCGTGGTCGCGCACCCTTCGCACAGCCTCCGCGTGAAACGTGGGATGGCGTCGCCACGCGCGGATCGTGTTGCGGCTGACACCAAGTTGCTCGGCGGTAGCCACGTCGGTCCAGCCCGCGAGCACCCGGCGCAGGGCACACCATTTCAGCCGAGACCAGCTCCACGGGCGGATTGTACACGGCGGGCGAGCTAGACTCGTAGCCCTAGCTTCAGCGAGCTGATGCACAATTTTGGACTCGTCAATCGTTGGTCCGGTCATCGTCTCGCCCTACAGTGACAAGCACCTGCCGCTCCTGCGGTGCTGCGCAATGGCGCTGTCACTTTTCTCCGGCATCGAGCCTCTATTGTACACCGATTGGACGTGAAGATGACGCCACCTGCCAAGGGGTGCGGTTCGCCTCGAAAAAAGTCGCGAAGCAGTGCCGAAGGGGGACACCCACCGTGATGCGCTCGCAGCCGTAATCCCGGGGTCCTCAGCGCGGTGGATCGAGGGGCGTTCTCCGCGCTCGGTCGCCGTCGTCGAGCCACGACCGGGACGTGAACGGGCACCCGAGCCGGCGTGACGGTGCTCAGGGTCGCGCCGTTGGCGTCTACCGCGCCGCCAGCGGTGGCCTGGTATCGCCCGCCGCTCATGGGCGTCGTTGCGTGGCGCTCGTGGCCCCAAGCGTCGCCGTGGTCGCCACCCATGGGCGCGGTGGGGCGGCTGGGCCTGGCCTTGGGGCACGGCGCACGCCAAAAGCTGACCTTGGCTGGCCCTGGATAGCCTCTCAGGCGATCTACGAGCCCCGTAGGCGCCACTTTGGCGGCTTGGGGGTAGCCAAGCCAGGGTCAAGCCCGCCGAGCCCCTTCCTGGGGCTCGTAGAGGTCGATCCGGGTGCCCTGAAAGTGTTCCCAGTATTCGATGTTACTCGGAACGCCGTGGCCACCCTCACCCGAGCACGGGCACGGCATCGCTTGCTGGGTTGCGAGCGCCAACCAGGCGCTTCAGGTAGACGGTCGTAACGGCAAGGTTGGCGTGTCCAAGGTGGGCGGCTATGTCGGCGACCTTGGCGCCGTTCTGTTCGGCGGCAAGCGCCCATGTGTGCCTCGCGGCGTGGCTCCCAGAGATCCGCACCCCGGCTCGGCGCGCATACCGCCGAAACTGTCTGTACAACCCATCGGCGGTCAAACGCCCCGGCTCGACGCGGTAGCCGGTGACGTTGCCGACGAAGAGCGGCAAGCCGTCCTCGCGCGGACCCGGACGCGCGGCGAGGTAAGCTTGCACAAGCTCGAAGGCGCGCACCGGCAGGTCAACGTCACGCGCTTTGTTGCCCTTGCCGTGCGCGATGTGGACGCGGGCGAACTGGTTGCCGCCCTGCTCTTCGAGACGCACGTCGCCGACGTTGAGCCCGACGACCTCGCTGACTCGCAGTCCCGAGAACAGCAACGCCACGGCGCAGGCGTCACGCTTGCCTGTCGGGTCGGAGGTGTCGATCTGGGCGACAATTTTGCGCGCTTGTGCCAACGAGAGCGCACGCGGGGCAGTCGGGTTGACCTTGGGGCTCTTCACAGGCTTCGTAGGGTCGGTCTTCGCGTGGCCCGCTGCAACGGCGTAGCCGTAGAAGCTCCTGAGCGCCGCGAGCCTGAGAGCGACCGTCGATGCCGCCTTGTCCTGCTGGCTGGACTTGAAGCTGGCCACGTCATCTGGCGTCACTCGATCCAGCTCGGTGCGTTTCATGGTCTTGAACGCCACGACCACGGCTCGCCGGTAGGCGGCTCGCGTCTGCTCGCTGTCGAGCGTGGCAAGCCACGGCTGTATCACAACCTCCAGTTGTGAGCCGGGGCTGGTGATCGGGCACACGTGTAGAACTGACGCTGTTGACGCCATCGTCGTGGTCTCCTTGATGCTGGCTGCGGTGTGGAGTGGCGACGACAGCCCAACGTGAGCTGTCGCCGCTGCCGAGAATCAGATCGAGAAAGTCGCCGCGCTCAGGTCGGCGGCAGTACTGGAGCGCCGGTGAGCGTGAGCCCGCCTGCGTAGATCAGCGTCCGCGCGTGCGAGAGCGAGCTGCAAAAGCGGGGAGGGACACCGGCGACAAGCTGGTCAGGGACTTGTTCCCGGCCTTCGCTGACTATTTCTTGATGTGGCGCGAGATCGTCTCTAACGATCCGCGAGCGGCGTCACGGTCGCCCTGCGAAGCGGCTGTGTCGGCAATCACTTCGCGGAGAAACTGGACTGTCTCAGGTGTCCATATGCCGCGTGCAGCTCGGATTGCTGCGTTCTTGCTCCTCGTGTCTGTGGCTAAAGCTCGAAGGGCATCCAAACCCTCGGGCGCACCCGTGCGTCCGATTAGGTAGGCGACTTTGGCCGGATTCGCTACCGAGCACCCGCTCTTTGCGAAAGTCGGCGGGGGACTGCGCCCTGGTCCGTTGTCGTTTCGCGTCACCGTCACCGCTTTCAGAGCATCTATGAAGCCGGGACTGGAAAGATACCGCATTCTGAGATCAAAGTCCTCGATTGCCGAACTTGTGGCTATGTCAAGCAGTGCATCGAACTCTTTGCACAATGGGCCCGCGAGAAACGCTTCCTCTATCGCTGGAATCGATTCCGTCGCGACCCGCGCCAGTGCGCGGTGGAGGTTCTGCGTGGACATTGGGGCCCCTCTCTTCCTGGCGAGGTCTGCAAGGACGAAGTCCGCAAGTTGCTCGACCGTGAGAGCCTTCAACTTGACCACAGCCTTCGTGGCACCCTCCACGACGTCAAGCGACGATAGAGGGTTGCGTTCGAGCGCAAGGAGAACCGCGAAACTTTTGGGAGAGCCAATTTCTCCGAGCAGGTACGAGCACGTTGGCTGGTCAGGAAGCTTCAAATCGCTCACACAGCCGTGAAGGTAGTCTAGTGCAGTATCGTCGGCGGCGGTCGCAAGAGCGCCCAGTATCTGCCCGGGATCGAATGCCCGCTTGCTTGGATCACAGCGAATCTCCTTCCAGACACCATGCAAGCGTGCAAGTGCGGCGCTGCCTTTGGAGACGTGACCCCATTGTAGTCCTCGGACAGCCTTGATTTTGGCGTCGCAGGTGGCGTCCTCCTTGAGCACAAAGTCCTCGATAGCTTCAGCCGCACCCTCCTCGCCGAAAATACTCTTGGTCGCGAAGATGTACGCTTGATCTTCGATATCTCCGAGAGCGAATGCCTTGCGGATCGGCTCGTAGTCCTCGCGGCGCTTTTGGATCGCAAGGACCATCGCCATCGTGGAGCGCGTGGTCTTGTCGGCGTACCGGGTGAGCGCGTCGAGAGCTTTCTGCGCCGACGCTCGGCGCAACTTCTTGACTAGCGCCTCGTCTGCCACGGCGGACGTTGTTAGCAGGTAGGAATCTCCAGACTGGAGTTTGTCGCCGTTCAGCGCCTTGACGAATTCATCGGCGGCCTTGGTTGTCACCACTACCTGTCCCGCAATCGCGGTTGCCGACCAGAGCAATGCGGCAGCCATCACTGCGACCGAGCATGAGCGTTTCATTGATTCCCGTCCCTTTCTCCGGCTCCACGCCGGAATTGCGTTGTTGCACTACCGAGCCAGACGACATGACATGAAGCACGAGTCATGTCCTGTCTATACCGCCCTGCTACCAGTGCGGCTATGCATTTGTTCGATGGCGACGAAGCGGCGTGCGCGCACGACGAAGCAGCGGACTGACGTGGAACGTCGTGTGCAGCACCGCCTGCGCGAGCTTCGTCAGGCATCAGGTCGCACTGTCGAGGGCGTGAGCGAAGCCGCCGAGTTGTCTTGGGATGCGCTCCAGAACATCGAGCTGGGCAAGCGCACGCCGACGATCAACAGCCTCGTGAAGCTCGCCCACGCGCTTGGTACTACAGCCGCCGATCTGATCGCGGAGCCCGAGCCGGTCGTGTCAGCCGAGGTTCGAGCGCTCACGCGCTTGCTCGATGGCCAAACGCCGAAGGTTAGGCGCGCCGTCGTGAAGCTCGCCCACCTCTTCGTTGCGACCGTCGCCGAAGGCGAGTAGGCGGTCACATCCAACCGGCGCTGGCCAGGCAAGGCCCGCAAAGGCTACGCCGTCCAGTGCTACAAGCGCTCGATGCCGGTGACGATGTGTCCGGCGCGGAGTAGCCAGGCTTCGGCCTGGCGTTGCGTGCATCATTGCGCCTCTACCCCTCATTGACAAAGATATTAAAGATACCAAAGGCTGGATAGTACTACTGTTTTTGGCAAGCCATCGTGGTCATAGCCGCTCGTCTACGCCAGGCGATGAGCCTCTACCCTCATTGACTCCGTTACGTCTAATGGCTTTGCCCAATGGCTTTTCCCTATTGAAATCGATTGGTTGCGCGATCTTGCCATCTCACCCACCTCGGCTCCCGCTCTTGGTTGTGGCCATCGCCCTGGCTACGGTGGTGACGATGCCGAGCCGCAAGGCGATGCCCTCGGCTGGCACATGACGGCGTGGTTGCCGCCGTGCTCGCCATCAGGTCCGCAACCCCGGCACTGACCTGACTACCCGCCAAGTTGGCGCTGGCGGTCGGCGGTAGGGGCTCGAATCCTGTAGTACCGTCGCCCGCCGACTTCGAGCCAGGTCACAAGCGCTTTCCATCCGCGCCGACGTTTGTGCTTGGCGAGGTCGTCGTGCCCATACCGGAGACGGTGAAGAGCCAACTCCACTTCGGCGACACGAGCGCCACAGGCACACGCAATCTGCTCCAAGGTCGGGTAGATGCCTTTCGCCCGGGAGGACTTGTACTGAAAGCCGGCGAGCACGCCGAAGACCAACTTCGCCAGGGGCGGCAGTACTGTCGAGCGGACGACGACCCGACCAAGCATCACGAAGTCATCCGCGGACCAAGCGTCAATGGCAGCACGGTTCTGTTCAACGTAGCTGGGATTCACATTGCACCTCACATCAAGCCCGCGTGCCGGAGAAAGCGACGGGCTAGGTTGTGCCACTGGAGCGCGAAGATCCGCACCGGCGCGAGGAAGCGACCGATGGTGTCTCGCGGCTCCAGCAGCGTCTTGAACTTGGCGAAGTCGTCCTTGGGCGTGGTGTGCTCCACGGTCTTCATGCCGAAGACCTCAACGAGCATTGCCGTCTGGTTGTGCGGGTAGGGCAGTGACGAGATGTCCGGCACATCGAACACGTCGAAGGGCTCGAAGACATTGCACAGGTCATCAGCCATCGAGAGCAGCCTGAGCGGCGTCGTCGGCTTGAAGATGACCTCAATTCTCGTCAGGAACAGGCTCTTGATGAACACGCCTCTGCGCGCCCGCTCAAGAAGCTTGTCGTATACTTTGCAGCGCCAGTCCGACTCCTTGCCACCGTGATACAGGCTCTCGTTACCGCCTCTGGCGCTCCAGTTGCCCCAGGTGTAGCGACCAAAGAACAGCGTGAAGTGGAAATCCTCGACGGCAACCGGATAGTCGATGCAGAGATCGATCCGCGTCACCCAAATCCGCTTGGGTTTGACGAAGGGTAGGACGAACAGCTTGAACACCTCGCGGATCTTCTCTGGTGACACGAGCGCTTCATGCCTGATGTCGAGCCGGATGAAGCGCAGGCTCTTGTCATGCGGATTGAGGTTGAGATGCACGCCCAACTTCTTCAAGTGCATCGTCGTCGCGTAGTGCTCGTCCGAGGAGAAGTGGACACCACTCAGCAGCGGTCTGATACTACGGAAATACGAGCCCCTGTCTCGTGGTTCGGCAACGATGGTGAGGCAGTCGATCTTGAGCCTGACAGCATCGAAGCCAGTACTACCTTCCCTCCTTACCTTGTCGATGTATGAAGGTAGATCCATACCCGTCTTCTCGGAATCTGACAGTGCTCTGTAACCGGCTATAAGAGGCACCAGGCGGATATAGCGCCGCCATTGTGCCGGGGAGCGTGGTGTCTCGCCGCTCAGGTACTTGCAGATCGTGCCCTTGTTGCATCCCAGCGCCTCGGCAAGATCGTCCTGCCGCACACCGTATTCGCGCATTTCGGCACGGAGGAGCCTCGCGAAGAGAGGTTGTGCGCTCGAAGCGTCGCCGGGCTCAGGACTGGCTGCCAATCCCGATAGTCCTGGCGTCCCGGCACTCTTTGGCGTGAGCAACAAGTTGCGTGATGGTACTACGCCAACATTGGCGATGAACGACGCCGCGGTACTGCCGCCGCACCTAATGGCACGGGCACCGTTTCGTCCATGGGTAGCAACCGCCGAGGTAGTATCATCGAGTGCTTGTCCGCGTTTGCGTCGCCGTCGTTTGCGTCGCTGTCCCGCCGCTCCAGGCGGCAAGTTTCCTCGTCGGTCATCCTTGACGATACTGCGTCCGAAGGCAGATGATCTCATCGTAGTGGCTCCTCGACGACCGCCCTCGTGCTGACCGGCTGGGGGCGCGTCGTCGGCGATATGGTTTGGTTCACGGCGCTAGGGCTGAACAGGCACCCGCTACACGGCTTACACAGCCGCCTGCATCTCGATCACGGCGGTTCTGAAGTCGTCTACGAGCGGGAGCCATTCACGCGGGGTCGCGGAAACGCGACCCCGCACTTTTTAACAGCGGCCTCGGAGAGCGACCTCCGGGGCCGTCGCGTTTCTCCCCCACGTTTCCGCGACCTTCGACGCTCCGCGAGCACCACGCGCGCGTGGACAGCGTTCGCGCAGAGAGCGCCGCGGGCGTGAAGGAGGGCTCGCCGGGGGCGTTCTGGACGGCGTTCGCGCTCTCTCTTCTGGCCAGCGGGGAGAGAGGAACCGAGAGCGTTTAACAGCGGAGCCCGTTTTTCCGGGACGGAGCCGCTGACGTTTAACTGGCCAGCCCCTTGATGCGCCGTAGACGCGCACGGCGCCCCTGTGGGCGCGCGGCAGCAGGTCTGCCCCGCGTCAACCACCCGCAGCCCCAGCCACCACGCGTGGACGCGCACGTGGTGCCTTGGCGTCCGTCCGGTCTCTATCGACCCAGGCGTCCGCAACTGCCTCAGCCTCCGAATCCCTCCCGGCAAGAAGGAGCGCCGTCGCGTTTCGGAGTACCGCCACCGCGTCGGCACGCGCCTTCACCACGGGAACACGCACGCTCCCGAGTTCCGTCGGCTCGAACTTCAGAAGGCCGTCCGCGTAGACGCGAGCATGCCGCGCGAGTTCCTTGCGCACACCCGACGTCAGCAGAAGAAGGCCGAGCGCAGCCTTCTCGGTGGTGCTCGCGGGCTTCTTGAACCGAATCACGTAGAGCGTGTTCGTGGCGGTCAGGCCCTTCATCTCACGGAGAACGAGAAAGGGCAGCCGCTTCGACATCCCCGACAGGAAGCCGTCGATGCTCCGAGGCAGCGGCGTGCGATGCCACGGGCTCCTCGAACTGATCTTGAACGCCTGCATGTTGCAGCGGCCTTGCTTGCCACGTCGGAGGTACTTCTTCACAGCAGCATGCCGCAGGGCCGCGCGAGATGGTCGGAAGAGCCAAACCCGGGCACCAGCATCTCGAAGCGCCGCCCATCCTCGGTCGTCCATCACAGCCCCAGAGAGGTGCTTTCTTCTCGAAAGCACCGGGCAAACCGCCGAACGCGGGAGCCCCAGCTCGTTGCGTTCGTCTTCCGACATGAGGAAGTACTGGGCGTCGCCAGTCACGGCTCCAATCCTGATGTCGACCAGCTCGTCCAGGCGGACATGAAGGTCCTCGGTGGCGACGAAGCTGCGTACTACGGAGGAGCCACGGGGAACTCGGCCGTTCGCGACCTCATCAAGGGCTCGAAGGGTCCCCGCAAGGTCGGGCACCTCGACACGCCGAATCGTACACGGCTGTTCCCCACGCCGAGTGCAGACCACGACAACGGAGCCCTCCTTGACCGTGGGAAACAGCGGGCTCGCGCACCGGACTACGATGACCTCCCCGAACGCTCGCGCGACGCTATCGCGCACTCGTGCGGCGTACTTCGCGAAGTCCCACGCCGCAGGCAGCACGGCCACCATGGACCCACCATCGCGCAGACACCCGACTGCGCGCAGGACGAAGGCGCACCAGTAGTTGGCCTTGAACGGAAGTCGCTTCCCGTCCGCAAGAGTCACCTGCAGCGCGTTGTGCAGCGGTTCGCCTTGTACGCGGCTCAGCGCCACGTACGGCGGGTTCATCACGACTCGATCCACGGAACCCATTCGGTGCTGCGCCCATGCGATGAAGTCCGCCGCACGCGTGGTCCGTGCGAGAGCATCCCGTTCTCTCGCGGTGGGGGCGATGTCGACAGCCAGAATTCGGTCGCGCTCCACGCCGAACGTGGCCATCTCGGCAACGAACGCTCCGTCACCGACACACGGATCCAGCCAGAGCGCATCCGCGTGCCCACGGGCCGCTCGTACCATCGCCGCCGCAAGCGCCGCGGGCGTGAAGACCGTCGACGAGTCGGGCACGTACTCGTGCGTCATCCAGCCTCCACGAGCATCTCGCGGTGAGGCTTGGCGAGCTTCAGCGCCATCCACGGACTTCCGACACACTTCGCGACGCACTGGCTCTGCCACTTGAAGAACCGAAGCAGTCGGTCCTGGTGAATCCCCCGCCACCAGTTGGTGTCTTTCCCCTCTGTCACCGCGTAGGCAGACCACCGGTCCTGAAAGAGCTCACCGAGCGCGAGATCGATGGCCAAGAACGGACTCATCAGCGGCGCGGGTAGTCGAGGGATGTCCAATGACTTTGGAAACGGCGGATCGTCCGACCCCTTCACTTGGAAGTGGAAGTGCGTCCCAGGCGACGCGTGGTCACCGACCTCGACGGCCCAACGCGCGAGGCAACGCTCCTCGCCATCCAACTCGTCGACGATCGTCGTCACTGTGGACGCGAGCCCGTCGAGGAGGAAGTACTTCCCGTTCTTCCACTTGCCCTCGTCGAGACGGCGAATCTCCCAAACGAACGAGAACTTCGCTCGAATCTTGTGCTTGCTTCGACTTTGGGGCTGGCTCTCGCCATCGCTCCAAATCGTGCAAAGCGGCTGGCCCTCGGGAATGCCCCAGCGGACTGCTTTGGTACTCTTCGAAACCTGCACGTTCTCCAGCGTGCTCTTCGCCTCGCTGAGCGCCGACAGCGTCTTCTTGTCGAGCACATCGCGCGCGTACGCCTTCAGCGCCTCACACTCGTCGATGAGCTCCTTGAACGGGAAGATGAGACCTCGCCTGTCCATCACTCGTCCTCGTCCACGGCGACGGCCTTCAGTTCGGGGGCGTCCTCGAGATCTGTGCGCAGAGCCCACGCTTCATCTGCGAAGGGCGGCCAGTCGTCGGGACGAACCTCGACGACGTCCTTCTCGACGGCGAGCGTGTCCTTCGTCTTGAACTGCCGGCCGAGCACGGGAAAGAGTCGGGCAGCGTCTTCGCCAGCGAGACTTGGAATCCGCTCTTTGAGGGCTGCGTGGAGAATGCCCAGGTCCCCGGGGCTATCCGCCGTCGCTTCATAGAGGACGTGCTCAACGCCTGCCCGCCACCAACGTCGGCCGAGAAACAAGCTGAGCGCTCCGCGGTATTCAACGGCGCCGAAGACCTTGCCGAAGTCCTCCGACGCGACGACAGCCCGCAGCGACTCAAGCGACACACGCAGGCGTGCCGCGAGGTGCGCGTCGTCAACGAGGAACGTCGGGTACGGAAGAACCTTGTGCAGCGCCCAGCGGACAACACCGGTTCCCAACGTGTGCTCCGCAAACTCGTGGATGGGCGGACGGCATCGCCGCACGGCGCGCCAAGCAGCATCGAACCAGGGCACGTTTTCCTGGAGAGCAAGCCATGTGTGCAACGCAGCCGCGGCCGTGCCCGAGTCGTCTCCAGGCCACTTCGCAGGGAGTGCAGCGACTGCTCCCGCGAGCGCTGCTACTCGCCGAACTCGCTCATCCGCCGCGTTGCCCGCGCCGTTCTTCTCGAAGACCCACTCGAGGTTGTGCGCTCTCGCCACGATGTGAGGTTGGTGAACGAGCTCGCGGGCGACGTCCTGAATGACTGCCGTGTAGAGCGCGAAGGCACGAGCCTTCGTGGGAGCCAGCTCGAATGCTGCCTCTTGCAGCACAGCGAGGACAGCCAGCCCATTCGCGGGCCGCAGCGCCAAAGCAGGCGCGTTGGCTCGTTCGGGCCAGTGCTGGATCTTGAAGTCGACGAGCACAAGCGCCGCCTTCTTGAGGCTCTCTTCGGTCACGTCGTTCGGGTGGCACACCTCAAGATCGAAGTGCCCCTGTGCGACGACCTCATCCTGCCATTGGCGCAGATCGCCAGGCTCGTCATCGACGTGGAGTACGAATGGTTTGGTGGTCGTCGTCATGATGCCGCTCCTGGAAACGCGATCTCGAGCGCGGTGGCAGCGCCCTTGCGCGGCCGCACGAAAGCGATGGTCGCTCCGACCTCCGCGAGGATGTCTCTGGTGATGCCAAGCCCCAACCCCATGCCCTGACCAAGAACCGGATCAAGCTGCACCGTAGTCGACTCAAAGGGGCGGAACCATCGCTCACCTTCTGCGGGATCGACAGCGTCGCCTGTGTTCTCGATCCGAACGCGCAGGCCGCCGTCGTCGGTAGCATGAGCGACCGCACGAATCAGGCCATCCGCACCCGCCGCCTTCACGGCGTTCGTCAACAAGTTCGTGAACACCGCCATGAGTTCCGCGCGGAACATCGGCGGTGTGCGCAGCTCAGGATCGACATCATTGCGGAGCGTGATGCCCCGCTGCTCGGCCGACGTGGCGACGAGCTTCCACGTGGCGTTCAGCGTGTCGCAAACCTTGAGGCGCGTGCGCCTCCGCCGAGCATCCGGGGTTACTATGTCCACGAGGTACGCGGCCTGGCGCTCGATCGCCCTTCGCAGGTCCGAAGCGGCCGACGCCACCTTTGCGACATGGTTCTTCAGCTTGGGCGGCAGCTCCTGCTCTCGGAGTCTGGAAATCGTCGACTCGAGGTCCGATGCCAGCGCAAGAAGGCGGTTCACCTCGTGGGTGAACGCGGCCAGCTGCGTCCCGACCGATGCCAGGACGAGGACCATCGTGTTTGCGGGGACCACTTCCCTGGAGACCGCCGCGGCGTGGCCGATCTCCGCGGCGGCCTGGATGAGCTTCTTCTTGAGGGCATCGGGCGCGCCCGCCGCCAACTTCTCGAGCTCCGCAGCCTGCTCGGTGAGTCGCTTCAACGAACCTTCCGCTTTGCCCTTCAGCGAGCCGCCCCTTTCGGGCTTGTCGGGCGCACCTCCCGGTCGGCCTCCGGTGTTCGCCGGCGTCGATACTTGGGCCGCAGTTGCTGCCTTCGTTGCCGCACGCACCCTCGTCAAGAGGTCGATGCCTCGACGAACTAGCGTCACGAGCGTCTCGTATGACGCGTCCGGAACGAATCCCTCGCGATTCACGAGCATCTGGAGCGTCCCGCTCCGGTTCACCGTAAGAAACACCCCACCGAAGAAGTGCTTGTTCGACAGATGGAGTAGACCCTCCTCGTCGACCTCATCGAGCTGTCCTGGCGCCACGGAGTCCACGAGAAACCGAAGCTTCCGGTCGCGCGAGTTGTAGTCACGTGAGAGGTACAGCCAGTCGTCGGCGTCCTCACCGTAGGGAAGGACGCGGAACCCCTCCATGTACACTCTCACGCCCGCAAGCCGGTTCGACCACGCGCGCTCGTCGCGCTTTCCCGATGGAGAGCCCTCACGCAGCAGTAGCCGAGCATGGAAGTACGGTCCGGTTGCTGCGGCGAGATGCGGTTCCGAGAAGCTGTGTGCTCGGGCCGCCGGGGACTCCTTGACCGTGCGTCGCGTCGGCAGGACGGAGTACCGCACGCCTTGCTCCGAGGCGTCGATCTCCAAGAGCCAGTTTGCGGTATCGAGAACGGCGGGCCAATAGTTGTCGCCGACCTCGAAGTCTCCCTCGAGCTTCAGGTCGAAGCCGGGGTCTCCCGCAGGCGAATCAGCGACCCGCGGTGCGTCGAACAGGCCAGTACCCGTCAGCGACGTCTTCGGAAGCGAGGCCACGAGCAGCGACGGCGCCTGAAGTCCCTCGACCTCAATGAGGAAGCGACCACGCTGCGCGTCCGTCCATTTCTGCCGGAGCCCCGTCAGCGTGAGCGTCGTCCCGTGGCGTTCGCCGCGCTTGACGGGCCGATCGGTTGCGGCGACCGCATCCGGTCCGACATCGTCAAGGGTCTCGACTGCTTCGACCTTGTTCCAGTCGATGAAGCCATCCACGCCGACGATCGCTTGCCCCTTCTCAACCCATGGCGTCGACTGAATTTCGATCCGTCGCGCGAGCTTGTGGGCGGCAAGCCGCCCCACGCCCTTCGCGCCCGTGAAGCGTCTCTCGTAACGGAGAGACTTCCGATCGCCGTCGGTCTTGAGCCGTGAAGCCACACGGAGGAACCCGCGTCGAAAGGCGTCCGGGTCCATGCCGCTTCCGTTGTCCGAGATGCGGATAACACCGCGCTTTGGATCTCCAAGGTTCTCGCCGAAGACCGTCACCTCCGTAGCGTCTGCATCGTAGGCGTTCTTGACCAACTCGATCAGCGCCGTCGACTCACGACCAACGAGCAACTCGCCCAGCTCTCGAAAGAGGTGGGTGTCGACGGAGAACAGCCTTTCTGCCGGCTTCTTTCCGTCAGTCATGAAATCCTCCGAGGGAATCGTTGCCGCGCGCCGTGCCAGGTCATGTCAGCCCCAGCACCTTCATCGCCGCCGTCTTCGGGTCGCCGAAGAAGATCGGGTCGACGTGCTCCATGATGTCGGCGCTGACATCGAGGAAGTTTCGCTTGTTCTCGATCGGGATGAGGGCACGCTTGGCGCCGTTGTCCTTCGCGACCTGAAGCGGCTCGGTGAGCGAACGGAGCGGCTTGATGTTGCCCTGGATGCTCATGTCGCCGAGCACGAGGAGCGCGGGGCTGACGGGCGCCTTTCGGAATGCCGAGTAGCAGGCGATGAAGAACGCGACGCCCACTTCGGCTTCGACGCGATTCGCGAGAAGGTCGATGACCTCGACGTGCACGTCGGAGTTGTCGAGGTCGCGCGCGATGCCCAGGTCGCTCTTCTTCGCCTGGACGTAGCTGAAGGCTCGCTGGATCGACTCCTTCATCGCGCCGGACACGCCGCCCGCGAGCTTCACCTTCCCGGTGCCCGTCGAGATCGAGACCTCGAGGCGGTAGAGGCCCACCGTTCCGTCCGACGTGACGCCCGCCGTGTAGACCGTACCGGGCGCCAGCGGGTCGGTGGAGATGAGGTCGCGTCCGCCCTGCTCGGGCACTCCGACGAACTTCTCCTCGCCGGTCTCCTGCAGCGTGTAGCTGAAGGACGTGTGGTAGTACTCGAAGGAGCCCATCTTCTTGAGCTGCTCCTTCACGCGGCGACGCCCTTCGAGCGCGAACTCGAGAACCTCGGCGAGTTCGTCCTGCGTGACGTCGCCGTGCGGGAAGAGGATCTTCATCATCCCCGACACCGTCTTGCGCACAGCCTTGCGGTCGCGAGCGTTGAGGTGCGCGCCCATGGAGAAGTGGCGATCGATGACCTCGGTGAAGTTGTGCTTCCGCATCTCGCGGAGCGCCTCGGCGAGGTAGTCGACGACGAACCCGTAGTGGTCAGTGAAGAGGTCGTTCCGCATCTTCGGGATCTCCCAGCCGGGGAGATAGAAGTGCAGCCGGTCGATGAAGGCCATGTCGTCGCGGATGATGTCGGGCATCGGCGCGAAGAGGTGGCCAGTCTGGACCATCACGTCGATCGGCTGATTCGTGTTGCCGAACATCGCGATGCTCGCGTCGCCGGACACGGCTTCCTGTCCACGCTGGAAGCTGCCCGATTCGCAGAAGGTCTTCATCGTCGTGATGACCTCCTTCGGCATCTTCTGCAGGTCGGCGACCTCGTCGAAGCCGACGACGTCCCAGATCTGCACCATGCCCTTCTGGCGGCCGTTCATGTGCCCGAAGAGGTTGGCGACGGTGGTGCCTCCGGTCAGCAACGCGGAGTACGGCGAAACTTCCTGGACGACGTAGCTCTTGCCGGTGCCGCGCGGGCCGAGCTCGACGAGGTTGTAGTTGCGCTCGGCGAGCGGGATGAGACGCACCAGGAAGAGCATCTTCAGCCGGCGCGACATCTCGCCGGGCTCGTAGCCCATGCTCCGCACCATGAGATCGAGCCACTCGTCCGTCGTGAACTCACGGCGCACGCGCCGGTACTCCTCGAGATCGAACGTGGCGATCTGGATCGGCGTGAGCTTGTCGATCCAGAACGGGTTCTTGCCCCGTGTCTCCTCGTCGTACTCGAAGCGCATGTCGACCTGCGCCCAGACGCCGCCCATGACCAGGCGCTCGTAGTCGCGCACGTAGTGCTCCGGGACGTGCACGTTCTTGTGACCGAAGTTCGTGACCTCGGCCCAGTAGTCGGAGTCGACGAGACGCACCTTCACCTTGTCGATGAAGGTGTAGCGGCCCTTGTCCTTCACCTTCGCCTGGGCCTTCATCGACTCGTCGGAGCGGATGTAGTTGTTCGCCAGCGTGTCGTTGACGACCTGCAGCCCCATCTGGATCGCAACCTCGTCCGAGGACGCGCAGTACTTCCCCAGCAGGAACTCGAGGACGAAGACCGGCACGTTGGCGCCGACCTTCACCTTCCGAACGAGGTCTTTGCGGACGACCTTCCCGGCGAACAAGCGGTTCACCTTGTCGTCGAGACCGTCGCGTGTGGGGGCTGCTCCGTTGCTCATGGCTTACACTCCAAGTCGAACCGGGATGTCAGTGGGCGAGCGGTACAGCTCCGCGTCGGTGGTCGGGTCCTGAACGACGACGCGAAGCGAGGCCGCGCTCTCGTCGGTCAGGAGGAAGGCGACCGTGATGGGCTTGTTTGGCTGGAGCTTCACGCACCCCGTGGCCCGGTCGAGCTCGGCATCCACGGCCATTCCGACCGCACCCACCTGCTTGCCGGCGGACATCAGCAGCGGGCGCACCGTCATGCCCGTCGCGCCGAGCATCATCTGCTTCTCGCCGAACGCCAGCGTCACGCTGAAGATGCGGTTCGTCACCGCTTCGGGCAGACCGCTCGCGGTGATGGGGCCCGCCGACGGCCGCGCAGACTCCCGCACCTTCGTGCGGACCGTGAGGACGGGGATGATCAGCTCCTGCAGCGACGGCCCGCCATGATGGAACGCAAGGTCACCGCCTGCCTTGAAGACACCACACCCGGTCGGGAACACGAGCTCGAGGTCTGACGCGTAGCCGAGCGCAGAGGCGGCGACGCGCACGCACCCAGGAGGCGTGGCGCCGCCCCGACCGATCCAGCACCGGCGGTGCAACTCCACCGTGTCGCCGCCCGGCGCGTCGGTCCGCATCGACTCGTCCCGGTCCGAGGCGAAGAACAGATGGCCGTGGTCGGCACTCACCACGGCGTGTTCGACGCCCGCCGCGGCGAGCTTTCGAATCGCGCGCGCGAGGTTGTCGATGACCGTGTCCATCACCTGACGCGCCTGGAACGTGAAACCGGTCTCGCCGGCGTGATCGATCTCCTGCGAGCGCACGACCACGACCTTTGCGCCCTCGAGCTTCTTGGAGAGCTTCGAGGGCTGAAGGCTGAGCAGCTCGTCGAGGGCAAGGTCGACGAGCTTCGGCACGCGGGCCGCTGCGAGCTTCTTCCGCGATGCCAGATCGGGCAGGAACACGTCCTCGATGCGACCCCCCAGCTTGCCGCCCTGCTCGACGACGCTGAAGCTTGCGGACGCGCCCGGCTGAAGCGCCGCCATGCCGATCGGCGTGATGCTGGGAAGGGCACCGACAGCGTGGCGCACGGAGACCTCGGAGGTCTTCGGCAGGCGCTCGGAGAGCTCGACGCCCATCTCGAAGCGCATCGCGTCGACGAGAAAGTAGGCCACGGGCTTCGGGCGCTCGGAGACGACCTCGCTGAAGACTCTCGTCTGGTGGAGTGAGGCGGACGCAGTCCAGCCGGCCTTGCCGAGTGCCTTCGCGAAGCCGTCTGCCATGGCGTGGCAGGCGTCCTCGTAGGTCCGCCGGACGACCCCAAGGGGGCGCTCCTCAGGCTCGTCGTCGAGGTTCGCGACCCAGGCCTCGAGCCGCCGCTGGGCCTGATCGAGGCGGTACCAGCCGCGCTTCTCCGGGGACAGCGTGGTGTACGCGTCGATCCACGCGTTGGCATCCCCGGCGGTCTTGTTCACGGCTGCACGCACCGACATCGCTACGCTTCCCAGTTCCGCCATGCGGCGGCACGCCTCCCACTGGGCCTTCCGTCCAACGTCCCGGTCAAGCCAGAAGCTCTGCTCGCGCTCCCCGACGAGCGCCAGGGCCTCGTCAAACTTCTTGTTCGCGATGAGGTCGCCGCAATGACTGAGCAGCGAACGCTCCTCGAAGCGAAACGTGTCGATGGCTCCGAGGCCGCCAGCCGGTAGCTTCGCGCTTCGCAGGCCCAGCTCCTCCTCTACGCGGTCGGCGAGCGCGGCGTAGGCCTCGGCGAAGCCCGTCCGAAGCCGATGCGCCAGCTCGCGCAGGGCTGCCTCGTCGTCTTTGGTCTTCGGGCTCGCGACTCCCTCGAGACACGCCGGCGGCGGACAGCTCAGGTCACTGCGGAACTCGCCAGCGAGGACGTAGCGAAGGGTCACTGCGCGAAGCTTCGCCAGGGCTGCATCCTCAGGCAGCTCCAAGCCCAAGCGCGACTTGACCAGCTTCACGAGCTCGCGAGTCGCCTCCTTCGTCACGATGTCGGAGTCCCGCGCGTCGTTCGCGAGCCAGGCAGCCAACAGCCCGTCGTTCCCACTGGCGTCGTGAAAGATGCCCTTGAGGAGCGACGGCGGCTCTGCGGAGGACGAGTCTGACGAGGCACGCGCGAGGTCCTCGTACGTGACGCGCTCCGGAGCGAGCATCTCGTCGATGACCCCGTCGGTGTAGCGCTGACGAAGCACGTTGCGCGCGAGTCGCTTCAGCTGCGGCTCGTAGCACTCGCCGGCCTTTTCGAGCTCCATGAGCACCGAGGCGCGTCGGTCGCGCTCACAACCAGGCAAGTAGATGACGACCGATTCGGGGGAGTCGCCGCTGACCCTGGGCTCGACGACCGCGCGCAGCTCGAACAGCGAGCCCGCGTACTCGGCGAGGCGCGTGGAGATGCCCGCGACCGAGACAGGCATCGGTTCGCTGCTTGTGCGCGTGCCACCGCGTACCTCTGCGATGAAGGGCGCGAACTCGCCGCGCGCGTCGTACCAGACAACGAGCTTCTTGCTCTTCAGCTTGTCGGCCAGTTGCTTGGCGACGTAGTCGTGCAGCGGATGCATTAGCGGCTCCCTCCTTCATCGGCACTCGCCGCGGTGCGGCGCCCACCGCGACCGCGCCCAGCGCCACCCTGCACGATGGGCGCCTCGAGCAGGCTCTTCAGCGCGGCCTTCACCGCCGGCGAGGTGCGCTCGCGTACGAGTTCGTCGACGCTACGCGTCGGCGTCTTGCGCGCGGTCCACTTGCCGTCGCTGCCCTCGACCCAGAACACGTCTCCGAGCCCGTGCGCAATGGCAAGGCTTCGGTCCTTGGCGCATTTCGGAATGACGCGCTCGGGCCACAGGTGCACGGCGAGGTGAGCCCAGTCGTACGTGCCTTCGCAGAGCGCGTCCCAAGTCGCCTTCAGCTCCTTCTGCCAGGGCTTGTGCTGAGGAACGAGCCGCCAGAAGGGCGCAAAATTGATGACCACTCCATCGTCAAGGTTCGGATGCCACAGCGCCGAGACGCGCTTCACCTCGTCGAGAAACGCCCGGAGGTCGTCGACGAGTGTTTCCTGCTGAGCAAGGACTTTTCGCTCCGTCGCCTTAGGTCGCTCTCCGAGGTCACGGCGCAACGACTCAAGCTTGCGCTCCTCGTGCGCAAGCTTGGGACCAACGAAATCGTTCTGTGCCTTGTACAGAGTGTCGCTGGTGAATGAATGGACATAAAGCCACACCGAGTACGTCGCTTGCGGTGTACCAAGCTGCCAGTAGATTGGGGCGCGTCGTCTGCTGCGTGAGTAGTAGGTCAGGTGTTCAGAGAACAGGCTGTGCTTGATGAAGTCACGAGGGTCGTCTGGAAGCGTAAGACTGTCACGGTGGCACTCGACCGCCTCCAGGCAGCATTTGACGATGTCCAGAGGGTGGCCGCTGTCCTCAACCAGAATGGGCACGGCAACGCGCTTCTCCGGAGCGAGCGCGGCCGGAGGTATCTCGGGCAGAGCGTCGAAGGGATCGGCCGGAGCCGACGCACGGTCGAGCGCTTTCACATCCCATCGGTGAAACGCACATCCGACGGCGAACTGCAGATGAGCAAACGCCGTATCGTTCCGGGGACGAAACACCTCTTCGTACGGGGCTTCGGCCTGCAATGCGCCGACGCGCGACGTCTCCTCGAGTTCTCGGACAGTATCCGCGGAAAGACCGAGCGCCGAACCGACGGCTGCATCAATCTCCCTCTGAAGCACCAAAGCGCGCGCGGCGCCGGCGGCTCCGTCATCGTCCCCGCGCGCTGGACCCGAGAAAAGTCGATTGAGCTCGTCAGACCGAGTGCGCTGTTGGCGTACGAGCAGCGCCTCAAGCGCAAGTCCACGGGAACTCTCGAGCGCGCTCTCGCCCGGGTACGGCAGTCGTTCGATGATCCCTACTTCGTACGAATTCGACATTGCAGTGCCCTGAGAGCCCTCCTTGCCCACCGAGAGCTCGATCAGTGCGCCGGCAACACTTGAATTCATCCACGCAAGCACGCCCGTCAGCGCACGCGAATCATCGCCACCCAAGAAAGCTGCCGGCCCCTTGTCTCCGAAGATGCACCCAGCCGGAAGCGCTCTCCCGCTAATCCATGTGCTTGTGCGACGCGACCAAGTCACACCGGGCCGAAAATAGTCGATGTATCCGTTGAGGGCAGCTGCCCAGTGGAAGCCCCAGCCCTTCTTGCCGCGATAGTCAGAGATGAACGCCTTGCACTCAGCGCCATCGTCGCGCCAGTTCACGACAAGCTCCACGTTGCGATAGTACGGCGAGTACTCTCCCCCCTTGGCGATCGCCACCCAGCCCTGACCATTTTGGGTTTGGTCTCTTGCGATCCCGATGGATCTCTCTGTCACCTCGCACCAGAGCCGGAGAAATCGGAAATCGTCATTCGTTGATGCTCCGCTCGACGCCTTTCGACCTTCCGATTCAAACGGTCGAAACTTCCTGTACGCGTCCGCGAGGTCCGCGCGCAACCAATACGCAATGGGCCAGTTCGGAATCGCGTTGTAGGAATCAGGGGGCGGCGAGAACGACTGGAGTGAGTCGCTGCCCTTTACTGCATCGCGCAGACGCTCCGGAGCATCATCGAAGACCATTCCGCCAGACATCGCCTTGAAGAATCGCTGCGTCGCGGTTGTTGGGCTCTGGCCCAAAACATACGCGGCCGATTCCACTGTTGCATCCAGCACACCGCGACCGAGGTCCACGAGAACCTGTATCCGTCGCCCCTTCATCAAAACGCGGTCTCTCCATTCGGCGTAGGTTTTGATGAACAGGGGCATTCGCGTGGCGATGACGCCAAGGAGGCCGCCGGTGTCGAGGAGGTCCATAGAGCGCTCGACGAAGGCGCACGCGAGTTCGCGCTTTGACGATGGGTACTGTCGTTCGCAATAGGCTTCTGCGTCCGCGCCCCCAAGGCCAAATGGAGGATTCATTACGATGACGTCGAATCGCTTTTCACAGAGTCCGAGAAGCCCAAGTCCCTGGAGAGCGTCGTCAGCGAACAGCCGGCGTCGTGCCCGCTCGGTCACCTGTGGTGATCTCGCGAATGCGGAGAGGAGCGCTCGGATCTGAACATGCGGAGGGTTGAACAACTGCCCCGTTTCGCCCCTGCGCACGGCTCCGGTAAGAAGGTGTTCTGCCTGCAGCAGGACTCCCAGATGCCCGGCACCATGTAGGTGGTCTTGCAGGGCGATGAAGTGATCTCTGGCCGCCTTGTCTTCGAGATGCCCGCAGACTTCTCGCTGAAGGTCGTCCTCGCCGGGCATCGGCTCAGCGACAACGATGTTTGCGCGTCGGAGGCGGGGCCGGTCTACGCGCGAAACGAGCAACTCCTTGAAAGCCCGTTGCGCGCGGATCCAGAGCGCGAGCTGGGCAATCTGCGCGCAGCGAGGATCAATGTCTACACCGTGGAGATTGTGGGCGAGAATGAGACCCGGAAGCGCCCGTCGAAGGGCATCCGCGGTCGGATAGTCGTTCGCAAGTGTGGCGCCGGACACCTGGCTCGCAGGGCTCGCAGTATCCGAGTACGCTTCTTCGTAGATGGTGACCAAAATATCGAACGCGTAGAGTAGGAAGTGACCGCTGCCGCACGCCGGATCGAGTACGCGGATGTCGCGGGGGTCTTTCTTCTGCCTTTCCGCGAGCGGCGCCTTGGCGTCCCGGACCAAGTATTGGCACTTGTCATGGAGCGACGTTTCCCCGTGACGCATGTCATGCCAAATATGTGCGAGCGTGTTGTCCACGAGAAACTGCACGACGTATCGCGGCGTGAAGAACTGATTCCTCACTGCGAGTTCGCGACTATTGCGAGGCGCCTGAGACTCCTCACGCATTTCGCGCCGCTCGTCAGCGCTGTTGAAGTACTGGTACACCCAACCGATGGTCTCGTCCTCGCCCCAGACGCCAGCAAGTTCGGTTCCGTTGAGCACATCGAGCAATGCTTCAAATGTCGCGCGCTTCGGCCATAGAACTGACGCGGAATCTCTCCGGTCGAACAGCACCTTCACCTCGGTGGACAGCTCGTCGAAGAGGCACTCGAGGTAAAGGCGATAACCGGTGCTATCGGGGAGGAGTGCGACGCCGGGCGCCAGGCCACAAAACTCCCGGTAGCCTGCGGACTCCTCTCCCTTCGTGATGCACTCCTGCACCAGGTCACGAGCTTCGAGCATCTTGAGCGCGACGAAGCGGTTGAGCGTGGTGAAGGCAGCGTCGCGCAAGTAGTCGGCCCCTGCGTCTGCCGCGGTCATGCCGGCGGCTCGCTTGTGTTCGATCGCAGCGACGATCTTGTCCCGCTGAAACACCTGCCGCAGCGAAAGGTGGCTACCTGCCTTCGGCGCCACAGTGCCAGCGCGCAGGACGTCGAACGATCCCTCGAGCTGCGAGGCGAAGTCGTCCTCGAGCAGCTTGCGGGCCTGCTGGGTGGCACGTTCGATGGCGTTGCGTGTGTCCTTGTCCATCCGCGGCTCCCTCTACTGCACGATGACTTTTTTGCCGGCGCCGATGAGCCGCGCGCATTCCTCGCGGACGCCGTCGAGCGCTGCGTCGAGCTGCTCTTCGGTCTCGATGCCGCCGCCGAAGTAGCTCCCAACGCTCACGCTCACGACACGCTCGCCGTCGATGATGCGGCGCAGCTCCGCGACCGCGGTGCGCAGCCTCCCATCGCAGGCATCGCGGTCGGAACGAAGCTGCGGAATCGGCAGCCGTTCTTTCTCTCTCGCCTTGCCTCTCTCGAACGGCGCCGCGAGCCGGCGCTGCTGGTCCTCGTCGACCTCGCCCCAGCCGGGCGTCTTCACCAGACGGTCAAACGCCTTGGTGTACGCGGCGATGCGAGCGGTCAGTGCCTCCTCGAAGCGCTTGTCGTAGTCGACCTCGATGGCCTTGGTGTTCTGCTCTATGGCGGGCAGCTCCTTGTAGAAGCTCTCCCGCGCGAGCAGGTCCTCGAGGGCCGCTGCCTTCGCGCGCAGCTCGTCGGTGACGTCGGCTTCCTGCCGCAAGAACGGCCAGGCCGTTGCCAGCGCCTGACGCGCGCGCTCGAGATCGTGCAGGCGAGGCTCAGTGAGGCTCTGCTCGACTTCAGCAGCGCGCTTGATCGCGTCCTTGATCGCACGGTGGGACGAGTTGAAGGTGGCGAGAGCGTTGTCCTCGGAGCCCCGCAGTATGGCCTTCATCTGCCCGAGAGCGCCGTCGAGCACCGCACCACCGGGGAGGCGATTGGCCGTCAGTTGCGCGAGCGCCGACGCGACGGTGTCTTCGTGTCGCGCGACCTCCTTGCGCAGCTCGTGGACGATCGCGCCCGCGTTCAGTTCGCGCACCTCGGTCCCGAAGGTGTCGCGGAACGCCTCCGAGGCCTTTACCAGCTCCTCGAACTCGATGCCCTTCTTGGGGCGGAAGGACGCCTGCCGGAACAGGTTGTTGTTCGAGAAGGTGTCACGCGCGTCGACGCTGGTGACGGAGTCGAGCGTCTGGCCCTTGCTGGTCGCCTCGATCTTGCCGGCGCGTAGCAGCGACAGCACGAGAAGACGCACCGCTTCGAAGTCCCAGCCGAAGGGCTCCTTCGCGAACTCGTCGGCCAGGAACCGACCACTTGCGGTGTCGCCGTAATTGGCTCGCTCGTCGATGCGATCGAGCACCTCCTTCAGCGGCCCGCTCTCCACGCGAAACACCGTCTTGCCCTTCTCGTCTCGGAGAAGGCCCAGGCTCCCGAACACCGAAGGGAGGCCCTGCAGGTTCTCCGCAGTGAAGAGCGCGTCGACGCCCTTCTTCACGTCGGAGGACTTCGCCGCAGCCTCCTTGAAGCGGTCGAATACCTCAGGCAGCACATGCCCGAGGATCTCGGCGGCGCTCTTGCCGACGTCGATGGCGCGATCCCCAGGGCTGCGATCGTTGCCACGGAAGTACACGCTGCCCGAGAGACACGCCGCCTTCACGAGGCGCCGAAGCTCGTCGTTGTGCCTGCGCTGGCGGACTCGCTCCTCGGCGATGAGCCCGGGCGTGTCCTCACCCTTGGTCTCGCGCTCCTTGCGGGCGAGCATCTCCTTCGAGCGGAACAGCTCGACGGTCTCGCGATCGATCGCCTCGTTGAGGGCGATGGCCCAGAAGACGTTCTTGCGCTCCTGCTGGCTGCGCGTGCGCAGGTCGGCCGCCAGCGATTGGAACTCCTTGCCGTCGTCGGCGAGGTGAACCTGGAACATCATGTCGCCGTCCGAGACCTCGCGGCCGTGGATGGCGAGACCGGCCTTGAAGGTCTTGGTTTCGAAGAGCGTGTGCGATGGCTGGGGCTGCCAGAACGAGGAGAGCACCTCCGAGTAGAGGCGGTGCGAGTCGCCGGGCTTCGGGTTGATGCCGTTGCGAAGGCGCTCCCAGTCGTCCTCGGCTGGGGTCGGAATACGGTAGCCGTCGTCGCCGCGACGAACCTTGTGCGAGGACTCGAGCTCGCGCAGCGCTTCCTTCACGGCGGCGAGCTGCGAGTCGGACGCGACGCCGGGATGCAGCGCCGCCGCGATGTTCTCCGCGGTGCGGTGCACGCTCTTCACGTACTGGAGAAGGCAGATCACCTTAGCGACCGCCTGAGCGAGGGGATGGCTCAGCTCCTTGGCGATGGCCGAGATCTTCGCGCGCACCTCGGAGCCGATGTTGCCCTCGACGAGGTCGTAGACTTGGTCGAGTCGCACGAGAGCGCCGAGCTGCTCGTCGGCGAGGTTGACGGCGGGGTTGATGAGCAGCTGCTGCGCGAGCTTGATGATCGTGCGGTTCGCGCCGCCCACGTGCTTGCTCGCACCGCCCTGCGTGCGGAGCCCCGAGACGACCTGGATGATGAGGTCGATCTGGTACGGCAGCAGAGGGTAGAGGTCGATGAAGCTGTCGCGCGTGACCTCTGGCAGCTTGATGTCCGCCGTCAAACGAGTGTGCTCCGTGAGGCGCCCGCGGTGCTCGTCGAAGAGCTTTCCGAGCGAAGCCTGCGCGGCGGCGTTCTTCGACAGCACGCGGCGGCTCGTGACCTCGGAGATGTCGGAAGGCTCGAGATGGACCTGCAGCGGGAAGCGGTCCATCAGCCGTGCAAGCTCGATCTTCTTGTCGTCGAGGCCGCTGACGAGCTCGCCGAGCTTCTCCTGCGAGGTCACGACGACCCAGTGCTTGCCGCGGCCCTTCACGCCCAGGCTCTGCACGACGGCCTGCAGGTCGAGCATCTTCTGGACATCGCGCGCGACGAACTGTCCGACTTCGTCGACGACGAACATCAGGTTCTGGCCGGGGCGCCGCCGCTTCATCAGCTCCGTGGCGCGCTCGGCGAGCTTGCCTGGCGTGATGTCCGCCTTGTTCTTGACGGCCTTCACCCACGAGTCCGCCATGGGGTACGTCGCGGAATCGAGGCTGTGCAGCACGCGGCTCGCTTCGCTGAGCGCGAACGCGACCTTGCCCTTCTCGGTGGACCAGTCCTTCGTGAAGAGGCGCCGGTACTCGTCCTCGAAGCGCGGCAGCTGGCCCTTCTCCTCGAGCCCGACCTCGAGCTCCGACAGGTCGAGGTCCTTCGCGTAGCCGAGGCTCTGGAGGAAGAGCCCGTACATGATCTCGGTGAGCGTCTGGTTGCCGCTGCGGATACCGCGGTCGGTCGACACGTCGAAGATGACGGCGTGCGTCGGGATCTTCTCCGAGATGGCCTTGAGCAAGACCTGAAGCTTCTTGTCGCCGGTGCGCTGGGCGAAGCGCTCGGCCGCGGACTCGCCGGCCACGACGCGATTCGCGATCGACAGCCCGAGCATCTTGGCGAAGCTCGATTTGCCGGAGCCGAAGAAGCCCGACACCCAGATGGCGATGCCCTCGTGGGGCTTGTTCGGCGTCTCGCGATACGCGTCGTAGATGCCCGTGTAGTGAGCGCGGATCGCGTCCGTCACCACGTACTCGTTGATCTCCTCGCGGAGGATCTCCTCGTCGGTCTGGTCGACCTTGATGACCTCCTCGATGCGACGATGGATGTCATTCGCGAAGAGCGTCTTGATGGGCTGGTTCGTGGTCATCGGGGAGTCCTCATCAGAAGATCTTCGGGCGGTAGTTATGCTCGGCGTCGAGAACTCCCATGAAGCGGAGGCCCGCCGCGCCATCGAGGTCGCCGGGATAGAAGAGAACCGTCGGAACGTGGACGCGGCCCTTCAGCTGTTCGAGCAGCGAGAAGGTCCGGTACACCGGAAACAGCGCGCCGGTCCGGAGGATGAAGACGACGTCCTGGAGCGGGTCGGGGTCCGCCGGCATGCGCGCGGCCACGAGATCGACGAGCGGCGCGTACTCGGAAAGGACGGAGTGCACCGTCTCGACGATGGTCTCGACGCCCTGCTCGCGCTCCGCGGTGAACCACTCTTCGAGTGGCCGCTGCGAACGCATCGCTTCGTCGAGACACTCCGCGAGCGAGATGCGCTTGATGCGCTTGCCCTTCTGCGAGAGGCGGGTCTCGAGCAGCGTCACCTGCTTGCGCAGATCGAACTCTTCCTCGGGATCGTACCGGAAGAGGGCGTACGGCATGTCGTGGTACGCGCTGATGCGCTGGCGAGGATCCGGCAGCTCCAGGATCGGCTCGAGGGATTGCTTGAGGCGGTGTTCGAGGTCGCTCATGCAACCATCCTCTCTGCGTACTCACGCGAGCTCGTGCAGGGCAACGAGAGCTGAACCAAGCTGCCGGCGACCTGGTACTCAAGCTTGCGGAACTGGTGCAGTCGCAGAAGCTCGTGTTCGACATCAGCAGGACGCATCAGGAACATGCGCCAGTCGGCCGCGCCCACCAGCCTGCCGGGGCTCAGCTTTTCGTCCCGCAACGCGTGCAGGAGGTACAGGAAGCTGCGCTCAGGGAGATGGAAGGACGCGAATTCCTTGACCACACTTCCGCGCAGGAGCCCGAAGTCGACGGCGATCTTGAGCAGGCCCGCGGCAACGCGCTTCATCGTCTGCTCGGTCCACGCGTGCTCGGTGGTGCCGCCGCGCTTGCCGATTCCCTGGAGGTACGCGTGCAGTTCCTCGGGGCGAACGCGGAACGTTCCAGAGTCGTACGCCGGGAATAGCCAGTTCTGCAGGAAGTCCCGAACGAGGAATTCGTCGCGCGTGATGTGCCACAGCAAGAGCGGCTTCCACTCATCTAGGTCGCAACCGCTCTTTGCGAGCACGACCAGCGCGCGGTCGCGACCGTCTGGCTCGAAGCGACGGTTCAGAACCTTCGCGACATCGCGGAGCCACGTTGCACTGCCCGCGCCGATGAAGTTCTCATCGCGAAGGCGGTCGAGGTTCTCGCGCTTGGAACGAGCGAAGTCCCACGCCGCGAAGACGGCGTAGGTCTCGTTGATCATCGCGCCCTTCACCACGGTGAAGGACGACGCCACGTTCGCGCGCGGAGACGCCTTCATGCGTCGGCTCTCCTCGCATAGGGGACAGCGAGCGCGCCGGGTTCGCCACGGGCGAACCCAAGAGCGAGCAGCGCGACGTCGCCGTCGGTGCTCGAGAACATGCCCGGGAGAGGCACGGCCCGTCCCTCAGCAGAACGGCGCAGCTTCGCACCAGCCTCGAGATCGCCGCCGCTGACGACCTCGAAGCTGCGCAGAATCGAGGCGAGGTCGGTACCGGGAAGCGTCTCCAGCTTGTCGAAGAACGGCGCCCACTCTGCGGCGTTGTCGAGCCACTGCTCCCACCGTGCATCGAACTCCTCTTCGGTCGCTTCCGGCAGGCGCCACAGCGTGACGCACCCCGGGGGCTCAAACACCTCCGTGCAGCGATGCGACGCCACTGCGAAGACTGAGCGTGCTTGCGCGAACCGGTGGCTGCGGGGGAACCCGCGCCGGAGCGCCGCAGAGCCGAGCTTCCCGAGCTGGCCTTTCGTGTTCCACCACTTGGCGAGATCCATCTCGCCGAAACGGGCGACCAAGAGGCGAAGCTTCAGGAGGCGGTCCAGGTCGATCGAGGGCGACGCCATCAGACGCCTCCCTTGCTCGGGTCGTCTTCGTGCGCGTCAACGCCACCGGCGCGAACCCACTCGTCAACCTCCGTGAGCTTGAACTTCCAGAGGCGGCCTATCTTGTGGGCGGGCAGACTGCGCGTGTCGATCCATCGGTAGACCGAGTCCTTCGCCACACCGAGGTGCTTGGCGACGTCTTCAACCGAGGCCCAAGGCTCTGTCGTCATCGGCTCCGCTCCGGTCGGGTGAGGGTCTCTGAGCACCCGCGCAGGGTACCCGGACCTAGCTCTGCCAACAAGACCATACTAGAGTCGAAAAGAACAGATGTGCGATGCGGTCCTACATAGCAGAGCCTGGGCGGCTGACGGTCCACGTCCCCCGCTGCTCCACCCAGCTCCCGGCGTGCGCCACGGCCCGCAGTGCCCGCTCGCTCATGGGCTCGGCGCCGTCGACCGCCTCGAGCGCCAGGACCGCGAGCTGGAGATCGGGCGCCAGGAGCAGCAGGTCGAGGAGCTGGGTCACACGAGCGCGCGTGAGCCCCAGCTTGCGCGCCACCGCGGCCCGGTCGGCTACGAGGCCGCGGTCGATGGCGCTCTGCAGGTGGTGCGCGAGCGCGAGCATCCGGGCCACCTTCGCGGGGCGGCGCACGGGCTCGGGCTTCGGGGGCGGCGGTGCCTCGGTGAGCGTCACGCGCGAGCTGCGCCTGCGGAAGAGCGTCCCCGTCAGGATGTGGCGGTCCGTGGGTTTCTCCTCGGCCGGCGCCGTCGTGGGCTGCTCGAGGTTCATGCGGCCTCCTTCGCGCCGGGGTCGGCCGCGAAGTTCACCAGCTCGACCTCGACAACGCCGGTCTCCTCCTTCACGCGGACAGCAGCGACGAGGGCGCGCAGGAGGCGCCCCTGGTTCTCGGGCGTCATGAGCTTCCAGACGCGCGCGAAGTCGCGGAGCGCGCCGACGATCCACGCGCCCTCGTTGGATGCGACCTCGAGGTCGAGCCGGTCGCGCTCCGTCTCCGCGAGCTGGCGCTCGGCGGCCACGAGCCGGTCCGTCTCGGCGCGTAGCTTCGCCTCGACGAGCTCGCGCGCGCGCCCCTCGAACTTCCCCAGCTCCTCGGTGTACTTCGACGCGTTCACCGAGGCGCTCGCCACCCTGCCCGGCAGGTCGGCGCGGATCTTCTCGATCGCCTCGCGCTGCCCGGCGATGCGCTTCTTGAGCGCGGCGTCGACGTGCGCGGCGAGCGAGTCGTCCGACGTCGCCGTGGTGATGCGCTGCGCGACGAAGTCCTCGAGCGCGCCCGCGGGCAGCGGCCTCGCGGGGCACGCCTCCTTGCCGTGCTTGTCGCGCTGCGAGCACCTGTAGAACCTGTAGACCTTCCCGTTCTTCGTCGTCGAGCCCGGGCACATCGCCTCGCCGCAGAGGCCGCAGCGCAGGAGTCCGCGCAGGACGTAGTCGGGGTTGGTTCCGGTCAGGCGCAGCTCGCGCCCGGTGCCCGCGAGGATGCGCTCGGCCTGGCGGAAGGTGACCTCGTCGATGATGCGCGGGTGCTCGCCGGGATGGACCTCGTCGCCGTACATCATGAAGCCGGCGTAGAGCGGGCTCCTGAGCACGCGCGCGATGGCGTCCTTCGTCCAGCGCAGGCCGTCCTTCGGCGGACGGCTCGAGCCTCGCGGCAGGAGTCCGCGGTCCGTCAGCGTGCGCGCGACCATCGCCATCTGCCGGTGCTGGAGGAACAGCGTGAAGGCCTCGCGAACGATGTGAGCCTCGACCTCGTTCACGAGGAGCTTCTTGTCCTTCACCGAGTAGCCGAAGGGCACGGGGCCGCCCGTCCACATCCCCTTGCGACGCGAGGCGGCGATCTTGTCGCGCGTGCGCTCGGAGATCATGGACCTCTCAAATTCCGCGAAACTCATCAACATGTTGAGCGTGAGCCGCCCCATCGCGTCGGCCGTCGAAAAGTTCTGGGTGACGGACACGAACGAGGCACCCGCCGCGGTGAAGCGCTCCATCATCTTGGCGAAGTCGAGCAGCGAGCGGCTCAGCCGGTCGACCTTGTAGACGACGATGACGTCGATCTTGCCGGCCTCGACATCCGCGAGCAGCCGCGTGAACGCGGGGCGATCGGTGTTCGCGCCCGTGAAGCCGCCGTCGTCGTAGCGCTCGTCGACGAGCTTCCAGCCGGGCTGCCGCTGGATGTACGCGAGGCCGGACTCGCGCTGCGCGTCGAGGCTGTTGAACTCTTGCTCCAAGCCCATCGTCGTCGACTTGCGCGTGTAGATGGCGCACCGCTTCGTCTCCGTCGCGGGCGTGGGAGTAGGCCTGCGCTTCGTCATCGCGGCTCCTCCGGCTTCGCGTCGGTCGGCTGCTGGTCGCCGACGTTCGCATCGCGCTCGATGACGGCGAGGAGCCGCTCGAGGTTGTGGTTGAGGCGCGCCAGCTCGCGCGCGAGGGCCGGTGCGGTCGCCTCGTAGAAGCGGTGCCCCATCTGGGTCCGGTAGAAAGGGGTGTCGCTCATGCTGCGCTCTCCTCGCTCGTCGTCTCGACGCGCTTCTTCAGGCCGAAGAAGAGGAAGCCGTTCCAGGGCGTACCCGTGATGTGCTTCGCGATGGCCGAGAGCGTCTTGAAGCGCTCACCTGCGTGCTCG
>Ga0315268_10001152_pt1 | contig 30441 bp, 30 predicted proteins | sample C1_top_MG_FD_204535 | JGI IMG/M metagenome (GOLD analysis project Ga0315268, IMG submission 204535) | Sediment microbial communities from Yellowstone Lake, YNP, Wyoming, USA - C1_top | ecosystem: Environmental > Aquatic > Freshwater > Lake > Sediment | place: USA: Wyoming | collected 2017-08-01
CATTCATCACACGATCCATGAGTACAATTACCACCGGATACACACCACCCTCAGGATGCCTCCGAGGGAATTCCGTTTACACTTTGAGCGCCGTAGAAAAAATGTCTAAAGAACCGAGGTCTTGACAGTTGTACCTTAGCCTCTTTTTGCGAACTTTGCATTTGGCAACATTCGCTTTCAGCTGTTACGGGCTTATCCGTCCTCGACTTTTGGTCGGGAAGCTCAGGAGGGTAATTCATTCTATCAAGTTCGGGGAATCTTTCACCATCCGTTCCCTCTCTGTTGTCACCTTGATACAATTACTATTTCTCCGTCAACGCTTTTCGTATTAACTTAATGACTATTATACCACAATTTGCCTGTTTTTGCAACTCAGCGTAAAATAGGTACATGTCTTTCTTCGACAAATTCCGCGAGCGGCAATACAATCGCCGTTTCCGTGTACGCATGACCCGCGATAACCTCAAGTTCGTCACCACCCTATCGGTCGTCGGATTTTTTGCCGTCGTGGGCATCGTTCTTTTCACCGCAATCCTGTTTGCATGGTACGCGAAAGATCTGCCCCGTCCGGATAAAGTGCAGCGGACGACCGGGTTATCGACGGTCATACATGATCGAAACGGCGAAACGCTCTACGATATTTATCAGGACGCCAACCGGATCCCCGTGGATTTTGTGACCATCCCCCAATACTGTAAAGATGCCACGGTCGCCGTCGAGGATAAAGATTTTTACAAACATCAGGGGCTCTCGACGACCGGTATCGCCAGAGCTTTACTCGGTATCGTCCTTTTCCGTAATCTTTCAGGCGGCGGCGGTTCTACCCTCACCCAGCAACTCGTGAAAAACGTCCTGCTCACGAACGAACAAACGCTCCCGCGTAAAATAAAAGAAGCAATCCTCGCTATTCAAATCGAGCGAAAATATACCAAAGACCAGATCCTTCAGATGTACCTAAACGAGGCTCCGTACGGTGGCACAGCGGTGGGGATGGAGTCGGCAAGCCAACTGTACTTTGGTTTGTCGGTGAAAGACCTCAATATGGTCCAGTGTGCGATATTGGCCGGGCTTCCGCAGTCACCGAGCAATTATTCGCCGTTTACGGGGCAACCGAAAGCATATGTGGCACGCACTCAGCACGTGCTGGCGAGGATGCGCGAGGACGGGTACATAAACGCGTTTGAGGAATCCGCAGCGCGTAAACTTTTGGATACCATTACTTTTGCTGCAGATTCCGGTGCGCTCAAAGCGCCGCATTTTGTCGCCTACATCAAAGACCAGCTTGTTGCCAAATTCGGGGCGGCCGCAGTCGACGGCGGAGGACTCAAAGTTACGACGACTCTGGACTGGAAATTGCAACAAAAAGCCCAGACGATCGTCAAGGAGGAAGTCGATAAAGCAAAAACACTCAAGGTCAGTAACGGCGCGGCCGTGGTTATCGATCCGAAAACCGGAGAAATACTTTCGCTCGTCGGCAGCAAAGATTACGTGGCGACGGATGCAAGTGGATTTAAGTTTAACGTGCCGGTGCAGGGCCTCCGTCAGCCGGGAAGCTCGATCAAGCCGTTTACGTACGCTACGGCGCTGAAAAAAGGCTATACGGCCGCGACCGAGCTTATGGATGTTGATACAAAATATCCTTCGGGCGATGTGACCAAGCCGGAATATAATCCAAAAAATTATGACGGCAAATTTAGGGGCCCAATGCAACTCCGGTTTGCACTGGGCAATTCTATAAATACGATAGCGGTCAAGGTGCTCGCCTTGGTCGGCGTAAAAGATGCGCTTGAGACGTCGTACGAAATGGGCTTGTCATCTTTACAACCGACAAATGATACGCTGAAACGTCTGGGTCTTTCGATGACCTTGGGCGGCGGCGAGGTGACACTTCTGGATCTCACCAGCGCGTACGGCGTATTTGCCAGCCAAGGGTTGCGCGCAGATCCGGTGTCGATTCTGAAAGTCGAAGATTCCAAAGGCAAAGTGCTTTACCAGTACAATCCTCCTGCTCCGCGTAGAGTGCTGGGGGCGGACGTGGCGTACATGATTTCGGATATGCTTTCGGATAACGATGCGCGTGTTATAGAATTTGGTGCGAATTCCTATCTCAAAGTCCCCGGGTATACGGTCGCTGCCAAAACCGGTACAACGGATGACAAACGTGACAATTGGACGATGGGGTATACGCCGTCCGTGGTCGTGGGTACGTGGGTGGGAAACAACGATAATTCGCCTATGAGTCCGGTACTGGCGTCTGGGCTCACCGGCGCGGCGCCGATCTGGAACAGGATTATGCGCGAAGCATTAAACGGAAAAAAAGACGAGCCGTTTTCCAGACCAGGTAATATTATTGAAATGGATGTGGACGCCGTCGGCGGGGGTACACCCGTATCAGGTCAGCCGACCCGCAAAGAACGGTTTATCAAAGGGACCGAGCCCACGAGTCAGGCATCCATTTACCAAAATGTAAAAGTCAGTAAAAAAGATAATAATAAACTCGCCAACGCAGTGGAAATAGCGACCGGCCAATATGACCTCAAACAATTTGTCATATTTTCCGAACAGGATCCGGTTTCGACGGATGGGAAAAACCGTTGGCAGGAAGCGATCAACGCGTGGGTTTCCTCAAACTTTTCTGACGCCAAATATCACCCGCCCACGGATACCTACAGCGGATCGGATCAGCAAATCGGAATTCATGTAAATTCGCCGACAGATAATCAGCAGATAAATAGTAATGACGTAAACATCCAGTTTACGATTGCGACTGTCAATAGTCTGGATCACGTGACGCTTTCCGTCGGCGGAGTCAATAAAACCTATCACGATGTATCGGTCAACGATACGATTCACCTGGATAACGGTTCGTACACGATCCACATCCAGGCTGCGGATAATAAAGGAAACAACGCCGGAAATGATATCCACATCGGGGTCAATACACCCTACGCTACGCCGACGGCTGCGCCGACCCCCATCCCCACGCCGTAATATTGCTCTTCCCCCAATATTTAACTATAATATTGCCCATGAATGAAGGAGACCCATTTAGGCGATCTGGTTTTCGAGCGCATGTGCGCGCAAACGACGAGTTGCTACGGCAAAAGTCGGCAGAATTACCAAATATCCTTGACCTCATAGTTGGCGGTGGTGTGATAGTTGGCTCAATATCCGTCGCAGCATATTGGGTTATCAATAATCCCGCACAAGCAAAGGTGCTTTTGGATAATTTTCTTTCTCATTTTCGATAACGAAGTGTTTAAATAACTGGGGAGATGCCGAATTTTTCGGCCGCGTATTCCAAAAATTTCTGATGCACCGGGGCGATATCCGATCCCGTCAGAGTACGGGCGGCATCCAGGTACGTCACCCGGAAGGTCCGTTTGTTTTCGTACGAATCCAGGAGGGTTACAGACTTGATCAGCGTGTGAATTTTTGATAAGACGTCAATAAACAGTCCGACCTGAAATTCCTCCGGGACGGAAAACGAAAAATCCTCAATAATCGGCGGGTATTTCGGGATGGGGACGTATTTTTTTGTAGTAGCCGCCTGTGCAGTCAGCTCGTCTAAACGGGCAGTATAGATAGTGACCGGTTCTGAAATCCCCAATTTTTGAAGAAGCGCACTATCTACCTCCTGCACGGATCCGATATTGCCGAATATTTCAGATAGACCTTTCGCTTCTCGGAACTTCGTCCCCGTCCAGGCGACAAGCAAGGTTGGTGTTTCGATAGGCAAATCATGTTTACGGTATTCATAGACCATGCTAAGTTCAAATACCCGCAATGGATTTTCGTGTTTCAGATTTTCTTTGATACTCATGAGCACACTCGGGAGCAATGTCGGTCGCATGTAGACCCATTCCTCCGATAAAGGGTTCGCGATTTTATACGCGTTTTTGGTATCCCGGCCGAATATGTCCATGAGTTTTTCGGAAATCATCGAATAGGTATAGAGTTCGGTGTATCCCCAGTCGCGCAGGCGGACTTTTATCTCGCGCTCCCACGAAAGTTGCGGATCCGGCAGGACGACCGGCGGCTCCCCCTCGGGCAGTTTGGTTTTGATATTTTGATATCCGTACATGCGGGCGACCTCTTCGATGATATCCACATCAATGCTCACATCCCGCCGCCAGCTGGGAACGACTACGGTAACTATGTCATTCCGGGCTTGACCCGGAATGACAGCGCGCATAGCAAATCCTAAGGGTTTGAGTATGTTTTCAATCTCATTATTATTGAGGGTTTGCCCTATATATGCCGTCACTTTTTCTTTCGTTACGGAAACCGAATAGTGTTTATATGGCGCGGGATACAGATCGTACAACTTGCTGGCTACGCGGCCGCCGGTGAGTTCTTCCATAAGCGCGACACCTTTTATAATAGTAGGGAGCACGAGTTCACTGTCGAGTCCTTTTTCAAAAAGCCCCGCGGCTTCCGTGCGATGCGCAAGTGCCATTGAAGTCCTGCGGATATTTGCCGGGTTATATGTCTGCATGAAGAGGATCACGCTTCTCGTCGAGTTTTTTATGCTGGAGTTGTACCCGCCCATGATACCGCAGAGGTCTACTATTCTGCCGTCGCCATCTTCAATCACGATATCTTCTCCCGGTAGCACGTGTGCTTTTCCGTCCAGTGTGACGATCTTTTCACCCTTGCGACTTGCGCGCAGAATCATTGTATTCCCTTTTATTTCATCGTAATCAAATGCGTGAGCCGGCTGGCCGTATGCGCGCATCAGATAATTCGTAATATCTACCACGGTATTGACCGATCGGATGCCGGTACTTTCCAGCCGCTTGACGAGCCACGTAGGAGACGGCCCGACTTTGACATTCGTGAGAACTATTGATGTCCAGCGCGGATTGAGTTTTGGATCCGTTCTAATAGAAAGCTTTTTCTCCCCATCCTTTTTATATTTCGTTACGAATGCTTTCGTGTTAAACGCATAGGGATCGCCGACGAATTTTGCGGGTATGCCGAATCGGGGTAAAATAGCTGTCGCTTCCCGCGCCACGCCGACGACCGACATGGCGTCGGGGCGGTTGGTCGTGATTTCTATGTCGTACACCGTTTCACCGTTTGTTCTATGAATCCGTTCCACGGACGGGCCCGCAAGCGACAAATATTCCTTGATTTGTTCCGGCGTAGCCTTCGTTTTCAGATATTCCCGAAGCCATGAGTCGCTGATTAAAATGTTCATGTTTTTTGTCATCCCCGACCTGATCGGGGATCTGCCTTTCTTTTCAAAAGCCAATACCAAAACCGATTCCCGCCTACGCGGGAATGACAACGAGACTAAAATTGTTCTAAAAATCGTACGTCGTTCCCGTACAAAAGTCGAATATCGTCAAGCTGCGTCCCTGCTTTCATCATAAAGCAACGTTCCACTCCCCAACCGAATGCAAAGCCGTTGTAACCGGCAGGAATTTTTCCGTTTGCCAGGACATTCGGGTGCACCATGCCGGCGCCGCCGAGCTCGAGCCATCCCTGTTTGCACAGCTTACATCCTTTCCCTAAGCACACGCCGCAGGTGACGTCTACTTCAAACGACGGTTCGGTAAATTGGAAATGGAATGGCCGGATACGCGTTTTCCGGCTAGGTCCGAAAAATTGTTTTGCAAAATAATCCAGTACGCCTTTGAGATGCCCGATTGATACATTGTGGTCTATGTATAGTCCTTCAAATTGATGAAACATCGGCGTGTGGGATACGTCTATTTGGCGACGGTAACACTTGGCGATGTTGATCATGCGGATTGGCAATTTCCCTTTTTCCATTTCGCGCACCTGACCGTTACTCGTGTGCGGCGTTAATACCATCTTTATGTCATTCCCGCGTAGGCGGGAATCGGTTTTGGTATTGTTTTCCGATAAGGCAGATCCTCGCTTTCGCGAGGATGACAACCAAGAGCCGTCAATAAAAAAGGTTTCCCATTCATCCCGCGCGGCGTGATTGGCGGGCATGTTGAGCGACTCAAACGCGTACCAGTCCCAGTCGACCTCGGGGTGGCGGACGCGGGTGAAACTGATTCTCTCAAATATTCTCGTGATTTCCTCAATCGCTTGCGACGCGATGTGGAGATGACCTTCTGCCGGCCGGATGCCTGGCATGGTCGGATCAAAAGTAGATCGTAGATCGTGGTTCGTCGATGATTGTTTGTTATTTATCGCGTCGATGATAGATTTTTTGACGTCGTTGACGACACTTCCTACCTGTCCGCGGTCGGGAGCGGGCACCTGACGGATCTGGCGGGTAAGCTTGGACAGTTCGCTTTTTGCGCCCAGAAATTCAATGCGCAGCATGTCCGCCGGCTTGGCACTGTCCCGTATTCCTGCGAGTGCATCCTGCTGCGCCTGCAAGAGCATGCCGATAAAGTTCGGCGTCGCGATCGGCTCGGTATTTGTATCAGTTCTATCCGTCATATCAATATGTTTATTGTACTTATTACACTACGCTCCCGCAAGAGAGATGACCTGCCGGGCCCGACAGGTCGTCCCCGCCTCACTCCAAAGAATTATTTTTTATTACGCGTCTTCTTTTTTCTTATTATCTTCCAACCCACTACCCGTTCTTCTTCAATGATCGGTTCAAGCGAATCTCCGGGTTGTAGAGAATTCTTAACCGGAGCCACAAGGTCATTCAATGCGTTTTCCTTCGCCTGTCTACGAGAATGTTCGCGATTTCTTTTTTCATTCTCCGCATTTTCCCCATAATGCTGTGGCGGATTCCAAAATTGCGCAATATGTTTTTCAATTGCTATATCTTTAGGAATCCGCAGTTGCCCCGGCATCGCTAAATCCGACGCCTCTGTCCTCCCGATCATCCGGTTTTCCGGTCCTCCAATTTCATAATTTATATATTTTCACCTCCTTTCGAATCGAAGACTCGCTCAAGGCAAGCCTTTCAAAATTCATATATGTTTGCATTGGGCATTAGTCTTATTTCACCATCGTCAATATAGATTCTTCCATGAATATCCGTATACGTGCCTCCCTGTGTTATTGGCCAAGGTACATGTTGGATTTTTTGTTGCTCGCTCTCTTTTACGAGTACGACACCACCTATTTCAAGAATATTTTTTCTTTGTTCCATTCGTTCAAGACCGTAAATCATATATTTTCACCTCCTTTCCAAAAATAAACCCCCTTGCGGGGGCTCTAGGTATATAAATTTTTTGTTATTTATGCACCCTAAGATACCCCGCAATGCGTGGTTCTAAAGAATGCAAAAAATTGTATTTGTATAGACATATATTTTGAGGCAAACGGCCTTGGCCTTCGGCCGCCCACCCCTTTACCTAACGACCCAAATCGACGAGTCCTTTCACCCACGGCGTTCCCATGAGCGCGCGAACTCCAATTTCAGTTCGCATCCATAGAGCTCCTTCGCGTCCTTCCGGGTAGCGTATTTCATACTCGTGCAATTCTTTTGTCAACGCAAGAACAGTAGGTTCGTTTGCCAACTGCTCGGCAAGCGTTTTCACCGTACCGTCCATCTGCAACAGATCCGGGTCTGCGATGACTCGTAGTGCTGCCATATCATTATTGGCGACGTGAAGCCACCAAACAAGCGTTGCCGCCTGTTCATTCTTTTCTTGCAGGTTTCGTATTCCGTCATAAACGGTATCCTGAGTATGCATAATTTTTTCCAATTCTGGTTTCATAAGTTTTTTCACCTCCTTTCAAAATTCCACTAAAAAACCCGCTCGCGCGGGGTTTGTATTTGAAAGGTTGTGAATTTCTGTTTACTTCATCCAACCCAAAATACCCCGCGTGAGCGTGGTAGAGAAGGATGAGCTAAACAGATTGATCATCATAGATTTTTTATATTACTCCTGCCCGTTGCCGTTTGTCAAATCATTGCCTCGTTTGGCGGCAAAGGACGTCTCCTTCGCCGCCATCCGACCAGACGGGTTTCAGCTCCAACCTCTTCAGTCACCGGAAAAACAAATTGTTCTCCGTATAGCTTCTTCAAAATATCCCCTTGGAATTTTGGACCGCAATCAGGATGTTCTATGTAATACTCATGTGAAGAGGTGTTGTACCTATTAAATTGAATGACGTTATCGTCAAAAAATTTATCAGGCGTAATCACATAACCGAATCGGCTTACAACAGAATGGAATCCACCACCCCAGCTAAACCAATTTGTTAGCGCTACGATTTTTTCTCCTGGTTTTACGTAACGGCTCAACGCGATATCCTGCGGTTCTTTTGATATGAATTTTTCAATATCTACTGTCATATATTTCACCTCCTTTCTAAAAATAACCATCAAAAAACCCCCTCGCGGGGGCTTGTGTGGGTTCTTTTATATTACTGTGTTATTTTTTTGTGCAACCCAACGCATCCCCCGTTTTGGAGGCGCGCATCATTCCGCTCAAAAATTTCGTATTCGTCATATGATTAGTTTACCGTTTTTACGCTGTCAACTATTTCCTCGAATATCTCCGGGTCGTCAGTGATGAGGTTTGCCAAAATTTTCCGGTCCAGATCGATGTCTGCGGCTTTGAGTTTACTCATAAATGCACTGTAGGACAGACCGTTTTGTTTGACGGCTTCGTTGATGCGGGTAATCCATAGTTGGCGGAAATCCCGTTTGCGGTTTTTTCGGCCACTGTGTGCGTACTCGCCCGCGTGCAGGTATGCCTGCGTCGCGGAGCGGATCAGCCGGCGTTTGGTCATCCGGTAGCCTTTGTTCGCGACAAATATTTTCTTGTGTTTATTTTTGGCCTGTACGCCTCGTTTGACTCTCATACGTTAATAATAAATAAACGAATAACCTAATAAACTAATAATCGAATATTTTAAGTATTTAAGAACCGTTTTATGTTGACTGCGTATTTGGTGTTTTCCACAATTTGCGGTGCATCCTGGCGGCGCTGGTGCGCTTTTGTCTTGTTGCTGCGCAGATGCCGGGCTCCCTGCATACGATGGATAATTTTTCCGCTGCCTGTTATCTTAAACCGTTTGCGCACTATCTTTTTTGTTTTCATTTTCGGCATATGTCTCCTGTCACTTATCGCTTTTTTTATCCGGCACTACCATGGCGACGAGCAGCTTGCCCTCCAGCTTCGGCGGGCGGACTACTCTGGCGCCGACCAGTGCGGCGACAAATCTGTTCATGACGTCAAACCCGAATTCCTTCCGCGTGATTTCCCGACCTCGGAAAAACAGCGTCAGTTTCACCTGGTTGCCGTCTTCCAAAAAGCCGTTGACCTGCCGGACGCGGGTATCGAAATCGTGCTGTCCGATAAACGGACGCAGCCGGATTTCTTTGACCCCGACGTTTTTTTGGCTTTTTTTGGCCTCGCGGTCTTTCTTGGCTTCCTGATATTTAAACTTTTTAAAGTCGATCAGTTTGGCAACCGGCGGTTTTGCCGATCCGGCTATCTCTACCACATCTATCCCCTTTTCCTTGGCCAACTGGAGTGCTTCCAGTTTGGACACGACTCCGATCTGTTTGCCCTCTTCGTCTAAAAGACGTACCGTCGGGCTCAAGATCTGATAATTCAGGCGGTAGTGTTTAAAGTAAATGCTCAAGCTGATCGTTGAGTAAGGACAAAAAACTCTCAAGAGACTTGCTCTTGAGATCTTCACCCTTCCTCGTCCGGACGGAAATACTATTTCCTTCCACTTCCTTATCTCCGATTATACCCATAAATGGCACCTTTTGCAACGTGTGAAAGCGTATCTTGGCGCCCATGGGCTCGCTACGGTCGTCTACCTCTACCCGTAAGCCCTGCGCACGGAGTTCCTTTGCGGCCGTACGGGCGGCCTCTACGTGCCTCTCTGCAATGGGTATCAGGGCCACCTGGATGGGCGACAACCAGAGGGGAAGTGCGCCCCTGTATTTCTCCAGGAGAAAGGCCATCGTGCGCTCTATGGCGCCTATAGACGCTCTGTGTATGACCACAGGCTCCGCTTTGGCGCCGTGCTCGTCAGTGTACTCGAGGCTGAACCGCTTGGGCATGACAAAGTCATATTGGACGGTAAACGCGGTCTCCTCCTGGCCGTTGACCTTTTTGAGCTGGACGTCGATTTTGGGTCCGTAAAATGCCGCTTCGCCTGGCGCCTCGAAAAACGGTGCATCGATGTCTTTGAGGACGCTTCGCAGTATATCCTCGGCAAAATCCCACGCCGCGTCATCTTTATAATACTTTTTATCGTCGTTACGGTCACCAAGCGATAAGCGGAACCGGTAATCCTCACCTTTTTTAAAGCCGAGCGCGCCGTTTAAGTACTCAATGAGTTTCATGACGTCTTTGATCACATCCTTGGCTTTTTCCTTCGGCGTAAAGATGTGCGAATCGGATAATATAAACGTGCGCACGCGCATGAGTCCGGATAGTTCTCCGCTTTTTTCGTACCGGAACTGCGGCGAAATCTCGGCGATCTTAAGCGGCAATTCTCGGTAACTTCGCGGGCTGCTTTTATAGAGCATAAAGTGGTGCGGACACGTCATGGGACGCAAAATAAGCTCGTCCTCGTCCACTTTCATGACCGGATACATGGTGTCTTTGTAGTATGGATAGTGTCCGGACATTTTGTAGAGATCCGTTTTGGCAATCGGTGGCGTATAGACGTGCTGGTATCCCCACGCAAGCTCGGTATCCACAACAAACCGTTCGAGGACGCGGCGTATCACGCTGCCTTTGGGTGTCAGGAGTGGTAAGCCTTTACCGACTAAGTCCGAGAAAACAAATAAATTCAGATCTTTACCGATTTTTCGGTGATCGGACTCTTCAGCGAGCTCCCGAGCTTTCAGAAATGCTTCAAGCTCCGTGGCTTTCGGGAACACCGTGCCGTAGATGCGCGTCAGCATTTTATTTTTTTCGCTCCCGCGCCAATACGCACCCGCGACGGATAACAGCTTGAAATGCTTGAGGTCGTTATTCGGGTGAGGACAGTGGCCGCCGCGGCACAGGTCCACATACTCGCCGGATTTGTATAGCGTTAATTCCTGCCCCTCACTGCTGAACTCTTCAATTAATTCTTTTTTATATTCGTTATCTTTAAACTGTTTCAAAGCGTCTTCGCGTGACACATCTACCCGTTCAAAACCTTTCCAGGATTTGACCAGCTCGTGCATTTTTTCTTCGATTTTGGGAAAGTCATCCTCGGACACTTTCACATCCCCAAAATCAAAGTCATAATAAAATCCGTTTTCGATCGCAGGTCCGATTGTCCGCTTCGCGTCGGGATACAGCTCCAGCACAGCAGCCGCAAGTAAATGCGCGCACGAATGCCGAAGATGCTCTAGATGTTCGACGGTATTTTCCATAAAAAAACCGTTCTCCTATGCGCCCCCGATCGAATCGTGGGAGTTTCCAGCGCATAAAAAACGGTACTTCATTTATTACCTTTACGCAGGTATCGCGCTTCTCTTTGAGGTTAGTGATGTCTCATGCAAACGAGAATACTCTATTATTGCACGGTTTTTTTGCTTGTCAAGCGATTGTCGGAAAGCCGCCAATATGTTTTTCAATTCTATCGAGTCGCTTTTCGTGCTGATTCAAGACCGGGATAACATTGTTTTGCATATACTCTGCCATGTCACTAACTATTTCTTTTTTAAGTCGTTTTTCCATAGTTTCGAGATCATCTTTTGTAGCAAAACGATTGAGATCATCTTTTGTAGCAAAACGATTGAGATCATCTTTTGTAGCAAAAACGCCTTTCAGTTTTTTAATATCGTCATCGGTGATCATATTTTTACTGTATACCCAGCTCATGTAAAAATCAACTGTCTCTCTGACCTTTTCCTTTCGGCACAAACGGTTTCATGGCCGCTATATCGGCCGGAGAATTTTTAAAGGTAAATAATATTTTATCAATGTAATTTGCCAGATCGTCAAAATAGTAGACATCCGTGACGCGGACGTCCTCGCCGGTCGCGACCTGCGGTTCCACGTCAATAGTGCCGATATTCATGGAACGGAACAAGAAGTTTGGTGAATACGCTTTCGCTTTGAGCGCTTCGTTCCAAAAGAGAGCACGCTTGGTCATGAAAAAGGGTGACACGACGTCAAAACGGATGATGCGCCGGTCGGTGATATACGTTTTTGATTTTTTATACACGGTTATATTCCACCAGATGCCCACGAATAGAAGTATCAGAGAAAGCAGTAGACCGATGATTGTGAGCATGCCCGCAAACGACGGTACGATCGTGCCGATAACCCACAGCACGGCAAAGAAAAATACGGCGAGGAATATGATGCGTGCGATCGCGAGCTGTTTGGCTATTGCGTGCGGCGTTACGATATAGAGAACCCGCTCCCCCTCCTGTTGTCCGTCAAATGTGTCCATAAGGCGATTGTAGTACTAAACCCGGAAAACGTAAACATGGTTAGTGTGATCCTGCCGGAGGATTTTCCAGTTTGGAAAAATAAAGCTATTGGAAACAATACGGGTGCCGGGGGGACAATCCTTTTTTAATTTGCGTGCAAGGGCGTCCATTTTCCACGGTAAGAGATAAATGAATACGATATTCGCATCGTGAATATCGGCACGCCAAAAATTTTTCCACCGTGTGGGAGCACCCCGAATATTTGAGAATAGAACAAGAAGCGGATTTATTTCGTACCCTACGGCCCGAGCGCCTTCTTTTTTTGCGAGGAGTACGAGTTTTCCGTTGCCGCTGCCCAGGTCATACACGATGTCGCCTTTCTTAATGTGCGCGAGTCGGATCATGGCGCCCGCGACGGGATTGGTGCTCGGCACAAACGGTGCGCCGGTGACAAACGCGATGCACATGTAGAGAATGGTGATAGCAAACCCGATCTGGAGGAGAAGAAAGAAAATGCTGAGTGCCATTTTTTTATTATACGCGTCTTTGGGTTAAAGAAGCAGCATGGTGACGGCGCGGAAACGGGTGTGCCAGGGAGCGTCGCTTGCTAAAATAAACCGTACAAGTCTACGGTCACGCATCGAGCGGTAGAGAACATACTCAGGTATGAGGAGGATGAGAACCAAGAGCGCGAGTAATATATTCAAATTATCCGTCGCTGTGGTCGTCGTTCCCAACACCTGAACATTGGGCGGGGCGCTGCCTGCCACGATGGCGTCACCCGGTCCGAACGCGTTGCCGACCGATCCGGATACGGCAAACATACTGTTGGCGGATGCGGATACCGTATCACTTCCCGCGCCGACATGGCCCGAAGCGACCGCGTGCCCCACGTACACGCCTCCGGGTGTATGCGATGAAAGTACAAATCCAGTGCTTATTTGTACGGTACCGCCGATTTTTATCGTTCCGACCGGGATCGTCGTTCCGCCGACGTCCACGCCATCTTTAAATAAATGCAAAATGACATTGGCGTCAAAGACCCGTCCGTTTCCCGGATTTTTCAGCGTAAGAAAAAAATGTGACCGTATCGCCGGGGTTTACAAATGCGCCGACATTATTTGTTTGTGTGAGCGTCAGGAGTCCGCCCGGTTCATTCACCGCCCCGCCAGATTCGCGTACGATAACCGGTGTGGGGGCAGGTGTCGGAGTGGCTTCTGCTTTTGCGAGTGACGCGGCGTCGCCCACGTTCCCATGCCACGAACCGAAAATATTAATAAATCCAAAAAATGCCGTGGTGCGGTACAGGACCGTATTGACGAGATTAATGACTGATACGTCACTGATTGCATTCCCCGTTCGGATACTGCCGGAGTCGGCAGAAAGCGTGTTGTTGCCGGTGTTGGCACTCGAGTGTACGGTGTTTTTTATCATCGCAGTTTGTGTCGCAGTCACATTGCCCGTGCATCCGCAATCAGTCGTTCCCGAGGACTGTCCCGAGATATTGAGATATCCTGCCGATCCCGATGCGACATTTCCGTACCCGACAAAACTGCCGTTCCATACTCCAAATGCGTTGATGTAGAGCGCAAATACATTTGCACCAATGAGCGTCGTGTTGACGAGGTTATTGACGCTCACCGCACTTTGCGTGTTGCCTGTTTGGATCGACCCGGCTCCTGAAGCCGTATTGCCGCCGGTATTTGCCGTGGACGAAACGTTGGTGTCGACTGTTGCGGTGTTGGACACATTTGTACTTGTCGTACACGCATTGCAGGGACTCCCCGTGCCGCTCGAAAGAGGTACCGGTAAAATAATATCGCCGTTTAATGTACCGAAAATATTAATGGTCACGATGTGGATAACGGAATCGATCATGATGAGGTTCACGCGGTTGAGAATGGATACGATGGAATATGCGTCGCCGGTTGCGAGCGTTCCGGTCCCGCCGGTTGCGAGCGTGTTGTTTCCGGAGTTTGCATTTGAGTTTATGGTATTTTCGACTGTGGCCGAACTTGTCACCGATGTGATGTGGAGATTGATGGTTGGGTCCGACGGATGATCTGCAAGAACACTACGGATAAAAGCAGCCGGATCAGACAAATTTAGGACGCCGTTTTGCTCGATATACAAATTGATCGTTTGGCTTATGACATTCGCATTTACGACAGTAGAATTTACGTTGTTATCTACCGTTGTTATGGCAATCGCCGTTCCTGTTGAAACGCTCGTTGTCGGGGTTGGCGTGGGCGTGCCGGTGGCATTTGCGCTTTGTGCTTGTCCGGTCGACTCCGATGAACTGGGTGAAGGCGCTGATGTATTATTTCCTGTATTTGCGGAGGTAGAAGCGTCGTTTGTTACCGCTGCGGTATTCTCGATGGTCGTTGAACTGGTGGCCGTCGGGTCGGTCGTCACTGCAGAATCTGTCGCAACGGGAAGGTCAGGGGTCGGTCCCGCGGTCGGGGTATCGGTCGGAGTCGGCGTTGGCGTATCGGTCGGCGTGGGAGTAATCGTGTCCGTCGGAGTCGGAGCCGCGGTCGGGGTATCGGTCGGCGTAATTTCCTGGGCAAAGATCGGATATCGTAGCGAATTTGTTCCCAAAAGCACGAAGGCAAGAACGACCGAAGTCGCTTTAGCTAAAAAAGTATGGAGTAATGTTTTTTTAATACGCATACCTTCCCGCAGGTCCCCAGGGGAGAAGGCATGCGCCTCTCCCCCGGAGCCTTGCAGAGAAATTAGTGACTCAGAATTGTCGTGTTGACGGTATTCAAAACGACTGCTGAAGCTGAGACATAACTACCTGTGGAAACATCGCCATTTCCTGCTTTATTAAAGCCTGAGTTAGCAAATGTAAACACGAAGTTATTTACCTCGGCATCATGATTTGAGACGCTAATGTTGTCGAAACATCCACATCCGGCCAAATTCAAACTTGTGAAGTTGACCTGATTTGTAAGATTCGCTCCAGCGGATACGTAACTACCTGTGGAAATATTTCCACCGGCGTGTTGGTCATCACCGTGACCTCCACCGAAACTATCGACACTTACTCCACCGCCGGTCAGATTGAACCCGGAGTTGGCACTTGTTACGATGTGATTGTCCACGCTAACGTCCGCGTTGTTGACACTAAAAGACGTTACCGGTGTCTGATCTTCGTTACTATGTTCTGCAAATACAGGTGCTGCCACTGCCAAAAGCAAGGCTGCTCCTGCTGCTGCTACTGCAAATTTTTTCATCATATATATTTCACCTCCTTTCGCTAGTAGATTCACCCAATATGTTTGAGTGTTCACAAAAAAACGCACCATGACGGTGCGTTATGACACTGCGATATATTCGCAGCTTATATGTACTGATGTACGTGCCCTTTCGTACAAATTTCTCATTAGTTCAGTGCGATCTCGTGTGTTCGACAGGACGTGAATTATATAAATTGTGATTCGAGAGTGGACGCATTGTTATGGGGTTCGTGTGGTAGGTTATGCCGGGTATCATAGTAAATAAAACACGCTATTAAAAGTTATTTCCCTGATAAACAATAAAGGTACAATGCTTTCATTTACCTGTCAATCGATCAAACCAGGTCAATTTTCGAACGCGGTCCCATAGACTTTGTAGGAACGATATCCACTTTGGCACATCCTGATTTTTATTCTGAATTATGGCCGCTGGGGTGGCTGTGGGCGCGGCCTCAGAAGTGTTTTGCGTACTGTGTGTGACGGTCACGGGGTTATCTGATGATATGAATTCTGTTGTGTCCGTTTTTTCGACACGGATTGCGCCCGGTTTGTCGGATACAACAGTCGTTGTGTTGCCATTTACCGTCGTTTGAATATTGGTATACGTGACAGGAACAAAAAACATATATCGCGTTACGGGGCAGACAGCAGTTGGGCGTTTACGAGTCCGGCGCCGACCAGTGTACTCCCCCACGGGAGTGGTGTGGCAGTTGATTGGATGTCGCTATACATATTTGCAAAGGATTCTCCGGGATGGGTAAATAATCGAAGTGCCACAGCCCCTGCCACGTGCGGCGTGGCCATCGACGTACCCGAAAGCGTGGCGTATCCGCCATTTTTATACGTTGAGTACACATTGACTCCCGGCGCGGCGATATCTATCTGCGGCCCGCGGCTGCTCCAACTTGGAACGGCATCCGTGCTATCTGTGGCAGCCACTCCGATAACTTCCGGATATGCTCCGGGGTACGCAACTGTGTTTGCTCCCGGCCCGCTGTTGCCTGCTGCAACCACTTCGATAATTCCTGCGTTGTACGCACGCGTGACGGCGTCGTGAAACGATTGAATGTCGCTACTGGTTCCCAGACTCATATTGATGACCTGTATCCCGTTTGCCACCGACCAGTCGATGGCGGAGATAATATCGGAAAGATATCCCGATCCGTTTTTATCAAGCGTTTTGAGTGCATAAATTTTTGCGTCAGGCGCCACCCCGACCACGCCGATACTATTATTGACGGCGGCAATTATGCCCGACACATGAGACCCGTGTCCGTTGTCGTCTTCACAGGCGGGGATGCCGGAAATAAAGCTCACGCAACCGGCGACGTTTGCCGCAAGATCCGGATGTGTGGTGCTGACGCCGGTATCGATGACGCCAACTTTCACCCCCGCTCCCGTATTTGTACCCCAGGCAAGCGGCGCGCCGATCCGGGTCACGCCCCACTGCACGACCTGTGTATTGGTTTGTACGGGAGTCGGCGTGGGTGTCGGGGTCGCGGTTGGTGTTCCCTGAGTTGGTGTCGGAGTTGGCGTCGGCGTTGCCTTCGGCGTAGGCGTCGGTGTGGGTCTGGCGGTTGGCGTCGGCGTGGGTGTAGGTCTGGGTCCGCATCCCGGCCAGGTTGGATGTCTGCTACACCAGCTGTTTATGCTGAAAAAACTCGAAAACGAAAATTGTGGCACATCCATTGCAAATACCTGGACGTCGGGGTCCACGCGCAGGACGTGCGGATCATTTTTAAGATTGGTGACTTCGTTTTGGGTCAAATCTGCCGCGGCCCCGCGGATGATATTTAAATCTTTTTTCCATGTGCCGTGAGCCGATTCGACATGGGAACGCCGCTGTGTCCCGTCTGGAATATCTTTAAATACGACAATGCTGCGTTGTTTTATTTCCTGTGCGGAAATGGTGCGGACTGCAAAAACGAGAGGGACAAGAAGCACGAAAAATATGAGAAGCTTCCTCATGTAATATAGATTACAAGTATAAAAACTTTCTGTCAAGTGGTGCGCCTGCCCGCAAATGCCTGAGCATAGCGATGGCAGGCGGGCGCACAGGATTTTGTTGATCAACCGGTTCTGCTATATAATACTTGAATGGACTTGTAGCTCAGTTGGTTAGAGCGTTGCATTCACATTGCAAAGGTCAGAGGTTCGAATCCTCTCAGGTCCACATTTACCCCGGCGTGGAATTTTGGATGACGTCTTCGGAAAGAGTTTGCGCCGCTTCTTTGATTTCTTCCGGTAGATCTACAATTTCTTCTTTCGTTAATCTGGGGAGGTGCACGGGAGTAACCCGTTCTGATTCAGTGAGCGTTTGTGGTTGTTCCGGTGTTCCTGCCATAGGGTCCCCCGCCGGCTCTGTTTTTATCCGGCAGATGTGGCGATACTCCGTTCGTTTGATAGGCCAAATGTCGTGCCGTGTTTTTTGAACATTCCCCAGTATCCCTGTTTCTTTTTGCGGCCGGCAGACATCGTGAGCCAGCTTCTGCTGTCGTCCACCTGCTCGCGCAGTACCTGTAGAATAGACCGTAACCGTTCAAAAAAATTGACGTGATAAATTCCGGGATCGACCGGTACTTCGGCTACAGCCTTTTTAATCTCCGTATTGAGAGACTGGATGGATGAGGCGAGCGCTTTGAGTTCTGCGCGGACGGATTCGATTTGTTTGCCAATCATTTGCGCGTCTTCGCGGCTGGCGCTCGTCATCTGGGCGACGTCGGGTCTCCGAAGCTGTGGCTGCCGCTCCGGTTCGGCCGGTAGGTCCACCGCTTGGTTCGGACGCATTTCGCCGGTCGGTTTCATGGGTGTGCCAAAAAGAGACGCGAGTGCGTCTGTGGCTACTTTCCCGGCTACGTCTTTTGTGACCGTTTTGCCCACGCCACCGGACAAATCCCGGAGCGCTTCCAGAATGCTGTCGTTTGTGTACGTGGCCTTTTTGGCCGGTTTAGCTGATTGAAACGGGTTCATATTCATGTGCCCACAGTATACTACCGGATACGATGGGATTCAAGTTTAGTACTATTACAAAGAAGACAGGAAGTCAAGTGTTTTTTGGCGGCGTAGGACAGAGGCCAGATAATAGCGTTGGTTTTTGAGTGCCTCTTTTTCCTCATCTGTTTTTCCTGTTTTGATGACGGCATCAATATCGTCATCGGAAACGAGTACGCCTTCTGCATCGGCGATCGATTCCAGGGCAAATTCGAGTGTGAGCGTCCGCTTGGCCTGCTCTTCGTACTCTTTTTTGATGGTGTCGCCCGTCCGCTGGGTGCTGGCCAGATACTGTTCAACGGTGAGCCCGAGCTTTTTGGTTTGGTCAATAAGCTCTGAAAGCAATCGGTTTACTTCGTGTTCGACCAGAAGCGCCGGAAGCGTAATGGTTACATTATTATAAAGAGTCATTAAAAGCTCATCGATCGTCGGCTTTTTGGTTTCTTCGCCCGGCTTTAAAATTTTGTTTTTCAGTGCTGCAATTTCCGGTTTATAGTCTTTTAGCGTGAGGTTCGGGCGCTCGCACGTAAGTGCTTTGAAAATCCAATCTTTGTTTTCGGTCGCGTCCAGGAGTTCTATTTTAGGATTCACGATGGGTTTTACATCCTGCGCTTTGACGGCCTCGTTGTATGCGTTTGGGATAAGCGTTTTCAACGCTTCTTCGTAGACCTTGGTTTTGTCCAGAGATTTTTCTACCATCGCGCGTGGCGCCTGGCCGACACGGAATCCCGGAAGCTCCGCGTGTTTGACCATTTCCGCAACAACCTCCTCGTAGGTTTTTCCCACATCTGTCCACGGAATGGTGATCGTGAGTTCGATTGTACCGTCTGCTCGTGCTGTTTTTGTCGAAGTCATACCAGAGATTTTATCATATTTTTCGTGCCGGGTAAATGAGGCGCTCACCCGCCGTAGGTAGCGATGAGCTTATTGAACGTTTCAGATATCCTTTGCGTATAGTCCTTCCGAAATTTTATATCCGCGTCAAATAGACATTCCGAAAACCAGAAGCCTTTGTGTTGATCATGCGACAGGTTCATAGGGTCCCACATTTCAGAGCTTGGAAATGGTGGTTCCGGCCATCTCGTAAGCAATGCGCGGAGACGCTCAAATTCCAGGCGAGCGGGATAGTAACGCCCTTTGAGATCAAAAAGCGGTCCACCCTCTTTCCATGCTACCGCCAACCCGGTAACGTTGTCTTCTTGGTGCACGAGAGTATATGGTTCTGGCGTATAGGCGGCAAGGATCGATTGAGCAAAAGACTGATAATCGGCAAATTCCCGTTTCGCATCCACAGTCTGGAGGATCGGTTGATTGAATACGGTGTCACGCTCTCTGTATATTTTTATGGCTGCGGGGAGACCGTTCCACTGCGCGTGAAAAACTTTCTTGGTAGCGCCTTCTCGGATAAACGGATCCAGAAGCGCGAGTCCTTCATCAAGTGTAGGGCCATATTCGATTGCCATGCAGACGATTATAGTACTAGTGCTGGGTAAAGCCCAGCGGGAGGACGAGAGTGGGAGGCGTGAGGCTTGGGTCCTGTGAATTATATCCGGCTATGGCTGCCGAAAGTGTCGAAACTGCCGATTGGAAATCGATAAACGTCGCTTGGCCGGCGATTGCCGACGGCTGGCGGATAGGCGTAGGCGTGGCGTTGGGCGTGGGCGTGGCCGCGGGTACGACGGCGGTTTCTTTGGGTTTGGTGACGAACGATATGCCAAAAAATAAACCGGAGACCAAAAGTGCCGTACCCAGGACGGCGACGATAATCGGCATGTAGTTACGTGGCGCTGGCACCGGCACGGGAGCGGGGGCTGAGGGCATAACGGGCGTGTTCACTGGTAAGGTTGGTTCCGGATCCATAATTAATTTACGTACTGTAATGCCGATGCAACTTCACCCAGATTGGCGATACTGTCGGTCAAATATTGTTTGGCTTCTCCGATTTTTGTCAGGACGACCGTAAATTTACTATCCAGATCTGTGGCATCCGTGCTACTCGTCAGATCGGTAGCCGACGCATTGATCTCGCTAATTTTAGACTGGTAGAGACTTTGTTTATTGGAAATCTGCTGAATCCAGTTGTTGATCATAGATTTTTTGTCGGCTGAAATGGTTCCCGAGTTCATGGAAAATATATTTTGAGCGGCGGTCACCTGAGAATTAAAGTTCTGCGCGATCACTGCCATCTGCCCGAGAGATATGACTGCAATAATTTCCCGGATCGTGGCCTGCAACACCTGATAGTGGCTTTCGAGTTGTTCGGACGTGGTCGTCGCGTCGTCTATGGAATTGATGGACGATACCAGGCCGCTTTGCGTTTCTAAGAATGCGAGTTCGCTTGAGAGGAGCGATTGGTAAAGTTGTCTGTTTACCGTTGTTATGCCCTGCTGCTCCCCTACGCGTTCGTAGAGGTACACGAGGTACGCGTGCAGGAGTAAATCGCGCTGGGACAGCATATATTTGGTCGCAGAAAGCGCCGTCGACTGGCTCTCGAGCGTGTTAAATTTATCGTATGCGTTTTTGGCTACCTGGAAATCGGAGTATTTCTGGCGGTACAGGTCGAATTGGTAAAGGTAGTCCTGGTAGGCCTGCTGGCTGGTGGCCCGCACGGGCATGACAAATATCGCAGGGAGGACGATTGCAAAAAGAAGTAAAAAGCCGGACAGGAATTTCTTCACCACTTCATCGTAGCAGAGTTAATTGGGAAGGGTCAAGAAAGGGTTACTGGAACAATTTTTTTCCCACGAATTGTGACGCGTACGTACGCCAACTTTCTTTAATTTGATCCTCGTGTGCTCGTGCATAATTTATCGCTTCGTCAAACGGAGCGTAATGATTTATTTTTTGTACAGTAAAGTCTCGGACATTCGTAAGCCATTCCTTTTTTACCTTTGCGTATTCTTTTTCATTCATCCAATTGGATTGAGAAATGGAATTTAAGGTTTTTTTTAATTGTGCTCGAATTATTGAAGGTGTTTCCAGAGTATCAATCTCCATCTGCATTCTGGTAAGTATATTATGTTTTCCCAACTCCAACATTTCCGGAGTATGTGAATCGAAATCAAATCCAAAACAATTTAGATCATCGCCAATGATATGTTCAAGAATTTCTGCTCGTATGATCAGCGTTGGATTAAGTTTGATTGTTGGTAGAAACGCGCGTAACCAAGTAACTCGCTCAAAAATTTCATGAGTAACAAGGTCTTGAAGCTTTAATGCTGTTTTGCTAATTTCACCGTAGTTTCCAGAAGAAGTGATAATGATTTCTGTTTTTGATTTCGCCATATGTGCAGATCTACGAAATTGCTAGAACCTATTTTATCACAAATTTTTAGTTGTTAGCGGAGCAACAAGGGAGGGGTCAAAGGGGAAGGAATTGTTGCGGAGCTCGGGTTTCTCTGCTCGCCGCTTCGCGGCTCGCAACCACAGTCGAACATTCCGCTCCAGGCCTCCACTCGCTTCGCTCGTTTCGGCCTTCCGCTTACCCACTGTACTACCAAAGGGGAAAGCCCTTGCGAGGGCTTGACGGTATACCGTCAGGTACTTTACAGAATCCGTCAACTGGCCGTATTTTCGGCCAGACTGCGGTCTAACGGTTGACGGTTGACGGTAACGGCTACCGCTACCGTTAAAGTACCTAAAACTAGAACTATTTCAGTCGCAATTTGCCCTAAAGGGCAACTACCCAAGTGCTAAAAACAGAATAAAAGTCCTATCGCACAGCACTTGGTTAGAAGGCAGAACAGCAAAACCATTGCTCCTGAAAGTTTCCCTATCAGGAATACCGCCTGCGGGCGGTAAATGAAAGAACAACACGCGTCCGAAATGGATAATAAATCGTAAGTTAAAAAATGTATTCGAGGTATCTTTAATAGTTCATTGTTTACTCTCCTCGATCATATGTAGGTTAATAAACAAAGATGGTATTATGAATATATGGAAATCACAGAAAAACCGTCTCCAAGAACTGGTTTTGAGTTAATTGAAAGAATCAAAAAATTAGATAAAAACGATCAAGACTATAGCAGACAGAGGGATATTTTGACTGATAATATCCCTGATATTTTGTCCAAATCATCTGATTTATCCGTACAAGAAAAAGTAGAGTTGGTATCAGATATCGTTCGTTTAGGAAGATGGGATTATGAATTTATGGCAAGAGGAGATGGACAAGAGATTCAAAAAACAAGGGCATTAAAAAATCGTGAGGTATTAGATGAATATTTAACAAATAACATACCGCCTAGTAAGTTGTCAGAAGATCAAATAGCAATACTGTTTGATGCAAAAGATGATGCGAAAGGTGGTTTAATTGTTCTTGAGAATTTTATTGCAGTTGCTGTTTCTGATCAACCAATTGATATAGCTAAAAAATTTATTAATCGCTTTAATACATTTAATCGAATAACTCCAGAAATGAAAACTGAAAGTGATTTAGCAACTGCAATTAGCAAATGGCCACCCAACGAAGCTATGCCTTATGTAATTAATATTATTGAAGAAAATAAAGGCAAATCTGAGTTACTAAAAGTTATACCAACGATAATCGAAAAGTGGCCACCGGAAAACCAGATAGATATTGTATCTGATGTTCTAATATCATCGGGCCTTGATGGTATTTACACCGACAAGATTTTCAAAATTGTAAGTAATTGGGGTTTTGAACAATCAGAACCATTATTAAAGCAGTTAGTTACGAGGGATGAGAGAAGACATGGGACATATTGGGAACGTGATTTCGGTTCTATGGCTAGAGCAATGTCTAATTGGAGTAGCAATCAAATCAATGACTTTTTATCAAGTTCAACCATAAACCAATCTCTTGATAGGTTTTCAGAAGGTAATTTAGATAAACGCCAATATATGATTAATGTACTTAAGGTACATACATTAGCAGATAGAAAAAGTGATTTTGATTTTGAAATGATCGGTTGGCTAAAAGAAAATATTAAGTTAAATATTGGCAAACAAAGCATTTTTGCTTCAGAAATAGTTAAACATCATTCAGAACTATTTACCCCTGATGTCGCGTCAATGTTAATTTTGTCTAAATCAGACAGTTCCGTGAGACTAGCAATGGATATGTTGATAGCAATGCCTCATGATGTGCAATTGACTTATAAGAGTTCGCTAGTTGACATGTTTACTGCGTATGAAGAAAATCCTTTGTTTAGAAATCAAATGAGAAGCAAATCGGATTTGAGCGTGGATCATGTTGTTCATTTTGTATTTAAAGATATCACGGATAAATGGACAAAAGAAGAAATTGAAGGGCTCGCGACGGAGCTACTTAGTCGACCTCTTGAGGATAAGTCTCCATATCGAAGAAGTGGAGGAAAAAGTGCAAACATATTAAACGCTTTTTACTTATTGAACACACAGAATGAGATATCGAATCACGATCATATTAAAAAGATTTTACTACGTTCGATGTATCAACCAGAATCAGAGGAAGGCAAACTGGCAACAGAGCTTTTTTCAAAAATTGTAAAGGATAAGGTAACTGAAGAAATTTTAGTAGATGTGGCAGGTGACGTGATTTCACTAAAGTTTTCCAATTTTTCATCAGAATCATTTATTAGAATTAAAGAAATATATTCTATTTACGGCTTCAATGAACTTGATACAATTTATCAAAAATTGCCAATATATGTTCAATCAATGATTACTTCATCAGGTATTACTGATACATATAAATTTTTAGAATTCATTGACAACAATTTTGATTATTTTAAAAGATTATCTAAAACTCCAGATAAACCATCTCTATTAGATCGAGATGATATATCAATTCTTTCAGATGTTCATTTATCCTTATGGGATGCAGAAATTGTTAAACGAGCGGGTATAAATTTAAAAGACATAAAGTCAAATGATGATTATATTGATGTTTTCAGAGCCCTTGAAGGTTCAGAGGATTGGGGTGATCAAGAAGTAATTCTACAACCGTTTGAGGAAGGAGCAAATATCTTTGGCTTTAAAAAGATGTTTGAGTACGTAAATAAAGAAGGTGTTTCTCGCCACGATGCACTACATGCTTTTAAAGATATAATATATTTACAATCAGTTTCGGGATTAACTCCTGATCAGTTTTTTAATCAGGTCTTAGCCCAAGTATTAAAAGATGATGCAAATTATGATACAGGAACTGCACATCATGAATTAAATTCAATAGCACAGACTTTAGATACACATTTTGAAGATAATGCAAAGTTAGCTGAAGTGTATAAAGATATTGAAGGATTAGGAGAACTCGCAGAACAATTTAAAAACCCTGAGCAAGTTTTTGAAAGTTGGAAAAGATTAAAAAGGTATAGTAAGTTAACACAACTATTAGGAGAAAGGGAAGTTTTAGAGCAACTACAACAGATTGACAATCCAAAACTAAAACAATATGTAACAAGACTTGCGTTTCATAAAGATAGTAAAGTTGACATGAAAGCCGCAATTGAGTTTGCAATTGATCCCGAAGCATTTCTTGCAAGAGACGATGGCCATGCACCAAGAGAAGTACATGATAGAAAAAAGCCATCAAATTATACTGACATTAACAATCTTGGATTAACTGCTAAAGAATTGGTTGAAGCGTTAGTCGAAGGAAAAATGGATGGGCTCTCTGTATTTACTCCAATGGAAGTTAGATATATTATTTTGGCAAGTGATGAGGAACTTGATTCAAGGCAATTGCTAAAGCGAGCGTTGGGTCAGCAACAAAAAGAAGGAATACCTGCCGTTCAAGGTGAAGCTACTAATACAAGAAAACTATTTTTTGAAGTTAATAAAATTTTAAAACAGGAAGCACTTACAGTTCAGGAATATTTATTAGGTAGCGATATCTCTACTGAGAGAAGAACACAAGTTGAGGCATTAATAAACGGACATGTATTTAATAATCAATACGGTATAAGAGGGTCTTCTGTAAAAACTCAAACATTTGTTGCAAAGATTGGAAGAAAGAGTGATCCTGAAATGGTTTTGGCAGGAGATGATACCGTAAATTGTATGCCGTTTGGATCAGGTAAAAACACTGTATACACATTCAATCCAAATACTGCTCAATTTGTGGTGCAAGTTGAAAATAATGAAGGTAAAAGAAGAACTATTGCTCAAAGTGTATTAACAAAAGATCTTGACATAAAGATGTTGATCCCAGACGTAATAGCAGAAATGCAAAATGAAAATGGGCATCTTTCAAGTGTATTACCAGAGGATAATTTATTAAGACAATCTGCAATAATCGCTTGCGATAATGTTGAGGTTTCTCCAAATTTTACAGGCCAAAAAGATACAATCACTGCAATTTACAGAGACTTTTTCAGAGAATACCTTCAAAAGTTTAGTAAAGAACAAAATCTACAAGCTACAAAAGTGATTGTTGGTGAAGGGTATTCAGATGCTCTTGATGAGCTTCCTGCAATTCCAAACACATATGCCCCACAAGCACCTGTTAGTTATTCAGATAAAACAAATGATGAAGTTAGGGTGCTTGAAATGGATAAGCAAGACAGAATATTGATTCTTGGTAAGGATATAACTGTTGATGAGGTTGAAAAACCAAAACAAGAAAAATTGTCAATACAAGGGTTGGAATCGTTAACTTTTGAAGATGCTTTGCAAGTTTCATATATAGAGGGTAAAGCGTACGCGGATAATCAATCTTTAATACAGTATCTTCACAATATGGAGAATGGTTTAATTGCAAAGGATATTAGTAATGCTTCAAAAGGTAAACCAAATATGTCACTATCATATAGAGATTCTGCAGGAAAAATGCAAGGCTACTTGTTTGCATATGAAGGCGTTCTTGATGATAATGTTGTTTTGGAAACCCATGAAGAATATACAGATACTCCTTTTGTTTATGTTTCAGACATAGCCTCAGATATCTCAGACAAAGGATCGAACGAAACCGGTTTGGCATTATTAAGAGGATTTGTTGAGCTGTATAAACAAAATTATGTCGATAAAGATAATTTAATCCCGATATTTGCTCAAATGAGAGAAAATACGTCATATAAAATAATCAAGAAAGGATTACTCAACAGGCTGGTTCGAGATTTAGGAATTCAATTCGAAATTGAAGAACTAGAATCGTATGAGGTAGGAGATAGTACAATGCATCCTGTAATTATTAAGCCTGTAAAGATACAATAGCTAATGATTGCATACTTTCTCCAATAGTTCTATATTTAATTAAAGGTTAATAGTATGGATGAAAACGTAGATCCAATTAGAAGTAATATTGCAAAGAGTCAGAAACGAGACGCTGATGGGAAGTTTATTCCAAAAGAAGATATTACCAAACTTCCTCCTATCTCTGTAACCGTAAACAATCCTATAAGTGTAAGCACCACAACTCCTCCAGACCTAGTTAATTTAAAAGTAACTAATCCACTTGTATATATTAAATACTGGTGGAAAAGAATAATGGCTAATGAAGGAATTGATTTTAGAGTTAAAGTTAAACCTCTTACAGTCTTTGGAGTATCACTAATTGCTTTTTCTCTAGCTTTTGGACTTGGTGGAGTAGTTCTTCCTACATTCTTTCCTTGGATGAAGTTTGATAATGGAATAGTAGCTACAGCAACTCCCACATCTCAATCTGAAATTTTAAAAGACACTGCACTTAAAGGAACACTAACCAAGACAAATACAAATCCTGTGAAGTTTTATCTAATTACAACATCAACAGAAGCAGTAACTTTAGAAGTCCCAGTTGGTTTTAATCTAACTACTCTTGTTGGAAAAAGAATTCTAGCAGTAGGTACATATGATTCTAAAAGCAAAGTGTTAGAAGTAGAAGACATACAAGATCTTGAAGTACTATCAACCACCCCAGTACCAATACCAACAACAATACCAACACCAAAACCTACTGAAACACCAAGCCCTGTTCCGACTGCCATTCCAACAGTAGAACCAACGATTACTCCCACAGAAACTCCTACGAGTTTATAGATTGTGAATCAATTGAAGCTTTTAAAATTTCAAAATGTTCTGGAAATGTAGCTTCAATCATTTCCAATATGTATTTAACATTCTTTTGAGTTTCTGCGACCAAGGATGGATCAAAACCTTTTCCTGTAATATGTGATTGATCATTAGTAAATTTGTAAATTGCTGTCAATTTGTTTTCATCAAATTTACCGGTCAAACCCTGTAATTTTTTGTATGTCTTTTCGCTACTAGGAACTCTAAACATTAAAAATGTTTCTAACAATTTTCTAGAAATATTTGGCATATTGTATGCTGTTTCAATTGTACCGTCTGAAACATACCTATATAATTTCTTGAACAAGTAATGGTATTCACTTTCATGAAGTTCAAGGTTTTTGTCCAGCTTGTTTATTAAAGCTGATCTTTTTTCGTTAATATAAGGATTAGTGATCATGTAAAAACTACTTTTCGGCTCATTTTTCTCATATTTGAGCCAGTTAAGTAGCAATCTTAAAAAATCGAAGTTGTGAGTGAAGATAAATACTTGTTTTGCATCTTTAACTGAATTTTTAAGAAAAGCAAAGGCTTGAAATTGCGAATTTGAATCCAAACTTGATATTGGATCATCAATAACGAGTACCCCTTCTTTTACATCAAAATCTTGGTCGTGGATGTGAACTGTAAAATATACAAATGCTATAGCAGTTTTCTCTCCCTCACTTAGGTTATCAGCAACCTTTCCACCTCTCCTTATTATGTAACCATTATCTTCAACTTCAAAAGTAATTTCATTTCGACCCAAAAAAGTTTTTATTCCATCGTTTATTTCTTTACACGCCTTGACTGGCGATGATATCTTACCTTTTTCGTCATTTATTATATTTAGGAGTTCATTGTTGCTCTTAATTACTTTTTTATATTCAATCTTGTAGCTTAAAACATCTATATCTATTTTTTTGACTTCATCGTATATCGTACTTAGATAATGTTTCTCTAGCTCTCTTTGTGATATTTCCTTTTCCTTTTTGAAATTATTTGTCTTGTCATTGTGCTTGATAATTTCGTTGTTTATGTCATTTATTATATCTAAAAGAATATCTATCTTAATATTACATTCTATTGGTAACGCTTCTGTAGTTTTATTTTTCTTACTTTTTATAACTTCTGCAAAGTTAGTAATTTCGTTGAGAATAGTACATTTTTCTTTTTCCAATTGATCAACTAACTTTTTATATGTATCTTGAAGTTCATCGTATAAATTTGCTTTATCCATTGGCTTGATGTCGATTAAAGGATATATTTTTCTTAATTCAGAAAGTAAATTTTCCACATTATCTTTGAGTTTTTTATCTGCCTCGTTAAAATATTTAGCTAGTTCTCTTAATCTATCTTTTGGTAATGACTGATTGCAAAATTCACAAAGTTTAGATTTGTGTTTATTATGAATAACTATCCCATCCTCGACCCAGTTTGAAACATCAGAGTTATCTTTTAGTCTATTAATTATTAATGTTTCAACAGTAGTTTCACAAATTATTTTGGCTATCTTATATATCTCTGGAAACAGATCGTTTAGATCTAAAAACTTACCTTCAAATTCATATTTGGACTGATTAATAATTGATATTAACGGTTTTTCTAATTGCTTACGCGTTAAATTGTATTTGTTTATTTCTTCTTCATTAAGTATATTTTTGTCATTTAGTAATTTAAAGGCATCTTCCGCATTTCTTTTATCATATCTTCGCGTTGCTTCACCTGAAGTATTTGAGCTAATTACTCTGGCAATGTCAGTAAAAATTTTATTTCGCTTTTCAATTTGTCCATTTATATTACCTTCTATTTTTATAATTTTTTCTTTTCCAATTTTCAATTCGGATTCATCAGATTCAATTTTATCAATAACTTTTTTGTTTTCTTCTCCTAAAATAAAAATCGGACTAGCTTTACAATTCAAAATTTGAACGTTATTAATAACATAGTCTTGATTAAATACTCTAATCTTTCTTGTGTATTGTGAATCTTGTCTAAAAATTCCGGAGTCTGAATCTATTTCATATTCTAAATTAGTGAATTCTTGTGAAGAACCTGATTCAAGTGTGTCAAAAAGTCTAGTCAGTGTTGTTTTTCCACTACCATTCCATCCATAAATTATATTGTATTGTTTGAAATCATTAAGAGTGTTATTGTTCCATGTGTAGTCACCAAATATTCCTAAGTTCTTAATTCTTTTTATCTTTTTAATCATATTTAAGATGATTTTACCACCAACTTATTGAAAATGTTTTTAAATAGGAGTAAAAATAATTAATGGCCAATAATAAATTTGTTTTAGTTCCAGTTGATCTTCTCAAAAATTTAAAAGAACTAGCGAAGGATACAGAGTATTCAGATGAACTTCAAAAAGTTCTTGATTCAAGGAAAGCTATAGAGAATCATGATGTAACAAAACTCCCCAAGTCTGCAGTTGTTAAAAGAGTGATGGATGGAGACACTGTAGAACTATTTAACGGTACTGTCCTTCGTTACATAGGAATTACAGCACCAGAGGAAGGAGAATCGTTTGCAGAAGAAGCTACCAAATTAAATCAATCTCTTGTTGAAGGTAAAGAAATTAAACTTGAATATGATAATTATACTTCTGACAAATTTGGAAGAATTCTTGCATATCCAATTATAGACAACAAAAACATTTGTGTTGAACTTGTGTCAAAAGGTATGGCAGAACTTGTAATATATCAAAAAAGGAAGCCATTTATTTATCAAGTTCAATTACTAGAAGCACAAGAACAGGCAAAGAAACAGAAATTAGGAATCTGGAAGAACTAACAAAGCTACCTCAGGCATAGATGTAAACTTCCCCCCATCCGCTGGACAACTTTTCTGTTAAATTAAGATATCACCTCCTTTCTAAATTGTAAACGCTAATTGGTGTTTTGTAACCCAAACTTTGGTGTAGTCTTTTGGTATTATAGA
>Ga0315268_10001153_pt1 | contig 30441 bp, 33 predicted proteins | sample C1_top_MG_FD_204535 | JGI IMG/M metagenome (GOLD analysis project Ga0315268, IMG submission 204535) | Sediment microbial communities from Yellowstone Lake, YNP, Wyoming, USA - C1_top | ecosystem: Environmental > Aquatic > Freshwater > Lake > Sediment | place: USA: Wyoming | collected 2017-08-01
CACCGCCATATACGGGGTTGCGGAGCAACCGTAATAGTGCATTCTCTGCCCCGCTTTCTGCCGTCTCAAGTGCGTGCCCCCCTTCTTCCTCCCGCATGGCAGACAACGAATTATTCAATGTCAATGCAACAGCCGTCGTGGTCAACGTGATGATGATGACCATATAGAACAACAATATGACCAGCGCCTGCCCGGATGAATGTGTTTTTTTCATAGTTCTACCGCAATGTTATGGTTGTCTGAAAATCACGTGTCTCCTTTTTTACGATATTCGATGTCGTACTTTCCAGCGTAAACGATACGCTGATGCTGTGTTTGGTTTCGTCACTTCCGTATCTTCGAAACAAAAGGTCAGGCACCGTGGTACCTATGCTGTTTAATTGTGCGGAACCGTTCGGCGTCGTAAGCATGAGGTTCCCGTCCGTCACCGCGTAATGGTATGTCTGGCCATTGATGGTTAATTCCAACACGGAAGATTGCCCTCCTATGGCAGCCGGAGTAACGATTGCACCGGCCCGGTGGATATCATACGCCAACCGGGAAAAAAGATACCGTCCATCCTGGGCTACCGATGCCGACGATTCTGAAGACAGCTGCATTTCGATGAGGGTTGAGAATATCATCGTCATGACCGTCATGAATATCATGAGGATGGTGCCGTACACCAACATCTCAATCAATGTATAACCTCGTATGGTTTCTCTCATATCATGGTGAAAAATTTACCGTTATGTCGTTAAGTATCGGTGAAACAAACAGATCCTGTGTCTGGAAATACGCCCGATACCGGAAACACCGTCCAGGATTTGTGTAATTGCCGGTTGACCCCAAGGGAATGGCGCTTGATGTAGCGAAGTGTTCGCTTAATGACTTATTCGGCCCAACAAAGGTAAACTGTGCATTCGTACAACTCCCTGAAACGGCATTGGCTACGGACATCTGATATGTAACGGATGTCTGGTTCGGAGTATTCGTATTGACGGTAAATCTGTTGAATACCGCGGAATCAGATGCGTCGAATATCTGAGACTCAAACACGCCTGACGTGGCAAAGTGTCCACCGGGACCGCCTTTGATGATTTTGAGCTCCGACGTCGAGTCGCCGGTGATGATATAGGAGTATGCATCCCCATCAGCTTCTATTATCGAGGTAACACCGTGAACCCCTGTGTCCACATTAAGCCCTCCGCATGACACAGGATTGGCCTCATCCGCTATGTTGATGACTTGATATTCCGTACCTCCGGTACCCACGATAAGCGCTTTGTTGTTAGTGACTACCGATACCGCCTTAGGATTCATGCCCGCCGTATCATATGTGCCGAGAACCGGCCTGTTGGCCCCCTTGACGCTTGTATCCAATATGAAAAATTCATGCTTCACCGCATCATTTTTGGCCGCGACATACGCCCGTGTACCGGTAGAATTGAGGATGATATCCACAGCACCCAGACTGTTAAGTGTCGTACGTCCGACGCTTGTAAGCGTCTTACCATCGCTGCTTACCTGAATGATGTCTATGCTTCCGGGATTACTGTCTACCGATACATATGCGTATTGTCCCATCACAACGACGCGTGTCCCGGTTGCGGTCAGCCCAATGGTTCCCAACTGTGGCCGGGAATTGGTTTTGCCGGACAGGTCAAAGGTAAAAAGATTGGGTCCTTCTGTCGCAAATCCGATACTTCCCGATACATAGACGCTTGTAGCGTTCTTATTCCCGGGGATATCGAAGTATCCGGATTCCGGATATTTATTTGTCACAGGATCAGGAGCACTGAGATTTATGATGACGATTTCCTTGAAATTATTGTCCGTGGCCAGATATGCATACCCTGACTCACCGAATATGCCGTTGGTCTTATATCCGTCAAACGTACCCAGGATATTTGCAGTCGGCGGATCGGTATTGGCTATGTTGACATTGGCAAACGATACGCCCGATGCATTGTCACCTGTTCCCGCAAACACGCGGCCCTCGATGGCGGATATCGCGTTGGCAACACCGTTTTTCGGAAGGTCAAGTGCTGTAATTGTCAGACTCGGTTCACACCAGTTGCCCCGGCCTCCTGCCCCCAGTGTCACCTCGCCTCCGCTCGTATTTGTCACAACGGTGTTGGTCTGGGTACCTTTGAGGAAATCAACTTCGGAAGATTCCGAAAAAACCCTGTTGGTCAGACGTGTCAGGTAGTATACGGATGTCACGGAGGAAGGAAATAATGCACTCCAGGAAGCGGAAATCGTAATTTTTTTCGTGGAAGGGTCTATCTCACCGCCCTGTGTGACCAATGCGCCGTTTGCATCCCGATACGCATCCTCTATGCGGATAAGACGTGTCTGGTTATTCACCTCTTCCGAACCTGGAGCTAACGCCCATACCGAATTGAGGACAACAGGATGATAATCGCCATTCACAGCGACATTGGACCATCCGGATCCGCGTATCGCTAACAGCGCTTCGCGTGCCTCGCGAACCCGCGATACGGCGGTCAGTCGTTCCTTTTGCTGCACTTTCCCCTCGCGGGATGCCACGACCCCCGTGATAAGTGCAGGCAAAAGAACAGCCGTCAGTGCCATGGCCACAAGCAATTCTACGATAGCCTGCCCGTAGGAATATGATGGGTTGTATGTTTGTTTACTCGATGGATGATATCGTCCCATAAAGGTTTAGGTGTATGGTTTGCCGCTCCATACTGTCAGTCCACTGCAGGGTAATGGTGTTTAATCCTTCCGTATATCCGAAAATCTCGCCGCTTTTGGGTAAAAATGTGACGGTGTTTCCCGGAAATCTGGTCGTCATCGTCACGGTCGGATCCAATGTCACAACGGCATTCGACTGGTTATCCACCCGGTACGAAGAACCGGAAAACATCGTATATTCATCGCTTTCAAAATAGATACCATATCCGGTGGTGACTACACCATGATCTTCCGCTCCTGTCATGGTTTTGGTCTGTTGGCTTCGCAAGTCGGAAATCAGGATATTGACGTTCTGCGTCAAGGTTGAACGCCGTTGGGCGCCAAGGGAATTGATGACAATCAAACCGATCAATGTAGCGACAACGCCCGTTGCCACAATGAGTTCGATAAACGTAAAACCGTTTGTTTTCATATCTACCGCGAGCCCACCTGGCTGATAAGTCCGTATACCGGAGCGATGATGGAAAGCATCATTCCGCCGACACAAAACCCGACAACGACAAGCAATATCGGCTCTAACAGTGCAGTCAGCATCTTCAGCGTATTGGTCACCTTATAATCGAAATACTCGGATATGTCCTGCATGGATTTTTCCAGGGAGCCTGTTTTTTCTCCGGTCTCTATGAGTTTTATCATGATGCTGGGCATATATCCTTTGGCCTTACGAAAACCCTCTGACAACGGCTTTCCTGCAAAAACCATTTCCCGCGACTCGGCAATGATCTGTTGGGTTTTCCGTTTGACGACAACTTCCCCTGTAAGCTCAAGTGCCGTTGTTATCGGTAACCCCGAAGAAAGCAGAAGATGAAGGCTTCTGGAAAACCGTGTGATGTCTATCTGCTCCACAAGCGTGGAAATGAGTGGCAATCCATAGAGCCATTCGGATATCATTTTCCGTTGCTGCTTATAGAATACATATCCCAATCCCGAAATGATGGCTGTCCCCAAAAGCACATAAGCGGTATTATTTACCACCATATTGGAGAGAAAAATAAGTATTTTCGTCGGCAACGGGAGCTCCACACGCAGACGCGAAAAAACAGTACTGATTTTCGGAACGACAACGACCAAAATCATAAGAAGCACCCCGAAAAACACGATGACGATAAAGACGGGATAGATAAGCGCCGACCGTACCTTATCGGAAAATTCCATTTCCTTCTGGATGGTGGTCTTCAAATCCTTAAGCGCCACATCGAGCGTCCCTGCCTCTTCCGATGCGCGGATGACGTTCACCGTAACCTTATCAAACACCTGAGGAAAACGGGAAAGCGTGAGATAAATATGCTTCCCCTGCATAAGATCATCATACATGACATCAAGGATTTTGTGCTGTGTCCCCTTTGAGTCTTCCCGAAGCGAGTTGACGACCTCCAATATCGGAATACCGGCAGTCAGCATGGTAGAAAAGCTCCCGATAAGACCGAGTTTTTCACTCCCCGACAGTGTCAGCTGTTCCATCTTCATACTGATTCCACCTTTGTGACACGGATGACTTCTTCTAACGAAGTCATGCCCTTCGCGACTTTATCCAGACCGTCATCAAGCATACTGTTCATCCCCGCTTCCATTGCTAACTTGTTTATGTCATCAGAGTCTGCCCGCTCAGAGATAAGCTTCCGGATTTCTTTTGTGACCTCCAACACCTCAAACACTCCCAAACGCCCGAGATACCCGGTGTTGTGACAAACCTTGCATCCTTTTCCTTTGTAGATGGTCAAAACAGAATTGTCGCCGAAATGCGTTTGCACGATAGACGGAGAAAAATGTTTTTCCAGTTCATCTCTCGGCATCTCTATGGTCATCTTGCAGGAATCGCAAATCTTGCGCAGAAGCCGCTGTGCAATGATAAGGTTGACGGTTGAAGCGACCAAAAACGGTTCTACTCCCATATCCGTAAGTCTGGGTATTGCCGTTGCGGCATCATTCGTATGAAGTGTAGATAAAACAAGGTGTCCGGTAAGTGCGGCGTTGACGGCAATCCCTGCGGTTTCGCTGTCCCGTATCTCTCCGACAAAGATGATATTGGGGTCCTGACGCAAAATAGACCGAAGCCCATTGGCGAACGTCAGATTGGTTTTCACGTTCACCTGAACCTGGCTTGCTCCTTTTATGCGGTACTCTACCGGATCTTCGATTGTCGTGATATTCTTATCCCTCGTATTGAGGATCTTCAATATCGCATAGATAGATGTGGTCTTGCCTGAACCGGTAGGACCGGTGGACAAGATCATGCCGTACGACTTGTTGTATGCATTGTTGACTTTTGCCAGATCGCTCTCATTCATCCCGAGGTCCGACAACGTAAATTCACGGGATTTGGATGACAAGAGACGCAAGACCGCTTTCTCTCCTTCCGATACCGGCAGGATGGATACACGGATGTCCAGGTGTTCTTCTTCAAGCGCAAGACGCATCTTTCCGTCCTGTGCGCTCATGTGCTCATCGGTGCGCAGGCTCGACAATACCTTTATCCTCGTCATGATCCGCTCATGAAGCGCCTTAGGCAACCGAAGGACATCATGGAGCACTCCGTCGATACGGAACCGGATAAGTGAATTGTTTTCTTCCGGCTCGATATGGACATCAGATGCCTTATCCTGATACGCCGCATCCAAAAGGACGTCGACAATCTTGGCGATAGGCAGATCATCGGAAATGAGCGTTGTCGCTTTTTTGATATCCTCTTTCAGAAGCTCATCGATGGTTTTCTGCAGAACTTTTTTGTAAATCTGAAGCGTGTTGTCGATATCCTTGTCCGTTGCGTAATACACCGTGACGCGTTGGTTTGTTTTTTTAACCACCATGTCTAAAAGATCCGTCACCCGGGGTTCCGCCATGGCAATCTTTACCCCGTCTGCATCGCGCGCAAAAGCGACCGTCTTATGTTTCCGTGCGATTTTCTCCGGAATGATATGGAACACATCCTGCGGTATGGAAACACTCGTGAGGGATATATACGGAACCTTCAGGGTGTCTGCAATCATCTGACCCATCTGCTCATCGGACAATAACCCCTCCTCTATGACAAGCGCGGCAAGATGTTCATGTGTTGTCTGGGCTTTCCGTACCAATTCATCCAGCTTTGCAGAGTCTATTTTTCCGCTTTGGATAAGAAGTTGTTGCAGTTGATCATCAGGCAGGATCATACCTATCCATCATATCAGAAAAATGATGTCAGTAGCTATGCGATTCTGCATAGCCCACACCCGCTGCGCTATCACCCTTCCGGATACCCATACCCGTCCTGGCCCACAAGAGCACGCCGGCATGACGCGCAACGATTTGTTGCCGCAAGAAGCCTTCAAAAGACGCGACAGAACCAAGTAGTTCCCCTTTTTCTACCGGTCGCGCGGCTGTGAACTGCGGATGCCATATGCCGTTTTGCGTACTTCTGTATTCGTCGACACGGGAATATATTGTTTTCGGATACTCTTTTGTCGGATATGGAATCATGCCCAACCGACCCATGATGACATGCGTCCACAGCATATGCCGCTCGACCGGAGCTTTTCCGTTATCGCTCCCTTGTCCTGATTCGGTCATGATATATCCGCAGTCGTATTTCGATAAGGTTTTCGCTTTTGTTGTATATGCAGGGCGTTGGACTGTTGCATATCCGCACGGAAGTTTCTTTATGATATCCAGAACCCGGGTATCTATTGTTTTGTTCCCGCTGATATATGAACCCACAAACGGTGTGATGATTTCCGTCAATGCACCCCCGTGCATATCAAGCCAGAGGTCACAACCGGTTGCAATCATATGCAACCAATAACAAAGCTGTTCAGTTGGCGAACCATCCTTTTTTCCGGGATATATATGCTTCGGATATTTCCCATCCATAGGATTTTCACTTGTTTGTGCTTCAAATCCTGGAATATTTACGACCGGGATGATGATGAGCGACCCATTGAATGATGTATAAGAAAATTCCTCAATAAGTGCATATGCGGCTTTCATACCGGCATATTCATCACCGTCTAATCCGGCAGTTATCAAAAGAGACTGCCCTGGGGCGCTGCCTGTTATCCGTGCGACAGGAATATCCGTCACTTGATGTCCCATATTGATGTGTTCTGACTTTATGATGCTTTTTGCTTTGAATAGTCCTCTCATAGACACCCACAATGATATAATGGGCTATTCTATAAACGCAACTTTTCGACACCGGCATGGAAAACCAACCACCGTCATATGATACTGAAACACGTGCGGATATCATCAATGATATCGGTGAGACGCTATATCTTCTGTCTGATGCGTTAGGCAAGCTAACCGTTTTCCAAAAAACACTCCATCGTCTGCACAATGCATTATCCATCCCTCTTGTAACACAATCGGCTGTCCAAATACGCCAATTGCGTTCTTTCTATGCGGATGTTTTTGACAAAACACGGGCAATACAAAAAAACATCCTATCCAACAACGTATCTTCTGATACATTCGCGCTCGCAGAAACCCATATCGGAAAAACACGTATGTTTCTCCGCACCCATCAGCACATACTGGCATCGGTCATCACCATGACCGACTGGCAATCACCGTCATTCCTCCATGCGCTCCATTCACAGGCAGGGCGTCAGACCAATACCATCTATGAGACAATCAACGACTATAAACGCGACCAGCATTGGGATGCCCATACATATGAGAGGCAATTCGCAAAAGAATATATCGATACGTTCGTGAAATTTCCGGTGAAAGTCTATGCCACCGTAAGCGGCATGGCGGCGTTCACGACCATCCTGTCATTTCTACTGTTTGAGACAGACAAAACAAGACCCGTCGTTATCGGTGCGTCATCCTATTTCGAAAACAAGATACTTCTCCATAAGGCATTCCCCGGCCGCATCATCGAAGTAAATGAAACCGACACCGACAAACTTCTCTCAATCATCACATCCCGCCAGCCGGTTGCCGTTTTTTTGGACAGCATAACCAATGCCCCGAACATTCCGATACCGGATATCAAACGCATACTTCTGCACATGAAAAAATACTCACGGACAGAGACATATATGGTCGTGGACAACACCGGACTTCCTGTGTTATTTCAACCAATCAAACGGATCCCGACAGGCTTCAGAAACGTCAGACTTTTGATTTTCGAAAGCCTCAACAAATATCATCAGTTCGGCATGGATAGAGTCACCGGCGGCATCATCTGGGGCTACGGCAAAGGGCTTGAGCGATTGTTTGATTACCGTGAACATTTGGGCACGAATATTCCGGACGCTTCCGCGGTAGCTCTCCCGACACCAAACAGAGGCATCCTCTCCAAACGTCTGACGCGACACGGAAGAAACGCATTTATCCTCGCTCATACGCTTACACGCTGGATAGACAATCATCCAAACGCCCCTCTTGCTGCCATCCGGTATCCGGGACTTTTACGACAAACGCATACACCGACATCTGAGGCGGTACCTTTTTATGGCAGTTATTTTGTCATAGAATTTAAACGGCGCTACCAAACAATCCCGGCATATAAACGATTCATCAAAAAACTTTTGGCCAACGCCCGCAAACAACATATCGACCTGGTCTGCGGAACCAGTTTCGGCCTCAACACGACACGCGTGTATCTTACCGCGGTCCGGGCAAAGACCACACAGCCATTTCTGCGCGTCAGCGTCGGGACAGAACATAAACACACCATCGACAGGATTTCCCGTTTGTTCCTCGACACGTTTGGACAATTCCGTTAACAAATGGGGCAAAGAACCCCTATTTATATCCTGTAATAAAAATTGCTTCTGTACATACAAAATACGATGATGTAATCTGAAAAAGGACTGACCTTTGTCAGGATTTTCTGCATATGGAAAAACAATCAATGAACCGCGACAATACTATCCCCCTTGGTGTCATGGCACAAAACCACAAAATTATCCTGTACCACACACATCCTGGTAATGATAAATTTTTCCAGGCAGACGTCTCGACCGATGGGTTTACGTTTGCGTCACATACCGATAAAGCCAAAATCGTAGACGAGAAGCGGAGAAACGTCAATCCGCTCAAATCCCAGGTGTTCCGTATTTCACATGCGCACAATTTGTATACGATGCTGTATAAATACCAGAAGGAAAAAAACACAAGTGTCTATATCGCATCGTCTAAGGATCTTGTCCGCTGGCAGCGGTTGGACAAGTTGACCAATATCAATGAAACCGGCAACATCGTGGATGAGTATGAATATGACGGGTTATCGGTCATGTATTTCGGAGAAAAAACCATCAAGATGGCTACATCATCCGATATGAAGACATGGAATGTCATGGACAATCCCGTCCTGTCACCACAAAAGGACTTTTTCGGCGAATGGCCCATACAGATAGCCCATACGCGGGTCACATCCGAAGGCATCGTACTTCTGTATTATGTCCTGCGCAACGATACCCCGTTTGAATTACGGGCTGCGCTGTTTGACAAACAACATCCGGATAAACTCATTACCTCATTTGAAACACCCTTATGGGAAGCCCCGCAGGAATGGGAAAGCAAAAAGGCGTATCCCGTCGGAATCGTCTACTTTGACAACGGATACGTATCCTATTGGGTGTCCGACTCAGACGGATTATTTGCGATATCCCACGGCAAAGAACAGGCCAGTGCAGAAAAGGCGATTCCGTCATTTATTTTACGCAAATTGAAAGACAACCCTATCATCAAACCGATTGTCGACCATTTCTGGGAATCACGGGCGACATTCAACCCTGCTGCGTTATATGAAAAAGGGAAAGTCCACATGATGTACCGTGCCATCGGGGATCAGGACGTTTCAGTACTTGGCTATGCATCAAGCACGGACGGTGTGAATTTCGACGAACGGCTTGCTGATCCCGCATATGTACCGACTGAACCGTTTGAATGCAGCTCCCCCTTCTCCCAATCGACATCCTACTCACCGTATGCTTCGGGCGGTGGATGCTACGGCGGATGCGAAGACCCCAGGCTCACCAAAATCGGCAATATGCTGTATATGACGTATGTGGCATATGACGGCTGGAGTCCTCCCCGGGTAGCGCTCACATCCATAACCATCGATGATTTCGTGAAACACAAATGGAACTGGCAGAAACCCATGCTAATTTCCCGTCCGGGACAGGTGAACAAAAACGCATGTCTTCTGTCGGAAAAGATAAACGGCAAATACGTCATGTTCCACCGGGTGTATCCGAATATCCTCATCGATTATCTGGATGACCTTAACTTTGACGGTGAAACCAAATGGCTCACGGGCCAACACAAAATCGAACCGCGCAAAAACTACTGGGACAGCCGAAAGGTCGGCGTGGGAGCTCCACCGATAAAGACTGACGCCGGGTGGCTCCTTATCTATCAGGCGGTAGGCAATCATGATTCAGCACGGTATAAGATGGGCGCGATGATTCTGGACCTTAAGGACCCGACAAAGGTCCTCCATAGAAGCACAAAACCCATACTTGAACCGACCGAATGGTATGAGAACGAGGGGTATAAGGCAGGTGTGGCATATCCATGCGGTTCTGTCATCATGAACAATACGCTCAACGTGTATTACGGCGGAGCGGATATGGTGACATGCATGGCTTCCGCCCCGGCTGACCAGTTCATCCGCCATCTGCAAAAGACGGAAACAGCCACGCTTACCCCAATAGGCGGCAGATCCGTCATGCATTAACGCGTATGATGCTCAAGCGTTACCCTGGTAATCCGATACTCTCCCCTTCTGTATCATCATGGGAATCCGAAGCAGCATTCAACGGTTGCCCTATCATGGGCCCCGATGGCTGCCACATGGTCTACCGCGCACAATCCCGTCTGCAAAAGACGCGTGACATACCGTTGGAGATTTCCACCATAGGATACGCGCTAAGCAGCGACCGGGTGACATTCCGCAACAGACGGCAACTCATCGCCCCACAGCATCCATGGGAACGGTTCGGCTGTGAAGATCCGCGTGTCACAAAAATCGGGAACTCGTATTATATCTTCTATACCGCTATCGCCACATGGCCCCCGTCTCCGGCCGGTATCAAAGTGGCCGGCGCCGTCACAAATGATTTCTCCGGGATAACCCGCCGCGGGCGTATTACCCCATTCAATGCAAAAGCCATGACTGCGTTTCCGCAAAAAATCCGGGGCAAACTTGCCGTCCTTCTGACGGCAAACAGCGATCTGCCTCCGTCGACAATCGGCATCGCCTTCCTTGAATCCGAAGAACAACTCTGGGATGAATCGTTTTGGAAACATTGGTATGCGACACTCCCGAGTCACGCCCTTCGTCTTCTTCGCACCGACCATGATCACATCGAGATAGGCGCACCGCCTCTCTATACACCAAAAGGATGGCTTCTGGTCTACAGTTATATCAAAAGCTACCAGACGTCACACAAATTTTTCACCATTGAGGCAGCACTGTTGGATATGGATAATCCCCAGAAAATCCTCGCACGTACGGAGGACCCGCTTCTCTATCCGGAAGAATCATACGAACTTCAGGGGAAAATCCCCAACGTCATCTTCCCCAGTGGTGCAGTCATACATAACGATACCCTCGGGGTGTATTACGGCGCGGCGGATACGTCCGTGTGTCTGGCAACCTGCAGCCTAAAAGAATTATTTACGCATCTTTGCGCCGTCTGATTTTCATATCGGCATCTTTCAGTACAAACCGTATGGGGAAATGGTCGGAGAACCGGACCTTGATGACGTCAAGAGACATATCATTCATGCCGTTCCAGAACACATAATCCACCTGGAACCGCAACCCCGCAAACCGGAACGTCGCCATCTTGCGCAGGTCTGTGGAAAACGAGTGTTTTTTCATCAGACGTATCAATTTTTTCTTCCCGAGGATATGTAACACATTGAAATCACCGCAAATCACGGATGGTTTTTTATATTGCAGAAGGACAGAAATGATTTTCTCTACCTGCCGGTATCTGTGACTGTTGGGGGCGGAACAGACCAAATGGGTATTTGCCACCATGAATGTCCGTTTCTTCCCACGGAACATGCATACCTGACATGTCCGCTCGACGTTACTGCGGAACCAGGCCTTCTCAAGGATATTCACACCCAACGGAACCGTAAAAGACTTAATGCACTGTATGCTTTTTTTACGATAAAGAGTCGCCACCCCGAATACCCGCCGTTTTGTGGAACCCAACGAGGGAGAAAATCTACACCCGAAAGCTCCAGTCAGACCGGCGCGCAGCTCATCCAACTTGTGTTTCGGAAATTCCTGAAAACACAGGATATCGGACGGAGATTCCGTGTTGAGCCAGGGAATGATCTTTTTCAGATGCCGGCCGAAATGTGTATTATACGTAAGGACGCGTATCATGGTCGTCATATTATACAAAATCCTGTACCATTACACATATATGGACGAATCTATCAACCTTTATGACTATGTGTTACCTGTGGATTCCATTGCCCAATCCCCCGCAGTTCCGCGGCAGTCCGCCCGACTGATGATGCTAAACCGTAACAATCAATCTATCTCCCACGCCCATGTTGCTGACCTGCCGTCTTATTTCCGAAAGGGAGATGTACTTGTCGTTAATAACACAAAAGTATTCCATGCCAGACTCAACGGTATGACGAACGGCAAACGTGTGGAATTATTCCTCATCCGTCCGTTACCCGGCGGAGATTGGTTGACTCTCGGCAAACCGGGCAAAAAATTTTCAGAAAAAGTTCCCGTCATCATGGCAACGGATTTTACGGCAACAATTACGGAAAAACATCCCGACGGGACTATGGTTGCTTCGTTTAATCTACCGCCGGATGCGGTGATAGAAAAAGCAAATATATATGGCGAGATTCCTGTACCGCCGTACATAAAAACCATCCCCGTAGAATCCGATTACCAGACTGTCTATGCCAAATACGTAGGATCGGTCGCCGCGCCGACCGCCGGATTCCACCTGACGAAGAATATTCTAGACCGATTAACGCAAAAAGGTGTGACAATCCTTGAAATCACCCTCCACGTCGGTCTCGGGACATTCTTGCCGATAAAAACGGACTCGCTTGATACACATACAATGCATAGCGAGTGGGTAAACATTTCCGAGCAGGTCGCCGAAGCGATAAACCGGGCAATTCAAGACAAGCGGCGTATCATCGCCGTGGGCACGACAACAGTTCGGACGCTTGAGGGTGTTGCCGCGTTACATAACGGAAACATAAAAGCGTATCAGGGCGATATCAACTTGTTCATCAAACCGGGATTCCGTTTCACTGTCATCAACGCGATGCTGACCAACTTCCATTTGCCCAAATCCACCCTCATCGTTTTGGTATCATCTTTTGCAGGAAGGGAGTTTATCTTACAGGCATACAAAACAGCAGTCGAAAACAATTACCGTTTCTACAGCTTTGGTGATGCGATGCTCATAGAATAATAAATACAAGTGGTTGATGGGTTACGAGTGACGGGTTACTGATTGGATTATGATGATGGATAATGGATTATTGGTCCATAAGCACATCGGGTGGTAGCTGTGAGGGGTCCCGATAATCCCGCAGTACCGAAAATTGACTCCCAAACCTATCAAAACACAAAAAAGATTGTTGTGTGATCAAGGGACTTGCATATGCGGTAAACGGTTATTTCGGTACGAGGACATTATTGGGATACGCAGCTACCAGGACCCGATGTTAAAAAAATAATTTTGTTCCGAACGTACGCAGAATACACATCCGACAGGACCCGATGATTAAATAATTATTTTTATATCCTCAAGCGTTCTGATTACTTTCCACGCATCCTTCTCGACGGGCGAACCCTTCAGGGCAATCCCGTGTTGCGACGCCGCAAATATTTTTCGGTCATTCTCGCTATCCCCCACACACGCACATTGTGTGATATCTATATCCAATGTCCTGCACATCTCCTCAAGTTTTACTTCCTTAAACACATCATCGTTTCCGAAACATTCTATCGACGTCCCTGTTCCGTTTTGATCAAACACAAACCGGTTATTTGCCGCCCAAAACGGAATACGTAATTCTTCAGCAACTTTTTCAACCAAAATATCAAATGATCCTGAAATGATAGCCATCTGATATTGTTTCTCTCGAAGATACGACACGATTTCTTTTGCATGAGCGCAGTATGAATACTGGAACAACGCTTCCTCAACGATGTCTTTCCGAAATTTCCCATTCCGATTATACAACCGCAATAACCTGTCTAACCCTTCCTGATACGTTATGCTTCCGTCTTGATAAAGTCGGAGTAATGCCAAATCTTCCTCATCCGTCAACCCCAATGCACGGTTGAGGTTCTGCCAGGAATTTTCGCGGATAAGGGTACCGTTCAAATCAAAACAGATGAGGCAGATAAGCGGGTCACCCATGGATTATGGTTTCACGGCAATCATGCTGATTTCTAATCTGGCACCGAGTGCAAGGTCCTTCACACAAACGGTCTCCCGGGCGGGATATGGTTCGGAAACATAGGTCTTGTACACATCGTTCATCCGTCCGAATGTCGACATGTCCGTGATATACACACTGGCTTTCACAACATCCGTAAGTGTCACACCGGATGCTTCAAGGATTGCTTTCAAATTTCTCATGACCTGGTGTGTCTGTTCTTCGATTGTCCCCTGTTTGAGTTTCCCTTCAGGATTCAATGCTATCTGACCGCCGGTAAAAACCATATTGCCTGAAACGATTGCCTGTGAAAATGGTCCTGTTGCGGGCGGGGCGTTTGGTGTTTCAACTTTCGTATTCATACGTATGCCTCCGTTTGTATGGTATCACAATTCAATCGTCGAAAATAAGTAACTGCCGATCGCCAAAATGATTGCTGTCGTGATGACAAGGATTGCGATGTCAAACGTCAATCCGAAGTGTGACACGCCGATAAGAGCACCCCGCAGTGCATCTACTGAATATGAGAGTGGGTCTATGTGTGTGATGATATCCAACGCAAGCGGAAGGTTTGTATATGGAAACAAAGCACCGGACAAAAAGAATATCGGCATGATGACGAAGTTCATGATCATCTGGAACGCATGTGCGTCCTGAAGTTTGGATGCGATTGCCGTGCCCAAAGATGTGAAAAGTATCGCGGTAATCGCCATGATGAAGATAGCTAAGATACTTCCGCTTATGCTAACCGGTCGGAATCCTGCAAGAAACGAAATGAAAAATACGATCGTCCCTTGGATGGTGGCGACCGTTGCACCGCCCAATGTCCTGCCTATCATGATGGACAACCTCGACACTGGTGCAACCAGCGTTTCCTTCAAGAATCCGAACTGCCGGTCGAAAATGATCTCAATCCCGAAAAACACCGAGGAAAACAAAATGCTCATTGCGATGATACCGGGCGCCAAAAATTGAATATAATTCCCCTGCCCTGCTTTGGCGAACGTCGGACCGAATCCGAATCCCAACGCAAACAGAAACAATATCGGTTGCCCGAGGCTTCCGACAATCCGCGCTTTTGACCGCCAAAATTTCTTGAGTTGCCGAAGCCATAAGATATAGACTGTATTCATAGTGTTATCGACGGAACATCCGCATGCGGCTTCGCATACGGTCCAAATTGTCCGCCTCCTCTTCCCGGATCGCATGACCGGTGAGTTTCAAAAACGCATCTTCAAGGTTACCGGTTTTTGTATCCTTCATAAGTTGTTCCGATGTCCCTTTGGTGATGATCTTCCCGTGATCGATGATGGCGACATTCGCCGCCACACGCTGGGCCTCTTCCATGTAGTGGGTCGTGAAGAATACCGTAATCCCCTCTTTTTTATTGAGTTGTTTTATATGTTCCCAGATGGTATTCCTGGTCTGTGGATCAAGTCCGAGCGTCGGCTCGTCCAGGAAAAAGATTTTGGGATGATGCAAAAGCCCCCGTGCAATCTCAAGTCTCCTTTTCATGCCGCCGGAAAATGTCTTGACGAGGACGTCCCGTTTATCCCACAAGTCCACCAACGTAAACAGTTCCTTTATCCGTGATTGCCGAAGCGTCTTCGGTACTCCGTACAACACCCCATGGAAATCCATATTCTCATATGCAGTGAGGTCTTCATCGACAGAAGGATCCTGGAATACGATACCAAATGCCTTCCGTGCATCATCCTTATGAGTCACGGGGTCTATACCGGACAACAATATCTTCCCGCTCGTAGGAGTCAGGAGTGTCGTCAACATCTTGATGGTCGTCGTTTTTCCGGCACCGTTGGGACCTAAAAATGCAAAGATATCCCCCCACCTGACATCAAATGATATACCGTCAACGGCAGTAAACCCGTTAAATTTTTTCGTAAGGTTTTTTACACTCAATGCAGACGCTGCTTTATTTATATCCATAGGAAACTACTGCTATTTCATTACGTTTACCCTGCTTGTCCTGAGTCTACCGAAGGAATATTGCCGAATGGCTCATTCCATTCCTCTGTCAATCCCGGATCATCCGTACGGGGATTATTCACGCGGGTAGAGATGCGATGTCCTATTATATCATCAGAGGCTGGCTGAAGGAGTGGCAAAAGTGCGTCTTTGGGTGTAACGGGGTCAATCCACGTGCTTTCGTCTTTTTCATCCAGGATGACCGGCATCCGCGGGTGAATCCTGCCGACAATACCGTTGGCGACAGTCGTAATGATTGCGCAGGTAAAAAATTCTTTTTCTTCCGCGTCTTTCCATACATCCCAAATCCCGGCAAATGAAAAAATGGGGTTTTGTGTATGGAAATAATACGGAAGCCTGGTGTTATCCGGCAGTTTCGCCCATTCGTAAAACCCCGTTGCGGGAATGAGACATCTGTTTTTCTCAAACGGATGCCTGTATGCGGGAGACGTGGTGATGGTCTCCGCACGGGCATTGATATTGGAAAATTTGATGTTTATGTCTTTGCTCCACGACGGTACAAGCCCCCATTTCATCAAAACGACGCTTCTGGACGATTGTCGGATGACCGTGGGGAGAAACATACCGGGACACACGTTATATCGGGGAGTCAATTCAATTTCCAACTGCGCAATACCAAACCGTTTTTGGAACGTTTTTTTCGATACATCTAATGTGAACCGTCCGCACATAGCGATGATATTGTACCACCGGTCTTACTTGTTTTAGAGAATATAACGACACTTACGATTCAGCGGAAAGCCCGGCAAATGCAATCAACCCCGGGCTCCCTTGTGCTCCCAATGCAGGTCCTGTTTGGATTAACGATATGGTACTCTTATAGAAGTTTGAAACCCTATCTGCAAATGTATTTGCTTCATCTTCTGCCTCACAATATATTACAGCCAACTTCTCAAGAGGCATACGTTCTTTAATTAGTTCTAACATACGCTCGATTGCGCGACTCCAGGTTCGTGGTGTCTCTACTACCTGAATTTTATTTTCACAAATTTCTAATATTGGCTTCGATTTCAACACCCCTCCAACACGCGCCCAAAGATGGCTTATCCGACCACCTCTATAGGGGAAATCCAAATCTTTCACTGCAACGACTACCGAAACCATTTTTTTCATCTGTTCAAGTCGTTTAAGTATGTCGAAAATGGGTTTCCCTTCATTTTTCATTTTGAGGGCCTCTGCGACAAGAAAACCTAATGCGGCTGATGTGGTTCCGGAATCGACAAGAGAAATACGACCACCTTCCGGATCCAAATCTTTTGCTGCAAGGGTTGCGCTTTCTATAAACCTGCTGAATTTACTTCCGACGTGTATACAGATTCTATTTCCTTCACCTGCCAAAGGATTCATAAACGGTTGTGTTCCCGGTGCTGCTGTAGTAGGAAAATCATTAGAGGTTTTTAACAGTTGGACAAATTGAGGAGTCTCAAGATTAACACCATCCAAAAACGATGTATCTCCGAATGTCACTATTGCCGGAATCACGGATACATCCGGACGGTCTTTTAATTCTTTCGGTAAATCCGCAGTCGAGTCGGTTATGATCTGTAATTCTGCGCCTGACATAATAGAACCGGGGACAGGAAAATCTATTGATTGGATAATACAAAAACTGTCTTTATATTGCAAGTTTTAGGTCGAGTGTACATTCTGCTCACCTCCGAGGTGTGTAAAAAATTATGAGGCTTTCCTGTTAAAAGCTTACACGAAACCTGCGATGATGTGGTGGTTGGGATTTTATGATGAGGCAGATCGCTCGACTGTAATACTGCATTCTGAAATGAGCGCTGCAATCGCTCCTATCGCGGCAAGCACCGGCGCTATCACAGCTCCGACCACACCGATAGTCAACGGGAACTCTGCAATGCTTTTGCCTTCCTTGTTTTCGATGATGATCCGCCGGATATTCCCCTCATGTATCAGCTCTTTTACCTTTTTCAACAGATCTTCACCATTTACCCGGAATGTCTCTTTCTTGATTTTTTTTACCATATTCCCTCCGTTTCTTCCACAAGTGTACCATAAGAGCATATACCATGGCATCACAGACATCCACTTGCCCAAAACGGAAAAAAAACTTATGATAAGTATGGTTCAGATGAACAGACTCTTGTGACATATTCGAAACATAAAAAATCTATGCCAACTTCCAGATATTACAGCGGTAATTCCGGCATGAGACCAACCGTCCGGCTTGACCCGACCTCATATCCGGTTTCCGTTCCCGGGCCATGGTATAGGAAACTCTTCGGCGGAGACACGCGCAACGAGACGAAATGGACACTCACCTTCCTCACGCTCTTTGTCATAGGTCTGTTCATCGCAAACGCCGTCCAAAGGCCCCAAACAACGACGACCAAGGCGGGCATGAATAAGGCCACCATATCCATCTATCCGGTCAAGGCGTTCATGCCTCCGCAATACACATATCAAGTGTGGGTGACAGCGGATTCCAAGGTGCAGAACGCATCGTTTGTCATTTCGTTCGACCCGTCCGTCGTCGCCCTGACGCAAAACGCAACACTCGGAACAAATCCGACATACACCGCTACCGCTTCGAAATACACGGATGCCAATAAATCCGGCAAATTGACCATCACGCTTGTACCGGTTGCGATAAACAACCCGGTTTTGACCGAAGGGACGTATCATGTCGCGACATTGACCATGAAGCCGTCGGCAAAAGCCAAAGGCAAATCAACCACAATCATGCCGTCGCCTCTCACGGTCATCACATCCATGTCGTCCCAACAATTCACCATTACGCAAACAGGAGCGGATATCACCGTCAAATAAAGGAATACTCCCTTACCGTTTATATAATCCCGTCAGTTGGGTCTGCGCCAAAATATGTCTTTCCATCGCGGTACGCAATTGCGATACGGAGCCTGACGCAGGCAAATCTATCCGTGAATCCAACGCATAGAGCGTAAAGATATACCGGTGCGTGGATACGGGCGGACACGGAGGGTAATACCCTGTACTGCCGCCGCTATTGGCGCCTTCCATTATGCCGTCAGGCACCACCCCCTCTTCCAGCTCTTTGGAATCCGGCGGTATATTCCACATCGTCCAATGGATGAATGTGTTGTCAGGTGCATCAGGATCTTCCATGATCAGGGCTAATGTCTTGGTGTCCGGAGGAACCTCCGATATGGACAGGGGTGGGCTTCTTTTTGCCCCGTCGCACGAATAGATTTTCGGGATGAATTCGTTTTCCCCGAACGCAGCGCTGTATAGTTTCATAGACGATACCTCCTTTTTGGCGACAACAGGACAGGGAAATGCCGGTTTGGCCGTATTTGGTTTTCCGTGCATGGCCCACTGTCCGTCGACACATATCCATGAGTCTTCAGCTGAACCGAACCGTACGGTAAACAGACCGATTACCACAAGCGCTATACACACGATGATGAATATATATTTTTTCATGATTGGTTATAAAACGACCATAATTTCATTCGAATACGTTGCGCATGTGGTACCCAATAATTCACAAACCCGGAAATAATAGGTGGCATGCATCTCCACATTCCGTATCTCCTCATCTATATCATTTGGATCCGTAATCGTCTGCACAAAATCACCGTTTCGTATGGGCAGTGCCGGATCATGATTTTTGGACCAAAGAACCGCATATCCATATCCGGGTAAACCTTGCGGCTTCCACGTCAAACCGACGACGGCGTCCCCGATACGTTGTCCTTTGAGCGCAATCGACGTGACCTGGCTTGCAACCACATTGCCCTCAGGAGTCGGGGCCCGGGCCGATACGTCATTTGAATAGACGCCGCAGCCTGTCCCGACAATCTGACATACGCGGAAATGCCATGTGGCAGAATCCTTGATATCCCATGTATAGGAATGTATGGCCGGATCGAGGACTTCTGTGGACATATCCGTCGGATATGAAGGGTTGGATCCTGATCCCTTTATAACCCGTACACCCTTGGATATGTTTACCCCGGGAGGAGCTTCCCAAATCAGATGGATTCCGTTGGTCTGGACGGAAGCTGATAACGCGATAGGTTTGAGGATGGGTGAAGGCGTGACGGATGTTGCGGGTGTGATGGGTGTTGCGCTGGGTGTTGCCGTCACAATCGGAGATACGTTCGGCACAAGACTATCCTGGGAAAGGCTCCACGCTAAAAATGCATTCTGTTGCACCTCCGCATCGTTGAGCTTTGAAACCTGTGTATTCTCCTGCCATTGCTGTTTTGCCTTCACTTCGGTACTTTCCGCAGACTTGGTCTGATCGTCCGTCACCTTCACACTACTTTCATACACTTTCACCTTCACCGCATCGACATTCTCGACCGAAAACGACGTACCGAGTGATGTGACGGTATACGATTTTGCTTTTATGGCAAACTGGTGTCCGGCATCTTTATTGACTCGCGCATATACAATGCCGCGTTGGTTCTGAACAGTCATCGATGCGGGTATGAGGCTGGATAATACGACACTTGCCCCCTCTCCCACGCGTATCACCGACCCGTCTTCAAAAGACAACACCAACCGCGTGTTTTTCTCCGTGATGATTTCATCCCCTTCCGTCAGGATATCCCCCTCTTTCATCTCCGTCCTTCTGTACGCCACTACTTTCCAGGCGTCACCGATAAGGTAAACCACTTTCCCGGTGAATGAAAATGTTTTTTGTGTCTGCACGGGTGTGGTTTGTCGGATATCCGTCTTGGTGCGAAGAAGCGCAAAATAGACAACGACTGTAAGTATGCCAAGCGCTACGGTACTGAGGATGATGTCCACTATCAGATTCAGCGGGAGCGGAAAATCCATCTTTGGTTTTGCCTTTATCGTAAATCCTGTAGATAAGGGAATCTGCTGATCTGCACCGTCAGAGACAGGTGTCCTGGGTATCGGCTGCGGCATGCGCGGAATGTCGGTTTCATTGCCCATGATACGGTTATTTTAGTATTTCAACGATAATGGTTTTTGCGATAATCGATGAAGCCGGGGCGTTTACAACGACATATTCGATAAGCGCTTTCATCCCTGGTTGGATGAGACCACTGCATGTTCCGGGAAGTGCCGCTGATAAACGTTCGCGGATATCCGATACGGAAAAACACACATCGATGTTATTGAACGACGGGCGCGTGAAGCTGACGCCCGGAGGAAGCTGTATAGTCCACGACGCTTTCCGCGCCATCCTGATGGTCTGGTCCGGTGATGATTCAAATACCACGGAAAAGGAATTTTCCTCTGTAAATACCTTCGCCACCGTTCCGGTCAATGACCGTTTCATGTCGAATGATGCCTGCACATTGACCGTTTGCCTGTTTTTTACCGATACCAACCCGCCGGCAAACACGACCAAAAGCACGATGACCATACCCATGGAGACGGCAAGCGATTGAGCCTTCGCGTTAAACCCGCGCTGATATGCGGAAACGGGGTTCATCTGGATCTTTCGGGATCGTGGATCTCCGGCAGACGAACGCCAGATGGGAAGGGAAAATATGGAATCATCAGGAGGCACCTGCATACAGTACCAGTATAAGGAAGGTTTCGGTGCCGGTCAAACACGTTACGGCATCCGGCGGCAACAATCATTTTTGCGTTCACGCGGAACGAAGTCCCGTGCCAAAACAGCTTCATCCGCAACGGTATAATCACCTATCTTCCCGACTGCCACGATGACAAAAGGTATATGGCCGGTATCTATCGGAAGTGTTTTCAATAATTTTTCTTTATCGTATAAGCCCATCTGACGGGCATGATATCCCAACGCCTGAGCCTGATAGACCATAGACATGACCGATGCGCCTAAATCATATTGGGCAAAGCGGTATTGATCTTTTTCCGTATATTCGATATAACAGGCCACAATATAGACTGGCGCGCTTTTGGCCCAAGTGTTATTGTCAAAAAGGGCTGATTGGATAGTTGTATATGCGCTGCTCCCCTTCTGCGCCCAATAGAAATACCAGGGCTGTGCGTTGTATGCGGACGGCGCCCACCGTCCGGCCTCCAATATGCTTTCTATGTCCCCTTTCGGTATCAGAGTTCCGCTGAATACTCTCGGACTGAACCGCTTCGCTATGACATCCAACAATGACTTGGATGTGTCAGGTTGTTTCAGTTTACATAAGGCATCTGCCGTTTTTATCGCTTTAACCATATGGATACGATTATCATTTCATTGCCGATGCATACCGTTTTCCCGCCTCCTGCCAATTTATGACATTCCACCATGCGGAAACGTATTCAACCCGACGGTTTTGGTACAGAAGATAATATGCATGTTCCCATACATCAAGTGTCAATACCGGATATCCCGTCCCGTCCGTTGCCGGTGTATCCTGATTGGCTGTACTGACAATCTCCAATTCCTTTTTCGGGGTGACGATCAGCCACACCCATCCGGAACCGAACCGTCCCAGCGCAGCCTTCGTAAACTCCGTTTGGAATCCTTCAAAACTTCCGAACCTCTGGTTTATCGCATCCTTCAACGGTTCTCCGGGGGTCTGTTTGCCCGGTGCCAAAAGCGACCAAAACAGGCTGTGGTTCGCATGTCCGCCGCCGTTGTTCCGAACCGCCGTCTGGATTTCTTTAGGAATCTTCTGGACCGATGATAAAAGCTCATCGATAGTCAATGCTAAAAGTTCGGGAAATCCACTAAGGGCTTTATTCAGATTGTCGACATACGTCTGGTGGTGTTTGCCATGGTGGATCTCCATGGTCCGTTTATCGATATACGGCTCTAAAGCATCAAGAGTAAAGGGTAATACTGGTAATGTAAACATATTTTTTATGCTCCTTTCAAAGCAAAGACACTGTACATCACTTTTATGATTCTGTAAACGAAGAAGTACGCTCACCTGTCATCCATAACGCCCGGTATTCCGGGCGTTATGGAATTGTGTATACCATGTTTGCTGTATTCCCCAATTGTAAATACAGCGACTACCGTGAAGAATATTACGAGGTTTACGTTATTTGTGTACTTCTGCCTCCTTTCAACTGTTACTGTAGAGGAGAAATCTGAAAAGAAGCTTAAATATGCGGACGTTATTCGTTGACAAGTTTTTTCAAAGAATCAACGGGGATATCCCTGACGGATTTGTTCTTTTTGTGCTGTAGGTATTCATACACCATAGGAAGAAGCGACAGCCCGATGATGGCGAATATCACATAATGGAAATTCTCTTTGACGACGGGCATATTGCCGAAGAAAAATCCGGCCAAGGTAAAGACGGTCACCCATGCCACCCCGCCGATGACGTTATACAAAATGAATTTTGAATATTCCATTGTGCCGACTCCCGCCACAAACGGCGCAAATGTGCGCACGATGGGGACAAAGCGCGCCAGGATGATGGTCTTTCCGCCGTACTTCTTATAGAATTGTTGTGTCTTCTCGATATGCTCCCGGTTGATGAACGGAAATTTCGGGCTATCCACAATCTTTTGGCCGAAAAAATGCCCTATCCAGTAGTTGACGGTATCCCCCAATATGGCGGCAAACATAAGAAGGACCAGGATAAGCCAGACGTTCAGTGATCCGATGGCTGCAATGGCGCCGGATGCAAAAAGAAGCGAATCACCCGGCAAAAACGGTGTGATGACGAATCCCGTTTCCGCAAAGATGATCCCCAAAAGTATGGCATACGTCAAAACGCCGTACTGTGTCACAAATTGTGCCAACCGCACGTCCAGATGCATGACAGTATCAAAAAATATTTTTATCCATTCCATATCCGTAAATGATATCACAGAATCCTGTCGAAGACATTCAGGCAAGCGGTATGGCCAAACTCCAGCGTGAATAGATGATCCCTGTGTCAGACTGGTCTATCCAGCGGCGCATAAAAAGTTCGTGTGTCATGCGCCGTAATCCCGATGGGATGTTCAATCCGTCATTGGTCGTGATATCCCGGTCGGCATGCGAATCCGCCATCCAGACATATCGGGAGTCAAGACCGATGACGGTACTGTAATGTCCTGCATCATACCGGACCAATAATTCTTGTTCTGCGGTATTCGGAAGGACATGATACCCTTCGTACTCACTGTCCAGCGCTTGGATGGCAACGATGGAAACTCTGCCTTTGGATATATTCCGGGAAATATCCGCTATGGTTCCGTTGAACGTCTCACGAAATGGTATAGCGTGTCTGGTCAGGAACTGTTTTATCTTCTCCGGATTCACTCCCTGTGGCGTAGCACTGAGTTCTTTTTGGATATCATACGGTCGTACATCAGGGGAATTGCGGACATACAAAACGCCATGCATGGTCCCGACTGAACATAATTGTGAATGCATCTCAACAAGAGGAAAGTTCAACCCGATCGCTCCGCGTGCGACAGGTTCATGGATTAAAACTCCGGATGGTTGACCCGGAGCGATAAAACGTGCCTCAAGTAGACCCATATCATCTATTGTTACAACAACCGTGTTTGGTATGCAAATCCGTATACCAACAGATTATTCTGGACACACTTGATATAATACCGATAATGCAAAAACGTACACGTATTATTGCTGTCATCTTTTTCCTCCTTGCCCCCCTGTTTCTCCCTAAAACATCATCGGTGTATGCAGCCGTCGTCATAAACGAAATGCTTCCGAAGATGACCAATCCTTCCCATCAATGGATAGAACTCTACAACAACGGATCCGAATCGGTATCACTGAACATGTGGAAACTGGAAAACTCAAATGGTACAACTTCGTCCTTTATCATCAACGCAAGCGGCATCATCGCTCCCCATGGATTTCTCGTGTATCCCCAAACACAAACGAACATCACGATGTACCCGGAAGGAGATACCATCCGCCTGCTTGATGATAAAAATACTGTCATGGACAGCCAAAGTTATCCCAGCACCCTTGGGTTTTCTACAACCATCGGACGGACGATAGACGGAGGTGGTGTGTGGGCGGTATGTACGACGGGGACTCCTGAAAAACCCAATACGTGTCCTACCCCTTCCGACACCCCCACTCCGACACAGGGCCCGACCAATACGCCCACATCTTTGCCGGTACCCACCGAGGAAGCGGTCCAACCTCCGCCGGCCGCCGTAACTGCAGCGCCAGCAGTCAATCCTGTACAGAATGTATTAGGGATAACGCTTCCCAAAGTCTCACCCACGGTCACCCCCACACCGTTAGATGAAAGCGTCATCGCCATAGAGGTGCCGAAAACCATAAAAGTGCCCAAGGCATTTCTGGTCCAGATGGCTATTATCGGAGGCGCTTGGATTATGTTGGCTATCATCGCCATATGGCAACACGGCTGGAAAAGAAAACGGAAGATTTTCCATCCGCCTCCCCCGACGCTGCCACCTTTAGCGTAGGTTATGATTTTTTCCTGGAGTCTATGTAGCGTTTTGCGGCCTTTACGGCGATACTTCCGCCGGGAATGAAGATGCCTGCCGCATCCGCGCCGATATCGAAGAGAAAATTCTGGTCGAGGACCTTTCCCAGATATTCACTGAATATCCTGTTGCCCGATGTGGTTTCTCCTGTAACCCCGTCTACCTCGACGATGGCGTCCTTATTCTTCGCGGTCCAACGGTATTGGAATGCGTAGACAGGACGGTAATACAGATCCACACACGAAACTTCGACGTGTTCCTCGAGTATTGTATCCGCCTGGATGCCTTTTATCATCTTGGCAAGCGAGTCACGGACTATTGCCGATACCCTTGTTTGCGGCGGGACAAGGATAGCGTTTTTCGTAACCACAGATTCGATCTTCCCCTTCACAACCGTTGTCGCAAACTTGAGGTACCGCGACAGGCGCTCATCGGTTTTTGCGCTTACACCATCCATGAACACCTCTGCCGCTTCTTCCTGGACACAATGTTCAACCACGGGCACATGGATATGATGGTTGGTCTCCCGGAAATCAGCACCCTGCAGGGTCACACTCCGTACAACAGTACCGGATAGCGGTATCTGATACTCGGCTTTTCTGTCATACACATACCGGGCTTTGGCGGTCACATGCCAAAACGGCTGGTAGCGTGTTTCGCTGTAGTTTAGCTCAAAATCTTCGTCCTTCGGCCGGCTTAAGAAGCTTGCCACCTGCATGAATGCATCAAACGCCGTTGTCTTTTTCTCCCATGATGTTTTCTTGGCTTCGTCAAACGAAATCTGGGGTTTGAGAACCACTATCCGCTGATCGGCTACCGCAATTTCCATACATAAAGTATAATGGGATTATATGGAAGAAACAAACCCGACCGCCAACGTACCGAACGATCCGACCAGCTCACCGCCCTCAGACCCTGATACGGTCGCAAATCCACCGCCCGAGATGCAACCGGAAAAAAAGAAACATACGTCTCTTCTTGTGTTGATAGGTGTCATGATCGCAACCGCACTTTTGATTCCGGCATTCCAACAAACACAGACGCTTATGTCCCAAGCGGCAGGCAAAAAATGCATGATGATCGGGAAAGTCATGATCAATCCCGGAATGATAACGACAAATATCGGTAATCCTCCCATCAACATGTCTGTCCTTGCATACGATGCGACTGGCAAACCTATCTGGAATGGGGTGAAATACGACTGGGGGATAAGCTCGATAAACAGCATCGGGACATTGAAACCGAGACAGGATATCGCGGCATTTACGGCATTGAATATCGGTACCGGTGACCTCTATGTGAAGGCGACCAACAGCTGTACGAAGAAGGCTATCATCGGCTCTGTGAAGGTGACGGTGTCTCAAGCCATCATCCCTATCCCGACCAATCCGAAGAAGAAGTAACGCGTTTTATACCGTTGTCTCTGCCAGGTGAAATCTTCTGGATGTGTTTTTACCTGCAAAGACTGTGGAACCGAACAATCCTTTGATTGTTACCCTATCGACGAAATCACTCTGATTCTTCACAACTATCCCCCGGGTCAACGTCGGTATACTCCATCCGACGGCACCGTCTATACGGCAAACCCGGAATAGTGAGGCAACAATCTCTTCCTGCTCCGTCCAACCGTTCATATGCATGTCGTGCTTGAAAAATACGACATCAAAACCATCGGGCAGAAGATGACTGAACACAGCTTGTGTCCCGGAATCCGTAATGTCGCCGTGGAATAATGACCATTTACGCTTCGTGTTATCCTCATCCAGACGCGCGATGATTGTCTTATTCCGGTCTATGACATGGATTCTACTGTCGGGGTATGATGCTTTCATCAGTGCCGGCAGTGTCCCGTCTCCGTCATCGCCGACGCTTAGGATATTTTTGGGCACCATGTGATGGTCCCGGAGAAATCCGTCAAACATCTCCCATACGTCCGGTTCCACGGGGAGACTGATGCGTTCAAACGGCCGTAATAATTCTGTCATGGGGAGAGTATACGGAATTTACGTTGATTTATCAACCTTTTCACCGTGCAGGAGCCGTACCGTAGATGATGACGCGAGTCCCGGGATTTTCACTGGTTGCATTCACCGACGATTTTCCGTTCAAGGCGGGATCCGCCCAATAGAACAGAAGCCCTGCGTTCTCGGTCTTCAAGTTTAAGCACCCGTGGCTCATGGGGTGACCGAAATTGTTATGCCAGTAGGTCCCGTGGATGCCGAATCCCCGCACCTTCGGAACGGCGTCGTTGTAGAAAAACATCGTGAACGGGACATTCGGCAGATTGTAATAGGTATTGAGGAGCTTACTTCCACCCTCCATCTTCGTAAAGCGAAGCTTTATCCAAATGCGGAATTCCCCCGTCGGCGTCTTTCCCCATAGGCCGGACGAAACCGGAAATGTATATTTGAGTGAATTCCCTTCGTATGCATACAACGTTTGGGTCGTCAGATTGACCTCTATCCGCTTATTGTCAGATGATGTACCAAGCACGTTTTCATCTTCCAGATTGGGCGGAATATACGACGGATAAACGGATTTCCCGAGAAACTCCCCTGTCTTTTCATCCGGACTGAATAAGCCGGAAAGCGTCGCAGGGTCGATGGGTTTCTGGCTGTACAGTTGATTGGGAACAACGACGATGGCAAACAACGCAAGTCCGAGAGTCAAAAACGAGAAGAATACTTTTCGGAACATATCTTTATCGTAGTGAAACGCAGGGAACTATTCAATACGCATATAATCCAATTATTACCTCATTACGGGTGGCCACCGCGAGAGACCTCCTTGCGTTTCCGCTATTACGCAAATAAATTCCTAAATCTTAAATCTTAAATCTTAAATCGTTTCATCCTATCCTATATCTGCGAATCCATCACCACATCCTCCGGAAGTATCTCTTTCTCAAGCTTCTTCCGTTTCTGATAGAGGATGGCAAATGCGCCAAGGACATAGACGGCGCTTACGAGAAACGGCAAGTCTGCACTTTTCTCATACAGAAATCCGGAAAAAAACGGACTGACGGTCATACTCAAAGATGTCACTGATGCCATGATTCCCAGGACCTCTCCCCGCTTTTCCTTGCCCGCAAACCCAACCACCTGGCTCGTCATGACGACACGCAACACCGACTGACCGAACGTGGTGAACAGCATCGCGACACAAAATACCGCAAATATATTGGCGCTGAGAAGAAGAAATCCGACCGCAAACACCATAAGCATCCCCAACTCCAACACCGGTTCCTTGAAGTGCTTAAGCCATATATGTTTCATCGCAAATCCCTGATTGACCACAATGATGATACCGACCAATCCATAGATGACACCACCAATGAATTCATCGAAATGGAAAACGTCCTTAAGATACAGGGCGAAAATCGCCTGATAGCTTGCGATCGCTAGCCCAAACAGTGCCCACGCCGCATAATTGCTTCTGATCTGTGTATCTTTGATTGCACGGACGATGGGGACGAACGGATTGATGCTGATTTTCCGGCCCGCTGTCCCTTTATGCGTCTCCGGCAACGTAAACAACGCAAGGATTCCGTTGAAAAGCGCCAACGCCCCCACACACCAAAACGGCACCGTATGTCCCAGCTGCCCGAGAAGTCCGCCTAACAAGGGCCCGATGATGAACCCGACACCGAACACCGCCCCGATAAGCCCCAGGTTTGCCGTGCGTTCTTTATCATCGCGGGAGATATCAGACAGATAGCTTTGGGCGATGGGAAAGTTTCCCGCCATGATGCCGTCGATGATGCGCCCCACAAAAAGGAATAGGATGTTTGTAGCCCCGGCAAATACGAACCATCCGATTGCCGTACTGAAGATACTTGCGATAAGCATCGGCCGTCTGCCCACCCGGTCCGACAGTGCCCCGATGACCGGTGCACTGAAGAATGAACAGAGCGCAAAAACCGCAAACAAAGATGTAATCAACATCGGGGAACTGCTGAAGCGGGCTACATAAAACGGCAGGATGGGGATGATGATGCCTACTCCGATGACATCGATGAAAACCGTGAGTAATATAAGTGCTTTGGTCCTTAACATAACGGTATTATACCAAACACGACGCGAAACGAGGTGATACGTTTCGTTGTACAATAATGCCGTGACACTCAAAGAATTTGAAGATTTGGTTGTGCAGGCACTTGACGGTGTCCCTTCTGAATTTGCAACCAAATTGAGTAACGTCGAAGTGGTCGTTGAAATTTGGCCGTCACCGGAGGATTTACACTCTGTCGGGCTTACAAACCCCATGTCCCTTTTCGGTCTGTATCACGGTATCCCCCAAACCAACCGCGGGACGTATCAGGCGGTATTGCCGGATAAGATAAGCATTTTCGCCGGACCGATCGTCGCATATTGCGGTGATGATACGGAAGCGGTCAAAACGCGTGTGCGCGATACGGTCCTCCATGAGATAGGCCATCACTTCGGGATGAGCGATGCGCAGATCCGCGCCGCGGGGAAATAAATCAGGATCCTCTCATCCTCCGCTATTCGTTTGCTGTTTCACCATCCGGATTTCCGGAATGGTTTTACCGCTTGGCAATATTCCGGTCGGGTCATCCGCCTTGCCGCGCGGCGTGAATCCGAAGGATACATAAAATCCGATTGCGTTTGTGTTGTATGCGGCCACCGAAACGGTGATAGGCTTGTCATTTCCCAACCACGCAAGTGCGGTGGTCATCAACCGGTGCCCGATTCCTTTTCCGTGGTAACGGGGAAGGACATACAGCGACCAGATTTTATTTTCTTCCTCCATTTTCTGGACACTGGCAAATGCCACTACATAACCGTTGTCTTTTGCCACCCACGCCCGGCAGGACGGGTCGTTGGCTATCCGTTCTTTCCACCGCGCTTCCTCACCTGTATGCATTTCCTTTAATTTGCCTTCCAAATCCTCTTTTGTGATTCCGTGTTCAACGTTCGGATACGTCGCTATCCACGTATCATGCCGCACCGTCATCATCCCCCTGATGTCTTCAGCTGTCGCGATAGTGAT
>Ga0315268_10001154_pt1 | contig 30430 bp, 28 predicted proteins | sample C1_top_MG_FD_204535 | JGI IMG/M metagenome (GOLD analysis project Ga0315268, IMG submission 204535) | Sediment microbial communities from Yellowstone Lake, YNP, Wyoming, USA - C1_top | ecosystem: Environmental > Aquatic > Freshwater > Lake > Sediment | place: USA: Wyoming | collected 2017-08-01
TTAAAAGTTGAAACGCTGGGAAGCAAATCCAATCCTGTGATCATTGATTGCTGCCCCATGATCGGGGTGCTCTCGCTAAACGCAATATTTGCCTGTGACTGTCTGGTTGTGCCGATATCTGCAGACTACCTGTCTGCAAAGGGGGCTGTGCAGATTGACAAGACCCTTAAAGCACTTGAGCAAGTTCTCAAACGACGGGTCAAACGACGTTACCTGTTAACCCGCTTTGATGGGCGCCGCAATATGTCGTTGGATGTTTTACGCATGGCTGAAGAGAAATTTGGCGAAGATGTATGCCGCACGCGTATTGCAGAAAATGTCAGCCTGGCTGAGAGTCCCGCTCTGAATAAAACAATATTTCAGCATGCGCCCAGCAGTCGCGGCGCTCATGATTACGATGCCTTGCTTGAAGAATTGCTAAGCGACGGCTTAATTGAGTAAAAATAGAATTGCTATTTTGAAATTAAAGATAAGATATCTTCAACAGAGGTCAAGTCTGATTGTTTAACCATCCCATCTTTGGTTTCGCAACGCAGTATTTCACAATAACGATACATCTGGTTCAGCTTCCGTTCTGCATCCTGCTGGTCAATACCGCCAATAACCAGGCTTTCGATCCTTTGCCCGTCACGTGTCCGTATAGAAAAATCAAATCTTAACATTATTCTATTCCCTATCATGTTAACAGCTTCACAACATAGACTATGTACAACATTACCATATTCCCTTTATATACAGCCAGCTTTTATGAATTGTTAAAACGAGAACTTATTTAATTAACTGAAAGATTTTGTTCATGGTTATTTTATTGCCACCGATGCATTCATCTCTGTATAATGCCCGGCTGCTTAACCAGTCTAGCGCGTAGACTCTTTAATTTAAGACCCTATCCTGCCCGGGTGGTGAAATTGGTAGACACAAGGGACTTAAAATCCCTCGACTGTAATGGTCATACCGGTTCAATTCCGGTCCCGGGCACCAAATAATTTCAAGAAATTATTTATCAGAAACATCTCAGCATTTCAACCCGCGTTGCAGTCTCATCATCGATCTCCGGAAGGTTTGGAATCATGTACTGCCGACGCCGGCATTGGAGCATACTCACCTACCACTTGAAAGAACTGCTCTCCCGGCTTGATCATACCGAGATCACTGCGAGCGCGCTCTTCAATCGCTTCTGTTCCTTGTTTGAGATCGCGCACTTCGGCATCCAGCACTGCATTACGCGTTTTGGTTTGCAGATTGATCTTCTTCTGTGCTTCAACCTGGTGATCAAGTTCCCAAACCTTGATCCAGCTACCCTTACCCAGCCACAGAGGATACTGCAACAACAGGATCAGCACGAGTAATATCAGCGAGACCCAGCGCATCTATTTCAAATATCCTGTACGCCCCTGAAGCATATTCACACTGTCAAACTAGGACAGCTGGTAATAAGCATTACGCCCTGGGTAAGACGCACTGTCACCCAGATCTTCTTCTATACGCAACAACTGGTTGTACTTTGCCATACGATCAGAACGCGACAGGGAGCCTGTCTTGATCTGCAGTACGTTGGTAGCCACCGCAATATCCGCAATGGTTGTATCTTCTGTCTCACCCGAACGATGCGAAATCACCGCGGTGTAACCCGCCCGCTTGGCCATTTCGATCGCGGCAAAAGTTTCGGTTAGCGTGCCGATCTGATTGACTTTGATCAAGATGGAATTGGCAATGCCCTGCTTGATGCCTTCGCTCAAAATTTTTGTGTTGGTTACGAATATGTCATCACCTACCAGTTGCGTGGATTTACCCAGGCGATCACTAAGCATCTTCCAGCCAGCCCAGTCATGCTCGCTCATACCATCTTCAATACTGACGATGGGATATTTATCCACCCAGGTTGCATATAAATCGATAATTTGTGCCGAGGTCAGCGTCAAGCCATCGGCTTGCAGATGATATTTGCCATCCTTGTAAAACTCGGATGCGGCAGAATCCATTGCAATGGCGACATCAGCACCCGGCACATAACCCGCTGCTTCGATGGCTTCAACAATCACTTTCAAGGCCGCTTCATTGGAACCCAGAGAAGGCGCAAAGCCGCCCTCGTCGCCCACTGTAGTGCTGAGGCCTCGATGATGCAGAATATTTTTCAGGTGATGGAAGATCTCGGCACCGCAGCGCAGGGCTTCGCGGAAGCTTTGGCTGCCTACCGGAACGATCATGAATTCCTGGATATCGGCACCACCTGTAGCATGTGCGCCACCGTTGATAATGTTCATCATCGGTACCGGCATTTCCATACGCGACGCACCGCCAAGATAGCGATACAAGGGCAGGCCGGACTCTTCCGCTGCCGCCTTGGCAACTGCAATGGAGACCGCCAGAATGGCATTTGCACCCAAACGTGATTTATTTTCAGTGCCATCCAGCTCGATCATGGTCTGGTCGATGAAAGCCTGTTCCATTGCGTCCAGGCCGATGATGGCTTCAGCGATTTCCGTGTTTACAAATTCAACAGCCTTCAATACACCTTTTCCCATATAACGCTGTTTATCGCCATCACGCAACTCTACTGCCTCTTTGGTGCCGGTAGAGGCGCCGGACGGTACTGCAGCTCGTCCCATAACACCTGACTCCAGCAACACATCCGCCTCTACCGTGGGGTTTCCACGAGAATCCAAAATCTCACGCGCTATCACATCTACAATTGCACTCATCTATATACTCTTTTCTATTATCTAAAGGCAACTCCGAAAATTCAAACCTCGTCGCGATACAATGTTGCTCCAAAAATTTTATCAGTTAAATATTACAATATATGCTGCACTCCAAAATTCTTGTCACGCCTTGTCCCGCCTGGAATTTTGTATTTCTAAAACCACCTAAACGTTACGCAAATTTATTTTTTCTTCAATCAAACCTTGTTTCTTCACTGCAGCATCCAACACCATCAATGTCTGTAACAGCTCTTTTATATGTCCCAATGGAAACGCATTGGGGCCGTCCGATAAAGCCTGCGATGGATTAGGGTGGGTTTCCATAAACACACCGGATATGCCAGCAGCTACTGCAGCACGTGCCAGCACCGGCACGAACTCGCGCTGGCCGCCGCTGACAGTGCCTTGCCCCCCCGGTAGCTGCACTGAATGCGTGGCATCGAATACAACCGGACACCCCGTGTTGCGCATCACAGCCAACGAACGCATATCCGAAACCAGATTGTTATAACCGAATGATGCGCCGCGTTCACACACCATGATATTGTCCTGATTGCTTGCTTCACGCGCCTTTTCCACTACATTCTGCATATCCCAAGGCGATAAAAACTGGCCCTTCTTGATATTTACCGGCTTGCCGCAACGCGCCACCGCGTAGATAAAATCAGTCTGCCGGCACAGGAACGCAGGCGTTTGCAACACGTCAACCACGGTGGCAACAGCGGATATATCCTCAATATTATGCACATCGGTCAATACCGGCACACCGATCTGCTTCTTGACTTTTTCCAGGATTTTGAGACCTTCATCCAGACCAAATCCGCGAAACGATTTGCCGGAACTGCGATTGGCTTTGTCGTACGACGACTTGTAGATAAACGGCATGCCAATCTGCTGGCAGATTTCTTTCAGCTGCCCGGAGGTATCCAGTGCCATTTGCTCTGATTCGATCACACATGGACCGGCAATCAGAAACAGTGGCTGATCGAGTCCAACATTAAAATTACACAGCTTCATATTACTCCTTTGTGTGCCAACGCCGCCTTGACGTAAGCAGTAAATAACGGATGCCCCTCACGCGGGGTGGAGGTAAACTCGGGGTGAAACTGCACACCGATAAACCATGGATGCATGGATAGCGGCAGCTCCATCATCTCCGGCAGGGCTTCGCTCGGCGTACGCGCGGAAATGATCATCCCGGCTTTTTCCAGCACGGGCACATAGTGATTATTGACCTCATAGCGGTGGCGATGACGCTCATTCACTTCCTTGCCATAGATTGCCGCAGCGAGCGTGCCATTCTTGATCGGGCAGCGCTGCGACCCCAGGCGCATGGAACCGCCCAGATCTGAATCCACGTTGCGGGTTGCCACGCGGCCGTCGCGATCCAGCCATTCGGTAATCAGCGCAACCACAGGATGTTCTGTTGTCAGATTAAACTCGGTACTGTTCGCGTCGGCCATGCCTGCAACATGGCGCGCATATTCGATCACGGCCAGCTGCATGCCCAGACAGATGCCCAGATATGGAATTTTGTTTTCGCGCGCATAACGTATTGCCGCGATTTTGCCTTCGGTTCCGCGCACACCAAAACCACCCGGCACCAGTATCGCGTCAAAGCGTTTCAAATCATCCGCGCCGGAAACTTCCAGGGCTTCGGAATCAATGTACTCGATATTGACGCGAGTCGAAGTGTGAATGCCTGCATGACGCAGCGCTTCTATCAACGATTTGTATGATTCGGTCAGATCGACGTATTTCCCGACCATGCAAATGGTGATTTCGTGCCTGGGGTGTTCGAGCGAATCAACCAGTTTGTTCCATACCGACAAATCAGCCGGCGGCGGATTGATACCCAGCTCTTCGCAAATAATACGATCCAGCCCCTGATCGTTCAGAATTTTGGGGATCTTGTAGATACAATCAACATCCCACACCGAGATAACCGCCTCTTCGCGCACATTGGAGAACAACGAAATTTTCGCGCGCTCATCGTCAGGAATCGGGCGATCAGCGCGGCACAGCAATGCGGTCGGGAAAATACCGATTTCGCGCAATTTCTGCACGCTGTGCTGGGTAGGCTTGGTCTTCAATTCTCCCGCGCTGGTGATATATGGAACCAGCGTCAAGTGCACAAATGCAGTGCTATGGCGCCCGCTGCGCAAAGCCATCTGACGGACGGCTTCCAGAAATGGCAAGGACTCGATGTCGCCCACCGTACCGCCAATTTCGACAATGGCCACATCGGCATGTCCATCATAGGAAGCCATTGCGCCGCGCTCAATAAAAGCCTGTATTTCGTTGGTAATGTGCGGAATAACCTGCACTGTTTTGCCAAGATACTCGCCACGGCGCTCTTTGCGTATCACGCTGTCGTAGATCTGCCCGGTCGTGAAATTATTCGCCTTGCGCATCTTGGCTGTCACAAAACGCTCGTAATGACCCAAATCCAGATCGGTCTCCGCACCATCTTCAGTCACGAAGACTTCTCCGTGCTGGAACGGACTCATGGTGCCGGGATCAACGTTAATATACGGATCCAGCTTGAGCATCGTAACTTTCAGGCCGCGCGATTCAAGGATAGCGGCAAGGGAAGCGGCGGCTATCCCTTTGCCCAGTGAGGACACCACGCCGCCGGTAACGAATATGTATTTAATCATGGGGTAAATTATACCGTAAAACACTATTTCCCAATACAAAAGAGGATGCATATACGCAAACAACAGCGGCTGAAAATCGAAAGCTCGCCTCTTCGCTCAGTCCCGCATCTTTGCGACCGCATCTTCGACCCTGTCTACCGCAATAATTTCCATCCCGGCAATTGCCTGTTTGGGCTTGTTAGCCTTGGGAATAATCGCGCGGGTAAAGCCCAGTTTAGCCGATTCTTTCAGGCGCTCCTGACCACGCTGCACCGGACGCACTTCACCTGCCAGGCCTACCTCGCCAAATACCACCATTTTTTCCGGCAAAGGTTTATTGCGCAGAGATGACACAATCGCCAGCAATACTGCCAAATCGGCACCGGGTTCGCTTATCTTCACCCCGCCCACCGCATTGATAAACACGTCCTGGTCAAAACAGGCGATACCCGCATGACGATGCAACACGGCCAGCAGCATGGCCAGGCGATTTTGCTCAAGACCCAGCGCCAGTCGGCGCGGCGTCGGCGAATGAGTCTGGTCGAGCAGCGCCTGTATCTCAACCAACAGCGGTCGCGTGCCTTCCTGGGTCACCATGACACAGGAACCGGGTACCTGCGCATCATGCTGTGACAGGAATAACGCCGACGGATTGCTCACCTCGCGCAAGCCTTTTTCCGTCATCGCGAATACGCCCAGCTCATTCACCGCGCCAAAACGGTTCTTGAACGCTCGCACCAGACGGAAACTTGAATGCGTATCCCCCTCAAAATACAACACCGTATCGACGATATGCTCCAAAACACGCGGACCAGCCAGAGTGCCATCTTTGGTCACATGACCGACCAGTATCATGGTTACGTCCGTACTCTTGGCCAGACGCGTGAGTTGTGCGGCGCATTCGCGTACCTGCGCGACCGAGCCGGGTGCGGAAGTCAAAAGTTCAGAGTAAATGGTCTGGATGGAGTCAACCACCACCGCATCCGGTTTCTCCCGCGCGATTACCGCCTGAATTTTTTCCAGCTGGATTTCTGCCAGCAGGTGCATGCCGCGCGCATCGAGAGACAAGCGCTTGGCACGCAACGCAATCTGCTGCGCAGACTCCTCGCCGCTTATATACAACACTTTTTTGTGTCTGGAGAGATGGGCAAGTGCCTGTAATAACAGAGTAGATTTGCCGATACCTGGGTCACCGCCTATCAGCACGACCCCGCCACTCACCAGCCCGCCACCCAGCACACGATCAAACTCCGCTATGCCGGTGGGCGTACGTGGCACTTCTACTGCATCCACTTCATCCAGGGTTTGCACCAGGCCGGTAGCAGCCAATGCGTTGTAACGATTTTTACCATTCGGAGCCGACTCGGCAATACTTTCAACCAGCGTATTCCACGCCGAACAATGCGGACACTGCCCCTGCCACTTGGGCACCTGACCGCCACATTCTGTGCAGCTATAAATTACTTTTGCCTTTGCCATGCTTTCCTCTAACGGGAAAAGGTTCCCCTTGCCCTGATACATCATTACGCCAATAACGCTTATTACCTGCACTGAATTTTCATGCATTTCCAAGCTGGCCGTTGCGGTAAAATGGGCGCTTCCCCGATAGTCAAGCCCGCAAAACCGGGGATTATATAACAGGGTGTACCCGGAAATAAGCCACATGTTGCGACTCACTGAAATCAAGCTTCCATTGGAGCATCACCCGGAGGATCTGCGTGACGCGATCCTCTTGCGCCTGCAGATCGAACAAGATGATCTGACAAGCTACACCATATACCGGCGTGGATATGATGCACGCAAACGTTCAGCGATCAATCTGATCTACACGCTGGATGTTGAAGTCGGGAATGAGGCAACGCTGCTCAAAAAGCTGAAAGGTACACCCCATATCACGAACACCCCCGACACCAGCTACCACTTTGTCGCGCATGCGCCGGCCGATTTAAGCGAACGTCCTGTCATAATTGGAACAGGCCCATGCGGCCTTTTTGCCGGCTTGCTATTGGCGCAAATGGGCTTTCGCCCGATTATCCTGGAACGCGGCAAGGCCGTGCGCGAACGCACCAAAGACACCTTTGGCCTATGGCGAAAAAGCAAGCTTGATCCTGAATCCAATGTGCAATTTGGCGAAGGCGGCGCGGGCACCTTTTCCGATGGCAAGTTACATAGCCAGATCAAGGATCCCAAGCATTACGGGCGCAAAGTGCTCACAGAATTTGTCAAAGCAGGCGCACCTCCCGAAATTCTGTATGTGAGCAAACCGCATATCGGCACCTTCAAACTGGTGGGCATGGTGGAAGAAATGCGCGCCACTATAGAATCGCTGGGCGGAGAAATACGATTTAACAGCAGGGTGGACGACATATTGATAGACGACCACCAGGTAAAAGGGGTAGCGCTGTCCGGCGGCGAACAGATTGCCGCCAGCCATGTCGTGCTGGCAATCGGGCACAGTGCGCGCGACACCTTTGAAATGCTGCACAAACGCGGGGTATATCTGGAGGCCAAGCCATTTTCTATCGGCTTCCGTATCGAACATCCGCAGTCGCTGATCGACCGTTGCCGCTTTGGAAAAAACGCAGGCAATCCATTATTGGGTGCTGCGGATTACAAGCTGGTGCACCACTGCAGCAATGGCCGTTCCGTTTACAGCTTCTGTATGTGCCCTGGGGGAACCGTGGTCGCGGCCACCTCTGAGGCGGGACGTGTGGTGACCAACGGCATGAGCCAGTATTCGCGCAATGAGCGCAACGCCAACAGTGGCCTTGTGGTGGGCATCACCCCGGCCGACTATCCCGGCGATGCGCTGGCCGGAATAGAATTCCAGCGGCGCTGGGAAAGCCGAGCCTACGAATTGGGCGGCAGCAATTACAATGCTCCGGCACAACTGGTGGGCGACTTTCTCGCTGGCCGCCCTTCCACCTCACTGGGTTCAGTTAACCCGTCCTACACACCGGGCATCAAGTTGACTGACTTGAGTTCCGCCCTGCCCGACTACGTCATCGCCGCGATCAGGGAAGCGCTGCCAGCCTTTGAAAAACAGATAAAAGGATACGCAATGAATGACGCTGTGCTAACCGGTGTGGAGACCCGTACCTCTACTCCGGTGCGGATCAAACGCAAGCAGGATTATCAAAGCATGAATACGATTGGACTCTACCCGGCAGGTGAAGGGGCAGGCTATGCAGGCGGAATACTTTCCGCCGCAGTGGATGGTATTGAAGTCGCGGAAGCAGTAGCTTTGAGCATGCTGCAATCGCAGGGTAATAGCTGAACCCCCTGATATATGCGAAGGCCATGGCTGAAAACCCTCTCACTCCTAAGCCACCCCAACTGAATACAAGTGAAAATGCCCGCTTCATGCCAGACATTTTCGCTGCCGACAACTTTTTTTGAAGACCATGTTCTTTATTTTGTACTGAAGAAGAAGGTCACAATAAACCCGTGATGGCTGAGTCTTAGGCGTTTCTTTCAACTTACTTGAGGATTTGAGCTTACCTTGATCCTGAAGAAATATTCTCACGCAGAAATACCTGATATATAACAATAAAATCAATATGTTACATAAAGCATCCATCACCGAATCGGGGATAATCACGTCAGTGATATCTCTTTGAATTTCTTCTCTTCTCCGCGCCTCTGATCAAGCAAATGTCGTTGTTAAGTTGATATACGGATATTAACCGCGTGAGATGTCGAGCTTGCGCATCTTTTGCCACAAATTCTTCCGGCTGATTCCAAGTGCGCTGGCGCATATTTGAATCTGCCAGTCGTGTTTCTCCAGCATGTCCAGGATGAAATGACGCTCACTTTGAGCCAAATAGTCGCCGAGAACGGAAATATCTTTTGCGGATTGTGCTTCTGTCCGGGCTGTACGATCGAAGACGGCATCTGGCGAGAGCACTCGCCCTTCGCTCAAGACACAGGCTCGTTCAAGGGCATGTTTGAGTTCACGGATGTTTCCCGGCCAGGGATGGTCAAGCAGTGCGCGTTCGGCGGCGGGTTGCAAGACACAGATTTCTCCGTTGTACTGAGCCGACAGGTCGGCAAGGAAGCCGCGCGCCAGCCACAGAATGTCTTCCTTGCGCTCCCGCAGGGGAGGAATCCGCAGGCAGATGACGGTGATGCGGTAATAGAGGTCTTCCCGAAATTCGCCGGACTCCACCATGGACTTCAGATCCCGGTGGGTTGCGCAAATCAGCCGAAAGTTGACCGGAATGGAGGACTCGCCACCAACCCGGACAATACGGCGTTCCTGAATTCCACGCAACACCTTGATTTGCATTGATAATGGCATATCTCCGATCTCGTCGAGAAACAACGTCCCTCCATCGGCCTGCTCGAACACGCCTTTTTTGGTACGTTGCGCCCCGGTAAAGGCGCCTTTCTCATACCCGAACAACTCCGCTTCCAGCAAGGTTTCGGTCAATGCGCCGCAGTTTACCGCGACAAATGGGCGATTCCCCATCCCCAGATGATGCAGTTCAAAGGCAACCCGCTCCTTCCCTACCCCCGATTCCCCCGTAATCAGCACCGATGTCTTGCCGGTGGCCAGCTTGCGCAACATCGTTTCGATATGGAACATGGCGGGGGAGACTCCCAGGGTTGCGGCTTTCCCCGTTTCTGCTCCGCCGAATAATGCCCGCACCTTCTCCACCAGCACATCCAGGTCAAAAGGTTTGGTCAGATAGTCCTGGGCGCCCAGCTTGAGGAGTTCCACCGCTGTTTCAATATCGGCAAAGCCGGTAATGAAAATGAATGGCGGGATGGATGTATTGGCTTCCCGCAGTCGACGGAACAGGGTATCACCGCTGATGTCCGGCAAACGGATGTCGCTGATCACCAGTCCATAGGCTTTCTCCTGGAGCGCCGCCAATGCCTCTCCTCCTTGCCGGTACCACTCGCAGGAAAAGCCTTCCAGGGTCAGGCGAACCAGAAGTGATTCGCCCATGATGTCGTCGTCCTCGATGAGACAAATCGGTTTAGACATTTTCATCTTTCAGATCAGACAGAGGAAGCAAAACAAGAAAATGGGTGAAACCGGCATCGGCTCCCGCCGTAATTTCCCCTTTGAGTTGCTGCACGATCTGATAGGTAATCCACAAACCCAGCCCGTTTCCTTGCTCGCTGAAACGCGAGAAAGGCTCGAACAAGGTGCCTATTTGTTCAGAAGTTAGCGTCTTGCCATCGTTTTCCACGCGGAGGAGCAAACTGTTCCCGTTCATGGACGCCTGCAACGATACATGCCCGCCATCGGATGCCGCCTGGATCGCGTTGAGCAACAGGTTGATGAGAATCTGCCGCACCAGCGTGGACGGCAACGACACAGGTTCGTCGATGCTGATCGACCAGGCCAGCTCAATGCGCTTTTTGTATGCCGAGGGCGTAACCAGCAAGCGCACGTCGTCGAAATCTTGCGCGGTAAGAGAGCGGTTTTTCAATTTTGCTTCCACCAGTAATGCGGCAACGGTTTCACGGATTTGCTGCAAGCCCCGGTCGAGGTGAGAAATAGTCATTTGGGCAACAGAGTCAAGCGAAACGTGGCGCTTGAGCGTGCTGATGGCGTTGAACATGCCGCCCAGCGGGTTGTTGATCTCATGGGCGATACCGGCGGTGAGGCGGCCCACCGCAGCCATGCGCTCGGACTGGATCATTTGCTTTTCCAGCAGCGCTTTTTCCTTGAGTTGCGCCACCATCTCGGCAAAGGCTTTATAGAGTTGCCCCAACTCATCGCCATACTTATAAATTCCAGGTTCCAGTGCCTCCGGCAATTGATGGTGAATGGTTACCATATGCCGCGCCAACAGCGACAGCGGTTTAGTCATGCCCTGCCCCCAGTACCAGTTGATGGGCAGCAAAACACCCAAAACAATCAGCGTGATCCAAAACGCCCGGCCGGCAAGCCGCAAGAAGCGGAACCAGAAGGCCGAGGTATCATGCACCACCAGCAATGTGCCAAGCGTCATGCCGTCGGAAATAATCGGCACGGCGATGAACAGGCGGGATGAGTCCGGCGGCTCCAGCACTTGGGTTTCGCCCGCTTGCAGTGTCACCAGTTCCTTGTCGACATAGGCGAACTCCCGCCCGATGGCGGCGAGATCGGATAACAACGGATAGCGTTCTGGGTGAGAAGAGACATATATCCGTTTGTTGGGATCGAGCACTATCAGGCTCTCGGCGTGCATGGTATTGGCGCGGATACCATCCTGGAAGGGCAAGGAAACCATTTCGAAGGCTCGCCACACGTCATCATGCAACATGAGGGGAAAAAGCGCGCGCGACATGGTTAGCCCCAGATCCTCCGAACTGCGCAGAACATCCTGCTTCAGGTCGTCATAGGCTTGCCCCATAAAAGACAGCGACAACGTCAGGGCAGTGATGACGATCAGCAGACCGCCCCACAACGGCAGCTTATAACGCAAGCTCAGATTGAAGAACATCAGGGCTGGCCGATAACGGCCGCCATGTGGGCGACACTTTTGTAGAGGTCGGGAGAACCGGCAATAAAGCCATCCAGATTGAGTTTGGCCAGCAACGCCTGTCCGGCGGGGTTCTTGCTCATATCAAGAAGGGCGGCGCGCATGGCATCGAAATCCGCCTGACTGACACTGCGATTCGCCACGAACGGTGGAAACCCGAACGCCTCAGACTGCTTTACCACACGTGTCCTGGCAGTCAGATTGGGACTTACCTTGGCGAGAGTCTGCCAAACATAACTATCCACCGCCGCCCCTTGAGCAAGCCCGCTTGCCACTGCCTCAATCGCCTTGCGATGCGACCAGGTGAAAAAAGTGCGTCGGAAAAAGGTTTGCGGGTCGTATCCCGCCTGCTTGATGTCGAAACGCGGCGCCAGATAGCCCGTATTCGACAGCGGGTCGGCATAGGCGAACACTGCGCCTTTCAGGTCCGCGATGGAACGGGTATGGGTATCCTTGGCTGGAACGATCAGGTAAGAACGGTAAATAGGCTTGCCCTGATTGACCGGAACGGCGAGTAGTTTGACTTCATTCCCCATCGCAATATAGGGGTAATCGCATACCCAGGCAAAATCGAGTTTGTGTTGCTGCAACAAATCCATCGTCTCACGGTAGCGCTCGCGCTGCACAAACTCCACTGGCCGCTTCAACCTGTGCTGCAAATAGTCCCGCCACATCTCAAGCAGTGCAAGCTGGTCATTGAGGGAAGCTGGCGTGATGCCGACACGAAGAGTCTTGTCGGCACCGAGGGAAGTTCCTGTCACCAACAATAGCAGCAAACCAATAAAAGTTCGGCGAAGCATGGTCAACCCCCTGAGTTACCCTTTGGTAACGATATGCCAAACTGTGATCGCAAAAAGGTAACGTTGTCTTATCAGTATTTAATAATTACTGCAGAAAGATAGCCTTTTTTGAGGGGTTAGACAAGTAATTCGGGGTGGTACGTACTTTGCAAAGAGCAATCTGGATGCAACAAATTACAATATGAATATATCGACCTCAATTAAATTCGACGCCCGTTTTAAACGTCTCGCCACGACACAGCCCCTATGGTTTTGCGCAGACGCCTGCTTGAAGCTCAGGCCCGGCGGCGTGGGGTGCGAAACATGCCGAGAAGCATGTCCCGTTCAGGCGATCCGCGTGGAAGCCGACCGGGTAGAACTGACACCCGATTGCACTGGCTGCGGTCAGTGTGCCGCCGTTTGTCCTTCCGGCGCTCTGCTTGGCGAAGGGTTTGATGTCCTGTTGCCACCATTACCGAGTGGAGAAACAGTCGCCATGCTACACCTCGAATGCCTCCGCGTACCACGCGAGCTCGCGGGAAATGCACGGCAAGTTCCCTGTCTGGGCGGAATTTCCCAATCCACGCTGATCGGACTGGTAGCGCGAAGCTCTGTCATCACATTGATTGATCGGGGCTGGTGCACGACATGCCCGTCCGCTGCGGGAAAGGCCCCGATAAAAGCGCTGGCCGATACGGTTCACATGCTGATTAAGGATGTCGGTTTGCCCAACGAGCGCTTCCCTCAAGTTCTCTATATGCCGACCCAGCGTAATTTGGCGTTGCCCATGACTGTATTGACGGACGGTACTCCCGTGTCGCGCCGTGCGTTTTTCGGCGCGCTGCTCAAGCAGACAGCCGAAGCCGCTGCCGCCATTCGTTCACCTGATATTTCGCGATTGGCGGTCAAAACTACGCGTGGTGCACTGTCTGCCTCACCCGTAATTCGTTACGCACGCAAGCGGCGAGCCTCGATCCTGATGGAGTTGGCCGGGCAGACGGGAAAAATGCTATCGGCGAAGTTCTTTCCTGATATATCGGTCTCTGAATCTTGTATCTTGCACGGTGTTTGCAGCGCAGTTTGCCCAAGCGGCGCACTTACCGTTATCCGCAACGAGGCTTCGGCGGGGCTGCATTTCGACCCTGAACTATGCCTTGCCTGCGGACTGTGTGTCCGCCATTGTCCAACCGGCTCACTGAGCCTGTTACCATTCGGCGACATCTCCACACCACACTCACCAGACGAAAAACAATTGAACAGCTTACGTCTGTGCGACTGCATCATCTGCGTAAAATCATTTATTAATCATAATAATAATGACATATGCCCAGCCTGCCGCAGCAACAATAAAATGGCGGCAACCCTGTTTGGCACGAGTTTTGCGAATGCTGATCAATAAGGTATTTGGACTTTCACCGGGGCAACCCTAAAACTTAACAGGAGGACAATCATGAGTATGGATTTTCTGAAAACGCCTGTCACCCGTCGCCGCTTCCTGCAGGCGACCGGTACGGTTGGTGCACTGGGGGCGGTTGGTGCTGGAACGCTGTCGAGCTTTGCAACTTTGACCGAAGCACAGGCGACTACCGCTCCGTCCGGCGGTCAGACCGTCGTCACCAAGAGCTTCTGCCACCAGTGCCCGGCGCGCTGCGGCATCGATGTCTATACTACTGACGGGCGGGTACATGCGGTGTTCGGCACGCTCGATAATCCTCTCTCCATGGGCAAACTCTGTCCCAAAGGGCATTACGGACAATATTTACTTTATAACGCCGACCGCTTCAAAGGTCCGATGAAGCGCACCAACCCAAAGAAGGGGCGCAATGAAGACCCGAAATTCGTGCCGATTAGCTGGGACGAGGCGTTGGATACTGTCGCCAAACGTATGAACGACCTGCGCGAAAAAAATGAATCCCACCGCTTCGGGCTGATTTTCGGCCGTGGCTGGGGGGCTACCGATGTCGGTGTACTCCAGACTTTAAGCCAGCTATATGCCTCGCCCAACATTGGTCTCGGTCATTCGTCGATGTGCTCCGACGGCAGCGAGGAAACCAAAAAAATCCTCGACGGCAATCACGGCTACAACGCCTACGACTATGCCAATACCAATTACATGCTGGTGTTCGGCGCTGGTTTTCTGGAAGCGTTTCGCCCCTTCAATGGCAACATGCAGGCATGGGGCGTAATGCGCACCAAGCCAGCGAGAACCAAGGTGACGTTTGTCGACGTGCATCTGAATACCAGCGCGGCGGCATCGGACCGGGCGCTGCTGATCAAGCCCGGTACTGACGGCGCGATGGCGCTGGCGATCGCTCATATCCTCCTGACAGAAGGCTTGTGGGACCGTAACTTCGTCGGGGACTTCGTATCTGTGGTGCAACCCAAAGATCCCGCTGCACCAACGATTCACCCTTACAAATTCGAGACCGGCAAAAATATCGACGCGGCCAGGTTCAAGCAGAAATGGGTGCTGGGCCTGCCGGAATGGTGGAACGCCGTGGTCAAGGACTGCACCCCGGAATGGGCGGAAAAGATCACCACTATTCCCGCCAAAGATATCCTTGCCGTGGCGCGCGAATTCGGCACCACGCATCCCGCCATCGCGATTTTTGAGCGTGGTGCGCACGCCCACACCAACGGCACTTATGGCGCCATGGCGATTCACTCGCTCAACGCCCTGGTTGGTTCGATGTTCGCTCAGGGCGGCTTGGCCTATCAGATGAAATCGCCCGCCGGCAAGTGGCCGGTCAATCTCGACGATTTCATGGACGAATACGCCAAGTCGCCGGAGCGCAAGAAGCCGCGCATGGACATGAAGGGCACCGACAAATGGCCGATGGTGAGCAACATGCTGCAGGAGGTTGCCAAGAATCATAACGCCGCTGCACCCTATAAGCTGGATACCGCCATGTTCTACATGACCGGGCCGATCTTCTCGGGGCCGCAGTGCACCGATTGGGAAAAAATGCTTGGTGAAATTTTTGTCATCAACACCTCGCCCTTTCCTGACGAAACTTCTGTGTATTCCGATCTGATTTTGCCGGATCACACCTATCTGGAGCGTCTGCAGGTCGCCGATACCTATCCCTTCCAGGGCTACCCTATCTCCATGATCCGTACCCCGGCGGTCAAGCCCCTGTACGACACTCGGGTGTTCGGCGACATGCTGATCGACCTCGGCAAGCGTATCAAGGGGTCGACGGGCGAGTATTACAAACAGCTCGGCAACACCGAAAATATCATCAAGGCGATTGCCACGGCTTTCGCGGAGAAACCCGGCGACAACGGCGTCAACAGCTATGAAAGCTGGAAGGAAAAGGGTGTCTGGTACCAGAAGCCATACCTCTGGCGCCAGGTTCGTGGCGAGTTTTTTGAATGGGACAAGGAAACCCGATCCTACTCCAAGCCGATGAAACCGGAAGAAGTAAAGGAAAAACTGCTCAAGACGCCGTCGGGCAAGTTTGAATTCAAGTCCGGCTACCTGGAGGAAGAAAAACATGTTCCCTACCTCGTGGAGAAATTCGGCATTCCCGCGGAGATGGTCGGTTTTCCACAATACTTGCCGGCCAATCATGCGGGCGGCGGAGACCTCCACTTCGTCAGCCCGAAACTCGCCATGCAAGCCGAAGGGCGGGGCGCTAATCTGCCCCACGCCACGGCCAGCATACAGCCGACCCAAGGCGGCAAGAAGACAGTGTATCTGGAAATCCACCCCGATACCGCCGCCAAGCGCGGAATCAAGGATGGCGATCGGGTGCGCATCAAGTCTTCGGTCGGCTCCATCGAAGTCTATGCCAGGCTGTATGGCGGCATCCGACCGGACACCGTGGCATTGCCCATGATACACGGCCACTGGGGCATGGGCCGCTGGTCCAAGAACAGCGGCGTGTCGGGCAGCACCAACGAAGTTACACCCAACGTTTCGGATGCAATTTCCGGCCAGTGCTGCTATCACAGCGCCAAAGTATTTGTGGAGAAGGTTTAGGCCAACATTTCGGCGTAAGACGAAAGCTCGCAAGAGGGATAAGCAGGTATTTCGCCGCAAGGCGAAAACTCGCAAAAGGTTTAATTTTTTTAAGGAGGCCTAATCATGGCTAAATGGGGAATGGTTATCGATCTGGAAAAATGCGTCGGCTGCCAGGCCTGCACGGTGGCGTGCGGCATGGAGAACAACCGGCTGCCGGGTGAAATGTGGCAGGATGTGATCTTTTATACCGAGGGCACGTATCCGAGCGCCCAGCTCAAGTGGTTCCCGCGACCCTGTCAGCATTGCGAGCACCCTTCCTGCATGGCGGTGTGCCCGACCCACGCCACCTACAAGACGGAAGACGGGGTAGTGCTGATCGATTGGGACAAGTGCATCGGCTGCAAATACTGCATGATCGCCTGCCCCTACGGTGTGCGTTTCTACACCGACGAAAAACCGCTGGTGGCGCCGGACATGCGCAAGGTGTACGAAAGCCACGACAGCCACTCGTGGAACCCGCCGTGGAAAATGCCCGATTCCCGCGAGGACTGGAAGCTCGGTATTGGCATCCAGCCACACGACGTGGTGTCGAAGTGCACCTTCTGTTATCACCGCATTTCCAAGGCACCTCCCGGCACGCCGGATCTCGATCCGCAGGATCCGAAACTGCGCGAGTTCACACCGGCCTGCGTGGTCACCTGCGCACCGGGTGCCCGCTTCTTCGGCGACCTGTCGAACCCGAACAGCGAAGTTTCGCGCATGATCGGAGACAAACGTGGCGTACGCCTGCTCGACGAGTTGGGCAACAAGCCACAGGTGTATTACCTTACTGGTGATGGTGGCGCAGTACCGAGCACCCGTGCAATCAACAAGAAATCCTAACGGAGGACGATCATGAACTTTACTTATCCCAAAACCGTAAACGAGGCCATTTCTGCCGCTCTTAAAATGTTCGGCGAAAATTATCACACCGCCAACATCTGGAGGCTTTCGGTGGCCGTGCTGGTAGCAACCTTGGCCTTTGTCTTTTACATGCTGTTCACCGAAGGGCACGCGTCGTTCAATACATCGAGCGATGGCATCACCTGGGGGTTGCTGGTGGTGGACTACGCGTTTTTCGTCCTAACCTCAACCGGGCTCACCTTCGTCGCCTCTATGGCGATGGTATTCGGGTTCAAGGAGTTTTATCCGATCGCCAAACGCTGTATATGGTTGGCGGTGATTACCTTGTTGACCGGCTTTGCCGCGCTGGCGCTTGAACTCGGCCATCCCTTCCGCATGTTGTGGGCAGTGCCATTCGGCTTGCAGATACATTCCCCGATGTTCTGGATGGGGGTGTTCTACACGGCTTATCTGGTGTTCCTGTTGTTCAAGTTTCAGAAGGTCAGCAATGGCGACTGGAATAGTAATACGTCGAAGGCGCTCGGCATCATCTCCTTTGTCACCGTGGTAATCGCGCACGGCATGCTAGGCGGATTATTCGGTGCCATTGCGATCCGGCCAATGTGGTTCGGACCACTGGTTCCGGTCTACTTTCTGTTGACGGCGGCACTATCGGGCACAGCGTTCGCAATCATGATCACCTATCTCACCTACGGGGGAGAACAGGCCATGCCTGAAAAAGTGCGCGCGCTGATGCGTGGTGCCATGCCCAAGGCATTCGCAGCAGTGCTGGGGATCGTCCTCGTCGCGACCATCTCGCGCACGGGTATCGGACTATGGAGCAATATCGACGGACTGCAGGTATGGGGTCATGTGGTGCACACGCCATGGTTCTGGGTCGAGATGGTTCTCATGTTTGGTGCCTTCGCGATACTGCTAATGGATAGCGGAGCTATCGTCCCGGCAGTGATGGTGATCATCGCGCTGTTCATCGGTCGTTACGAATTTGTCATCGGTGGCCAGATGCTTCCGTTGTTCAAAGGTACTTGGGTGCCGGGGCTGATCGAATACGCTCCTTCAATGACCGAATGGATGATAACGGTAATGTCCTTCGCAATTGTTTTCGCTGGCTGGTCCTTCGGCGAGAGAACGCTCAATCTCGGCGCATCCCCACAGGACTGATCGCCATATACACTCTCTAATATGCGGAATGGTACTGGTTAAAGTGAGCATCAGCAACGCTCTAGCAGGCCAACTCTCATGCGGGTAATCGGGCAAATGACAGGACAAAACAACATGGATACGATACACAGCGGCTACCCTCCACGCGCCCGAGCCGAACTTTGGCAATGTCTGGCTCAGTCGCTCCTGCCGCCGCGTGGGGAGGTTTTTCCACAAGCACTGCGCCAAGATTTGGCCCCGGATCTGGAAGAGTTGTCATCGAAACTCGGCTTGAATATCGACGATGCTGTCAATAAGCTGAGCGTCACCCTGTCGCAAACGGACGAAAAATCGCTGCTTCCGACTTACAGTACTCTGTTCCTGGTACCACCCATTCCCGCCATGCTGAACATCGGCGTCTATCTGGATGGAACCCTGCTTGGCCCCAACGCGAAGATACTGACGGAAATTTTCTATCGCCACGGCGTGGAACAATCCCCGATCATGCACGATACGCCGGATCATTTCGCTACAGCAATGGAATTTATGGCGTTTCTTTTTCACAAGGCCGAAGGAGCTGAGCCTGCTATGTTGGAACCCATGCTCGATGACATGGAGACCGTTCGTGGCTTGCTATGGCACACGTTACCAGAACTTCATCGCCGGGTAACCGAAACCGAGCAGGAGCGCGCTCTCCCCACCGTATACTCGATGCTGCTCCAGATTGTCAAGACCGTTTTACGCGACGAACAAGGCATTTTCTTTTACTCCACCGGGAATGACAGGCATAAAACTGCCCGGCGTTACTTCACCAAACGCGAGACAGCCGCTGATCTTGTGCCCTGCAAGGCATGCGGCAAAGCGGTGTCCACCGCGCGGGAATTGAAGGTCATCATCGACCGATTGATTCAAAGCGGACTGCCGACGGATCACCTGAAGTTGTGCCCGGACTGCCGGGACGGTACGCGTGGCTGGAAGGCAGGGAATACTGATTTCAATCTGCCTGGATTTCGTTGATCATGAACGACCTACCTGTCGACTGAAGTCGAAGACAAAGGCAAATGCCGTGAATTTAGTTTGTCGCTGAAGCAACGAGAATCAAACTATTCCGCCTAAAGGCGGGGGGTTTACGTATCCCCAAAAGCGAATCTAAAACTACGATTTGAGTCGCAAACATCTGTCTGAAATCCCAGTAAAAGGAGCTTATAATGAATCAGCTTTACCAATTTCTCATCAGATTCCGAAAATCCAAAAATAAACGTTCCCAAACAGACTAAGGTGCAGGATTAGTGTAGCGAAGGTAAATATCTTCAATTGATTCAACAAGTTCTGCATTGATCTCAATAATGGTCAGATTCTCCTGTAATTGCGGCATCGTGGTCGCACCTATAATGGTGCTGGCAACAAAGGGGCGGCTGACCACAAAAGCCAGTGCCATCTGCGCCGGAGAGAGTCCGTGCTGTTCGGCCTGTTGCGCATAGGCCATCACGTAGCCGCGACGTTCGGCTTCTGGTAGCGCTGTCCAAAGTCATGGAATAGCGTCAAACGTCCCTGCTCGCGCGGGTTTTTTAGGTATTTCCCTGTCAGCACACCAAAAGCCAATGGACTGTAGGCCAGCAGGCTGACCTGCTCGCGGTAACACATTTCATGCAACCCGCTTTCAAAGGTGCGATTAATCAGGTTGTAAGCGTTCTGGATAGAAACAATCCGCTGAAGTCCCAGATGCTCCGCTTCTTTCAGGAACTCAGAGACTCCCCATGGTGTTTCGTTGCTCACACCGATATGGCGCACCTTGCCGCTTTTCACCAGTTCGGGAAGCACTGTCAGTTGCTCTTCCACAGAAGTGGAAAAACTTTCCAGCTCGGGCTTGTATATTGTCCTGCCGAACATCGGAACATTGCGTGCGGGCCAATGTATCTGATAAAGATCAACGTAATCCGTCTGTAAGCGCTTAAGGCTTGTATCAATAGCAGACATGATATTGCCGCGATCGAGCGATTGCGGGCCGTTCCTGATCCAGTTGAAGCCACGCGATGGTCCGGTCACCTTGGTGGCAACAATAACTTTGTCGCGTGCCTGGGTCTTGAGCCACTTGCCCACATATTCCTCGGTACGGCCCTGGGTTTCTGCCTTGCCAGGTACCGGATACATTTCTGCGGTATCGATGAAATTGATTCCTTGTGCGACAGCATAATCGAGTTGTGAACACGCCTCTTGCAGAGTGTTCTGCTGCCCGAAAGTCATCGTACCCAAGGCAATTTCAGAAACCCTGAGATCGGAATTGCCGAGATATTTATATTTCATGCCGATCCTTTTCAAGTCAGACAAAGGTTCTCCTCAGTGCCGTGACTCACTGGGCGGCAACACGATGGAATCGATGAACATTGCCTCCGCATCAACTTTATCGAATTCATAACGCTGATTGCAAAATTCGCAATGTACCTCAATGTTATCGCGTTCCGCCAGAATGCTGTCAATCTCCTCACGCCCCAGCATTTTCAACATATTTGCCACATTATCGCGCGAGCAGGAACAATAAAAAGCCACTTTCTGCGCATCGAACAGACGAATATCATCTTCATGATAAAGCCGTTGAATCAATGTCTTTGCAGGCAGTAACAAAAGCTCTTCGGCCTTGACGGTATCAGCAAGAATGACTGCACGACGCCATGCGTCAGTATCGGGATGTTCAAATTGATTTTCAGGATCAGGCAATTTTTGCAACATCATGCCGGCTGCATGCAATCCATCTGCTGTCAGCCATAAACGTGTTTCCAGTTGCTCCGAATGGCTCATGTAATTTTGCATGATTTCAGCCACACTCGAGCCTTCAATCTCGACAATACCCTGGTAGGGCTGGCCGCCATCTTTTGGGTCCAGGGTGATCACAAACTGCCCATTACCTATCAGCTCGGCAAAGCTGCATTGCGCCAGTTCGCCTGACCATTTCGCCGTGGCTCGCAATTGCATATCGCCACTACATTCCACCACCAGCAACTTGACTGCGCCTTTACCCATAATTTGCAGAACCAGCGAACCCTTTAACTTTAAGGTTGCTGCAAGCAAAACTGCGGCTGCAGTGAGCTCACCCATCAAATTGCGTAATATTTCGGGGTAATTATGGCGCTCAAGCACGCTGGACCAAGCCGCGTCCAGATGGACCAATTCACCGCGTATCGGTGCTTGTTCAAACAAAAATCGATGCAGGGAATCGGGTTGCGGAATATTGTGTGCGTTTTTCATGATGCGATGATAGCATGCAAGCTATTGGAGATGAATATGCCGGGTTATCTCCGACAAGACTCCAGCCATCTTTTTATCCTTGCATCGGCATCAACTGCTGGCGGCGCAATCGAGCCAAGGATTACTCAATTTTGCGTTGATGTTTGCAACCGCACTGCTTCAATCTGTAAGCAACGCACGCAAATCATGTGCAATGCTTTCTGCGCCCTGGCCATAACTGATAAATAGCCGCAACTTGCCCGACTGGTCAAATACATAGGTGCCAGCTGTGTGATCTACATCATAATTCTTGCTGTTTGCCACTTGATGTTTTTGATAGAAAATACGAAAGTCTTTGGCAACCTTGGCTGTTGCAGCCTCGTCTCCATAGAGTCCCAAAAATCCGGGATTAAATGCAGGCACATATTGTGCCAATAACGCTTGCGTATCACGTGCCGGATCTACAGTCACAAACAGCACCTGCACCTTATTGGCGTCCTTGCCTAAAAGATTAAGCGCCTGCGCCAGTTCCGACATTGTGGTTGGACAGACGTCCGGACAGTGTGTGTAACCAAAAAACATGGTCACGACTTTTCCTTTAAAGTCGGCCAATGTTCTGATCTTCCCGTTATGGTCGGTCAACCGGAAATCCTGACCAAAGTCTGCACCGGTAATATCTGTGGAATTAAATTTCTTGGCGGAATTTTGTTGGTTGCATCCTGTTAATCCGACAAACAGGATGAGACTCAACATGCAGGCATGCAATAAATTGGATTTCATAAATTTCAACACCTGTTCTTTTCCCGTTTTTGAATGTAAATACCATAAAACACGCCCAAAGCATTTGCACTGTTGGATTGATTGAGCAAGCAACAGTTCAAGTCGCCTCGCGCTTATTCTACTCTTCATTCCGGAACAATGAGTTATCCAGAGGGAGCCTGGATCTCTAGAGGTAGGCTATAACGATTTTAAAGTAATGGTCAATCAACAAGGCTGCAAACAATAGCATCAGGTAATTAATTGAATAGCGAAATGTGCTACGCGCCAAAGCGTCGCTATATCCGCGATATAACATGATGGCGTAATAGAGAAAACCTGCGCCAAGCAGCAAAGCGCCTGCAAGATAGATTAATCCGCTCATACCCATCACAAACGGTATAAGCGTAATTGCCACCAGAATAATGGTGTAAAGCAGGATGTGCAGTATAGTCAACTCATCCCCGTGCGTAACCGGCAGCATCGGCAAACCCGATTTTGCATATTCTGTCTTGCGATAAAGCGCAAGCGCCCAGAAATGCGGGGGGGTCCACACAAAAATAATCAGGAACAAAATCATGGCGTCCGGCGTGACACTATTGCTAACAGCAGCCCAACCCAAAATCGGAGGCATAGCACCGGAAGCCCCGCCGATTACGATATTCATGGGCGTGGAGGGCTTGAGAAAAATCGTATAAATAACAGCGTATCCGAAAAATGTACCCAATGTTAACCACATCGTTAAGGGATTAACCAGAAAATACAACAAACAAAGACCCGTCAGTCCGAGGATGGAAGCAAATATGCTGGTTTCCACCGATGTCACCCGCCCTGTCGGCAACGGCCTACCCTGCGTGCGAGCCATGCGCGCGTCAATCTCCTGCTCGATAAGGCAATTAAAAGCCGCAGCCGCACCGGACACCATACCGATACCGACAATTACTGCAAGCAACAACGGCAATGGCACCATTCCAGGCGTCGCCAGAAAAGTTCCGATTACTGCGGTAAATACAATTAATACCGTTACGCGCGGTTTGCACAATTGAAAGAAACTCTTGCAGCTCTCAGTACAATGTTGCAAAACTAAAGTGTTACTCATGCGATACTCCAATTAAACTTCGTCAATTGCACCCAAGAAATCCGTATCGCGATTATGTATTCGTATCGCGTAAGATTTTGCTTGGGTGCAGCTATTTTTCGCTCGAATATTTTAGCAGGCGCGCCAGATCTTTGCGCATACCAGCTGGATCAATCCCTGGCAAGTAGCGCATCATCAGATTGCCTTGGGGGTCAAGCAAATAAATATTCCGTCTATCTGCACCAGCTTGACCATCCATCTCAAATTCATGAGTTAATTTCTGCAGTTCTGGCTGGGCGCCCATCCATACCAGCATGTCGGGATAATCTGCCAATTTCGCCTTTAAGCCATTCACTGCAACCGCATCAGTCAAGATAAAAACCCGTTGTACCCTGTCTTGGTCCTTTCCTTGAGCAATATGTATTTGTCTCATGAAATAAAGCTGTTTCATGCACTCTTCAGGGCATGCGGCAGAATCAAAATAAACCATAGTCCATTTTCCATGCAACTCATTGAACCTTACCGGCTTGCCGTCAAAAGTCAGCATAGCCCTGTCTTCAATGAGACGGGCTGGCTGTATCAATTCACCATAATTGCCCGTGGATGACGGTCTCCATCCGCTCAAGTACATCAAAACGGCGACTACCGCCGGCACGGCAAATACCAAAAGTACCAAAATCAGGATACGTCTATTGGTCTTTGTTTGAGCAGCTTTATTGCTTTGCATTAATTTGATCCTCCACAGGTATTTTCTTGATATTGGTCACTAAGTAAATAATGACCAGCGCGATCGACATTAAATACCATTGGATGGAATAGCCCCTGTTCATATCAATCCCAAAGTCAGGTTTGGGCCAATTGCGCACGTAGCCGCCGGCTGAATTTGCGGGATCCAATAAAATCAAAATCGGCTGAATGGAAAATGCAACTGCTTTCCTATAGCGTTTAATATCCAGATTTTGCCAGACCACCTGCCAGTTTGCCTGCGTCTCATCCGGATGTGCCAATTCCAAATATTTACCGGATGGATCATGCGCATATCCCGTTACTTCCACTTCATTTTGCGGTGTATCTATCACTGGCAAAATATTCCTGTCTGAGCCCACAGGTATCCAGCCCCGATTTACCAAAACGCGCATGTCACTGCCGGAAATATGTAGCGGTGTGATTACGTGATACCCCGCTTGCCCATTATAAATTTGATTATCCAGCAGAATCTGATAGGCTGGCTCATAATAACCGCGTGCAATAACCTTTCTGAAACGGATATCTTCCATTTTGAGTGGCTCTGCACCTATCTGAACAAACGCAGACTTGCCACGTTTATCATACATATCTTGCATGGCCTGTTTATGATCGGCTTTGTTTGCCTGCCACAAACCAAGATTGATCAGGATGGGCAAAACCAGCAAGGTAGCAAGCGATGGAATTAGCCTGGGTCGAAAACGATAATTAAATATTTGCATAATCAATTTTTGGGTCGCATAATTTAAAATCAAAATTAAGGAAATCTCATATGCTGGTCAAAACCATAATAATAGTAATGCTCCTCCTGATAATAGGAAGCCTGTTCCGTGCGCTTACTTTTCTTTTCAAGGACAATGGACAAGGTGAGAGAACAGTAAGGGCATTAACGGTACGCATCTCGTTATCCATACTATTATTTGTATTCCTGATGCTCGGATTCTATTTTGGGATCATACCTGGTCGCAACTGAGCAATAAGTATATTTAAAACCAGCAACTTCGCCATTCTTCGCAATTTCTGCCCATACAAGTCGAATAGAATCCGGTCACTTCTGCTTCTGTTATCAATTGTAAAACACCTCATTGCAGGCTTCCCCATTTTGGCGAACCTGCAATTAAGGTGTTTCACAAACTGTATGTATCAGATTTAACCTGAAATATTATGCAGATTAAATCATCCAATTCACTGTCGCATAACTGCCAAACCTGATCTGATCGACAATTACAACCAATAAACAAAAACAAACAGTCCCAACCAGACCACATCCACAAAGTGCCAATACCATGCCACGCCTTCAAAGCCAAAATGAGAATCCGGCTTGAAGTGACCTTTTATTGAACGTATGAGAATCACGGTCAACATCGTTGTTCCCAGCATCACATGGAAACCATGGAAGCCTGTGAGCATAAAAAATGTTGCGCCGTAAATGCCCGCACCCATGGTCAGACCGAGTTCGGTATATGCATGGTGATATTCATTTGCCTGCAAGGTAATAAAGGCAATTGCCAATACTATGGTCAGGATCAGGCCAATAATCAGCTGGGAACGATTGTTTTTAACCAGCCCCCAGTGAGCCCAAGTCAAGGTTGCACCCGATGTAAGCAGCAACAAGGTATTAATAGCTGGAATGCCCCATGCACCCATAGGGGTAAACTTTGGCATATCACCGGGACCACTGCTGGGCCACGATGCAACAAAATGAGGCCACAATTGCATCATTGTATCGCCGGAGCCCAGCCATGGCACTGAAAACACCCGCGCATAAAACAGCGCTCCAAAGAACGCAGCAAAGAATGCTACCTCGGACAAAATAAACCAACTCATGCCTATACGGAAAGATTTATCCACTTGTTTATTATACAAGCCAGACTCACTCTCACGGATTACCTGGCCAAACCACCCGAACATCATGAAAATCAGAATGGCGACGCCAACCAGCAGAGTGATTCCACCCACACTGCTTTTGTTTAGCATCAACACAAAACCGGTCGCCATAACCAGCAGCGCAAGCGAACCTACAATCGGCCAGTACGAGGGTGATGGCAAATAGTAACTGTCTTTATTCCCACTCATTTTCTACTCCCTTATTAAAAATATGTTTTGTTGTCAGCCGGATAAAATCATTTGGCACAACAATTCGCTATCGCGTTACAAAATAAACCACAAGTATCAACGTCATTACAAACAATATTGCTCCGACGATTCCTGCCACAATTATCTGTGTCATGGTAAGACGAGAAATATCTGCCTCGTATTCGCCTTTGCTGCGCACTCCGAAAAAACCCCACAATACCGCACGCATCGCAGTCAGCACGCTTGTTTGTTTATGGCTTCCCTTGCCTTCCGTCATTATTATTCCTCGCATAACCTGCTTTGGTTGCCACTAAATTCAAGCTGCATTGTTGCAGGAAAGCTCAGCTTTTGACCTCAAAAAAAGTATAGGAAAGTGTGATGGTATTCACGTCCTTGGGCAAATCAGGCGTAACAACAAACACCACCGGCATTCCCCTGTGTTCATGGGGAGCCATTGTTTGTTTTGTGAAACAAAAACACTCTACTTTTTGAAAATACTCCACGGCAAGAGCAGGGCCATAACTCGGTATAGCAACACCTACGGTCTCCCTGTCTGTCGTATTAACCACGTCATAAACCACATTGGTCATCTCACCCGGATGGATCCTGACACTTTTCTGCTGCGCCGCGAAATTCCACGGCATGTTTTCATTCATATTGGCAACGAATTCAACCGTGACCCAACGAGATTTATCCACCTGTGTGTTAGACGTATCAACATTTCTATTAACATTTGCATTAGGATTTGCAGAATCATCCCTCGTAGCTTCCAGCCAGCCCGCATTACAAGCACTCTTGTACAGAGGTACCATCGCAAAGGAAAAGCCCAACATAAAGACAGACAGCATTAACAGCTTTATTATTAAAGAGCTGCTGGATTTTTTTTGGGTTCCCATGTTAATTAATTTTACTCATAATCATCATGACAAATAATCCAATTGCGACACAGGCCAAAACCAGAGCCGTTATATAATTTTTTCTTTGCATGCTTTTCCGGGACATTATGTTTTCCTCCAACAGCAAGGGCGTGCGCCCCCGCCAAATGCTTTACTTAATGAGCGGTGGAGTGGCAAATGTATGATACGGAGGGGGAGATGGAATAGTCCACTCCAGTGTATCAGCACCTTCCCAAGGCTTGTTACCTGCACTGACACCACCACGAATACATTTGATCACGCCATATAGGAACAACAACTGAGTCGTGCCAAACATGAATGCACCGATACTGGAGATCATGTTGAAATCGGCAAACTGCAAGGCATAGTCCGGAATACGGCGCGGCATACCTGCCAATCCAAGGAAGTGTTGCGGGAAAAACGTAATGTTAAAGCCGATGACAGACAGCCAGAAATGCCATTTACCCAATGTTTCGTCATACATATGCCCGGTCCATTTGGGCAACCAGTAGTAGGCACCAGCAAAAATCGCAAACAATGAACCAGACACCAAAACATAATGGAAATGTGCCACCACATAGTAAGTATCCTGCAACTGGATATCGACCGGTACGAGGGCCAAGACAATACCCGTGAATCCGCCAATTGTGAAGAGCGCCACAAAGCCGACAGCAAACAACATTGGAGTTTCAAATGTCATCGAACCCTGCCACATGGTAGCGATCCAGTTAAAGACCTTAACTCCCGTTGGTACCGCGATCAGCATGGTTGCGTACATAAAGAACAATTGCGCCGCCGTAGGCATGCCAACGGTATACATGTGATGCGCCCATACAATTAATGACAGAACCGCAATTGATGCAGTCGCATATACCATCGACGCATATCCAAACAATGGCTTGCGCGCAAAGGTGGGAATGACAGTGGAGATAATACCGAACGCCGGCAGAATCATGATATACACTTCCGGGTGGCCAAAGAACCAGAAGATATGCTGGAACATCACTGGATCACCACCACCGGCAGCATTGAAGAAGTGCGTATCAAAATGGCGATCAGTGAGCAACATGGTTACCGCGCCAGCCAAAACCGGCATCACCGCAATCAGAAGGTATGCAGTGATAAACCAGGTCCACACAAATAAAGGCATTTTCATCATGGTCATGCCAGGGGCACGCATATTCATGATTGTGGTAATGATGTTGATCGAACCCATAATCGAGGAAATACCCAGGATATGCACGGCCAGGATGGTCATGTCACCCGATATGCCCATCTGAATAAACAGGGGAGGATACATGGTCCAGCCACCTGCCGCCGCTCCGCCAGGTACGAAGAAAGAACTCACCAGCAGAATGGCAGCCATAGGCAGCAGCCAGAAGCTCCAGTTATTCAACCGAGGGAGAGCCATATCCGGCGCACCTATCATCAAAGGTATTTGCCAGTTTGCAAAACCAACGAAGGCCGGCATGATCGCACCAAATACCATAATCAAGCCATGCATGGTTGTAAGCTGGTTAAATGTATTTGGCTGAAGGAATTGCAAACCCGGCTGAAACAACTCAGCACGAATTCCCAGCGCGAGAGTGCCGGCAAAAAAGAACATAATCAAGCTAAACCAAAGGTATAGCGTACCGATGTCTTTATGGTTAGTGGTAGTTATCCAGCGCATAATACCACTGGGGTGATGATCATGGCCGTGCCCGTGAACTGCTTCCATATCCGTTCCTCCTTAATTATTTTCTTAATGCTCTAATTTCGCTTGGCTGAATCACTTCGCCAGTATGATTGCCCCATGCATTGCGCGTAAATGTTATTACTGCGGCAATATCCGTATCGGACATCTGTTTCGCAAATGCAGGCATGGCAGTTCCTTCCTTACCGTCCATTACTATTTTGAACTGAGCCTGTTTGGGGCCATTTACAATTTTAGATCCGTCCAGCGCAGGGAATACCGGAGCCATTCCCTCACCTTTCGCCTGGTGGCAACCGGCACAATTGGCTGCATAAACTTTTTCACCCATGGACTTCAGTTCAGCAAGTTCGTAAACCTTGCCGGCATCTTGTGACGCAGCAGCAGTTTTTGTTTTTTGCTCCGCAACCCATTTGTCGTAGTCCGCCTGTTCTTTTACTTCAACCACGATAGGCATATAGCCATGGTCTTTACCGCACAATTCAGCACACTGACCCCGGTAAGTTCCAACTTTTTCGGCTCTAAACCAGCTATCCCTGATAAAGCCCGGAATTCCGTCTTGCTTGATACCAAAAGCCGGCATCCACCAGGAGTGAATAACATCGTTAGCTGTAACCAATACACGAACCTTCTTGCCAACCGGCACCACCATCGGATTGTCTACTTCCAGCAAATAATTCTCGCCCTTGGCCGCTTTATTTTCGAGCTGATCGCGTGGCGTAGACAAAGAACTCATAAACTTGAAGCCATCCTGCTGATAGTCATACTCCCACTTCCATTGATATCCGGTAATTTTTACCGTCATATCCGACGCGGAAGTATCCCGCATTGCAATGACTTCTTTTGTCGCCGGATATGCCATTGCAATCAAAATTATAAATGGAATAGTAGTCCATATAATTTCAACCATCGTGTTATGGTGGAAATTCGCCGCCTTATGGCCGACGGATTTGCGGTGCTTCAAAATCGAGTAGAACATCGCGCCGTATACCACGACCGCAATTCCCACGACTATCCACATGGCCGCCATATGCAAGCCAAAAATCTGACGTGCCGTATCAGTTACAGGCGTTTGAAAATTTAGTGCGTACTCAGCATGAGCCAGCATCGAAAACAGCGCCAGTGCAAGTCCCCCACCAATTTTTTTTATCAGATTGGACATCATTCAATACTCCCCCTCGTTAATTTAAATACTGACATTTATAAAATTCTTTGCGACATGTTAATAACTATGCAAACCCATTCAATATTATTTTGCCTGGCATCAAATTCATCATGGCTGAGCGCCTGCGCTTTATATCCGCTTGTAATAAACACTCAAATTTCAATCCAATCGGCCTGCGACAATATGAC